>Ga0114939_10003604_pt1 | contig 10745 bp, 8 predicted proteins | sample AshMeaCrysSpring_FD_87196 | JGI IMG/M metagenome (GOLD analysis project Ga0114939, IMG submission 87196) | Groundwater microbial communities from Big Spring, Nevada to study Microbial Dark Matter (Phase II) - Ash Meadows Crystal Spring | ecosystem: Environmental > Aquatic > Deep subsurface >... | reverse complement strand
TGGGCGGCTTTAGCGCGTTCGATTTGCTTGTCCATTTCCGCCTGGAAGCCAGCCAAATCGACGGTGAGGTTGTGTTCCTCTGCAACTTCCTGGGTGAGTTCTAGGGGGAAGCCGTAGGTGTCGTAGAGGGTAAAAGCGCTTTCACCGCTAATTTCGGTTTTACCTTGCTGCTTAATCTGGGCGATAATTTCATCTAGAAGTTTTTCACCCCGTTCCAGGGTTTGCAGGAAGCGAGATTCTTCCCGTTGCAGTTCGGCTTTGATTTGTGCTTCCCGTTGACGGACATTCGGGTAAGCTGATTCGGAAAGAGCGATCGCCGTTGACGCTACTTGGGTGGTAAATTCCCCAGAAATACCAATTAATCGTCCATGACGCACGACGCGACGAATTAAGCGCCGCAGGATGTAACCCCGTCCGACGTTGGAGGCGCGGATTTCATCAGCTATCATATGGACAACGGCACGCACATGGTCGCCGATGACTTTCAGGGAGACTTTGGTTTTCTCGTCGCTGCTAGCATAGTCAATACCGGCAATTTCGGCAGCGGTTTTGATGATGGGGAAGATTAAGTCAGTTTCGTAGTTGTTGGGTACTTTCTGGAGAATTTGCGCCATTCTCTCCAAACCCATCCCGGTGTCGATGTTTTTGTTTGCTAGGGGTGTTAAGTTACCATCAGCATCCCGGTTGTATTGCATGAATACTAGGTTATAGAACTCGATAAACCGGGTGTCGTCTTCTAGGTCAATATTGTCGTCCCCTAGTTCCGGGTGGAAGTCATAATATATTTCCGAGCATGGTCCACAGGGTCCAGTGGGACCCGATACCCAGAAGTTATCTTCTTCACCCATGCGCTTGATGCGTTTTTCTGGAACCCCAATTTGATCGCGCCAAATTGCAAAGGCTTCGTCATCTTCCAGGAAGACGCTGACGACGAGTTGTTCTGGTGGTAAGCCAAAGACTTTGGTGGATAACTCCCACCCCCAGGCGATCGCTTGTGCTTTGAAATAATCACCAAAGCTGAAATTTCCCAGCATCTCAAAGAAGGTATGATGGCGTTTGGTGCGTCCGACGTTTTCGATGTCGTTGGTGCGGATGCACTTTTGGGAAGTGGTAGCGCGTTTGAATTCAGGGGTGCGCTGTCCGAGGAATATAGGTTTAAATGGTAGCATCCCCGCAATGGTCAGCAGCACGGTGGGGTCTTCTGGCACCAAGGAAGCGCTATCAAGGACTTGGTGTCCTCGTTGGGAAAAGAAGTCTAGGAATTTGGCGCGAATTTCGCTACCGCTGTTGTACTGGGGACTAGAAGACATGGGCGTTTACAAGTTTATTTTTCCGTTAGTTAATTTAATCAGAACTTAGAGTTACTCGCTGACCCTGGACAGCAGAAATCACTGTTGTAGCTACACCAAAAGTCAAAAGATGATGCTACCAGCATGATTCTTTTAGCATAACTGCCGCTTGCCTGGTTTGACTCTTCGCCTCCTGGTAGTCAGGGACATCAGATTAGATGCACATATTCTGATTTTAAATTTCTAATTTAAACTTTTGTTGCAAATTGATGCTTTAATTCCGGAATCTTTACATACAGCAAAGAATTATCTATGGAACACCGACCTAACTTAGGTATGAGGCGCGATCGCAGTCATCTGATTAGGATGGTATTCTACCAGAGTTTTAACTACACTTTTCGAGGTAACAGATGGCACTAAAATTACAAGTTCCTACCATTATGTGCGATGGCTGCGCGCAAACAATTACTCAATCTATTCACACTATATCACCTGATGCCAAAGTGGAAGTTGATGTAACAAATAAAACTGTTTGTGTGGAATCTGAAGTTTCTGAAGAATCAATCAAACAAGCAATAGTTGCCACAGGACATACTATCGCCGGTTATCAATAAATATTAATGGCAATTATCAAACTTTTTGGTTGAATTAAAATTAAGGTATTGGCATACTAGCAAGTAAATGATACCTTGAGAAACCAACCTATTTAGTTACTGTTTTTGACCAGCAGAGGTGTTTTTGAAAAAAGGACACCTCTAACCCCAAATAACTCTGTTTTCTAGATAACATACAAGGTTTTTTTTATTACTTTTTACCAGAAAAAAAACTGGCACTGCATGTAAGAAGAAGGATTTTGCTTTTGCTAAGTTGAAAGAGACGGAATAGACATTGGGAGTTATGAAAAAAATTTGCTAGCATCGCTTTAGAGAAGCGTCAAGTTGTCAAAAAAATTTGCTCAATAAACAATTTATCTAAAATGGCAGTTTTCCGGCAAAAACTGACATAGCTAATGCTATGCAACGTCAGATGAGCCAAGACCGACTCTATTTCCAGGAAAATACGCAAGGAGATTAAAGTGCTAATTACTTGTGCATCTGTCCGTCAAACCATTAAAAATAAATTTCTCCTAAATTGTCCAAATTATAAATATAATATGATTTTTCGAGAATGAAAGTCGATAGGGTTTCTCAGGGTGACAAACGTGATGTTTAAATTCAGCAAACAGCATAGCAATGAACATTTCCATTCTGGTCTTTGGAAGTGACAAATTTTTCGCCACACTTCCAGATCAGATTCGTGATGCAACCCTTTTCAGCGTAGAAGTTGCCGCAAATCTGAATCAGGCGATATCGCGCATACAAATGACACCACCAGATGTGTTGTTGGTGCAGTCAAGTTATGATGGCAGTATAGAGCTTTGCCAATGGCTAAAAGCACAGATTAAATTGGCTTGGATTTACTGCATTCTCCTAGAAGATAGCCCCCAGTTACTGATGGATAAAGTCAAACGGGGGTGGGAATGGGAATGGGAGAAAACTTCATCTATCCTACAACAAGGTGCTGATGCATACATCTGGTATCTACCAGAAAAACAACCAAAAAACGGGAATCAATTGAGTGCAGCTAATCGCCTATTATTGTCTCAATTAATGGTAGGGTTTCGCAAAGCACAAAAATATCACGAACTGATGCGTACAAATGACTTGTTGTCAGCGATCGCCTTAGCAGATCCCTTAACACAATTAAATAATCGCCGCGCCTTAGAATGGGATTTACCGAGGCACATTAAACAAGCTCGTCATTCCGACACTCCCGTGAGTTTGATAATTCTCGATGTGGACTTCTTTAAGAAAGTTAACGATACCTACGGACATTTAGTAGGCGATCGCCTGTTGCAGTTGCTGTCTCAACGACTACAAGACAATATGCGGTTTCAGGATACACCATTTCGCTATGGTGGGGAAGAGTTTGTCATCCTGTTAGGCAATACAAGTTGTGCAGAAGCAAGATTAGTTGCCTATCGTCTGAATCGCTTAGTCTGCGAGCAACCCTTTGTAATTGACGACAAGCTAGCTATAAACGTCACCATTAGCTTAGGAACTTCTTGTCTGCGACCAGAAGATGATAACAAAGGAGTCAGTTTATTGCAACGAGCCGATGAATACCTGCTAAAAGCTAAAGCTAGTGGACGTAACCGTGTCGTGGGTTGCAAAGACGAACTATGTCATGAACCCGAAGTTCAACAAGCAGTGTCTTGAAGATTGGTGAGTGTTTGAGAGACGTTTCTGGAGAACGTCTCCACTCAGAAATTACAACTCAATACTCAAGAGTGTTGTGCAATTACACACTGACACTCAGCAACGGTGGCTCGTTTTTGGATAGCTGCAACTAAAGCTTGATAAGCAGACCAATTTTCTTGCAAAAGGGTTTTAGCTTGCAGAGCGTAAAAGCGTTGCTTCTGCTGATAAACGTCCTCAGAAAAACCCAAGCTATTTAACACCATTGATAACTTGCTGCGGTCATCAGCGCCACCTTCAGCATGATTATAAACCAACATTTCCGCTGCCATACCTGCCATCCAGACAGTACAGTAACGGTCTAGCATTTGAGCAGTAATAATTCCTTGTTGCAATTGAGACGCTAATTCCTCATCTTCAAAGCTCACCCCTCCCAGTCCCGGTTGACCACGTTTCCAAGCTTCCCAAGCGCTGAGAGTATAGCCGGTGACAGGAATATTTAACAAATACGCAACGAGAAAGTGTCCAGCTTCATGGTGAACGATGCGTTCCCGATGTTGGGGTGAGAAGTTAGCTATCCAATCTAACAAAACTGTCCCACCCCTACCTTGTAAACTAAAACTGTCGAGGGTAGCGACGGACAAGACAGCGAAGGTAGCAACTGCTGGGATAATTGGTGATAAATGAATTAATGGTCCCAGCAGCACGGAAAGGGTCATCAGGAAGATGGATATAGCAATTAAATTTATGGCTGTTTGATTCATCCGGGATTTTCGTCTCAAGGGTCATCCCTTTTATTATCAGGTGACTTCGCAGCTTGTTGGTAACAAAATGCATGAACTGGTAAAATTATGCCGATGTTTAGGTAATGAACAATTAGATGTTGGAGTGAGAAATGAGATATCCGACTTGTATAAGAAGTCAGGTATCTGAGGATTTCTATTCTCACGGTCGGATAGGATTGCTATAGATATTTTAGTGATAACCTTTCAGTATTCTGATATCTTGCACCATTGGAGTGGAACCGTAGGGTGGGCAGTGCTGAATACGTAAACATAACTGTTTGAAGTTAGAGTGAGAACTGCCCACCCTACAAAATTCTCAATAACTATGGTGGTGTAAGATATGAATATTAGTACTCTCCTCTTGGAAAAAACGATAAAGTTGAGGTTAAGCAAGATTGGCAGATGGCAATAGATTGAGTTGTTTAACCAACTGATTCAGTTTGCTCTGAAAGTCTTCTTGTTGGATAAATTTAACCGCCAGGTCTGCGATAGCAGCGATGTTTTTCTCATTAGCGCTGAAAGAAGATATCTCTTCTGCCATCTCTGGTTGAAAGCGATAAAAATTATTCTCTATTATTTGCTCAGCGATATAGCAGACAGAATCCCCTGCACCATCAGAAAGCACATCTAAGATAGGTATACCTTTGAACGGACTTACCCACTCAATTATACCCCATTCTTTGGCTTCAGTCAGACCAATTTTTTTCACATATTTACCAGTACCAAAGGAGGCGACAATAATGTTTTTGGTATCGACTTGTTGTGGTATTAAATCAGCAAATTTAGGATTATTAGGTAATTTTTCGTTCCAAGAGATGCGTTCAGCAATAGCGCAGAGGGCTGGGTTATTAGCAACTACACCACCATCAATTAAAGGAATACCACCATCAGGTATTTCGTAGCCATTACTGCGCCAATCTTCAATAAATTCTGGGTTTTGCATGACAAAAGCCGGAAAGGCTATTGGTGCAGCCGATGAAGCTCGACAAATTTCCCAAACAGGTATATCCCCGTGTTCGATTTTCGTATTTTTAAACACTACAGATTGGCGGTTATAGGTGTCATAACTGATTATCAACGTCGGTTTTTGTAAAGTGCCAAAATTTATGTTAAACTCTTTTTGTAACACTTCATTTAAGCCTTTACCATCAAAAATAGGCTGGCTAAATCCCAGGCGAATGCGATTAATTATGCTATTAATAAGTAATTTATATTGCGGGAAAATTTGAGCAGCATTGTTGAGATATAAATTTTTGATTTGACTTGCTGTTAACCCTTGAGATATCGCACAAGCAATCAAACTACCTGTAGATGTACCAGCAATAATATCAAAGTAATCTTTTAACAGTGCAGTGGGGTTATGGACTTGGAGCTTTCTTTCTAATTCCTCTAAAACTATGGCAGTAAGTAACCCACGTATACCACCACCATCAAGAGAAAGAATGCGGCAAGATGTTTGTCTATCCATCAATAATTATCCTAGTCAAATACTAAACTAAATTGTGTGTGTTTTGGCTTGTATTGTTAGTCATGGGAATAGTGAATCATGACTAATCACTATCTACAGCAGCAACAACTGTATTCCAGATAGGTATCCCAATTTTTCTAGAGTTGTATACATTTTTTAACAACATACATCTTAACCCATCGTGGCTGCCAAAGACGAGCTGTACCCCTAGGGGGTAATACTTGCTTGAGGACATCAAGAATAGGTTCACGGTTGCGTTGTGTTGCTGGTACGTATTGTCTAGCGTAGTTGGGTGTATTCATCCATATTCTGGTTGCATAATTAGATTAGGACTTACGCAAAAAAACGGCGAAATCTTGATTCGTTCGTAGGGGCACAACAGTGTTGTGCCTCTACATAGGTGGACATTGCGTAAGTCCTATAGATATTTTTTCAGATTTAACCACAGATGTACACAGATAACCACAGATAAATATATTTTGGTATCTGAGTTTATCTGTGGTTGATTTTGCAAACTTACTCTACCGTCTGAATACGCTTGATTAAATCATCAAATGGTTGCCAATCATCTTCTTGTGCAATGGGTTCCCAAACTGATTCAATTACAGGTCTAATTATCACTGTTTGTGGATTATAGTGCTTCAAAGTTTGAGCTATATTATCCATATCATTGCTGTCCAAATGATTCAAAATTTGATGATACATCAGACACCAGTTATCAAACATTCCAAAGGTTCCAGAAGCAGGCATAATATCAGACTCAGAGAGGATAGCACTAGGTTCATCGCGCCATTTAAAAGAAAATGTCCGTGCTATTTCTGCAAAGAATTGGTGATAACTAACTTGGGTTTCTTGCAACAGTTCAATAGTCAACCCCACAATTTGCTTAAATTCTGGCTGATGTACATTTTCCAAACCCAACTTTCTCAGCATTAATTTGCCATATTCCTCGTGATAATAATCAGAGAAATTCCCTAGCACTGCTTCCATATCTCTGAGATTAATTACCAGCGATAAAGGTGCTGCGAGCATTTCCAAATTTAACTTACAAATTCCCGGTTGATTGCCGTAACTGTAGCGTCCATAATAATCGAAATAAGCTGCAGTAAATTTGGTATCAAAAGTAGGAATAAAGGCATAGGGACCGTAATCAAAACTTTCCCCGGTAATCGACATGTTGTCAGTATTTAACACTGCATGACAAAAACCAGCCGCCATCCATTGTGCTACTAATTTGGCTACTCTTTGCACTAATTCGCCATAAAACAAGCAATATTTCTCTTGTTCCTCTAGCAAGTGGGGATAGTACTGCTCAATTACATGGTCTAATAACCTTTTAGTTAAATCTGGACGCTTAAAATAATACAACCGCTCAAAAGTACCAAAGCGAATGTGGGAACGGCTCATCCGTATCATTACGGAGGAACGGGTAGGAGAAGGTTCATCACCCCGCCATAGCGACATACCCGTTTCAATCATGCTCAGACAACGGGATGTATGCACACCCATGCGCTGTAACATTTCCGCTGCTAGCACTTCCCGTACCCCTCCTTTGAGGGTCAGCATCCCATCTCCACCACGGGAGTAGGGGGTTTTACCGGAACCTTTAGTACCAAAATCGTACAATTCTCCATCCCTACCGCGTACTTGTCCGTAGAGAAAGCCTCGACCGTCACCAAGCTGAGGGTTATACTCTCCAAATTGGTAGCCGTGGTAACGCAATGCTAAGAGGGGTTTGCGTCCCTCAAATTTGCCAAAGGCTTGGAGAAAATGCTCATCTGACACTGCTTGCGGATCTAGTCCTAGTGTAGGTAGCAGTGCGTTATTGCGCCAGCGGAGGATGTGTTGAGGAAATTCCGCAGCGTCCACTTCGTCGTAGTAATCATCACCGAGGGACTCTAATGCAGGTTCGTAGTTGAGGTTAAGAAGGGGATTGGTAGCCAAAGTCATTCCGAGTACAGCTTAATTCGTCCTTTCCCCATACTACCGTTAGGTACGACAGCGGTATCATCTGATTAACTACAATCCCTGATTTTGAGGACTACAGTCCTCACTACGAACTTAGCAGATGTTTGAAAGGTCTAAATATCAAGTCCGTTGCAATGACCAAGTTATCCTAGGGGAGGCTTTAACGAGATATCTAGTAGGTATACAGATATGTGGGATAAACCCACCCCTACAAGGTTGATGACAACAGAGATATTTTTATTAGAGCAATAACAACTACTTTTCTCTTTTAACAACTCTCAGCAAATACTGCGTCAAAGTATAAGCATCAACACCCAACTCCGTCCGCTCTCCTACAGCTAAAATCGCCGCTTGTGCGTGCCACCATGTAGCCGTCGCTACAATATCCTCCACCGCCACTGAACGTAAAGCATCCTGTGCCAGCAATCCACCGAGTAGCCCAGTTAACACATCTCCACTGCCTCCCCGCGCCAAAGCTGGAGTACTTTCGGGATTAATCCACACAATACCGTGGGGATTCGCAATAACCGTCCGCGCTCCTTTCAGCAGCACCACCGCCCCACTTTGAGCAGCAGCTTGTTGGGCTGCTTGTACCCTATCGCTTGCCGGTTCGGGGACATCGGGAAATAAGCGCTTGAATTCTCCCGTATGGGGTGTAAGTACTGTAGTTGATTGTCGCCTTGGTAACGTATCGACAGTGCCCATCTGGGAGAGGATATTTAAACCATCGGCATCGAGAACCAGCGGTTGCGTACTTTCTAATACCTGTTTCACAATTGGGGTAGCATCTGTTGTCAAACCCGGACCGCAGGCGATCGCACTAAAAGAACTCAGTTCAGTTTTTGGTGGTAATTGTAATTCTGCTATTGCTCCAGTTTCCGTTTCCGGACAGCCGATAATCAATGCTTCCGGTAACTGGGCTACCAACAGGGGTTTGAGAGACTCTGGAACCGCCATAGAAAGCATTCCCACACCACTAGCACGGGCACCCAACCCCGTTAAAATAGCCCCCCCAGCATAGCGACGGGAACCGCAAATCAGCAGTAAATGACCTTCCTTGTACTTATGGGTGACAGGGGGACGGGGTAAGGGAAGAGTAGAGAGGGCTGTATGACGGGTGATGCGACGAATTTTGGGACTATCCCCCAGCACCGCTTGCACATCAGCCCAGGGAATATCAAAATCAATTAACTCAGCTTTGCCGACATATTTTAAAGCCATGTCTTGCAATAAACCCTGTTTCCACAAGCCCAGACAAAGGGTGTAAGTAGCGCGAATTGCAGTTCCCAACGCTTCCCCCGTATCCGTGTGTAACCCCGAAGGTACATCAATACTGACTATGGGTACAGACCATTCGTTAATTTGATTAATCGCACTAGCAATGGGGTCTGTGAGGGTTCTTTGTAACCCAAAACCAAACAAACCATCAATCAACACATCGCAACCTTGCAGCGGTTCGATGCCGTCATAACAGGGGATACCCAAACTTTCAGCGTACTGCAAATGCTGGGCGGTTAATTCCTTGAGTTTGGGGAAAGGGCGATATATGCAGACATCATAACCCTGGAAATGGAACTCGCGGGCGACTACCAACGCATCACCACCATTATGTCCCGGTCCGACGAGAAATCCCATTCGTAATTTGTGATGTCTAATTCCCAATTCCTGGTTAATGACAAATTCCCCAATCCGTCGGGTAATCAGTCCCGCCACCTTTTCCATTAAAGCCGCTACAGGTATTCCCGCTGCAAAGATTCGCCCTTCGATATCGCGCATCTGTGCGGCGGTTACTACTACTTGGGAAATCAGTTCTCGCCGGTGATTCATGAGTGCTGAGTGCGTAGGGGTGCAAGATATGAGCGCCCGTTCTTTCTTCACGTTATCACTTTTGCATCTTTGCGCTCTTGTTCTCTAGTCAGAAACACCCTTAAACGGCTGCCCATATTACTGTTATCTTAGTAGACACGTTGTACTTATTTACTTATCTTTACACAGTTTGGTTTTTTCACCTCGCTCTACTTAAGTCCTGATATCTATAGGATGTAAGGTTTTATTGAACAACACATAACCAATGACTATTGACTTTTCTCATGTTCCTGTCTTAAGTCGGGAAGTAATTACAGGTTTAGCAGTCCGTCCAGGGGGATATTATCTAGATGCAACCGTCGGTGGTGGGGGTCACACTCGCTTGATACTAGAAGCTGCAGCGGATGTGAAAGTCACTGCTATTGACCAAGATCGGGATGCTCTATCCGCTGCAAAACAGCAATTAGCAGAGTATGGGGAACGAGTGCAATTTATCCACAGTAATTTTGCTGCTTATGAGTTCCCTGAGCGCACTTTTGACGGGATTCTCGCCGATTTGGGGGTGAGTTCTTATCACCTAGATACGGCTGATCGGGGTTTTAGTTTCCAGAAGACTGCTAGTCTGGATATGCGGATGGACAGACAACAAAGCCTCACAGCCGCTGATGTGATTAATGAATGGGATGAAGCCGAATTAGCTGATATTATCTTCAAATATGGCGAAGAACGGCTTTCACGTCGCATTGCCAGACGAATTGTGGAAAATCGCCCGTTTACTACTACAACGGAATTAGCAGATGCGATCGCTTCCTGGGTTCCTCGTCAATATCGTTACGGTAGAATTCACCCGGCTACCCGTACCTTTCAAGCCTTGCGAATAGTTGTTAATAATGAATTAGGCGTTCTTGAAACTTTCCTACAAAAAGCGCCACAAGCATTAGTTCCTGCTGGCAGAATTGCGATTATTAGCTTTCACAGCCTGGAAGACCGACTAGTGAAACATAGTTTACGCAATCATCCTCTATTACAAGTAATTACTAAAAAACCAATCACATCACAACACGAGGAAATTGTCAATAATCCCCGTGCGCGTTCGGCAAAGTTGCGGATAGCAGAATTAATCAGTAATTAATTGACATACTCCCCCGTTTTCAATATCTGCGTGAGGGTAGCGTCTAGACAGTCCAATCGC
>Ga0114939_10003603_pt1 | contig 10746 bp, 8 predicted proteins | sample AshMeaCrysSpring_FD_87196 | JGI IMG/M metagenome (GOLD analysis project Ga0114939, IMG submission 87196) | Groundwater microbial communities from Big Spring, Nevada to study Microbial Dark Matter (Phase II) - Ash Meadows Crystal Spring | ecosystem: Environmental > Aquatic > Deep subsurface >... | reverse complement strand
GCCAGCGGCTGGGCTTCGCCCCAGCCGACCAGCGCTTCCGGGAACGGCTGGCGCAGGTACACCTCCAGCGGCGCGGGCGGGAAGTAGCGGCGCTGCGACGCGCTCCACGAACCCTCGGCGGTGTGCACGCCCTGATTCGTGGCGACCGGCCCGTCGAACACCCAGTCGGGCAGCGGCGCGTTGCACAGCGCCTTGCCGGCGTCGATGTCTTCCTTGACCCACTGCGCCACCTGCTTCCAGCCGGCGGCCTGCCACAGCTCGAACGGCCCCTGCTGGCTGCCGAAGCCGCGACGCATGGCGAAGTCGATGTGGCGCGCGCTGTCGGCGATGTCGGCCAGGTGCACGGCGCAGTAGTGGAACGAGTCGCGCAGGATCGCCCACAGAAACTGGGCCTGGGGATGGCTCGATTCGCGCAGCAGCTTCAGGCGCTCGGCGGGCGGCTTCTTGAGGATGCGGTCGACGATCGGGTCGGCCTTGGCGCCGGCGCTCACGTACTCGCCCTTGGCGGGGTCGAGGCGCTGGATGTCCTTGCCGACCTTCTTGTAGAAGCCGGCACCCGTCTTCTGGCCCAGCGCGCCCTGCTCGATCAGCCGGGCCAGCGCCGCCGGGGTCTTGTAGGTCGCGTAGAACGGGTCGGCCTGCAGGTTGTCCTGCATCGTCCTGATGACGTGGGCCATCGTGTCCAGGCCGACGACGTCGGCGGTGCGGAAGGTACCCGACGACGCGCGGCCCAGCTTCTTGCCGGTCAGGTCGTCGACCACGTCGTACGACAGGCCGGCCTTCTCGGCCTCGATCATCGTCGCCAGCATGCCGGCGATGCCGACGCGGTTGGCGATGAAGTTGGGCGTGTCCTTGGCGTGCACCACCCCCTTGCCCAGCGTGGTGGTGACGAAGGTCTCGAGCTGGTCGATCACCTCGGGCTGCGTCGCGGGCGTGGGAATCAGCTCGACCAGCTGCATGTAGCGCGGCGGGTTGAAGAAGTGCACGCCGCAAAAGCGCGGCTTGATCGACTGCGGCAACGCCTCGCTGAGCTGGGTGATCGACAGGCCCGAGGTGTTACTCGCCACGATGGCGTGCGCCGCCACGTGCGGCGCGATCTTGCGGTAGAGATCGAGCTTCCAGTCCATGCGCTCGGCGATGGCCTCGATCACCAGGTCGCATTCGCGCAGCCGCTCGAGGTGTTCCTCGTAGTTGGCCTGCTCGATGCGCGCGGCATCGTCGGCCAGCGCCAGCGGCGCCGGCTTGAGCTTCTTCAGGCCGTCGATGGCCCTGGTGACGATGCCGTTCTTCGGGCCCTCCTTGGCGGGCAGGTCGAACAGGACCACCGGCACGCGTACGTTGACGAGATGGGCTGCGATCTGCGCGCCCATCACGCCGGCGCCGAGCACGGCCACCTTGCGGATATGGAATCGTTTCACTCGCTTCTCCTGGGTAGGGATCTGCGCCGTCACTCGGCACGGATCCGGGTCTGGGTGCGGCTGGTTGGCGGTGTGCTCAGAACAGCGCCTCGTCCATCGCCATCAGCGGCGCCAGCCCGGCGCGGCAGCTGCGGATGAGCCCGGCGGTCTCGGGCAGCAGCTTAGCGAAGTAGAAGCGCGCCGTCGCGAGTTTGGCGGTGTAGAACGGATCGCCATTGCCCTGCTTGGCCAGCGCCACCTTGGCCATGCGGGCGAAGAAGTAGGCGAACACCAGGTGCCCGCACACGCGCAGGTAGTCCACCGCCGCTGCGCCGACCTCGTCGGCGTTGCCGAAGGCCTTCATGCCCAGCTCGGTGGTCAGCTTGGTCACCTTGTCGCCCAGGTCGGCGAGCGGGTTGACGAACTCCTGCATCGCCTCGACGACGCCTTCGTCCTCGATGAACTGCTGCACCAGCGCGCCGAACTTCTTCAGCTTCTTGCCGTTGTCGGCCAGCACCTTGCGGCCGAGCAGGTCGAGCGACTGCACGGTGTTGGTGCCCTCGTAGATCATGTTGATGCGGGCATCGCGTACGAACTGCTCCATGCCCCATTCCTTGATGTAGCCATGCCCGCCGAACACCTGCAGGCAATGCGAGGTGGCGATCCACCCGTTGTCGGTGAAGAAGGCCTTGACGATGGGGGTGATCAGGGCCACCAGGTCGGCCGCCTCCTGGCGCTCGTCCTCGTCGTCGCCCGACAGCATGCGGTCGATCAGCAGCGCCGTGTAGATGGCCAGCGCGCGTCCGCCTTCGGCGTAGGCGCGCGCCGTGAGCAGCATCTTGCGCACGTCGGGATGCACGATGATCGGGTCGGCCGGCTTGTCGGGCGCCTTGGGGCCCGACAGCGCGCGCATCTGAACCCGCTCGCGCGCATAGGCCACCGCGTTCTGGTACGCCACCTCGGTCAGGCCGAGCGACTGGTTGCCCACGCCCAGCCGCGCCGCATTCATCATCACGAACATGGCCGCCAGGCCCTTGTTCGGCTCGCCCACCAGCGTGCCGGTGGCGCCGTCGAGGTTCATCTGGCACGTCGAGTTGGCGTGGATGCCCATCTTGTGCTCGAGCGCACCGCAGCGGATGGCGTTGCGCGCGCCCAGGCTGCCGTCGGCGTTGACGAGGACCTTAGGCACCACGAACAAGGAGATGCCCTTGCTGCCGGCCGGCGCGTCGGGCAGGCGGGCCAGCACCAGGTGGACGATGTTCTCGGCCAGGTCGTGTTCGCCGGCGGAGATGAAGATCTTCTGGCCGCTGATCCGGTAGGTGCCGTCGCCCTGCGGCTCGGCCTTGCTGCGCAGCAGGCCCAGGTCGGTGCCGCAGTGCGGCTCGGTCAGGCACATGGTGCCCGTCCACACCCCGCTGGTGAGCTTGGGCAGGTAGGTCGCCTTCTGCTCGGGCGTGCCGTGCGCGTGCAGGCATTCGTAGGCGCCGTGCGACAGGCCGGGGTACATGGTCCAGGCCTGGTTGGCGCTGTTGAGCATCTCGTACAGGCACTGGTTGACCACGATGGGCAGCCCCTGGCCGCCGTACGCCGGGTCGCACGACAGCGACGGCCAGCCGCCCTCGACGTACCGGGCATAGGCCTCCTTGAAGCCTTTGGGGGTGCGTACCTCGTGAGTGGACTTGTCGAGCACGCAACCCTCGGCGTCGCCACTGATGTTGAGCGGGAAGATCACCTCGGCCGCGAACTTGCCGGCCTCCTCGAGCACCGCATTGAGGGTGTCGGCATCGACCTCGGCGTGCGCCGGCATCGACTTGAATTCGCTCGCGACGTCGAACACCTCGTGCAGGACGAAATGCATGTCGCGCAGAGGGGGGCTGTACTGGGCCATGGCAAGCAACTCCTGGGATGGCGGGTCAGGGAATCAAGGGGTACGCCGCGCCGGCTTGCGGCGCGGTGTCGGCGCCGCCCGCAGGGCCTGCAGCGCGGCACGCCCCGTGGGTGTGACATGACGCTCGACGACGCTGCGAAAACCGGCGCGGGCACGGTCGAGTGCGCCCGGCACGCGCAAGAAACGGGCGTCGTGATGCAGAGCCAGCACGAGGCCGTGGATTTCGAACAGCACCTGCTGCGCTTCGGTGTCGGGCCGCAGGTGCCCCTCTTCGACCGCCTGTGCAATGGCGCGTTCGAGCGCCTGGTGCCAGGTCTGCACCATGGCCACCAGCGCGTCGCGCACCGGGCCCGGCCGGTCGTCGAACTCGACGGCGCCGCTGATGTAGATGCAGCCCGAGTCGAGTTCCACCGACACCCGCCGCAGCCAGCGCTCGAACAGCGCCGCCAGCCGAGGCAGCCCCCGCGGCTCGGCAATGCCGGGATAGAACACCTCCTGCTCGAAGCGGTCGTGGTACTCGCGGATGACCGAGATCTGCAGTTCCTCGCGCGAGCCGAAATGCGCGAATACGCCCGACTTGCTCATGCCGGTGACTTCGGCCAGGGCGCCAATCGACAGGCCTTCGAGCCCCATCTGCGAGGCCAGCGCGAGCGCCGCGTCCAGGATCGCGGCGCGCGTCTGCTGCCCCTTTTGCAGGCCGCGCGACGATTCTGCCGGCACGGCGTGAGCCGCCCGGACTGCGGTGCGCGATACCGTGCTGCTCATCGCGACCTCCGCGGGTCGCAGCGCCGCGGCATCCGCGCGCGGCCGCGTCCGGCCATCAGGCGGGAGCGGCTGGCACTTGGCAGGAGCAGGCAGCGCGGCGACACGACCATCCTCGATACGAACGATCGTGCTATTTTGCAGGCCTCGAGCCTGACCGTGTCGCGGTCGGGGGGAAAACTTCTAGGGCCCTGCCCCTAGAACGTCACGATCGGGCCGATCCGGCCGCTTTTGCCCCAGTGGGCCTGCGGTTGAGGGGAGCGCGCGGATTGCATTAATCTTCGCGTCAGGAGCGCGATCCGTGGAAGTTCTGCAACTCGATGTGTCGGGCCGCCCGCAGGCCTGGATCAGCACGAAGGAGGCGGCGATCATCTACGCCAGCGATGGTGTGGCCTGGACGCTGGGCGATCCGTTCGCCGTGCTGCGCGGCGGCGTGCAGCGCGTGAGCGGACGCCAGTCGCGCATCGAGGTCCACCCCATCATCGCCGTGCGCGGCGCCGTACCGAGCCGGGCCTGGCGTACCGCGCCGGCGCTGACCAACCCCAAGCTGTTCGTGCGCGATCGCCACGTGTGCGCCTACTGCGGCGGGCACTTTCACATCGACGACCTGACCCGTGAGCACATCGTGCCGACGTCGCGCGGTGGCGGCGACGGCTGGATGAACTGCATCACCGCCTGCCGCTCGTGCAACGGCCGCAAGGGCAACCGACTGCCCGAGGAGTCCGGCATGAGCCTGCTGTACCTGCCCTACGTGCCCAGCCTGCACGAGGACATGATCCTGCGTGGCCGGCGCATCCTGGCCGACCAGATGGACTTCCTGCTGGCCAGCGTGCCGCGCAACAGCCGGCTGCACGGCTGAGGCTCTCGCGCGCCGTGCTTCCGCGGCGGGTGGCTGTGTGGGCGGCGGCAACGCGCAGCACGAGCGACCGGGGTCTGGTAGGCCGTGCTGGGTTCGAACCAGCGACCAAAGGATTATGAGTCCTCTGCTCTAACCACTGAGCTAACGGCCCGCACCGGTGCGGCGCATGGATTGTAGGCAGCGGCTACTTCGTGCTCAGCGCGTTGCTCAGGAGCCGCGAGGTGATGTCGACGATGCGGATCATGCGGTCGTAGGCCATGCGCGTGGGGCCGACCACGGCCAGCGTGCCGACCACGCGGCCTTCGGCTTCGTACGGCGCCGTGACGATGGACAGTTCCTCGTAGGGCACGACCTGGCTCTCGCCGCCGATGTAGATGCGCACGCCGTCGGCGCGGCTGCCGACGTCGAGCAGCCGCATCAGCTGTGTCTTCTGCTCGAACAGGTCGAACAGCTTGCGCAAGGCGCCCAGGTCGGTGCCGAAGTCCTGCACCGCCAGCAGGTTGCGCTCGCCCGAGACGACGACCTGCTCGGCGCTTTCGTTCATGGCTTCGCTGCCGACCTGCACCGCGGCCTGCATCAGCTGCGCGATCTCGCCGCGCAGCGCCTCGACCTCGCTTTGCAGCCGCTCGCGCACCTCCTCGAGCGTGAGCCCGGCGTAATGCGCATTCAGGTAGTTGCTGGCCTCGATGAGTTCGCCCTGGCTGAAATCCCTGGCCGTGAGGATGACGCGGTTCTGCACGTCGCCGTCGGGCGAGACCAGGATGAGCAGGACGCGCTGCGGCGACAGGCGCAGGAACTCGATGTGCCGGAACACGCTCGGCTTGCGCGGTGCGGTGACCACGCCGACGAAATGCGACAGGTTGGACAGCAGCTGCGCCGCATGCGCGATGACGCGCTGCGGCTGGTCGGGACGCAGTTGGTCGCGCACCTCGGCGCCCAGCGTCTCCAGCGCGGTGTCGGGCGGCTGCGCGGTGAGCATCGCGTCGACGAACAGCCGGTAGCCGCGGGGCGTGGGCACGCGTCCGGCGCTGGTATGCGGGCTGGCGATCAGGCCCAGCTCTTCCAGGTCGGCCATGACGTTGCGGATCGTGGCCGGCGACAGGTCCAGCCCCGACGCGCGCGAGAGCGTGCGCGAGCCCACGGGCTGACCGTCGGCGATGTAGCGTTCGATCAGCGCCGTCAGCAGGGTGCGGGCACGGTCGTCGAGCATGGTGGGCGGGGGGCGCGGTGGGGATTTTGCCCCGGGTCGCACGGGGCGCTGTGGTGTAATGACCGCGTATTCTCGTTGCGCTCCGCCGGCCCCGCCCGCCTGCCGCCATGCCGTCACGTTTTCGTCACGCCGCACTCGTGGGCAAGTACCAGGCCCGGGATATTCGCAGCGTGGTCGAGGAGATCGCCCAGTTCCTGTCCGGGCAGGGGCTCGACGTGACGCTGGAGAGCGAGACGGCGCGGGCCACCGGCCTCGCCGACTACGACGCCATGGAGCCAGCCGGGCTGGGTCGCCACTGCGACCTGGCGGTGGTGGTCGGCGGCGACGGCACCATGCTCGGTTTCGCGCGCCAGATCGCGCCCTACGGCATTCCTTTGGTGGGCATCAACCAGGGACGGTTGGGCTTCGTCACCGACGTGCCGATCCGCAGCTACAAGGAGTCGCTCGAACCCATGCTGGCGGGTGACTACGAGGTCGAACACCGCTCGATGCTGGAGGGCGACGTCTGGCGCGACGGGCTGTCGATCTTCCACGGCCTGGCCATGAACGAGGTGGTGGCCAGCCGCGGCACCTCGGCCGGCATGGTCGAGGTGCGCATCGACATCGGCGACGAGTTCGTCGCCAACCTGCGCGCCGACGGCGTGATCCTGTCGTCGCCCACGGGCAGCACGGCTTATGCGCTCTCGGCCGGGGGACCCATCCTGCACCCGGGGCTCGCGGGCTGGGTGCTGGTGCCGATCGCGCCGCACACGCTGTCGGCGCGCCCGATCGTGCTGCCCGACACCGCGCCGGTGAGCATCGAGGTCGTCGCCGGGCGTGACGCGAGTGTGAGCTTCGACGCCCACCATCTGGCCAGCCTGTTGCACCGCGACCGCATCGTCGTGCGCCGTTCGGCGCACCAGGTGCGCTTCCTGCACCCGCGCGGCTGGAGCTACTACGCCACGCTGAGGCGCAAGCTGCACTGGCAGGAAGGTGCCGTCGGGTGAGGACGGATGCCGGCCATGCTTAGACGGCTCGCGCTGCGCGACTTCGCCATCGTCGCGACCCTGGAGGTCGAGTTCGACGGCGGCTTCACCGTACTCACCGGAGAAACCGGTGCGGGCAAGTCGATCCTGGTCGACGCGCTGCAGCTGGCGCTCGGCGCGCGGGCCGACGCCACCGTGGTGCGCGAGGGCGCGCCGCGCTCGGACATCAGCGCCGAGTTCGACACGCCGCCCGCGCTGGCCGGCTGGCTCGAGGCGGGCGGCTTCGAGGCCGGGGACACGCTGCTGCTGCGGCGCGTGGTCGATGTGCAGGGCAAGAGCCGCGCCTGGATCAACGGCAGCCCGGCCACGGTGACCCAGCTGCGCGAAGCCGCCGACGCGCTGGTCGACATTCACGGCCAGCATGCCTGGCAGAGCCTGACGCGCCCCGCCGCCGTGCGTGCGATGCTCGACGCGCGCGCCGGTGTCGACACGGCGGCGCTGTCCCAGGCGCACGCGCGCTGGCGTGCTGCCGAGCAGGCGCTCGAGCACGCGCGCGCGCAGCGCGAGGCCGTGGAGCGCGAGCGCGAACGCCTGGCCTGGCAGATCGGCGAGCTTGGCAAGCTCGCGCCAGGGCACGACGAGTGGGAGGCGCTCAACGCCGAGCACCAGCGGCTGGCGCATGCGCAGGCGCTGCTCGAAGCGGCGCGCGATGCGCTGGACGCGCTGGCCGAGGCTGATACCAGCGCCTCCCGGCTCGCCGGCCGCGCCGCCTCGCGGCTCGACGACGTGGCGCGCTTCGACGAGCGCCTGACCGGCGTGATCGACGTGGTTCGCAGCGCGCAGGTGCAGCTCGACGATGCGGCACACACGCTGGCAGGCTATCTGCACCAGGCCGAGCCGCAGCCCTCGCGCATGGCCGAGCTCGACGCCCGGCTGGGAGCCTGGATGGCGTTGGCCCGGCGTTGGCGGCGGCCACCCGCCGAACTGCCAGCCCTGCTCGCCCAGTGGCGCGTCGAGCTGCAAGCCCTCGACGCCAGCGTCGACATCGAGGCTCTGGCTCGTGCGCTCGACGCCGCCCGCACCGAGTTCGACACGCTGGCGCGGCGCGCCACCGCGATGCGGCAGCGCGCGACTCAGCCGCTGGCCGACGAGGTGACAAAGACGATGCAAGTGCTCGGCATGTCCGGTGGCTGCTTCGAGGTGGCGCTGCAGCCCCACGACGAGCCGCAGCCCCATGGCCATGAGTCGGTCGAGCTGCGCGTGGCCGGCCACGCCGGCAGCACGCCGAGAGCCCTCTCCAAGGTCGCTTCGGGCGGTGAGCTGTCGCGCATCGCGCTGGCCATCTCGGTGGCCACGAGCCAGTCGTCGGCGACGCCGACGCTGATCTTCGACGAGGTCGACGTCGGCATCGGCGGCACGGTGGCGCACAGCGTCGGCCGCCTGTTGAAGCAGTTGGGCCGCACGGCACAGGTGCTGGCCGTGACCCACCTGCCGCAGGTGGCGGCTTGCGCCGACCACCACTTCGTGGTGTCGAAGTCGGCGACCGGCGACGGCCCGGCGACGAGCGCGGTACGGCCCGCAAGCGGCGAGGCACGCGTCGGCGAGGTCGCCCGCATGCTGGGGGGCGAGGGCCTGGCGACCAGCCTGGCCCATGCACGACAGCTGCTGGCGCAGCGCGGCGAGGATGCGGCTGATCCTCGCCAGGCGGCGCCGGGCGCCGAGCGCCCTTCGGGCAAGGCACGGGCTGCGGGGCGGCGCAAGCCGCAGGCGGCATGAACGTCTGGGCGACCGGTCAGGACTCCGGCGAACCACGGCCCCCAGCCGCCGGCGGGCGCGAGGTCGTGCTCTTGTCCGGCATCTCGGGCTCGGGCAAGTCGGTCGCGCTGCACGCCCTCGAGGACGCCGGGTTCTTCTGCGTCGACAACCTGCCGCCCGAGCTGCTGCGCGAGTTCATGCGCCTGGAGCGATCGCGCCAGCCGCGCCGCGTGGCCATCGCCGTGGACGTGCGCAGTGCCGGCTCGCTGCCGCACCTGCAGCCGCAGATCGAAGAGCTGAGAGCCGAAGGCGTGGCAATCGCATCGCTGTTCCTCGACGCCAGCACCCAGACCCTGGTGCGACGTTTCTCGGAAACGCGCCGCCCTCACCCGCTGGCCAACGCGGCCGACACGAGCGACACGCACCGCGCGCTGGTGGATGCCATCGAACTTGAGCGCACCCTGCTCGCCGAACTGCGGGACAAGTCGACCGTCATCGACACCAGCCAGCTGCGGCCGTCGCAGCTGCGCAGCTGGGTGCGCGAACTGGTGCGGGCGCACCGCAGCGCGCTGACCCTGGTGTTCGAGTCGTTCGCGTTCAAGTACGGCGTGCCGCTGGATGCCGACTTCGTGTTCGACGTGCGGGTGCTGCCCAACCCGTTCTACGTGCGCGAACTGCGCCCGCTCAGCGGTCTGGACGCCGAGGTGGCCGGGTACCTGCAGGCGCAGCCCGAAACGGGCGAGATGATCGGGCAGATCGAGACCTTCCTGCGGCGCTGGCTGCCCGGCTTCGAGGCCGACCAGCGCGGCTACCTGACGGTGGCCATTGGCTGCACCGGAGGCCAGCACCGCTCGGTGTACATCGTCGACCAACTGGTGCGTCGCTTTGCCGGTCGCGGGGCCACGCTGGCGCGCCACCGTGAACTCGAGCCAGGCGACACATGAACGACGCGCCGGACCAGGTCGAGCTGTTCCCCCTGCAGGCCGTGCTCTATCCCGGCGGGCTGCTGAACCTGAAGGTGTTCGAGGCGCGCTACCTCGACCTGGTGAGCCGCTGCGTGCGCGAGTCACGGCCGTTCGGCGTGGTGGCTCTGCGGCACGGCAGCGAGGTGCATCGGCGTGGCGAGCCGGTGGACCTGATGGGGGTGGGCACGCTGGCGCAGTTGCTCGAGATCGACAGCGCGACGCCCGGCATCCTCCAGGTACGCTGCCGCGGGCTGCAGCGCTTCACGCTGCGCGACGCGCGCCAGCAGGCGCAAGGCTTGTGGCGCGCGGGCGCCGACTGGATCGACGACGACGACGACGTGGCCCCTGAACCCGCGCACCAGGGCAGTGTGCGCGGGCTGATGCAGGCGATCGCGGCCCTCAAGGCCCAGGGGACCGAACCGTTCCTCGAACCCCACCGGTTCGATCAGGCCGGCTGGGTGGCCAACCGCTGGTGCGAGATCCTGCCCATTCCGCTGGCGGCCAAGCAGAAGCTGATGGAGTTGCCCGATCCGCGCGTGCGGCTGCGCCTGGTGGACGATTTCCTGCGCAGCAAGGGCGTGGTCGTGGCCTGACGTCAGGAGGCCCCCCGGCGACATGCGCTATGTTCGTGACTCGAGCAGGCGCCGCAGCGGTGCAGGTAATGCCGACGCAAACGCCTCGTCGGGGGTGAACCAGCGCCCGTGCACCGAAGGACCCAGGGGCGAGGAGGCGTCAGCCTCGTCGGCGAAGGTCCAGCGCCTGGGATGCAGTTCCCAGTCGAGATGCGTCAACGCGTGAACGAGGCTCGGCAATGCCTCGCCACGACCCACCCAGCATCGGCTAGCCCGACCCAGGGCCTCGAAGTCGTCGAACTCGGGCAGGCTCCACAGCCCGGCCCACACGCCGGCGTGCGGGCGCTGCTGCAACCACCACCTGCCGCGCCAG
>Ga0114939_10003601_pt1 | contig 10747 bp, 8 predicted proteins | sample AshMeaCrysSpring_FD_87196 | JGI IMG/M metagenome (GOLD analysis project Ga0114939, IMG submission 87196) | Groundwater microbial communities from Big Spring, Nevada to study Microbial Dark Matter (Phase II) - Ash Meadows Crystal Spring | ecosystem: Environmental > Aquatic > Deep subsurface >... | reverse complement strand
TGAGGGTGAAATTGTGGTAGAAAGCGATGGCGAAATGTCCCTCGTCGAGGTGCGGGTTCTCGAGTTCCAACGAGCAGAGAAACGTGTCGTCGGCGTGATGGATGGCCTGCGTGAGTGTGAGGACGAGGCCGGTGGCGCGGTGGCGGTGGCGCACCTTTGCCACAAGACTCCCGGGCAACATGCGGCCTTCGGTTTCCCAGTCCCCGCCGACCCAGAGCGTCTCGTGGGGGGTGAGGACCGCGAGGCCGCAGAGCGCGCCGCCGACGTGGTTGCGGTGGCCGACATACGGGTAGTAGAGATCGGTGATGGCCGAGCTGCGGTTGAAATTCACCAGCAGCCCGCCATTGCCCAGAACGTATTGGTTTGCCATGGGGGGTGAGGGGAGGGGAGTTACCTGACGACGCGGCCCGATCCCGAGCCCTTCATGAGCGCTTCGACTTCGGCCCGCGAGGTATAGTTGATATCGCCCACGATTGAGTGGCACAGGCACGAGGTCGCGACCGCGAAGGCGATGGCGGTGGGGGTGTCCGCGAGTTCCGGCGTGTTGAGGGCGAAGATGAGTCCGGCCCCGAACGAGTCCCCGCCGCCGACGCGGTCCACGATATTGCGGATCTCGTAGGGTTTGTAATCGCCGCCGCGCGATGGGGCGAAGCTCGCGCTCCCGGTGGCGGCGTCGTAGAGCATGGCTCCCCAGTTGTTGTGCGAGGCCGAGATGCTTTCGCGGAGTGTGATGGCGACTTTGCGGAGGTTGGGAAATTCCGCGACGATTTTTTGCGCGACCTGCGGATAGCCCGAGATGTCGAGCTGGCCGGCATCGACGTCGGTATTCTCGGCGTGGATGCCCAGCACGTCGGCGGCGTCTTCCTCGTTGGCGATCACCACATCGACATAAGGCAGGATTTCCCGCATCGTGCGTCCGGCCAGCGCCTTCGAATCGGTCCCGGGCTCCCACGCCCACAGCTTCTTGCGGAAATTCAAATCGCACGAGACACTCAGCCCGGCCGCCTTGGCCGCCTTCACCGCATGGAGGACGGCCCCCGCCGCGACCTTCGACAGCGCGGGTGTGATCCCGGTCGTGTGCAGCCAGCAGGCGCCGTCAAAGATCCGCGCCCAGTCGTAGGCCTCGCCGGGGGTGAGGCTCACCGACGAATTCTCGCGGTCGTAGATGACATTGCTCGGCCTTTGGTTGGCGCCGTTTTCGAAGAAATACAACCCGAGCCGCCCGTCCTTCGTGCGAAGGATGCGGCCGGTATCGACCCCGAGCCCGGCAAAGACGCCCACGCAGGCGTCCGCCACCGCGTGGCGAGGCAGGGCGGTCACAAAGCGCGCGGACGCGCCGAGTTGAGCCAGCGAGGCCGCGACATTCGCCTCGGCCCCGCCGAAGGTGAGATTCAACGGGCCCGGGAGGCTCTGACGGAAACGGAGGACACCCTCGGGGGCGAGGCGTCCCATGACTTCACCGAACGTAACGATTGTTTTCATAGATGGTTGTTTTGGGATGGGTTGGGATGGTTGGGAAATGGATCAGGCATTCCCGCCGCCGCGCGACGATTGGATGATCCCGCAGGCATCGGCCGCCAGCGCGGTGATTTTTTCAAAATCTCCCGCCGCAATGGCCTCCTTCGGCGCGAGCCACGACCCGCCAAGCGCGGCGATCAGCGGGTCGGCCAGATAGGCCGCCATGTTTTTCGCATTGATCCCGCCGAGCGGAATAAAGCGCACGCCGAGGTGCAGGTAGGGCGCAGCCATGGCCTTGAGAAATGGCAGGCCGCCCGACGGCTCGCAGGGGAAAAATTTCAGCAACCGGCAACCGCACTCCAGAGCCGCCTCGATATCGCTCGGCGTCGCCACGCCGGGAGCAAATGGCAGGCCCGCTTCGAGGGCGGTCTGCACCACGCGCCTGTTGAACCCCGGCGAGACAGCGAAGGCCGCGCCCGCATCGATGACCTGGTCGATCTGGTCGGGCGCAAGGACGGTTCCTACCCCGGCCAGCATTTCCGGCACTTCCGCGCGGATCGCCCGCAGCGCATCCAGAGCCGCCGGCGTCCGCAGGGTCAATTCCATCACATCCACCCCGCCCTCAAGAAGCGCCTTCGCCAACGGCACCGCGTCGGATTCCTTTTCGATGATCAAAACCGCCACGATCCCGGCCCGCTCGACGCGCGCCGCCAGCTGAGGAGAAAATGCATCACGCATAAATTTCCTTTATCGGATGCCGCCCGCCCGCGAAAGCCGAAAATTCGCCAGCCCCGAAATATCCCATCTCCGGGCTTCCGCTCCACGTTTGACGAAGCCCGGCCAGTGCTGGAAAATCCGGATCGTCTCTGAGATTCTCCCAATCTGATCTGAGAGCATTTCAAAGCCGCATGATGCCACGGAGTCCGGACTTTTTTTGCATCGGGGCGCTGAAGGCGGGAAGGTGCTGGCTCAGGGAAAACCTCCGCAAGCACCCGCAGCCCGGCACACGCGGGAAAAGCGGCGCCATGACGGCCGGCGCGGCAACTCCCGGGGAAGGCGACACCAGCCCTGTGACGGTATTCATCGTTTCGTGGGGCCGTCCGATTTATCTTTGGTCGTGCCTTGACGCCTTGTTCCGTCTCACCCGCTCGCGGGCCAGGTTTGTCTTGTTGGACAATGCCCATCCTGACCCGATGGTCGGCGAAGTGATTCGCGGATTCGAGCGGGAATGCGGAAGGCGTTTATCCCCGCATTTTGCCGCGCGCCGATTTGGAAGGCCCGGCCCGCCTTGAAGCCTTGATGGCCGGGCAAGGAATTCGATAGAAATCCCGGTCCTGCCGCGCTAGGTTTCCGCGCATGACGACCATTCCCAAGACAAGCCGACCGTTCCGGGGTGCCGGGGCGTTTTTTGTCGCGGGCGCGGTATTTTTGTTCACGGTCGTCCCGTCCCGCGCGCTAGAGGCCGACCTGGTCGCGGACGAGGCCGGCGTGAGCGACCTCTCAGCCAGAATCGGCCCGGCCGGCGAACGACGGGCGGACGCGATCGCCTCGTATGCCCGCGGGATTTTCGAGGAAGAGACGCTCGGACCCGACTCGGTCCTGGAAAGTTTCAAGAAAACTCTGGAACTCGATCCGGGATTCGTGGATCTGGCGATCCGGCTTTCGCAGGATTATCTGCGCAAAGGCGACCCCGCATCGGCGATCGCGGTCCTCAAAGACTCCCGTAAAGCCCTGCCCCAGAACCCCGAGATCGCCCTGGCACTCTCGGTCATTTACCTGCGCCACTTGGAGAAAACCGACCTCGCGCTGCAATACGCCCAGGCGGCCCGCAAGGCGGCTCCCGATGCCGTGGGGCCGCTCGAGGTGCTCGCGGAGATCCACGCCGCGCGCGGGGAAAACCGGAAGACGGCCGCGTTGCTCGCGCGGGCGGCCGGTTCGCAAAGCAAGGACCCGCAATATTGGCTGGGACTGGCCGACCTCACCGCGCGCCGGGGTGCCACCGATCCCGGCGAGCGCGAGGGTGTGCGCGCGCGTGTTCTCGAGTTGCTCGACCGGGGGGTGCGGCATTCCGGCGACGATCCCGAGCTGCTGTCGCGCGCCGGCGATCTCTTCGCGCTCTCCCGCGAGGTGGCGAAGGCGGTGGAGGCCTACGAGCGGGCCTACGAAAAGAAGGCGTCCCTGCCGAAACTTCGCGAGAAACTCGCGGCCGGCTACATCGAGCTCGGACGTCAGGCCGACGCCGTGCGCATCCTCGACGAGATCATCAACCTCGACCCGCTCGATCTGGCCGCCTACGACCAACTCGCGCAATTGCACATGCGGGCGGGGGATTTTTCCAAGGCGGCGGCGAGCGCGTGCCAGGCCCTCCTCATCGAGCCGCAGTCTGTCGAGCGCCATCTTCTGGTGATCGACCTGCTTTTCCGGGACAATGATTTCGAGGGCGCGGCGGGCGCGCTGGCCGAGGCCCGCAAGATCTTCCCGGCGGCTCCGCGCCTCGCGTATTTCCACGGGCTCGCGCTCAGCCAGTCGGGCAAACACGACGAGGCGCTCGCGGCGTTCGCGACCGCGAGGGAGGACGGACTCAAATACGACCCCGGGCTCCTCGATGCGAAATTTTATTTCGATTACGGGGCCGCGGCCGAGCAGGCCGACGACCTCGAACTGGCGGCGGCCCAGTTCCGCATCTCGATCGACAAGGACCCCGCCAACCCGGCCCAGGCTTGCAATTATCTCGGGTATATGTGGGTCGAGGCGGGGATCCACCTCGACGAAGCCGAGCAACTCATCCGCCGCGCGCTCGCCCGCGAGCCGGAGAACGGCGCCTACATCGACAGCCTTGGATGGTTGTATTTCAAGCAGGGCAAATACGAGGATGCTCTCGCGACCCTCCTCCGGGCGGCCGGACACCTTCCCGAGCCCGACCCGGTTGTCTATGAACACATCGGCGACGCCTGCTCGAAACTCGGCCGCACCGCCGAGGCGATCCTCTACTGGCGCAAAGCCCGCGAGCTCGATCCGGAAAATGCCGGCCTCGCCGCCAAAATCGAAAACGCGACCAGCACGCTCGCCCACCAACCCGAAAAATCCGCGCATCCGCCGAAATCCGACCAAGCCCGATGAGATCCACCCTGCCCGACGCCACCGGCCACTTTGGGCCGTATGGCGGAATGTATGTGCCCGAGACACTCTACTCCGCCCTCGAGGAACTCGACGCCGCCTTCCGCGACGCGATGGCCGACCCGGGTTTCCGTTCGGAATTCGCCGGGATGCTTGCGGACTTTTGCGGGCGTCCGACCCCGCTCTACCTTGCCGGGCGGCTTACCGCCGAACTCGGCGGAGCCAAAATTTACCTCAAGCGTGAGGACCTCCTCCACACCGGCGCCCACAAAATCAACAACGCGCTCGGGCAGGCCCTCCTCGCCAAACGCATGGGCAAATCCCGCGTGATTGCCGAGACCGGGGCCGGCCAGCACGGCGTCGCCACCGCCACCCTCGCCGCCAAATTCGGATTCGACTGCACGATTTACATGGGTGCCACCGACATGCGCCGGCAGGCCCTCAACGTGTCTCGCATGCGCTTCCTGGGAGCCGAGGTGGTCCCGGTGACCGCAGGTCAGGCCACCCTCAAGGAGGCCGTCAACGAGGCCATGCGCGACTGGGTGACCAACGTGCGGTCCACCCACTACGTGCTCGGCACCGCCTACGGCGCGCACCCGTATCCGCTCATGGTCCGCGAATTCCACCGTGTCATCGGAGACGAGGCCCGCGAGCAGATCCTCGCCCGCGAGGGACGCCTCCCCGACCGCCTTGTGGCCTGCGTCGGCGGGGGCAGCAATGCCATCGGGCTTTTCTCCGCGTTTCTCGACGACCCGGGTGTCGCCATGACCGGCGTCGAGGCGGGAGGGGAGGGGATCCGTCCGGGCCGGCATGCGGCGCGGTTTCAAGGCGGGCGCTTGGGTGTCCTGCAGGGGGCCCGGACGATGTTGCTGGCCGACGAGGACGGCCAGATCGAGCCGACCCATTCGGTTTCGGCCGGACTCGATTATGCGGCGGTCGGGCCCGAGCACTGCCACCTCCGCGAGATCGGCCGGGCCGAATACGACTACGCGACCGACGACGAAGCGCTCGACGCCTTCCGCCGGCTTTCGTCCACCGAAGGGATCATCCCGGCCCTCGAGAGCGCGCACGCGGTGGCCCATGCGATCAAGATCGCGCCGACCATGCCGGCCGGCAGCCTGTTGCTGGTGAACCTCTCGGGGCGCGGCGACAAGGACGTCGCCCAGGCGGCGGAGATTCTCGGACTATGAGCACCACCTTCCCCGCCGCGCAATTGATCGCGCATCCCGAATCCTTCGCCGCGATGGACCCGCCGGCGATCCTCGGTGTCTTCGGCGATCCGGTCGCGCACTCGCTCTCGCCCGGATTCCAAAATGCCGGACTCGACGCCTGCGGGATCCGCGGCCAATACGTGCGCCTCCACGCAACCTCCGACGAAATCGCGGCCGCCCTGCGCACGATTCCCACCGCGGGATTCCTCGGCGCCAATGTCACGATCCCGCACAAGGCGGCCGCGCTGGAGCTCGTGGACGAGGCCGATGAAAACGCGCGGCGGGCGGGCGCCGTGAATACGATCGTGGTCGATGGCGGGAAGTTGCTGGGTTTCAGCACCGACGGCCCCGGGCTCTCGCGCGCCGTGCGCGAGGAATTTCTGGTGGACCTGCGCGACCTTCGTGTCCTGCTGCTCGGTGCCGGCGGGGGAGCCGGAAGGGCGGCGGCCGTCCAATGCGCCATGGAAGGCTGCGAGCGGCTTGTGCTCGCCAACCGGACCCTTGACAAAGCCCGCGAGCTCGCGGCCGGGCTGGCCCCGTTTTTCAAATCCGACCGGTTGATCGGCCCGGTGGACCGTCTGGCCGCCATCCCGATGGACGAATCCGTGCTGCGGACCGAAATGTCCCATGTCGATATCGTGATCAACGCGACACCGCTGGGCATGCGCATGACCGACGCCTCACCGCTGCCCGCGTCCCTGCTCACGCCGAGCCTCATGGTTTACGACATGGTCTATACCCGCGGAAAGTCGCGGCTTGTCCGCGAGGCTGAGGCGGCGGGTGCGCGCGCGGCGGGCGGACTCTCGATGCTCCTCCATCAAGGCGCACAGTCGTTCGAGATCTGGTTCAATCGTCCGGCCCCGCTGGATGCCATGCGGGCGGCGCTATTTGATTCCACCAATAACCCATGAAAGATTCCTACGACTTCGTGGTGGTCGGAGGGGGGAGCGCGGGATACGCGGCCGCCCGCACGGCCGCTTCACTCGGGCTTTCCACGGCGGTCATCGAAGGCGGGCGCGAGGTGGGCGGGCTCTGCATCCTGCGCGGGTGCATGCCCAGCAAGACACTCATCGAATCCGCCAACCGGCTGGAGGCGATCGGGCATGCGGCCGAATTCGGAATCCGGGTTCCTCCGGGATCCGCCGATCTTTCCGCGATCATCGACCGGAAAAACCGCCTCATCGGCGAATTTGCCGACTACCGGCGCGGCCAACTCGAGGGTGGGAAATTTGATTTCCTGCGCGGGTGGGCCCGCTTCGCCGAAGACCGCGAACTTGAATTCGCGCCGCAGGGCGGGGGACCCTCCCACAGGATCCACGCGCGGTCGGTGCTTGTTGCCACCGGCTCGACCCACACCGTGCCGCCGATTCCCGGGCTTGCCCAGGCGGGGTTCCTGACCAGCGACGACGTTCTCGACGCCCGCTCTTTGCCGGCGTCGGTGATTGTGCTCGGAGCCGGACCCGTGGCGCTCGAAATGGCGCACTACCTCGCGGCTGTCGGGGTCCGCGTCACCATCATCCAGCGCAGTCCGCAATTTCTCAAGGGGGTCGATCCCGATGTGGCTGCGGTTGTCGAGGACGCCTTCCGCGCCCGCGGGATGGTCGTCCACACCGGAACCAGCCTGCTCGGTGTCGAATGCCGCGACGGACTCAAACACGTGCGCTTCCAAACCAAGGACGGCGAAATGTGCGTCGCCGCCGAGGAAATTTTCAACGGCCTCGGCCGCGTTCCCGCCACCAAATCCCTCGGACTCGAAAATGCCGGCGTCGAGCTCGACGGACACCGGATTGTCACCCGCCAAAACCAGCAAACCACCAACCCGGCGGTCTTCGCGGCGGGCGATGTCTGCGGCCCCTTCGAGGTCGTCCACATCGCCATTTCGCAGGGGGAAATCGCGGCCCGCAACTCGGCACGGTTTCTTGCGGGCAAGGACCCCCACGAAAAATCCGACTACCGGCTCCAGCTTTACGCGGTCTTCACCGAGCCCCAGGTGGCCGTGGTCGGACTCACGGAATCGGCCGCCGGCGGAAGGCCGGTTCGTGTTGCCTCGTATCCATTCGGCGACCATGGAAAATCGCTCGTCATGGCAGAGGAACGCGGGATGGTGAAATTGGTCGCCGATGCGTCCACCGGCGAGATCCTCGGCGGGGCGGCCGTCGGCCCGCACGCATCCGAGTTGATCCACGAAATTGTGGTCGCGATGGCCTTCCGCGCGACCGCCCGCCAGCTCGCTGCCGTCCCGCACTACCATCCGACTCTCTCGGAAATCTGGACCTACCCCGCCGAGGAACTCGCCGGGATCGGCTGACCGCCGGGCAGTTGGTCCGCAAAAAGCCCCCTCGCAGATTTTTCCCCGAACGACCGCGGGATTTCGCTGGAACGCGCGGGGTGGGCGTGGTTCATTCCGCGCGTGCCGAATCTATCCGATCCCCATATTTCCACCGGACTGGACAACCGCCTGAGCGACTTCCGCCGCAATGCCCTCATGATGGCCGGCCTTGCCGAGCGCAGCTTCGACCGCGCCCGCAAGGGATTCGAGGGTCGCGACGAGGACTGGTGCAATACCGTCATCGCCGACGACGAGGAACTCGATTCGCTCGAGGTCTCGCTCGACCATGAAGCGATGGCGTTTCTGGTCCGCTTCCACCCCGTCGCGGGCGATCTGCGCCAGGTCATTGCCAGCATGAAGTTCGGCGGAAACCTCGAGCGGGTGGCCGACCAGGCGGTGAATATCGCCAGGCGGACGCGGAAATTGATCACGCGCGAGCCGGTCGCGGCGGCGGCCCGGTTGCTGCCCGCCTTCGACATGGCGCAGGCGATGCTGCGCGACGCGGTGGCGGCCTACTCCGATTGGGACGCCGAATTGGCGCGGTCGCTCAAGGAACGCGACCGGGGCCTCGACCGGCTTGTGCGCCTAGCCGGCGAGGAACTCACGTCGCTCATGGCGGAGGACACCCCGAACATCCCGGGCTACCTCGATCTGGTCTTCATCGGCCGCGCCGTCGAGCGCATCGGCGACCTCGCGAAGAGCATCGGCGAGGACATCTTTTTCGCCATCTTGGCGGAGGATCTCCGGCACACCGGTTGACCGAACTTTCGCACAGACACCGGACGCGCTTTCTGCTTGGATAACCGCGCCCGGCCCATGAGCGCCGGGTCGCGAGATGCACGAATCGTTTGCCCAATCCGCACAACCCCGCCAGACCCGATTTTTGCCTTTTGAAGCGGGCGGCGGTCGCTTTGCGATCCCCGCCGGTCAGATCGAAAAGGTCGCCCTGCTTTCATCGCTTGTCGGTGTTCCCGGTATGCCGCCGCACGTGATGGGATTTTTTCCCGAAGCGGACGGGCTGTGTCCGGTCGTCTGCGCGGCGTCCGCGCTCGGTCTGCCGCCGGGCACCGTCACACCGGAGTCCGCCGTGATTTTTCTGCGGAGTGAGCCCCGGCTTGCGATCGCAGTGGACCGGGTTCCAGGCCTATTCGAGGCCGCACTGGAATCCGGCTGCGGCGAACATTCTTTCAACGGGCTCGCGACCGGCACGGTCCCGCTCGGCGGCGCGATGACGGTCGTGCTCGATGCGGAAAGGTTCCTCGCGGCCGAGGAAAAAATGCGGCTGGCCGCATGGACCGGCCATGCGCGCCGCCGAATCGAAAACTGGCCGCCACCCGCCGCGTCGGAATGACCACCCCCGATCTCGGGGCGCCGGCCATCGCGCGATTGATTCACTTTCTGGCCGGGCGTTCGGGGTGGCCGAATCTGGGCGACCGGCCCGACGAGGTGGCCGCCGCCGCGCGGGTGCGGGCGGGCGAGACCGGCTGCGCGACGCTCGACGACTACATCGCGCGGCTGCTTTCCGGCGAAACGGGCCCGCACGAGGTCACGCGGTTGCTCGGCGCGCTCACCATTGGCGAGACCTACTTCTTCCGCCATCCCGAGGCCTTCGCGGCCCTGGAAAAGTCCGCTTTCCCCGAATGGGCGTCGCGCGGCGGCACCATCCGCGCATGGTCGGCCGCCTGCTCGCTCGGATGCGAACCCTACTCGCTCGCCATCGCGTGGGACCGCTTCGCCGGAAATTCGCCCTCCGCCAGACTCTCGATCCTCGCCACCGATCTCAACCACGAATACCTCGAGCGTGCCCGCGCCGGCAGTTTTGGGAATTGGAGCCTTCGCAATATGCCGCACGACATGGTGGACACGTTGTTCGACAAATCGGGCGAATCGTTTGTTCTCAAGCCGCATTACCGCGGGGACGTCGATTTCCGGGAATTCAACCTGCTCGACGACCCGGCCCGGATGGGTCTCGCCGAGGATTCGCTGGATCTCATCATGTGCCGGAACGTGATGATTTATTTCGCGCCCGAAACGAGTGCCTCGCTCGCGGGCCGGTTTCTGCGACTTCTCAAGCCGGGCGGATGGCTCGTCACCGGTGCCAGCGAATGCAACGCGGAGCTTTTTTCCGGATTCCGCGCGGTCGCTTTCCACGGGGCCGTGCTTTACCGGAAGGAGGCCCCGGCGGATTCGCCCGTGCCCGCGTTCCGACCGTGGGAGCCGCCCGCCCAGGTTCCCGCGCCGGTTCCCGAGCGGGTCCCGGAGCCCGTGCCTTTCGTGGCGCCAGTGTCGCCGGCGTCGCCGCCCCCCGGCCGGGCCGCGGTCCCGCAGCTCGACGAGATCGTGGCCGACCTGCTCGGCGGGCGCGCGGAAGCGGCGGCCGACCGTCTCGGAGACCTGCTCCGGATCGATGAACTCAATCCCGAGTGGCACTTTTTATCCGGCCTCTCCGGCGAGACGCTCAAGCGCGATGCGGCGGCGGAATCCGCCTACCGCAGATGCCTTTATCTGGACCGCGGCCACCTCGGAGCCATCGTCTCCCTTCACGATTTGCTCGTCCGGACCGGACGGGGAAAAGCGGCGGAGGTCTTCGCCCGCACGGCCGCGAGGTACCTTGCGGAGGTTCCTCCGAATT
>Ga0114939_10003600_pt1 | contig 10751 bp, 6 predicted proteins | sample AshMeaCrysSpring_FD_87196 | JGI IMG/M metagenome (GOLD analysis project Ga0114939, IMG submission 87196) | Groundwater microbial communities from Big Spring, Nevada to study Microbial Dark Matter (Phase II) - Ash Meadows Crystal Spring | ecosystem: Environmental > Aquatic > Deep subsurface >... | reverse complement strand
TAATAGCAATTTACGCACAATATTCAACCACCATGGCTGAGGCCCCGCCCCCTCCATTACAGATCCCGGCAGCTCCCAAACGGGCTTTCTTGTCTTTAAGGATGTGGATCAGGGTCACAATGATCCGCGCTCCGGAACAACCCAGCGGATGTCCCAATGAAACCGCGCCACCATTGACATTCACCCGCGCAGGATCAAGTTTCATGCGCCTCGAATTCTCAATGCCAACCACAGAAAACGCTTCGTTCAATTCCCAATAATCAATGTCGTCCATCTCCAACCCGGCCTTACTAACGGCTATGGGTACCGCAAGAGACGGCGTTGTGGTGAACCACTCCGGCGCCTGCTCGGCATCCGCATATGCACGGATCTTAACAAGCGGTTTTAATCCCAACTCGATCAGCTTTTCCCCGCTGACCAATACCAGCGCAGCTGCCCCATCATTCATCGTGGAAGCATTAGCTGCAGTTACTGTCCCTTCTTTGGTAAAGGCAGGCCTCAAACCGGGGATCTTGTCAAACTTGACATTCCAGGGCTCCTCATCTTTTGTCACAACAATCGGATCTCCTTTTCTGGATGGTATTGAAACGCTTACAACTTCTTCTTCGAATTTTCCTTCAGACCATGCTCCCTGTGATCGAGTATAGCTTTCTATCGCAAACGCATCCTGGTCCTCCCTGCTGATACCGCACTCTTTAGCACATAACTCTGCCGCCATGCCCATCGCCTGGCCATCATACACATCAGTCAAACCGTCTTTTGCTAACCCATCGATCAACGAAACATTACCATATTTGTTTCCCCATCGCACACTATCCGCATAAAAAGGAACATTACTCATACTCTCCATACCACCCGCCACAACTATGTCCCGGTCGCCCAACAGGATGGCCTGTGCCGCCAGGGCTATAGCTTTCATGCCGCTTGCACAAACTTTATTGACCGTAGTGCAGGCTACATGATCCGGTAAACCGGCTTTTTTTGATGCCTGGCGCGCCGGTGCCTGGCCCAGATTGGCCTGTAATACCGAACCCATCAACACCTCTTCTACCAGCCCGGGCTTAATACCGGCCCTCTCCACCGCATTCATAATAGCAATGGCACCCAAGTCAGTGGCAGACATATCTTTTAGTACCCCGCCAAAACTTCCCATAGGTGTTCGAACGGCAGATACGATGTATACTTCTTTCATAATGTGCAAAGTTAAGTGGACTATTTGGAATATAGGACTACCGCTGAATATGCAGCTACCTGTTTGGGAATAGTTTTCCCTTCCTGAATGGTATTATTCACCACATAAGTATTCCATTTCCCCGTGGGCAGTTGCAGCTTCTTGTTTTCTTCACTCCCGTTAAACACAACAAAGATCTTTTTCCAACTATCCCCTACCGCTGCACCTTCAATCAGATAACTTACCAGGTTGTCTTTACCTGAAATAAAACGGATATGTTTGGCAATTTCTCCGGCAGTATCCATCCGAAATGCAGGATGTTTTTTTCTCATAGCTATCAATCCCCTGACGTAATCATAAACATCTTTATGCACCGTCTTCATATTCCAATCTATAGCATTAACACTGTCGCCCGACTCAAATGAATTCTCTACGCCTTTTTTAGAACGAAGGAACTCCGTACCTGCGTGCAGGAACGAAATGCCCTGTGAAGTGAGTACGATGGTCAATGCTAATTTGTGCATACGCTGCAGTTCTTCCACACTGGCTTTGGGATTGGATATCCTGAGCTTGTCCCACAACACGTGGTTATCATGGCATTCACAATAGGTCACTACCTGGGCGGGTGCTGTGGCATAGACAGCTTTGGAATAATTGACTTTGGTTATATCTACCTGGGGGTGCGCCGTTGCCGCTACCACACCAAACTTGATCGATTCTTCCATCCCCTTTTTCCCAGATGCAAATCCACGGTCATCATGCTCAAAAACAGAACCCTTGATCCCATCCCGGATATCATCACTGAATACGGCTATATTTTCCAGCTTGGAAGCATTTTTCTTCAACGCACGCGTTTCTTCGGCAAGCGGACTGGCACCTGCCGTCCATCCTTCACCATATAATAAGATGTCAGGTTTGATCTTTCGCAACTCTTTCGCGATGATATTCATGGTCTCGATATCATGCACACCCATCAGGTCGAACCGGAACCCATCTACATGATACTCATTGACCCAATATTTTACCGATTCCAAAATGAATTTCCGCATCATCGGACGTTCACTGGCGGTTTCATTGTTGCAGGCCGTGGCATTGGAAAAACTGCCGTCTTTGTTCTGCCGGTAATAGTAACCCGGTACAAGTTGATTGAACCAGGAATCTTCGGTCAGCATGGTGTGGTTGTAGACCACATCCATCACAACACTGATGCCATTCTGGTGCATGGTATGGATCACTTGCTTGAATTCCCTGATCCTGGTATACCCGTCTTTGGCATTGGTGGCGTATGAGCCTTCCGGCACATTGTAATTCAGGGGATCGTAACCCCAATTGTATTGCGGCTTTTCAGGCTTGGTTTCATCCACGGTATAGAAATCATAACTGGGCAGAAGATGGACATGCGTAACACCCAGCTCTTTGATATGGTCAAGACCTGTTGACGAACCTGCTTCATTTCGGGTACCCTTTTCGGTTAAACCCAGGAACTTCCCTTTATGCACTATACCGGCACTGGTATGTATGCTTGCATCCCTTACGTGCAATTCGTATATCACCGCGTCCGTGGCTTTGCGAAAGGCAGGACTCTTATCGCTTTCCCAATCCGGGGGCCTAGTTCTTGCCAGGTCACCAACCATGGCCCTCCGGCCATTGACACCCACGATTTTTGCATATGGATCCGGCACTTCATTGCGCCAACTACCATTCATATATACACGAAAAGCATAGAAAATACCTTCCTGGTCGCCCGGGATCTCCAGCACCCAGGTACCATTTACCGACTTGTTCATTTCCAATCGCTGAATAGCTTCACCGCCCAGCGCTTCTTTATATAAACATAATTGCACCCTATCTGCAACAGGCGACCAGATATTAAAACGGGACGAACCTTTGGAATAGCTAAGCCCAAGATCAGTTCCGCTATACACAGGATAATTTAGGTAATCGGGGACTTGCGCTTTTACAGGCATGGAGTAAAAAAATATGAGGCAGATAAACAGCGGTCTAACCATGGCTTAAATGTACGAATCTCTGCTTCCCTGCTTCTTAGCGTCTCTGCATCAAGCCTCTGGTTCCAATTGCCAATGCTCGGGCGATCTCCACAATGCAGAAAGCATCAACTCCCGCATGAAGAAAAATTCTTTGGGCAGCTTATCAAACATCTTTGAGAACAACTCTTCATGCGTCAGGATCTCTTTCTTCCAGGCCTCGCGGTCCACATCCATCAATACATCATATTGATCACGGGAGAAATCCAAGCCCTCCCAGTCGATGTCTTCGTATTTCGGCATCCAACCAATGGGACTTTCAATGGCCGACACTTCGCCCCTCACCCGCTGCACGATCCATTTCAACACGCGCATGTTTTCACCAAACCCCGGCCAGAGGAATTTCCCGTTCTCATCTTTCCTGAACCAGTTCACACCAAAGATCCGCGTGGGATTTTTCAAATTCCGCCCAAACTGTAACCAGTGGTTGAAATAATCACCCATATGATAGCCGCAGAACGGCAACATCGCAAACGGATCCCGGCGCACCTTCCCGATCTCTCCAAATGCAGCAGCCGTCATCTCTGATCCCAATGTTGCCCCCAGGTAAACGCCGTAACTCCAGTTAAATGATTGGTACAATAACGGTACCGTTGTACTTCTCCTGCCCCCAAATATGAATGCATGTATTGGAACGCCCTCAGGCGCTTCCCAATTTGGATCTATACTCGGGCATTGTGAAGCAGGTGCTGTAAATCTTGCGTTGGGATGCGCCACAGGCTTGCCCGATGCAGGGTCATGCACTTCGCCTTGCCAATTGATCACGTCAGCAGGCGGTTCCTTGGTCATCCCCTCCCACCATATATCGCCATCCGGTGTAACACCTACATTGGTAAAGATGGTGTTCCGGCTGATAGTCGCCATGGCATTGGGATTCGTTTTGCTATTTGTTCCGGGTGCCACACCAAAATATCCGTACTCCGGATTGATGGCATACAGTCTGCCGCCTTTTCCGGGCCTGATCCAGGCAATATCGTCACCAACGGTGGTGACTTTCCAGCCTTCCATTTCTTTGGGAGGGATCATCATGGCAAAATTCGTTTTACCGCAGGCACTGGGAAAGGCAGCTGCCACATAGGTTTTCCTGCCCTTAGGATCCTCTACGCCAAGTATTAGCATATGTTCTGCCAACCATCCCTCTTCCTCGGCCATAACAGAGGCTATACGAAGGGCCAGGCATTTTTTACCCAGCAAGGCATTGCCACCATAACCGGATCCATAAGAAGCAATAGCGCGGTCTTCAGGATAGTGTACAATATATTTCACTGTAGGATTACACGGCCACTTTACATCCTGCTGCCCCGGCTCTAATGGTGCTCCAACTGAATGTAGGCATTTGACAAATTCACCACGATCTCCTAATTGTTCCAATACCTGGTTGCCCATACGGGTCATGATGTGCATGTTCACCACCACATATTCAGAATCTGTTACCTCTACCCCTATCTTCGATAACGGCGAGCCCAACGGACCCATGCAATAAGGTACCACATACATGGTTCTGCCTTTCATGCAGTTCCTGAACAGGTCCTTCAGTTTGGCCTTCATAACCTTGGGATCTTCCCAATTATTGGTAGGCCCCGCATCTTCTTTTCTCCTGCTGCAGATATACGTGCGGTCTTCCACCCTTGCCACATCCGAAGGATCAGAATTGCAGGCAAAACTGCCCGGCCATTTCACCGGGTCCAATGGCGTAAATGTTCCTTTCTCAACTAATTTTTGGCAAAGCCTGTTGTATTCTTCTTTGCCGCCATTGCACCATTCGATATGGTCCGGCTGGCAAACCTGCGCCATCTCGTGGACAAATTCAATAAGACCTCGATGCTTTATGTTTTGGGGTATTATCATTTCTGAAAATTAAGTGAGCAGGGAGCAGATAGCGGTAAGCAGGGAAATTCAAATCTGCTCATTGCTATCTGCTCACTGCTCACTGGTAATAAAATCACACTTCTTCCTTCACATGCCTACTATACTCTTCCGTCAATTTCTTCTGCAACTCAAAAGGCACAGGCGAATACTCATCGAAACTCATCCTGAATTTCGCCCTACCCTGCGATAAAGACCTCAGCGTTGATGAATAATCGTCCATCTCGGCCAGTGGCACCTTTGCAGAGATCTTCTGAAAATGCCCTTCCGTATCCATACCCTCAACCATGCCCCTGCGTGTTTGCAGATCACCGATCACAGAACCAGTAAGGTCGTCCGGACATAACACATCCACATGATATATCGGTTCAAGCAATAAAGGATCAGCCTGTTGGAAAGCCTGTTTGAAGGCCATCATACCGGCGATCTTGAACGAAAGGTCGTTGCTGTCCACAGGGTGCATCTTACCATCGTATATGCATACCCGAACATCACGCACGTAAGATCCTGTTAGCGGACCGTTGTTCATCTTCTCCATCACGCCCTTTAACACAGAAGGAATGAATCGGGCATCAATGGCTCCGCCAACGATACAATTATAATACACCAGCTTACCACCCCAGCCCAGTTCGTGCACTTCCCTGCCCCGTACGTTCAGGTCCTTGGGATCAGGCATGCCTTCGTACCAGGGTTCGATCCTGATGTACACTTCACCAAACTGACCGGCACCTCCTGATTGTTTCTTATGTCTGTAGTTCGATTCTGCCGGCTTACGGATGGTTTCCCTGTACGGGATCCTGGGCTTGCCGAATTTAACCGGCACACCATGATTATGCTCGATCTTCCATTTAGCAACTGCAAGATGCATATCGCCCTGGCAACGGATCAATGTCTGGTGCAACTCGGGCGAAACCTCGATAATAATGGCAGGGTCTTCTTCACGTAAAGAGTGTAATGCAACAGCCAGTTTTTCCTCTTCCCCTTTATTCAACGGTTCAATCGAAACTGTCATATTGGGATTCGGAAACTTAATGGGCTCTAATTCAACATTCTTGCCCCTGACATGCAGTGTGTTGTTCACGTGGGTATTCTTGAGCTTCAACGTGGCCCCGATATCTCCCGCAACCAGCTCTTGCACATTCTGGCGTTTATTTCCTTCAACGATATACAGTTGGGTCAGCTTCTCAGAGCTGCCATTATTTTCATTGACCAGTTCCATTCCTGCTTTCACCGTACCTGAGTACACTTTGAAGTACGATAATTCACCAACATGTGGCTCAGACATGGTCTTGAACACAAAAATACAGGCCGGGCCATTGGCATCACATGGCAATGACTCCCCTGATCTCGTAGTTTGTGGCGGCATTTCGTTTGCACTGGGACAAACATTATCAATAAATCCCATCAACCGCCCACTGCCCATATCTTTCTCTGCAGATATACAGAATACCGGGAAAATGTCGTGATTGATCAGGGACCTTTTCAGCCCCAGCCTCATCTCATCTTCGTCCAGTTCACCTTTCTCAAGATAGTGTTCCATCAGTGTTTCATCGTTCACCGCTACCGCTTCCACCAGCTCCTGGTGAAGCTTATCCGCTTTGGCCCTTTCCTCAGCCGGAATGGGTAATTTTTCGGGCTTACCGCCGGTAGCCGGGAATTTGTACATGGTCATCTTTAATACATCGATGATCGCATTGAAATCAGGTCCCTGTTTAAGCGGGTATTGTACTACGGCCACATTGGCCCCGAAATGATTCTTGGCTTGTGCCACTGTTGCATCAAAATCGGCTTTCTCGTGATCAAGCTTGTTCACCGCAAACAACATGGGTGTTTTAAAATTCTCCGTGTATTCCCAGATGATATCTGAACCCACTTCAACGCCTTCGGCGGCGTTGAGCAACATCACACCGGTATCGGCTACACGAAGTGCAGAGATCACTTCCCCGGAGAAATCGTCGAATCCCGGGGTATCAATGATATTGATCTTATACCCCTGCCACTTGCTGTATAATAATTTTGAAAAGATCGTATTACCCCTGTCATGCTCCAGCGGGTGGTAATCGGCGGTAGTATTCTTTTCGGCTATGCTTCCCCGCCTGTTTATAAGACCGGCCTCAAAAAGCATACATTCCGCTAATGTTGTCTTACCGGTACCTGCATGACCGAGCAAGACAATATTTTTGACATGTGAAGTATCAAAATCTGCCATGACTGAAAAAATTTAATATGGTAGGAAGGGTCAGCTGAACTTACTGATGAAAGTTTTGAATTCTTCTTTCAGTTCACTGATCGTGTGATTTAATATCTCATACCGGTCAAGCAAAGCTTCGTGCTGGGCCCAGGTAGTATCATTGACATTGCCGGAAGTACGCCCGAGTTCCCATGCCGCATTGCGTTCATGGTCCTTGATCTCGTGCTTTAACTGGCTGATGTTGTTGAGTTGGATGTCGAACTGGTTATCATAATGTTCGATCTGCGGCATGTCCGCTCGGTTCAGGGGTCTCGTGACTGCTTCTTGCAATTTTGCGCGGAAATTAGTAAGTTCAGTGCGATGGCCTTTGAGGTTCTCTCTCCAGGAGTTGCACTCCCGGTTTAGCTGTGTGAGATCTGTCTGCACCATGGGGAGAAATTTTAATTTGTTAAGAAATAAAGGTCTACGAGGTCTGAGTTTCGAAGGGATGTGAACCTTTATAAATTTATATACAAACTTTCATAAAAAAAACCCCGATTTAAAGGCCAAATGTTTCATCAACAAATGATTGTTATCAGTACCTATTTCTGTAAATTGTCATATTAAACCCACGGTTGAATGATTGCCAGTTCGCTGACCACCCGCAAGAAAGTGTATATGATCGTTTTGCCGATCATCGCGTTGATCGCCGCCGGAGCATGGTTGATATTCCGCGACAAGGGCAATACCGACCCTGAAGGTCTGCCGGACATTGTGGATTATAATTATCATATACGTCCTATCCTGTCGGACCGCTGTTATAAATGCCACGGCCCTGATGGCAATAAACGGGAAGCCGATCTGCGGCTTGATACGGAAGAAGGCGCTTATAAGGCTTTGAAAGATGATCCCAAAGGACACGTGATCGTAGCCGGTGATCCGTTGAATTCAGACCTCTACCTCAGGCTGGTATCTACCGATACATCTTATCTGATGCCTCCACCGGCGTCTAACCTTGCATTGACTCCCTATGAGATCAAGCTGATCGAACAATGGATCAAGCAAGGTGCCAAGTACAAAAAACATTGGGCTTTTACCGTTCCCACAAAACCTTCTTCACCGAAAGTTGTTAAATCGTCGTGGCCTAAAAATGAAATAGACAGGTTCACGCTTGCTGCCATGGAGCAAAAGGGTTATAAACCCAGTGACGAGGCCGACAAAGAAAGACTGTTGAAGCGCGTTGCCATTGATATCACCGGGCTTCCCCCCACCATAGCGATGCAGGAGGAGTTTTTGAAGGATGAATCGCCTGATGCGTATGAAAAAGTGGTGGATGAACTGTTGACATCAAAACATTACGGGGAGAAAATGGCTGCCGACTGGCTGGATGTCGCCAGGTATGCCGATAGCCATGGATACCAGGACGATGGACTCAGAACCATGTGGCCCTGGCGCGATTGGGTGATCCATGCCTTCAATAAAAATTACTCGTATAATAAATTCGTTCAATGGCAACTGGCCGGCGACATCATGGACAGCACCAACCTCGAAATGGTTTTGGCTACCGGATTCAATCGTAACCATAAGATCACCCAGGAAGGCGGCGTGATCCCGGAAGAATATAGAACAGAGTATGTTACAGATAGAACCAATGGTTTTGGAAAGGCATTTCTGGCACTCACCTTTGAGTGTTCAAAATGCCACGACCATAAATATGACCCCATTTCCCAGAAAGATTATTTTGGAACTTTCGCGTTTTTCAACCAAGTGGATGAGAAGGGTTTTGTGGGAGATATCAATCTGGCTTCTTTAGGTGACCCGCCAAATATCAAGATCACCACCAAACAGGTTGATTCCGTCCTAACCTTCATCAATAAGAAAGATACAGGAGCCGTGACCGTGATGGTGATGAAAGATACGGCCACAAGGCGAGTCACCAGGGTTTTGAAAAGAGGTGCATATGACCAGCCGGCAGATACGGTCAACTTTGCCCTTCCCGCAGCCATCCTGCCTTTTGACACTACAAAATATAAAACGAATAGGCTTGGTCTTGCAGAATGGCTGTTCAGCAAAGACAATCCGCTTACCGCAAGAGTATACGTGAATCGGGTTTGGCAGCAGTTCTTCGGCCGGGGTATTGTAAAAACAGCAGGCGATTTTGGCATGCAGGGTGAACTACCCACACATCCTGAATTGCTGGACTGGCTGGCGGTCGATTTCATGGAGCATGGATGGGATATCAAACGCCTGGTAAAGCAGATCGTAACGTCGGCAACATACAGGCAATCTGCAGAAGTCAATGAACATAAGCTCAGTACCGATCCCGAGAATATCTGGCTCACACGTTACTCACGTAAACGCCTAACCGCAGAAGAGCAGCGGGACCTGGTGTTGTTCACCAGTGGTTTACTGGTTCCGGAAATTGGTGGACCCAGTGTGAAACCCTACCAGCCCAAAGGCATCTGGGAGTCCAGTACTTCCGGGCGCGGCCAGCTTGCAAAATATGTGCAGGACCATGGCGACAGTTTGTATCGGAGAACGGTCTACACGTTCATCAAGCGTACAGTACCTCCTCCTGCCCTATTGGTTTTTGATGTCAGTAACCGCGACCAGTGTGAAGTGGTGAGGTCAAAAACAAGCACACCGTTGCAGGCCCTTGTGTTGTTGAACGATCCCCAGGTGCTGGAAGCTTCCAGGGTACTTGCTGAGAAATTTGTACAGGACAAGCGATCAGACAAAGAAAAGGTCACTGAGATATTCAGGTTGATCGTGTGCCGCATACCAACGAGTAAAGAGTTAAGCCTGTTGCAGGATTATTTTGTAAAAGAAAGGCAGGAGTTTTCCAAGAATCCCCAAAGGGCTGCAAGCTTCATAACTGCCGGCGAATTCAGGCGTAACGAGATACTGGATAAAACCGAGACAGCTGCACTGATGCAACTCATTCATACTATTTATAACCTTGACGAAAGCGGAAACAAATACTAATGCAAAACGATCTTAATAAATTCCGGATGAACGTCAGCAGGAGGAAATTCCTCGCTGGCGCAGGACTCGGCTTGGGTACCATTGGACTGGGTTCTTTACTGGTGCCCGACATTTTTAAGAAAGGCGGAGCTGAAGAAAGTGGACTTCCGCTGGGGCTGCCGCATTTTGCTCCCAAGGCAAAACGGGTGATCTATCTCTTCCAGAACGGGGCGCCATCACAACTTGAAAGCTTTGATTACAAACCTTTGCTGAATAAGATGGAAGGCAAGGATCTCCCTGCCGAGATACGGATGGGGCAGCGCCTTACCGGTATGACAGCCGGGCAGGAAAAATTCCCCCTGGTTGGATCCAAGTTCGCTTTCTCTCAACACGGTCAATCGGGAGCATGGATCAGTGAGATCTTCCCAAACATCGCTAAGATCGCAGATGATATTTGTATCGTCAAAACCATACATACGGACGCAATCAATCATGATCCGGCCTTAACCTTCTTTCAAACTGGTGCCCAACAGGG
>Ga0114939_10003599_pt1 | contig 10752 bp, 10 predicted proteins | sample AshMeaCrysSpring_FD_87196 | JGI IMG/M metagenome (GOLD analysis project Ga0114939, IMG submission 87196) | Groundwater microbial communities from Big Spring, Nevada to study Microbial Dark Matter (Phase II) - Ash Meadows Crystal Spring | ecosystem: Environmental > Aquatic > Deep subsurface >... | reverse complement strand
TGAAAGAGACATGGCTATGCCGCTGCCCCTGGGACACCTCGCGATTGGATTGGCCACCCATGAATTGGGGTCGGACCGATCCGCTTTCGGCCGCTGGAAGCTGTTTGCTGCGATCCTGGCCCTTTCGAACCTTCCCGACATCGATGTGGTTTTCGGCCTTCTGCTGCAATGGAACGGTTGCGCATTTCACCGCGGGCCGACCCACAGCCTGCTATTTGCCCTGGCTGCGGGCTTGGCGGCATGGAGGGCGTCCGAAAGGTGGCCGTGGCTCCCGCGCTTGGGTTTTTGGAGTTGCTTCGCTTTGATCTTCTCCCATGTGGCGGCCGACGCGTTGCTTTCGAATTCGGCCGTCTCCTTCCTCTGGCCCCTCGAAACCAACTGGTCGATAGGGTATAGGGGCTGGGGGGACGTCTTCAGAATGGTGATTAACGGCAGCGCCCAGGACGCATGGATTATTCTGGGTTCGGCCGCTGCCGTCATGGCGAACCGAACGGTCCGCTCCCTGCGCGCCGCCCGCTTTCAGCGGCCGCGTGGCAAGGGGTCGGTATAATCATATGAAGGCGGAATTGTTTTCAGCCTGCCCCGCAAAGAGCCTCCACCTTGCGGACATACCCGTGGATGTCGCACTTGCGCTCAAGCCCCGAGGCCATCATGCTGCGGACCTTGCCGTAGACGGGTCGCTGGGGCCAGGCCCGGTCGTGGATTCCGTAGACCCACCCCACGCCGGCGTATGAGTTGGGATCGCGGCCGTCCAGGAAATAGCGGTTGTTCAGCGCCAGGGTGACCGCAAAGCCCTCCTCGGGGGTCCGCGACCATTCCAGGATCTTCTTGCCCCAGTACATGCGCATGTAGTTGTGCATGAATCCGGTGCAGACCATCTCGCGCATGGCGGCGTTCCAATACGGATCGTGGGTGTCGGCGTTTTCGAGCTGTTCCGGGGAATAAATGTGCTCGCGCCGGTCGCGCCGATGGTCGGCCAGACTCTGACGGGCCCAGGCGGGAATGCAGGCATACGAATCGTAGTCGCGAGTGAAGTGCGTGAAGTTGCAGGCGAGCTCCCGGCGGACGACCAGCTCTTCCAGAAACGCGTCCTTCGCAGCGCGGGGCGCGGATGCCTTGCCGATCTCCAGAGCCAGGTAAAGCGGTGAAATCTGCCCGAAATGCAGGTAGGGACTCATGTGGGAGATGTCGTCGGTTTGAGGCTGATTGTGGTTCCGTTCGTAGCGCTCGAGACGGTCGGTGAGGAACCCCGCGAAGCGGCGCTTGGCTTCGGCCGTTCCGGCCTTGAACCATTTGGGCACCGGCCCTGTCCGACGGTCGACCCGCATGCTCTTCAGGATGGGACCGGGGTCGTTCAGATCGAGCCCCGGAAGTTTCAAATCCCCGGTCCGCCGGCGGACCGGCAACGCCGGCAGCTCGGCCAGAAAGCTCGCCAGCTGCCGATGGATTCTGGGCCGCAGGGTGCGGGCGCCGATCTCGGCCTTTCCGGAGGCTGCCTCCAGCGGCACGACCGTGTCGCTTTCCACCTGGACCACCCGGCAGGCGGCCCGCTCGGCCACGCGGGAGCGCCAGGCGCGCTGATGGCGCAGGTAGCCGCGGTCACAGACGATGAGGCTTGCCTCGCGGCCCAGCTCCAGGGCGACCTCCGGCGGGGACCCGCGCCGCACCACGAACGGAATTCCGCGCCGGCCCAGGGCCTGCGCGGTTTCCCTGAGGCCGTCCAGCATGAAGGCGTAGTGCCGCAGGTTGGCGTCGGGGTAATCGTCGGCAAGCCCGAAGCCGACCACGACCTCCTGGTTCCGCCCGTTCGCTTCCAGGATGGCGAGTTCCAGCGCATGATTCATCTCCGCGCGCTGGGACTGCTGCATCCAGTAGAGCACGTAGCGCCCCTGCACGGCCTCGCGGTCGTTCAAATTCTTGATTCGCGCGTCTTGGATCGGCGATGCGCTCATCCGGCCAGCAGCCCGTCTGCTTGGTGAGACCGAAGGGGGCCTCACGGTTTTCGCGAGGCCCGCTTCGGTTGACGCAGCTCCAGCCAGTCGTGGAGCTCCATGACGCTCTTGTTCAATTCGTAGCGGCCGTCGGCGAACACGCCGTAGTCCCCGCCGCAGCCCATGGCCGACGAAAAGCGGATCGTGTTGGCATGGATCAGCCAGATGTCCGCCCAGCGCCGTTCGACGGCTTCGTCGAAGGGGCTGGCCTTGCGCGCGGGGCCCTGCGCGAGGCCGGACGCCCAGGCCTCTTTGAGAATCCGAGTCGCGCTGAGGGTTTTGGCGTTGGTCTCGCGGATGGTGTTTTCGAAGCGCGCCCACTGGCCGTCCACCCAGGATGTGCCGTGGCAGCTCCGGCAGACGGCCTGCAGGGCTTGGCGCCGCTTGTCCATCTCGGTCTGGGTGATGAGATGGTTGGAGGCAAACCCGCCCTCGAGATCCGTCGGCAGCGGCTGGCCGTCCTTGTTGCGGATGATGGTGGTATCCGGCCCGATGGGGTGGGGATGCGCATAGATCAGGCCGAAAAGGCGCCATGGCAGCCGGTCGTTCATCTGGTGCGAGCGCTGCGCCACCACGTCGCCCTCGGTGTTCACCACCAGACTGACGTGGCAGGCCGCGCAGGTGGGCGCCGCGAAATCCTTGCCGATGGTCCAGGGCACGGCCTTGAACTCCCAGTCCTTCTGGTGGCTCGAGAAGATGTTGCCGTGCTTGCTTGCCTCGTAGACCTTGGCGACCGGCACATCCGGCCCGACGTGGCACTCCTTGCAGGTGTAAGGCTTGCGCGCCATCTCGATCGAAAACAGGTGCCGGGTGTGGCAGGCGGCGCAGGAGCCCAGGGTGCCGTCCAGATTGACCCGCCCGACGCCCTGGTTCGGCCAGCCCTCGATTATGGGAAACTCGAGCTCGCCGGCCAGTTCGGTGCTGCGGGTTTCCTTGCCCGCGAGTTTGAGCCGGGTCCCGTGGCAGTAGTAGCAGGCCTCGGCCTTGGTGGCGGCATTGGCCGGCTGGATGGAGATCTTGCCCTCCTTGCGCTGAACGCCGCCCAGGATGGTGTTCTCCAAATCGTTGTAGACCTCGTTGTCTGCAAGGTTCTTGTAGGCGTGGGCCATGAGGTTCCGGGAGTACTGCTCGGCCTCCTGGACATGGCAGATGCGGCAGTCCCCGGGAGTGACGACGGTGTGGATGTCGTGGCCGTTGTGCTCGTACGTATCGGGGTGTTCGCCGGGGCGCAGGGTGTGGCACTCGGCGCAGCCCACGGCGGTCTCCCGCAGGGCCGCCGGCACGTTCGGGCTCGACACCTTGAGTCCGAGGCCGGTCACTGCCATGGCCGTCTGGGGGGCGACTTGGGCGTGGCGGCTGCGCTGCCAGTCGGCGACGATGCCCGGGTGGATGATCTGGTGGCATTCGATGCAGGCCTGGGTGGCCTCGCTCCGCCTGGCTTCGGCGGCGTCGAGCCCGCCATGATTCAGGATGATGCCCGCTGCCACTGCCAGCATGCTGACGAGTTTCATGTGCGACCCTCCTGCCGTTGGGGTTTCACTGGGAACAAGCGATCGAAGGCGATTCGGGAGCTGCGGCCGCAGCTGCGGTTACTCTGTCAAAATTAAATAAAAAAGGCAACGCCTGCGGCGCCGCCTTTTCGGGAGCGGATGAAGGGGCTCTGAAATCAGCCCGGAATCGAAACCGGAGCGTATTTGCCGATGTAGTCCATGGTCTGTTCGTACTTGCCGCGCATGTCCACGGTGCCCTTGTCGATGTCCTTCTTCTGCGGGGTCCACTCGGTCGGGCACTCGTTTTTGAGTTGTTCGATGCGGGTGGACATATCCGTAATCAGCATGTTCAGGTCCTGGATGTTGGGCAGCACCTTCTCTCTTTCCTTGGAGCCGAGGCTCTCTACCTTGCGGGTCAGGTCGTACATCTTGGCCTTCCAGGTGATCAGCTCCATTTCCATCCCCTTGCAGTAGTCGACGACGTTCATCACATCCTCCTTCCGTTCTGGAAAATGGTTTGATTTGGCGTGCACCGCAGATCGGTTCACGATCGATGCCGAAATACTAACCACACCGGATGATCTGTCAAGCCGGCAGCCGGCAGCGCCGGTCCCGGGCCGCGCTGGGGTTTCATCGGGCGCGCCGCCTCACTGCGGCGGCAGGAAACACGCGTCCTTCTCCGCAGGCTGCCAGCGTTCCGGCCCGCGCAGGAGCGGGCTTGCGGCGGCGCGCAGGACGCCTCTCAGCATGCCGCGGAAGATCAGATGGTGGAAAGCGAAAAACCCGTACCAATAGAGAATCCCGGCCAAACCGCGGGGCAGGAAACGTGACATCAGCTGCAGCTCGCATCGGTTTTCGCCGAGCGGGACGATCGTGAGGTCGAGCAGCGCGTCGCCGGGCGCCTTCATTTCCGAAAGAAGCCGGAGCCGCCGCGGTGGCTCCATCGTGAGCAGCCGCCAGAAGTCCAGCGTGTCTCCCGGCCGCCGCTCATCGGGCGGCTTCGGGGCGCGCTCGAGCCCCCGGCCGCCGAGAACGCGGTCGACCAACCCCCTCAGCCGCCACAGCGTGCCGGCGAAAAAGTAGCCGTTCCTGCCGCCGATCCGGCTGACGGTCGCCCAGACGCGCTCTGCGGAGCTGCCGGCCACGACCCGATAACCGGCGACGAACCGGGTGCCGCCGGCGTAGTCGGCGTCTCCGCAATACGGCCATTCGAACGGCAAAAGCCGTCCGTCCGGCGACCAGCAGCTGTCCAATTGTTCCTGTTTGACCCGCTGCAGCGCAATTCGAATGGCTTCGCGGCAGCTGATCAGCTCCTGGGGAATGATGGCGCGGATGCGGTTGTCCCGGCACACCGCGTCGCTCGTCAACCCCTCGGTCAACGGAAGCGCGATCGCGGTCGGCACCGGACTGATGAACCGGATCCAGTAAGCGCTGAGCGTCGGTGTGAGCACCGGCACGGGGATGATGACCCGTTTGCGCAGGCCGGCCTCCTCGGCATAGATATCGAGCAGCCGCTGGTAGGTCATGAGGTCCGGGCCGCCGATGTCGTAGGTCTGGCCGGCCGTCTCGGGGTGCTCCAGGCAGCCGACCAGATATCCGATTACGTTGCGGATGGCGATCGGTTGATTCAGAGACCGCACCCAGCGCGGGGTGGTCATGGCCGGGAGCCTTTCCACCAGGTAGCGCAGGATCTCGAAGGAGGCGCTCCCCGAGCCGAGGATCATGGGCGCGCGCAGATCGGTGGTGGGCACCCTGCCCGCCTGAAGGATGCCGGCCACCTCCACGCGCGAGGCGAGGTGTTTGCTGAGCGAGCCGTGCTTGGCTTCGGCGAGGCCGCCGAGATAGATGATGCGCTGCACGCCCTCGGCCTCGGCGGCCGCGACCAGGTTGCGGGCCGCGGCCCGGTCGGCCTCGACGAACCCGCCCTTCTGCGCGATCATGGAGTGCACCAGGTAGTAGACCGCCTCGACGCCTGCGGCCGCCGCCCTGAGGGAGGACAGGTCGAGCACATCGCCCCGTACGAGTTCGACCGCGGCATGCTGCGCCCAGGGGCGGCAGGCCAGCTTGTCCAACGACCGCCCCATGGCCCGCACCCGCCAGCCGGCCTGCAGCAGGGCCGGGATCAGGCGTCCGCCGACATAGCCGGTGGCGCCGGTGACCAGGATGGGAGCAGAGCGTCTCATGCGCTTCCTCGGCCGGCGCACGCCCCTTGGGCGCTTGTGGGACCCGCGGTCATCCGGCGCGCTCCCCTTCAGGCATGATTTCTCAGCTTGAGCGCGATCGGATGCGGATGGAGATAGACCTGCTGCTTCAGGTACGGCTGATCGTACTTGCGCACGTAATGGTTGAACAGGGTCACCGGTACGATCAGCGGCAGGTACTCCCGGCGGTACTGATCGAGGACCTCTAGAAGCTCCTGCTTCTCGTCGGCGGTGAGCTGCTGCTTGAAATAGCCCATGATGTGCTGCAGAACGTTCATGTTTTTCTTGAGGGTGGTCTTCATCCGCAACGCCTCGAGCAGCAGCGTCTCGTACTCGGCGTAGACCGCTCGGATGGGAGTGCCTGAGCCCCCGGCCACGAGCTTGCCCATGCGCTGGGCATGCACCGGGCTGTGCGACAGGATCAGCAGCTTGTGGCGGGTGTGGAAATCGACCAGGTGCTTCATGTTCGCCGGCTCAGCCAGGATCTCGCGCCAGCGCTTGAGGGTGAAGATCTGCTCGATGAACATCTCGCGCAGCTTGGCGTCGTTGAGACGCCCCTCCTCCTCAACGGGCAGCAGCGGGAAATGCCGCGTGAAGGCCCGTGCGAACACCCCGACCCCTTTCTTCTCGGCCATGCCCTTGGCATTGTAAACCTTGACCCGCATCAGCCCGCTGCTCGGAGAGTCGCTCTTGAAGATGAACCCGCAGAGGTTTTCCTTCTCCAGCTCCCGCACCCGGCGCTCAGCCCATTCCGTCATGCGCCCGGTGTGGTCCACCTGGGTGCGGGTGGTCACGAAGCGGGGGTTCTCCGGGTCGCCCACGAGGCGGAAGCTCTCACGGGGGATGGGGAACCCGGCCTCCACTTCCGGGCAAACGGGCACGAACTCCAGGTATTCCCCGAGCGTGCCGGTGAGGTAGCGGTCGTGCTTGTGGCTGCCGTCGAAGCGCACCGGCTGGCCGAGAAGACAGGCGCTGACCCCGATCCGAATGCGGTTTTCCATGCGCGGCTCCTTGCGGTTTTTCCATCGATAGCATAAAAATGGTAAAAGGTACAAGGACACGTCAGACGAAGGGGGATCGTCCATGCTGGCGGAGATGAAGCGGCTGGTAACGGAGAAGAATATCTGCGTTTTGGCCACGCTTGCGGGAAGCAAGCCCTACTGCTCGCTAATGGCCTATGCCGCGAACGAAGACGGCACCGAAGTTTACTTGGCGACCCACCGTTCGACCCAGAAGTTCAGGAACGTTTGTGAAAATCCCGCCGTGAGCCTCATGATCGATACCCGCGAGAAGGCCCCCCGCGCCCAAATCCGGGCGCTCACGGTCGAAGGCACCTGCGTCCCGATCGAGGATGCCGCCAAGCAAGAGTTCGTACGGGCCCGGCTGCTTTCAGCGCATCCCCATCTCGAGGAGTTCCTGGCGCACATCGACAACCAGCTCCTCTGCGTGAAGATCAGATCCCTGCTGCTGCTCAAGGGGATCAGCGAAGCCCACCACGCCGTCCTGGAGTGAGCCGTTTCACAGCTCACCGGCCCCGACGGTGACGATGCCCAGATAGCCGTCCACCGTGAGCAGATCGCCGGTGCGGATCAGCGTTGCGGCCTCCGGAACGCCGGTGACGCAGGGGATCCCGTACTCGCGGGCGATGATGGCGCCATGGATCAGCATGCCGCCGCGGCGCTCGACCACGGCCGCGGAGAGCGGCACCACGAACGTCATGTTGGGATCGACGGCATCGCACACCAGCACCTCGCCCCAGGCGAACTCTTCCAGATCCGCATGCCGGCAAACGACCCGCGCCGGGCCCCGGGCCAGCCCCGGGCCGGCCGGCTGTCCGATGAGCTGGCGCGGCCGAACCCCGTCCTCCAGGGAGGCGGATGCGGTCGCTGCCGCAGGGTGCCGACTGCCGAAATCAAGGCCTTCAAGAGCCGCCTGCAGCTCGCCCCGGCCGGGGTCCGCGGTCCCGGCCAAGCCGAGTCGCCGCCGGCCCTCGGCGGCGGCGGCCGTCAGGTGGGACTCGATGCGGCCGAGATGGATGTTGTCGTCGTCCCGCAGCCGGTAGCTTGCCCGCGCCAGATCCAGAAGCTCCCCGGCTTCGCTTCTCCGGCTTTCCGGGAACGAATCGAGGAAGCGCTGCGCCAGCGCCGCGGCGGGCACCGGCCGAGCGCCGCCGGCTGCGTTTGTCGGCCGTGAGGCCATCGCGAGCAGGATCCGGGCCAGCGGCCGCGCAGCCCCCTCGCACTGAGTGCCCCCCGTCACGCTGCAGGAGAGGTCCCCGAAGCGCTCGATGAACCGCTCCATGGCCTGCCGGAACTCGGGCGCCTTTTCGAGGCAGTCGCCCGCTTCCAGGCAATCGGCCAGATCGCGGTTCTCACGCACCTGATCGGCGAGCGCCGCGAGCAGCCGGTTGCGCTCCAGGCTCGCCATTTCGGTCCTGGTCAACAGATTCACGAACTCGTAGGGATCGTCGGGCTTGAGCTGGTCGTTGTAGACCTGTCCGAAGAGACGGATGCCGTGCGCGAAGGGGATGAAATCGGCCCAGTAAACGTTGGCCCAATGATGGTTGATCTCCCAACGCCGCCGGATTTCGGCGGCCAGCTCGCCGTCGCTCAGCTGACCGAGGTCGATGCCGGCCAGCGCGTCGGCGGTCCGGATCATGGCGGGTATCTGCTCGCCTTCGATTTTCCGGCGAAGCTCCTTCAAGCTTTCGAAGCTGCGGTGCAGGCTGAGGTACCAGGCCCGCCGATCGCCCTCGGGCGCCTGCGCCTGCGCGGTGACCGGCCGCGACTGAAGCAGATGCAGACTGCCGCCGCACAGGGTCCACTCCAGGTCCTGAGGCCGGCCGAAGTGCCGTTCGGCCCTCAGCGCGATCTCATAGACGGCGAGCACCTCCTCTGCGCCCAGGGGCGCTCGACCGCGCAGATCGTCGGGCAGCTCGGCAAATTCGATCCCCTGCCCGGCCGCCGTCAGCTTGCGGGTGCGCGGCGCCGGCGCATGCGCGAGGATCCGGCCGAAATCGCGGTCGAGGATCCAGCGGTCGGGCTGGACATCGCCGTCGACCAGCGCCTGGTTGAGCCCGTAGACGCCCTCGACCACCGCCTGGGAAGGCTCGGTGGGGCTCTGCGAGAAGCAGACCCCCGAGACGTCGCCTTCAGCCAACTCCTGCACCACCACCGCCATGGCACTCCGCCCGGCGTCCAGCCCCAGTTCCTGCCGGTAGAGCAGCGCGGCATCCGACCACAGCGAGGCCCAGACTTTGCGGATATGCTCCAGGACGGCCGGCGTGCCGCGCACGTTGACGTAGGACTCGTGCAGTCCGGCAAAGGACGATCCGGCGGCATCCTCCTCCGGCGCCGAGGAACGGATGACGACCGGCCGCTCGCCGAAGCGCTCCTGCAGCTCCCGGCGCAGGACAGCCTCCAGCGATGCGGGCCAGGGCTTGCGCAGAAAGAGGTTGCGGATGCGCGTGGCGCAATCCCAGATCTCCTCCCAGCGCATTTCCTTGAAGTCCTTGCGGTGCAGCTCCAGAAGGATCCGTTCGCGCAGGCCGCTGCCGTCGACGAACGCCCGGTAGGCATCGGCGGTCAGGCAGAGGAAGGCGGGAACGCGGAAACCCGCCCCCGCCAGCGCCGCCAGCGCCAGGGCCTTGCCTCCCACCCGGCGGAGGTCGGAGGCCGTGATGTCCCCGGAGGAAAGGATGAGCTTCATGGCGCGAGGTCCAGCTCCATGACCTGCTGAAAATTCTTGACCAGGATGCAGGTGCGAACCTGGACTTTCACGAACGCGCAGGTGGGCGCCTGCACGAAATCTTCGAGGTAGGGGTGCTTTTCGATGTAGCGCTTCGCTGCGGCTTCTTTTTCGGGCCCGGTGATTTCGGCGGCGCTGCCAAGCACGGTCAAGGCCGCGGCTTCGTGGAAGTCGGTTTCCTGATTGCGGCTGCTGCTGACGAGCAGCGCCACCCGGCAGTCACCCTGGAGATTGCCGAACTTTCGGGTGCTGCGCGGGGTGACGAAGTAAAGGAAGCGCAGGTCGTCGGATGCGGCGAACGCGACCAGGTTCGCGTAAGGCTGGCCGTCTCGATGGGTGGCGAGCGCGGCCAGCCTTTGCCGGTTTAACAGATCGCGCAGCAGGGGTCGAATGTCTCCGGCGGCTTGCATCGGGTTCAGTGGGGTTGTCCGCTGCCGATCAGGGGCAGCTCCTTCTCGAGGCTGAAAAAGACCAGGAATTTGGGCTCCTCGTTGTCATCGGTGTATTTCCGGCGCTTGATCCGGTTGATGAGCTCCGGGTTCTGCTCCTCGCGCACTTTTTTGAGAAACAAGCGCCGGCCGTTGTACCCGGGGCCGTTTTCGATGAACAGGAACGTCGCATGGGGATTGCTCTGCAGATTGTGATGGGTCAGCCGGTCGCGCATGATGAACGCGATGCTCCCGTCTTCCATGAAATGCGGGCGCGAATAGACCGCCGCGTCCACCTGGCCGGAGCTGTCGGCCGTCGCCAGCACCCCCGTCCCCTTGTGCTCCTCGAAGTATTGCTTCAACGTCATTGCAAAAATCCTCCTTCCGTGGGTTGTTCTATGGACGTGATCCAACAATATAATGCAGGCGACCGGAATGCAAAGCACCCGGGAGGGCGTGATGGAGATGAACACCGATCTCTTTCGGCCGGAAGGCGTGGGGCGGGTCGCGGCCGCGGAGCACGGCTCATGGCCGGCGTGATCCGAGGGTGGTGAGGTAAACTCCGGAGCAGACCAGCGCCGCGCCGATCAGCAGCGAGAGCGTCACCGGCTCGTCCAGGATCAGAAACGCGAGGAGGACCGCGCTGACCGGCACGAAATTGATGAAAAGCCCGGCCCGCACCGGCCCGATGCGCTTTATCCCTTCGTAGTACCAGACAAAGCCGAGCACCGTTCCGAAAAAGCCGAGATAGAAGACACTGGCCCAGGCGGCCGTCGAGCAGCTCAGGGAATCCCGGAGGCCTTCCATCATCGCCGCAGGAAACAGGCCCACCGCACCGATCACCGAGCTGTAGGTCACCGCCACCAGCGGCGAGAGCTCGGACATCGCGGATTTG
>Ga0114939_10003598_pt1 | contig 10758 bp, 12 predicted proteins | sample AshMeaCrysSpring_FD_87196 | JGI IMG/M metagenome (GOLD analysis project Ga0114939, IMG submission 87196) | Groundwater microbial communities from Big Spring, Nevada to study Microbial Dark Matter (Phase II) - Ash Meadows Crystal Spring | ecosystem: Environmental > Aquatic > Deep subsurface >... | reverse complement strand
CTCTAATAATTCTTAAGGGAATTACCTTCTATGAAAAAAATCCCGCTGCGTATTGGAATGGCAATTCTAATTCTTAATCTTTCCTGCGCGTATGCTGAAGAAGAAAATACCGATACAACCGCCGCAATTCAAGAAGGGGTCGGGTGCGCATTACTTACCGGCGCAACGATGATTGGTTCATTTGCCGCCGGACCAGGAGAACTAATTATGATCGCCGGCGGCGGGTCATTAGCTCCATCGGCAACCGCTCCCTTAATGATTAGCCTAACTGCGACCGTTTATGCAGCAGCTTGCGGAATCGGTATGGCGGCTACTCCCGTAGCATTATGGTTCTTCGAACAAGTTGGAGTATTTATTGACGGATTGTGGTCGTTGCGTTTTAATAAAGGCCATCGACCAAATAAGCCCTTTTTAACCACTGCAACCGCCGAAAAGTATTCGCCAGCAGTATTGCATTAACCGCGAATTATCTTTAGGAGAAATCAATTGTGTATAGTCATTTAATTAAAACTATAATTTTAATTCTGGCTTTTAGCAGCACAATTAATGCACACGCAACCAAAGAATCCACTTCTGAAAATGCGTGGTTCACTCCCATGTCCGATAGCGCCGCGCAGGGAATGGGATGTCTCGTCGCAACTACATCTAGCCTGGCGATTGCTTATGCAATTGGTCCAACTGAGTTAATGATGCTTGTTACCGGAGCGGTAATTGTCCCGTCGAAATCGTCCCTGCTATTTGTCGCGCTCGGCGGAATTCTAGGCGCCGGAGCCTGTAGTATTGGCGCAACGCTGACTCCCGGGGTAATTTGGGCATCGGAGAATTCACCAGCTATATCGGAAAAAATTACCGATGGAATTAAAACTAGCCTCCAACCTAAAATCGGCAGATCAATTCTCAGAAAGACCGGTGTGATTCCGACCGAACCATCAGTTGTTCAGCAGATGAATGAGGATGAAATCAAAAGCGCTGGTTGTTTCTTAGGGGCTTTGGGTTTAGGATCACTTGCCCTCGTAACAGCCCCCACTGAGTCGGTAATGCTTGCCGCCGGGGGCGTGGGTTTGCCTTCCAGCACGTCTCTTCTAATGATGGGAATGCTTGGGACTTTACTTCCGGCCGGTTGTAGTATTGGCGCCGCTTTATCGTTACCATTAGTTGCTTTATACCAAAATTTTGATCCAACCGCCCTGGGGCAAAAGTTAGCCTCAATAATTGGTTGGGGAAGTCCATTACCCATTGCGATGTATCAGGGAGAAATTGTAAAATCTAAGCATCCAGATTCAATTCCCTCGATAACGAGCGCCGGACTTGAAATACAATGAGGAAATCTTCCGTGGCAAACCGACAAATAATTTGGCGCATAGCGCTAATTAGCTTTCTGTGGGGGGTGTTGTCCTGGGAAATAGCTCACGCTACCCCAACTGCTAAACAGGAGTTTTCTGATGCAGAAATAGCGAGTTTTGGCTGTTTGTCTGGGGGAACCGGCCTCTTAACCGCTGGATATTGGGCAGGCCCTAGTGAAGCAATTATGCTTTGGGGAGGAGGATTATTGGTTCCGTCAGGAAATGTAGTCCTCGCTATTTCAATGTTAGGCGCCTTGGGCGCGGCTGGTTGTTCTGTCGGCGCAACTCTTGCCCCAACTGTAGTATGGTTCTCTGGACAGGTAGATCGCCTGGTCTCGTATTTGGCTTCCGAAATTAAATAACCTGCAAACTTTGAAGCGAGCCACGGATGGCGAGCGACCCCCCCCGCCTGCGGTTGCGAAACTACGTTTCGCAGAGTAGACGCGGGCAGATTTTGGTATTTGTCCACTGGGGGTTGCGTTTCGCGGACGCCAGGATGAAAATGGAAATGTACGGGCGGGAGGCTCGGAAGTAAGGCGCGTGATAGTCAAATGTGACTGTCGGGTCTAAAAAACCTAGAGGGCGACGCAAACCAAGAGCTGGTGGTAGAGGTCGGGCGTCCAGTGAAACGCGAACCACGCAATGGAACCCACCCGGACGGCGGGTGACTAAGCATTAGCAGTGGACTCCAAATAGCTAAAATTTTTTTAACCGGAGTGTTTATGAAAAAAACGGCTTTTATTGCTTCGCTCTTGTTGCTTTCGTTGATCAGTAACGCTGAAACCGTCACAACGGATGATTTCACCCCAGCCGTTGCCGTAACGCCGACAAACACTAATCCTGAAGAGGCAAGGTCATGGCGCGGATTAGTCACTACGCTTGGGGTGGTCGGTGGCGTAATTATCGCCGATTTATTTATGGGAGGCTCCTTAACATCCTCTTTAATTGGGTGGGGATCAACAGCCGCCGTAGTTAAAGGCCCCGTAATTTATCCCCCGGAAGTCTTAAGCGCCCGCGCAGCAGGTGCAGTCCTCGGAGAAATGATTACCCCAGCGACTAATTTGCGGGATGTCGCCGCACGACAAGATATGATTTACTCATTAATGCTCGGCGTGGGCGGGGCAGTTGGCGCAGTAGTTTCCTCGTTATGGGCCAGCACTATGGATAGTGATATGGATAATAATCCCACCTCTAAATAAAACCCCTTCCATGTTACGGAGCATGACTGCCTTTGCCCAACACGGAATCAAAACCGAAAAAGCGGCACGAAATGGGGAATTAAATTGGGAATTACGTTGTGTCAACCATCGTTTCCTCGAGCAAACCGTCCGTTTGCCCGAGGAATTGCGAGTCCTCGAACCGCAAATCCGCGAGCGCATTTCCCAACGCCTCCACCGCGGAAAAGTCGAATGTATCTTACGCGCTAAGCCGCGCGAGGAGTATTCGCAACTCGTCATTAATTATCCGCTCGCGGAACACATTATCCAACTTTCCCGCCAAATCTCCGGCCTATTAACCAATAACGCCGCACCAATTTCGCCCGTAGAAATCCTGCGATGGCCGGGCGTTTTACAACATCAAGAATTCGATTTAAGCGCAATTCACGGCGACGTCTTGGCGTCGCTTGATTATCTATTGAGCGAAATAATCGAAAACCGGGAGCGTGAAGGGGCGCGAATCGTTATTATGCTCGAAGAACGCCTCAAAGCAATCGAAGACACCCTCGCAAAAATCAAAACGCGCCTCCCAGAAATAATCATCCATCAACGTGAACAATTAAATTCACGTTTAGCCGAAGCTCATCTACTAATTAATTCTGAACGCCTCGAACAAGAAATATTGTTCTTTGCTCAACGTAGTGACATCCAAGAAGAATTAGACCGCATCCATAGCCATATCGCCGAAGTACGGCGCGTAATTGCCGAAGATGAAAGCGCTGGACGGCGACTCGATTTCTTAATGCAGGAATTAAATCGCGAAACCAATACGCTCGGATCAAAATCGTTAGACACTTTTATCACTCAAGCAGCCGTTAATCTAAAAGTCCTGCTAGAACAAATGCGCGAACAAATCCAAAATCTGGAATAAACTTGCAATAAACCGCAACGGCATTTTTCCTAAATTTTTCGAGAAGCACATCGTGGGAAAAAAAACTCCCCTTTATTCGCAACATCACGCCGCTCACGCCAAAATGGTGGATTTCTCCGGCTGGGATATGCCATTACATTATGGCTCTCAAATTGAGGAGCATCATAGTGTGCGCCGTGCTGCCGGAATGTTCGACGTTTCGCACATGGCAATCCTCGACTTGCATGGAATAAATTGCCGCCAATTCCTTCAATACCTCCTGGCAAATGATGTCGGGCGCCTGGAAATACCCGGCAAGGCCATTTATTCGTGTATGCTCAATCCCGCAGGTTGCGTATTAGACGATTTAATCGTCTATTTTATCCGGGAGGATTGGTGGCGCTTGGTGATTAATTGCGCAACCCGTACCACAGATATTAATTGGATTAGCGAACACGCCCGCGTCAATAATGTATCAATTCAAGAACGCACTGATCTCGCAATAATTGCGATTCAAGGTCCTCTTGCACAAGAAAAAATTCTTCCATTTATTCCGCAATTACCGCCAACGCTTGCGCCATTTCGAAGTATTATATTTAACGATTGGTTTATTTCCCGAACTGGCTATACCGGCGAAGACGGTTTTGAGATAATGTTACCTGCGCAGCAGGCGCCGGAATTATGGGAAAAATTGCGCTCTATTGGCGTTGCGCCATGTGGATTGGGCGCTCGTGATACCCTTCGTTTAGAGGCCGGATTAAATCTTTATGGCCAAGATATGGACGAATCTGTTACTCCTTTGGAATCCGGACTTTCCTGGACAGTAGCATTTTCACCGCGGAATCGTAATTTTATTGGTCGGACCGCATTAGAATTACAACACCAGCGCGGCGTTACGCAGAAATTGGTAGGATTAATTTTGTCCGTACCCGGTATTATGCGCCACGGCCAAAATGTAATAGTGCTAGAAATCGGTACTGGAATTATTACCAGCGGCGGATTTTCTCCAACTTTAGAAAAATCTATCGCTTTAGCCCGTGTACCAATAGCGACTGCGCACGATTGTCAAATAGAAATCCGCAGACAATTGCTCCCGGCAAAAATAATCTCGCCACCTTTTGTCCGCCGCGGAAAATCGCTCCTAACTTAAATAACTTAAAGGTAACAAGATGATAGAAGCAGTTGGTGATTACCGTTATACCAAGACTCACGAATGGGTTCGGCGTGAATCAGACGGAATCCTCACGGTGGGAATTACCGCACACGCAGAGGAATTGCTCGGTGATATTGTTTATGTCCAATTACCGCAAACAGAACTAAATGTAATTGCTGGAGAAGGGTGTTGCGTAGTCGAATCTGTAAAAGCCGCTTCAGATATTTATGCACCCGTAACTGGTACAATAAGGGCAGTCAACGAACGCCTTGCCGCTAAACCCGAATTAATTAATCACGACCCCTATGGAGAAGGTTGGATATTTCATATCCACGCCGATAACGCAAATGATTTCGATGCTCTAATGGATAGCGCTGATTACGCGACTTTTGTCACCGAAGAAGACAATTAATCGCTGAAAATAAAAGTTTTCATTTCGCTACTGAGCAAATATGCCATTTATCCCTCATACCGCCGCTGACGTTCACGCTATGCTCAATACTATTGGCGTGAATGAAATCGAGGATTTGTTTGACGAGATTCCTCAATCACTCCGCGCCGCTAATTTATCGGAGATAGCGCCGGCGGTAACCGAAATGGAAATGACCCGGTTATTTCGGGAACGCGCCGCAACCGATGGTACGCCAATTTGTTTCGCTGGCGCCGGGGCGTATGACCACCATATACCAGCGGCGATTGGACAGATTCTTACTCGGGGCGAATTTTACAGTGCCTATACCCCCTACCAGGCCGAGGCCAGCCAAGGGACCCTCCAGGTGATCTACGAATATCAATCAATGATGGCGTCGCTCACCGCATTAGAAATATCCAACGCCTCACTTTACGATGGCGCATCCGCATTAGCCGAGGCAATTTTGATGGCGGTGCGCCTAAATAAACACCGGCGCATTTTAATTCCGCGTACAGTCCATCCGCTTTATCGGCGCGTTGTTTATACCATTGTTAGTCCCCAGGGAATTATTCTTGACGAATTGGATTATGAACCGAACGCCGGAAATATTTCGCAACTGCCTGATCAACCAGGTGAATTTTCGGCGTTAGTAATTCCCCAGCCGAACTTCTTTGGAATTATCGAAGAGGTCGATACGCTTACGGATTGGGCACATCATCATCACGCCCGAGTTATTGCATTAGTGAATCCTATTGCACTGGCCATTTTACAGCCGCCCGGGGAGTGGGGTACCCACGGCGCGGATATCGCCTGTGGGGAGGCACAGCCCCTCGGGATGCCGTTATCATCCGGCGGGCCGTATTGTGGATTTATTACTTGTCGGCGTGATTTAGCGCGTCAATTACCTGGACGAATTGTTGGACGGACGATTGATATTGAGGGAAAAACCGGATTTACACTTACGTTGCAAGCGCGCGAGCAACATATTCGCCGCTCCAAAGCGACTTCTAATATTTGTACAAATCAGGGATTGATGATGACTGCCGCGACTATTTATTTAGCGCTTCTGGGCGCTTCGGGACTGCAGCGCGTTGCACATGCCTGTCATTTCAATACTCGTTTCTTGGGAGAGCGAATTATTTCTATTCCGGGAATCGAGCGAGTTTTTAATCGGCCGTTTTTTCACGAATTAGTTTTTCGCCTCCCGATTCCGATTTCCGAAATGACTGGCGCATTTGCAGCGCAAAATCTCGTCGCAGGTTATCCATTAACCAAAGATTATCCCGAACTCGGTGAATGTATTTTGGTCTGCGCCACCGAGCAACGCACTCCCGCCGATAGCGAGATTTACGCTCATCATCTGCAACGTATTTTATCTCACCAAAAATTTAATTCGATTCGCCTTGTCGGCACGATTAAATATGGATTATCCAGCGCAAATTATTTTTGATAATATCCAAACGCGCCGGTCAATTCGCTCGTTTATGGACTATCAATTACCGAATGGGGACGTAGAATTGATTCTGCGCGCCGGAGATGCGGCACCTTCTGCTGGAGGATTGAAATCTCGAAAATTTATTTACATCAATCAACGAGAGGATTTAGATTTTATCTTAAAGTATATTTTTTCGCGTCGGGTACGGGAACATCGTCACCTTTTTAAGAATGTCCCCTGTATGATTTTGGTGTGCGCGAATCTTACCTCGGCATTGCGAAAATATAGGCGCGGTAAACTCTACGCAATTCAGGATGCAACGCTCGCTGGGCAGAATATTATGCTAATGGCGCATGCCTTAGGAATTGGTAGTTGTTGGATTGGTCAAATCCGCGAGCGTAAAATTGTCGAGAAATTTTCGATTAGTGCTGATTATAAATTAGTCGGTCTTATTGCCTTGGGTTATCGTGCCGAATAAATTTTGCGAGAAAATTCCATGAGTTCTTATCCGCCGATCATTTTGCCCTATCGTGGTATTGTGCCGCAGATCGATGCAACGGCTTTTATTGCCCCGGGCGCAGTAGTAATTGGTGATGTTGTTATTGGCCCGGAGACTTCTATTTGGTTTGGGTGCGTAATTCGGGGTGATGTAAATATAATTCGGATTGGCGCTCGCACAAATATTCAAGACGGCACAATTATTCACGTCGCGTCTATGGGTAATGGTACTCATATTGGGAATGACGTGACTATTGGACACTGTGTATTGCTTCATGAATGCCAATTAGAAGATCACGCCTTTGTCGGGATGAAATCTACGGTTATGGATGGCGCTCGAATTGAAAGTTATGCAATGCTTGCCGCTGGTGCATTGTTACCCCCGCGAAAAATTATTCCAACCGGGCAATTATGGGCCGGAATCCCCGCGAAATTTTTACGCGAAATCCAAGAACAAGACCGTGCGGAATTTGATCAACGGGTGCATGAATACGTGGCTTTAGCAAAAGAATATTGATAATGATCGTCCAATTTAATGAATCATTACAAATTGCGCGCCGTCCATCTTATTTGTTAGGTTGGTTTATTTTACTTACCCACGGTGGAATGCTCGCCTTAGTTCCGGTTTTAACAATACCACTGTGGTTCAGTTTCGGTATTATGCTGGGTGTAATTCTTAGTTTTGCAACTGCATTATGTAACCATGTATTAATTTGCGGGAAACGGGCAATTTCATCTTTAATGTGGACTAAAAGCGGCGAGTGGCAATTACTCTATTCTGACGGCACCATATCTGATGCGCAATTACTACCGGATAAATTTATTCATCTTTATTTCGTAGTCCTAAATTTTCGTATTAGCGCACGAAATTACTTTTTGTCGCGACAAGCGATTATCCTGGTTTTCGATTCAGTGGATCCGACTGTTTTTCGCCATCTACGCGCTCGATTGCGAATAGCTCGGGATGATCTTGAATAAGAGGTTCTTTATATGACTATGGCGATGGATTTTGGAACCTGTAATACAGTTCTTGCGCGTTGGAATGCGGTGACCCGCCATGTCGAAACTCTCCGCCTCGATAATTTGACAAAAACTTATCAATATCAATCGCCAGATTCAGCAATTGTTCGTACCTCAGCGGTGATTCCATCGCTAATTCATTACGGGGAAGGAAATCTCTTGCGGACGGGTGCGCAAGTAGAAGATGTTGGCTTGATTAATCACCGTGGAACGTTTCGCTGGCTGAAACTAGACCTCTTAAAAGGAAATAATCGGGCGCGGCGAATTAATGGTGAATTAATTACTCCCCGGCAAGCATCGGATGATTTAATTAGCCAAATTTTAATTGCCGCAAGTATTTTTGGCGATGAAGAGTTAGTAATTACCGTTCCAGTAGAGGCCTATGATTTCTATATCGATTGGTTACAGGCTACGGTGCAACAGACTTTTTCTGGAATGGTGCGGATGTTGGACGAGGCAACCGCCTGTATTTTAGGATATGACACCCATATTCACGCTGGAGAAATTTATGTAGTATTTGATTTTGGTGGCGGGACGTTGGATGTTTCGGTAATTAAAACGCTGAATTTAATTAGCGGCGAGACCCGTCAATGTCAAGTTTTAGGTCGTGCTGGTGAAGAAATCGGCGGGTCATTAGTAGATCAATGGCTATTACGCGAATTGCAATTAGCGCAGGGATTAAGTGAAAATGATTTATCTTCAGTCGGGGTAGCATTATTACATTCTATTGAAGAGGCGAAAATAGCGCTTTCCAGTGGCGTAGAGGAAATTGAGATAACGCAATTTAATGACCTCACAGCGCGATTGATTAATCATACATTTACTGCTGCCGGATTACGCCGTATATTGGAGCGAAATCGTGAATCATTAGGCGGGCGTAGCCTCTACCAATTGATTGCCTTGACTGTCGAACGCGCAATAGAAATCGCTCAGGCAAAATATAATATTAAGAAATCCGAAGTCAAAGCCGTATTTATGGCCGGCGGGTCAAGCCTCTTGCTTGGTGTCGCGGGAATTTTACGCACCCTATTTCCGGGATGTCCGGTTCATTGCGAAGACCCGTTCGAGGCAATTGCCCGAGGGGCGTGTCGTTATGCGGGTGAGGATATTAACCTCTCCTTAGTTCACGATTATTGCCTGCAGAGTTGGAATCGCGAACGCAAAGATTATGAATTAGTCGTCGTGGCGCCCAAAGGTACTCGTTATCCAACGGAAAAACCGATTTCGACTAAATATCTAAATGCTGCTTGCGATGGTACGACGCGTTTGGGAATGGTGGTTATTGAACGATCGGCGATGGTCCGCCCCGAGATTATTTACGAAATGGATGGCGGTCAATTAAAAGCTGTTCAGACAATTCGCCGTGACGATATTACCCTGCGCGAATTAAATCCCGCCGACCGCGAATTTATTCACGCCAATCCACCTTGTACGGTTGGTTCGCGCCGCTTTGTTGCGGGATTCGGAATCGACGCAAATAAACGCCTTACCCTATTTCTCAAAGATTTAGAACCGGGCAATCGATCCTTTATTCAATTAACAAGTGGCGAACGCCTTCCACTCCCGGTACGCGATCTTCCCTTTGTAAAATTATAGACATCACGCTGACGTCTGCGAAACACAACCCGCGACGCGGTGGGCAAAACCGGTCTCCAAGTCGACTGTTAGCCAGTCAATCCCGCATACAATAAAGGCAATTTCTCCGGTAATCTCTCCACCCGATCTACAACCAGATATTTTGTCTGCCCAAAGATGCGGCTGACATAATTATCCGCACGGGGGTCGAGGCTCATGCAGTAACTGACCACACCACGCTTGGCAACCTCCTCCACGGCCTTTTTTGTATCCTGGCGCAGATATTGCGGGTCGCGGACATCGACATCCGCCGGTTCGCCGTCAGTAATCACAATGAGCAGTTTTTTCGCCGCTTTTTGTAATCCCAAGTGATGTCCGGCATGACGAATCGCCGCGCCCATGCGGGTCGAAAGCTGACCGCTCATCCCCGCCAGGCGCGCCTTTGCGGATTCATCCCAGGATTGAGCGAAATCCTTAAAGCGGTAGTAAGAGACATCATGGCGGCCATCAGAGCAAAAACCATGGATGGCAAAGGGGTCACCGACCTTGTGGATAGCATCGGCCAGTAGCACACAGGCCTGGCGCGTGAGGTCTAACACCGATAATTCTTGGCCATGCACGGTGTCGTTGGTCGATTCGGAGATATCCAACAAAACCAAGATCGCGAAATCCCGGGTTTTACGGACCGAGCGCATCATAATCCGCGGGTCAGGCTGGCGTCCCTGGCGGATGTCGGTCATGCCAAGAATCGCGGCGTTGATGTCGATCTCGTCGCCGTCCTCCAGCTTACGAACCCGCTGGACACCTTGGGGCTGCATCGCGTCGAGCAAGAACTTCATCCGATGGATTTCGCGCTTATAGCGGCTAGCGATGTCGTCGACCAGTTGCAGATCACCGCGCTTCGGACGTTTTTCTAACACGGTTGCCCACGCCGGGCGCTCAAGCTGAATCTGATAATCCCACTCAGCATAGTGATACGGCGCCGAGACCGGCTCTCTGCCTTCCAACTCGTTGATCGTGCATCCTTCCTGGTCGAGATAGAACGGCGTCGCAAGCATCCAAATTTCCTGCGCATCATCGCCGGCCAATTCGCAATCGACCTCGTTGGCCATCTCCAACGCACTGACATATTTGCGTACTTGTTGGACGGTATCGTATCCGGCGGTTGCGGCGCGCTCAAAATCAAATCCGGCAAAATCCCAAAAATAGCGATTGTCATCTCGATAAGGTGCGCTCAGCACGTCGCTGCGGGGAT
>Ga0114939_10003596_pt1 | contig 10762 bp, 6 predicted proteins | sample AshMeaCrysSpring_FD_87196 | JGI IMG/M metagenome (GOLD analysis project Ga0114939, IMG submission 87196) | Groundwater microbial communities from Big Spring, Nevada to study Microbial Dark Matter (Phase II) - Ash Meadows Crystal Spring | ecosystem: Environmental > Aquatic > Deep subsurface >... | reverse complement strand
TCGCCCAGCGCGAGAGCGTCATCGTCGTTCCACGCATCGACCCCCTTCCGCCGCAGCTCTGCCAACTGCTCGAGCAAGCTCATCACCTGATCTTCGTCGTACTCCGCATTGCGTAGTAGCGCTTTTGTCAGAAGGAGGTAGGGTCGCTGGGCGGCCTCGCCTGCGACGGACAGGGCTTCTTCCCAGTGCTGACGGGCCGCCGGCTGATCGCCCGCTGCGATCGCGCGGCGGGCCAGCCACGCGGCCATTTCAGGCGCTCGCGACTCCCGCCAACCCTCGGCCGCGGCGGCTGCGGCGTCCGCCTCCTGCCCGCGTTCGGCGTGGATCTGCACGATCCCCCACCACCGCCGCGGATCATCCGTCTTTTGTTCTGCGTATCGCTCGAGGGCTTCGTCGTACCTTCCACGATGCCGCAAACGATCGGCATCATCGGTCACTGCATTCGCTGTCTGGCGGTCGGCTCCGTCTTGAGCGAGAACCGCAAGGCTCTGCGGAGGATCGCTCAATCCTAACGCAAGCCAAACAATCAGACTTCCCCATGCAACCGTTCGTCGGATGAAGATTGGCGCGAGGCGCCGCGTGTGTTCCCCGGAAAACCAGCGTTTTGATCGCCGCGAGCGAACACCGGAATCTGTGAATGGAGGGTTCATGGGATCCACCGAGCCTCCAGCCAAAGTCCTTCATCCGCCGCGGCACCTTGATCGGCCCAGTCCACGATCAGGACCACCAACCGTCCGCCGTTCAATGGCACATCGATCGGTACAGGCGGCTCACCACCCCGCACGATTGGCGAGGCATATCGCTCTTCGAGCTTCCCGTCCGTTTCGACCAGAACGCGAAACCGGACACTGCCTTTGAGGATCGAGGAGGCGTCCACATCGTTGACCGCCACTTCAGCCTGCAGGCGGGATGCGGATGCTGGGACCTGAAATGTTGCTTGGGCCGTGGGGCGCATCGCAAGCGCCGATGCGTAGCGTCGCCGGGAGGTGCGGATCGGACGTAGATCACTGGTGCGGTTGACACCCAGCCCACTTTGACCGCTGAGGTACGCAAGATGCCGATAGCGGATCGGCGAATTCGAAGCGACCCGTTCGACTGCCGATCGATCACACCATAGGTCAATCGTGCGTGCGATGGCGCCTGCGCGATCAATCGAATGGAGTTCGGCGCCGCAGGCGAGTTGGATTCGCAGGTGCCGATCCGGGGTTACGGTGATGCCCTGGCATTCCAGCCAGCTTCCATCACTGGCGAGCCCCAACGCATAGCGGGCGGGTGGATCCGTCTGCATCGGACGCAAGATGGGACTGAAGCCTATCGCATGAATCGCATCGCTTGAGATGGTTTGCAGTTGATTGTCAGCGCGCAAACGGACCTCGGAGAGGAAGTTTCGATTGGGGACTTCCCCTTGATCTTCTGCGGACAGCTGGAAAACCCCCGAAATCCGATCGCCGTTGCCCAGCCAAAGGCGGTCTTCGGTGCCTTCGGAATTGGAGACTTCGATGAGCAGCTCATCGAGCCGCGGCAACGATCGAGGGGGATGGAGAACGATTCCGCGGATCGTCGTGAGCGGAAGATCGCCGCGACATGCGGCACTGATGAAGGAGAGTTTTTCTGGGGTAATCGACTCGATTTCGCCGCACAGCAAACTTCCATCGATCATCAGCAGCCGTGTACCCCCGACGGGCTCGAGATGAGCGCCATAGCTGACCGGTTGAGGGGGGGCGCCTGCTTCCGAAGAGGCACTCAGGGGGCCGCCGCCCACATTGAAGATGGGCCCTGCTTCATCCCAATCAATCAACGTAGCTATGACGCGGCGACCATCCGTCAGCGCCAGTGGAAGCCCCGGTTCCGTTTCAACGACCGCCGGCCGGCCCGCCGTCGGAGTTGCGACATTCTGGGCAACCGCCGGTTGAACCGTCCAACAGAAGGCCCCCGCCGCAAGGCCCATGGCGAAGATGTAACGATGGACGGGCATGCGGCAGCTCGGACGGGAAAGCGGCTTCGAGTCGTTCGCCGAAGTGATTCGCGACCAGGAACCTCGTGAACTCAGTGTCTTGCCATCAACCATGCGGGAACGATTGGAGCCAATTGGAAAGGTGGCGTTGGAGCGGAGCAGCGATCGAATTTTGAACAAGCACCGCCGACCTACCGTTGGAAGATCGGCAACGTACTGCGAGGAACAGAAAGAATGATGCAGGCCATCGCCGTGGCGTATTCGCGACCGATCATGTCTTCCCATCGACCATCGGGGTAACGCTGATTCATGATCTGGCGACTGAGGGCTCGATACCAGGATTGCCAGGCATCGCCGCCCAAAATCCAGAAGGCCTGCACGGAATAGTAGTGAGCGTAGAAGTAATACCCGTTTCGATAGAGACCTGCGTCGTTGTCGAAGCGCTCCTGCAGAAAGCGGATCGCTTGCTCCAGTTCCTTGCCGGAATATTGACCAACGCTGTAGAGCGCAACGACAGCGGCAGCGGTCAAGGCGAAACGGCTTTCACCCCCACCCCCGGTAATCTGGTACATGAAGCCGCCATCAGGATTCTGGCTGCGTCGCACATAATCCAGCGCTCGTTCGATCGTCTCCGCGGGGACATAGATCCCCGCATTGCGGGCGGCGCGCAGGGCCATCACCTGACAGACCGTGACACTCAAGTCGCCCCGCGTGGGCCGCGGGTCGTACCGCCAACCGCCCTCGGGTCCTTGGCAGCGTACAATCAAGTCGATCGCGGCCTTCAAGCAATCTCGCACGCGGGCCTGGGGGCTGACGCCGTAAACCTCGGCCAAGAACAATGCGGCGAAACCATGGCCGTACATCGGTCCATGGCCGGTCGTCCCGGGGCGGACAATGAAGCCGCTGTCCTCGCACGAGTCGACGATGTACGTGACGCACTTTTCGAGGGCTCGACCCCAGCGACCACGTCCGGGTAATCCGCCGTTGGAGAGAAAAGCTAAGCCCGCCAGTCCGATCACCGCCACGTTGCGGCTGTACTGCTGGCCGCGAAAGCCTCCATCGGGCTGCTGCTGATTGACCAGAAACTCCAGCCCCAGCTCGATCGCCTCATCGATCTCCGGAGTGTACAGATCGTCGTAATCCAGCCTCAGTGGCTCGGCGCGCGCCTTAGAACCAACTCCAAAGCGTTGGTCCCATGGGGCTGCAATCCCAACGCCGCATGCCGCGGCGGTCCATTGCAAAGCGCGGCGCAACATCGTACGCCGACCCTCCCGCCGCGTGCTTCCCCACAGATCGTCTTGCCGGCCGATGGGTCGCGGCAGCTCAAATCGCTGAGGCTCACCCATCATTGATTCTCCGAAAGTCGCCGGAAGTAAGCTTCGATCTGATCGCGGTATCGAGGCAAAAACTGATCGATGGTTGCCGCCCGCATTTGCTCTCGAACTCGCTCGGGCAACTGCCCCCAAACCGCGTCGTGAAGCTGCTGCATCTGGCTCAGTTGCAGGATATCGCCGGCGACCCCTTCGGCAAACTGATCCGACGGCTGATCGCCCCGCGTCTGGTCCGGACGCATCTGCTCCGCGGATTGCTGCTCCGAGGATGATTGGCCCTGCTGTTGTTGTTGCTGTTGTTGCTGCTGTTGTTGCTGCTGTTGTTGTTGCTGTTGTTGTTGCTGCTGTTGCTGCTGCTGTTGCTGCTGCTGCTGCTGCTGTTGTTGCTGCTGCTGCTGTTGCTGCTCTAATGCTTTGATCAATTCATCCAGCCCGCTGACGGCCTCGGCTTGCAACTGGGTGGTGAGTTCGCCCGTTTGGCCGGCTCCCAGTTTGTCGCCCGCCTGCTGCATGGCCTCCCGGATCTGAATCAATTGCTGTCGCGCGGCGTTCTCGATGAAGTCGGTCACGCCGTCGGCCGTCGGGGGATTGCCGCCGGGCGGTGAACGATCTTTGGTTCCGGGGGATGGGGGAGGCTTCAGCAGGTCCTTCAAGTCGCCCGTCAGTTCCTTGAGTAGTTCATCGTCCAAGCTTGACGCAGCGGGCTTCTCTTGGGGCGGTGGTGGCTGGTCGTTTTGCGCCAGGGCGGGCGTGGCTGCGGCAGACAGTCCGACGCAGCCGGCCAAAATCAGCCTGAAGAATCGAACCGAGTTGGCGGGGCTGCCGTTTCGATTCATGGCGATTCCTCCAGCGTTTCTGGCGGCTGTTCGCCGCTCGATTCCGGCTCCTCCATCGCTTCCTGAGCGGCGGCGATGGCTTCTTCGAGTTGGCTGGCCAAGTCGCGTTGTTGTTGGGCAAGCATTTGACGGCGCTGCAGTTGGGCGGAGGCTTCCTGATCGGCTGCTTGCTGTACGGCCTGGTCGACTTTTCGGGTCTCGTCGAGCAAGAATTGTTGCAGGCCTCGGATCACCCGCAGCGTGGCCAGGGGGGGAATGGATTCGCCGGTCGGACCCCGCTGATCCTCGGGGGGGAGATTTTCTTGAGGGGATTCGGATTCCCGTTGGGCGTTGGCGTCGCGCTGGGATTCCTCGACCGCTTGGGCAATCAGTTGCAGGCGCACCGCGGCCGCTTCGGCGCTGAGCCGTGTTCCGCCAGCCACTTCGCCGCGTTCCAGACCGGCGGCCGCCAACTGCAGTTCATCGCCGACGCCTTGTAGAGCGATCGTAAAGGCGGGCAGTTCCGACAAGTCGCGAGCCAGTCGCAGGGTATCTTCCGCCAAGAACCGCTCTTCGTTGGCGAGCGCTTCGAGCGACGCCAGCCGGCCACTGGATCGGCCGGCCGCATCCCCTGTATCTGCCAGGCGATCCAATTCCTCGACGGCAGCGAACTGGCGCTGCACGAGTCCTTCGATTTTGGAGGCCAACCTTCGAATCTGTTCGTCCTGCAGACGTCTTCGCAGTTCGCGAATTTCCTGCCGCAGCTGCTGTTCGGCGCGTTGCAGACTTTGTTCCGCCTCTTGAGCCGCTTGATCGGCCGCTTGTTCGGCTTCCGAAGCCGCTTCGGATCCTGGTTCGCTCTCCGAGGCGGCCTGCATTTGTTCGCCAGCAGATGCCGATTGTCGGGCAGCTTCCGCGCTCTGCTGAGCCGCCGACTCAGCCCGCGCTCGCTGCAGCTGTTCGGAGAATTGCTGGAGCTGGTCCGCAAGCTGTGCCAGTTGTTCGCCTGCCGAACGTTGCTCGTCGGACTGTTCGGCGTCCTGAGCGGCCTGTCGAGCGGAGGCGAGATCTTCCTGCAATTGCTCCAGTGCTTCCGCGGCTTGCTGCATTTCCTCGAGCATCTGGCGAGTCTGCTGTTCACGGCCCGACGAACCCGCGCGTCCGACAAGCGCGTCGGAAGCGCGTTGTAACCCGCTGGCAGCCTGCTGTTGCTCGCGCTGCGCCTGTCCCGTGCGTCCCGCTTCCAACTGACCGGCAGCCTGCCGCATGGCATCGGCAACCTGTGACTCCGTGAGTGCATCGGCGGCGGCTTTCAGTGCCGCAGCGGCTTGTGGATCGTCTTCCCGCAGTTCATCAGACAGGGTTCGCGCCAGGCTGCCCGTCCGTTCGGTCCGTCGGGCGAGCTCCCGCTGCTGCCCCGCGTCGCTTGAGCGGTTTGCATCGACGGAGCGGCCGGCTGTGGAATCCTCAGGAGCCGCGCTGGCGACGGACTGGCTGAGACGCTGCTGATCTGCGGTCAGTTCGGTCAGCGACCGCTGGACCTGACGGACTGCATCCCATCGCGCCAGCTGATCGACCAAACCTTCCAGTTGCTCCGCCGCGCGTTGTTGCTGGCTCTCCGCCTCCGCAAGCTCGGCGCGTCCGTTGGCAACTTGTTGCTGACCTAGATCGCTGCTGGACTGCGCCAGGCGTCGCGCCGCTTCGGTGAGCTCACCGGCCGTCACGGACTCCAGGCCCGCGCGGATCGGTTCCAGCAACTCGACGCCAGGTAAATCGGTCAGCTGGTTGCGTTCGGCCGAGGCGATTGCCTGCTTGAGCTGTTCCATGGCAGCGGTCGGGCTGTCGCTCAGCCGGCGTTGGGCACTGGCCTGCGCCGCACTGGAGGATTGCACGCGCTGGGCTGCGAACTCCATGGACGGTTCATCGGAATCGAGCGCCTGCCGGGCGGCTGCCGCCTGCCGTTGCGCCGTGCGGACATCGGCCAAACCTTGACGGATTGAATCGAGCACGGCCGCCTGCTGTTGAGCCAGTGATTCGGCGGCCTGTTCCGTAGAGACCACCGCCAGCAGGCGGCGAGGGCTTTGGCCAATTTGATCGCGGCCGTCGCGGGCGAACGCTTGCAATGCGACCACCTGCCCCGCCTTGAGTCCTTCGAACTGATCCAGAGGGAACGTGGTCGTCCCGCCTCGCGCTTCGCCGCCAATTCGAAGTTGAGCCGGGTCCTGTGCGGTGACACCCTCGGGCAGTTCCAACTGCAGCCAACTCTCCACAACCCCGTAGTCGTCTTTGGCTTCCCACATCGATTCAACCGTCGCCGCAGTCGTGACTGTCAAGTCGCTCATCGGTTCGGAGAGCAGCACGGACGGCGCTTCATCCGGGCGAACGGTCAGCGTGAATTGGGAAGCGGCGATCGACTCAGCACCCAGCCGGTCCACCATCTGGAAGGACCATACTTGGGAAGTATCCAACGCCAGCAGCGGGTCGTTTGGCAGCTCCGCGCTGCGGCCGTCCGCGGCGAGGTTAAGCGGAATCATGCGCACTTTCTCAGCGGTTTCCTCCGTGGAACTCGCGGCACCTGCCTGCGGAGACCGGCTCCGCGCGGCGGACTGCAATGGTTCGGTGCGGAGCAATACCGACGATACGGGTTCGCTGATTTCCAGTCGCAATGTGGCCGTCGAGCCCGCCGGGACTTCCGCCGAGAGACCCGCGACCTGCCGCGGCTCCTGCCCGGTGTACTCTGGAGGCGTCAGCTCCAATTGATGACTCGTGATCTCAGGGCGCGGACGCACGGTGACCGTTCGCCACGGCATCGCCTGATCGTCACCGCCAATGGCACGCAGTTCGACCGTCTCCCGGACATTGCGGATCCACACCTCTGCCGAGGCGTCTTTGTCTTCCAGAGGATAGCGGTCGGGCGTTGAGCTTGAACCGTGACGAACCAGCAACGTCGCATCACGGGGTAAAGCGCCATTGATGGCCCGCACATCGGCGAGCAGGTCATCGCCTCGATAGATCGCCTCGGGCAAGGGACCCAACTGCAGTTGGTATCGTTGCGGCCAGGCGATCTGTTGCCAGGGAAGCATCACGCGACGAAGCGCCATCTTGGCGGTCTCGGGGTCGAGCCACGAGCCGATCGCGATGAGGCTCAAGGTCACGAGACTGGCAAGCAGCCAGCGGCGGGCTGTCGACCAGCGGAGTACCGATGAGAGGTGCAGGCCTTGTGTATCACGGCTTGCGACCTCGATGGCATGGGCCCGAAGCTGGCGCGAAGTTTCCGCAATCGGCTCGTGTTCCGTCAGCAATGATGCGGCGCTGCTGACGCGTTCACCGAGCTGAGGATACAGCCGTTCCAAGCGCTGGCCGACGTCGACGGGAGTCGGGCGCCAACGGATGGCCGGCCAAACCCATTGGCGAAAGGCTGTCCCCGCGACGATCGCGACACAGGCCCACAGCAACCAGCGCGAGACGCCGTCACTCGGTCGGAGCAGCCAATCGCACAGGGCGATCGCCGCTAGCGCGATCACCGAGACCCAAAGCCAGGCCGAAATGGCCGAGAGCATTCGGATTCTTCGTGCGGTGCGACCGATCTGATCGAGCCGCACCAACAGAGGATGCTCTTCGGTGCTGTGGGAGGTTTGTGACGAAGCCACGGGCGCGCGCAGATCCGTTCGGGTGTCCGGGAAAACCAAGTTTCGGAGCAAATGCCTGGCCTGACGTGCTTGGGGGAGCCAGCCTATTATAGGGCACCTCGACCAGAGCCTCCTGAATCGCGATGTTTTGCTGGGAAATCTGAAGATGGGTCGCCGGCGGTCGATTCCTTCCGGCCCGGGTTCCAGCCCGGCCGGAAGCGGGCGGCGTCCGACCAGCGCGCCCCAAACCGGTCGACACCTCCATCGGGCAGTCGGCTTGAAGCCCGGCCAGTCGTTCGCCCCGCAGCGGTGGGTACTGATGTCCGCTCCAGCTCTTGACGTGAAGCGGAAGGCATCCCGATCGAATGCCTACCCTTGGTATGCGCCGCGGTTCTGGCATGGCATGCAGGCGCGAACATGGTGGGGACTGGTGTCGGAAGGACGAGCCCGGATCAGTCCATCGCGTTGGTTCATGGCCGGCCTGTTGTATGGCATCACGCCTGTCAATGACGTGCTGGCCGCGATTCAACGCTGGCGATACGGCGCTGCATTGCGAGAAGCCCCGCCGCTTTCAGCGCCGCTGTTCATCCTTGGACACTGGCGCAGTGGAACCACCCTGCTGCACGAACTGCTGTCGTTTGATCCCCGTTTCAGCTGTCCCAACACCTATCAATGTTTCGCGCCGCATCATTTCCTTGTATCCGAGTGGTTCTTTCAGCGCTTCGGTCGGTGGATGCTTCCGGCAAGACGCCCGATGGACGATATGGAACTCGGGTGGGCTCGACCTCAAGAGGATGAGTTCGCACTGATGAATCTGGGCCTGCCCAGCCCGTACCGCATGCTGGCATTCCCGCCCCACGACCGGCCTTCGCCCGATCTGCAATATCTCGATGGCGATCAGATCCAAGGTGCCGCGCGGGAAGCCTGGATCATGGGGCTCCGTCAATTCCTGACCGCGGTGTCCCTGCATGAGCCCCGCAGGCTCGTGTTGAAAAGTCCCACGCACACCGGGCGACTCGACCTGCTGTCCAGCGCGTTTGCGGGCGCCCAGTTCATCCATCTGACGCGCGATCCACGCGAGCTGCTGCCGAGCACGAAGCGGTTATGGGAAAAACTTTGCTTGGCCCAAGCTCTCGATCGTCGGCCCTGGGAACACGTCGAAGGCTATGTTCTGGAATGCGGATCACGAATGTACGAAGCCTTCCATCGTCAGCGTGACCGCGCGACCGCTGCTGCGCCGCTGATGGATGTGTCTTTTGAGCAACTGGTGTCTTCGCCGGTGGAAACTGTCGAACAGATCTACGCACAGTTACAGCTTGGCAACTTTGAGTCAGTCCGGCCGCGGCTGCAACAATGGGCGGAGTCGGCTCACCGCGAGTACCGCCGCAATCAGCATACCTTGTCGACCGACGACGAAGTAAAGTTGAAACAAGCCTGGAGTGCATACTTTCTTCGTTACGGATACTGATTGAGTGTGGACGCGCGGCTGCCGGCGGCGGCCAAGGCATCGAGCGATCCTCCAGCTGTTGGAACATGCCATGCGAATCGCATCTCTGCTGTTGTCCTTGGGATTGTGCGGACTTCTCCCGGGCTGTCGTGGACAATCGCCCGAAGGCGGTCAGCAGGCCGAGCCGATTTCCGCCGCGGCGAAACCAGGAGAATCCGCTTCGCAGCAAGCGCTGGCCAGCGAGACCGAAACGCCGGTGGGTGAGAATGCAGAGGTCGATCCGGCGGAACTACTGGGGCCTTCCATCGAACAGTTGTTGGCGATGCGCCTCCCCGCGGAGCGAGCTGCCGAAGGATGGGTGCGGTTGTTCGATGGCTATTCGTTGTTCGGTTGGCAACAGGTCGAGCCGGCGGCTAACTGGCGAGTGGAAGATGGGGCGATCGTCGCGGATGCAGGCCCGGTGGGCCTCCTTTGCACGAGCGTGACGTGGCGCGACTATGAGCTGGAGTTTGAATATCGGGCGCCCCAGTCGACCAACGCCGGTGTCTTTCTGCGGACTCCGGTGCAGCCGACCGCTCCTGCCACGGACTGTTATGAACTGAACATCGCGCCTCCCGAGAATCCATTTCCCACGGGGGGGCTCGTGGGTCGCGCGCGGCCGCTGATTGATGTTCATGCGCCCGCCTCCGATGGAGATACCACGGAACCCGAAGAGCCCAGGTGGCATCGGTTTCGCGTGCGGGTCGTCGGCGATCGAGTGACCGCTTATCACGATGATCAACTGACCGTCGATTACACCGATCCCAATCCATTGCCGCGCAATTGGATCGGCCTGCAACATAACTCGGGCCCAGTCGCCTATCGCGATCTGCAGATCCGCCCCATCCTGGATACCAAACTGTTGCCGGCCCAGGATTTGTCAGGCGGCTGGCAGCCAGCCACCGATAATCCGCCCAAGTTTCAGCTGCAGCCCGATGGCAGTTTGATGATCGGCGGTGAACGCGGACACTTGGAAACGCGCGACCAATGGCAGGATCTGGCACTGTTTGCCGAACTGCAGACAGTCAGTGACAATGCGAACGGCGGGATCTTTGTCCGCTGTATGCCTGGCGAAGACATGAACGGTTATGAGTGCCAGGTGTCTAATGCCCGGCTGCCAGGTCCCGCGCGCCAGCCCAAAGATGCGGGTACCGGCGGTATCTTTCGGCGTCAGGATGCGCGATTCGTTGTCGGCGAAGACCGGCAATGGCAAGCTGTCTTGTTGGTCGTTGACGGACCGCGTTTCAGCAGCTGGGTGGACGGAATCCAAGTCACCGACTGGACCGACGATCGTGCGGCGGACCCCAACCCGCGTCGCGGACGCCGGTTGGAAGCGGGTTCGGTGATGCTGCAGGCCCACGATCCACAGAGCCGCTGGCAGATTCGCCAGTTGCAGATCGGTCGACTATGAGAGCCGGCCGATCGATGGCGATCCGCTGTCAGGTCACGATGCCTCCGTGGGCGGCGTGGATACGGACAGATTGCGGAGCGGTCTGGGTAACGGAAACTGGACGTGTTCCTCGCGTACCATCCGCGGCTCAACCTCG
>Ga0114939_10003594_pt1 | contig 10773 bp, 7 predicted proteins | sample AshMeaCrysSpring_FD_87196 | JGI IMG/M metagenome (GOLD analysis project Ga0114939, IMG submission 87196) | Groundwater microbial communities from Big Spring, Nevada to study Microbial Dark Matter (Phase II) - Ash Meadows Crystal Spring | ecosystem: Environmental > Aquatic > Deep subsurface >... | reverse complement strand
TTTCTTTGGCTGCTTCCAGGTTTTCGAAAGCACCACCATAATGAATGTAATAGCCTGCCGGCAGCCTCAGCTTTTTGTCAACCAGCGTTTGCAAATCTTTTACCACGCTTTCTACATCGCGGCCACGAACGTTGAAGGCTGCTATAATACGACGCTTGGCATCTTCGCGCTGAATTTGGTTAGGCCCTTCCTTTATATCCACATCGGCCAGCAGGCTCAGCGGTATTTGACCAGCAATGGGCGAATACACCTGCAAGTTGCGCACATCCTGCACATCCCTGCGCGACTGATCTTTGAGCCTTACCACCACATCATACCTCCTTTCGTTTTCGTATATGAGCCCGGCGCTTTCACCCGCAAATGCAGTTCGAATCATACGGTTGAGGTCCTGCACATCTACGTGGTACATGGCAAGGGCCTGCCGGTTATACTTTACCACTATCTGCGGCAAGCCGGTTACCGTTTCTACAAACAGATCCTTGGCGCCATCTACCTGCACCGCTAGCGTGCCCAGGTTGCGTGCAATGGCAGCAAGGGTATCCAGGTCTTCGCCAAATATCTTGCACACTACATCTTGCCTTGCGCCCGAAATGAGCTCGTTAAATCGCATCTGCACCGGAAATTGAAAGCCTGCCGTCATGCCGGGTACGTTGGAAAGTGTTTCACTCATTTTATTGGCCAGTTCGTCAAACCCTTTTGCCGAAGTCCATTCCTTTTTGTCTTTTAGTAATATAATCATATCGCTCATCTCTACCGGCATAGGGTCGGTAGGTATTTCGCTGGAACCAATGCGGCAAACAATCATTTCTATTTCCGGATATTTCTCCAGCAACAGGCCTGCACCCAGTTTGTTAGCCTCAATGCTTGCAGGCAGGGAGCTTCCGGTAAGCAGACGGGTATCCACAGCAAAATCACCCTCTTCCAACTCGGGTATAAACTCGCCACCCAAACGGATAAGCATAATGATTGCGATGGTAAACAACACCAAAGCGGTAGCCACTACACTGCGGCTAAACCGAAGGGAAAACTGTAATGCAGTAGCATAATGCATCTGAAACCAGTGAATCACCCGGTCGGAATAAGTGTTTTCAGCATGTATTTTTTTGCTTATAAACATAGTCGATACCGCAGGTACATAAGTTACCGACAGCAGGAATGCGCCTATCAGTGCAAAAGCCACTGTTTGAGCCATGGGCCTGAACATTTTGCCTTCAATACCCACCAGTGCCAGTATGGGAAAGTATACAATGAGAATGATGATTTGGCCAAACACTGCTGCATTCATCATGCGCGAAGAAGCTGTAACTACTTCATGATCCAGGTCTTGCTGCGTAATACGAGATACGTGGGCTATGGTGCGCTTGCTGTGCAGGCGGTGCAGCACCGCTTCTACAATAATTACGGCGCCATCCACTATAAGACCAAAATCGAGGGCACCCAGGCTCATCAGGTTGCCCGATACGCCAAACAGGTTCATCATGCACACCGCAAACAACATTGCCAGCGGTATTACCGATGCTACAATAAAGCCAGCCCTGAAGTTGCCTAAAAACACCACCAAAACCAACACCACAATGAGGGCACCTTCCAACAGGTTGTTTTTAACTGTACCAATGGCGCGCCCTACCATTTTGCTTCGGTCGTAAAAAGTTTCTATTTCAATCCCTTCGGGTAACGATTTCTTTATTTCTTCTAACCGGGCTTTTACACTATTTACCACCTCCATACCGTTGGCGCCCTTTAGCATAAGTACTACCGATCCCACCACTTCGCCCTGGCTGCCATACACCACCGCGCCATAGCGTATTGCCCGGCCAATATGCACATCTGCCACATCGCCAATTTTAATCGGAGCGCCCATTGTGGTTTGCTTGATGGTAATGCCGGCAATATCTGCCACAGTAGCCGCCAGTCCTTCAGTACGAATAAAAAGTACCTCCTGCCCTTTTTCGAGAAATGCGCCGCCCGAGTTTTGATTGTTCATGGCAATGGCATCGAACACCTCGTCGATGGTAACGCCCATGCTTTTTAGCCTGGAAGGTTCAATAGCAATTTCATACTGCTTCAGGTGGCCGCCAAAGCTGCTTACATCGGCAACACCGGGCGTACCAATCAATTGCCGTCGCACAATCCAGTCTTGGATGCTACGCAAGTCGGCCAGGCTGTACTGCCCTTCGTAGCCCTTGGCAGGTTTTACCACATATTGATACACTTCGCCCAGGCCGGTAGTAAGGGGCGCAAGCTCGGGCAGGCCGGCATCGCGGGGTATTTGTTCCTTTATGCGGGTAAGCCGCTCTGCCACCTGCTGCCGGGCCCAATACACATCGGTATTATCATTAAAAACAATGGTTACTACCGATAATCCAAATCTGGAAATAGAGCGCATTTCGGCAATGCCGGGTATGTTGGCGCATGCCTGCTCTATGGTAAACGTAACAAGACGTTCCACCTCGGGGGCTGCCAACGCGGGGCTTATGGTGATTATTTGTACCTGGTTGCTGGTAATATCGGGCAGGGCATCTACCGGCAACTTACGCACCTGTATAATGCCCCAAACAATAAGGCCAAGCACGGCAATGCCCACAATGAGTTTGTGTTGTACAGATAACTGAATAATACGATGTATCATGAGCTATAGCTAAATACAGTGCAATGAATAAAATTGCCTGCTAGCCCCCCCAAAGAGGCTTCACAAGGCATTCGTTGCAACATGAACAGGTTAAATGTGAGGTTAGTAAGAATTCAAAGCCTGGCAAAAGAGTCCTCATTTTACCAGAGTTCTGGCGTTCAGAAATGCTATAAATATCGGGGTGGTTGAAAAATTTTGCCTGAATAGCAGGAATTAAATGCCACATCGCTCAATACAATTGGCTCATGCGTGGGCAATAGTCTTTCTGGCGCACGGGTATCGTGTACTGGTGCTGAAATACAAATTACCGGCAAGTTGTGAAACTCCACATGGTGTATCTTAAAAGGCAGCTGCATGTCTTGCTGCCAGTCGTCATCAAAGGTTTGTGGCTGCGCATAATGCATTTCCAAAAATGCAAAAAGGGTGGTTTCTGGGTTTTCGGCTTTATGCTTAATAAAATGCTGCACCAGCAGCGGCATCTTCAGCAACTGATACGTTTCAGTAGCAGATGCCAGGTACAAGCCAAACAGTATTATGGTAAGACAACGACGCACTTGTTCAAAAATACGCCCTCTGCCGGAAACGGGGGCAGAAATATTTGATTGTCAAGCGGGTACAATATGCATAAGGCCCACCATGCGGGCCTTACTTAGAAAAGTTAGCAGAGCAAGGACCTGCTTATTCTTTTTTCGTTTTCGCTTGTGCCTTGCGATCGTAATGGCAGCAGCCGGGTAGTTTTTCATACACTTCGTCCGATGCATTGAATTTTTCGGTGTCGTGCCCTACTTCAGCAATTTTTTGTTGAATTTGGACATTGCTGGTTTTTTTAGCATTGTAGGTTACTTCCAGCATGTCGGTATCAGAGTTCCACTCGGCCTTGTCGGCACCGGCAGACTTTGCCGCTTTTTCTATGCGGCTTTTACACATGCCACAGTTTCCCCACACTTTAATGGATTCACTGGTTTTTTGCGCCCACAAAATGGGAGCAAAGCCAGCAAAGGCCAGCATCAATAGCAGTTTCTTCATGCCTTAAGTTTTAAAATTGAGTTCAAATGTAGTTACCTGTTCAATTTCTGGTCCAACCATTTGTCGAGCGTCTTATATTCGGGGTCTACCAATTCAATTACCCCTTGCGGATTGAGCAACATACTGGTTGGTAAAGCATCAATACGCCATTGCCGGGCTACCGGCGCCTCCCAATTGCCGGGATCGTTTACCTGTACCCATTCAATTTTGTCGGCCTTAATAGCCTTACGCCAGGCATCGGCATCTTTGTCTACCGAAATGCCCAAAATCTCAAAACCCTTGCCCCGGTATTTTTTGTACAACTTCACAAGCGACTTATTTCCCTGCCGGCATGGCCCGCACCACGAAGCCCAAAAATCAACAAGCACATATTGCCCTTGTAGTGCCGATAGTTTTTGAATACTTCCATCAGGAGCATTTAGGGCTATTTCGGGCGCCTGGCTGCCCTGTGGCAATTGCGAATGGCCTTTTATATAGCTACTACACAACACAAGTACTATTGTACCTGCCAAGCCAAAAAACCGGAGCATAGTTTTAAAATGCATGAATAGTCAATTGATTAAAAACATAAGAACACCCTCGTGTTGGCAACATCCTATTCTATTGCTGCATTCACTCTATTGGAATTCAAAGATTCATAATGCAGCCTTACCAATTATTACACTATTGGTTAAAAATACAGATCGGAGTGCAAAACATTTCCGCATCAGCTACAAAAAAAAGGCCTCCGTTTATCACTTTTCCACAAAAATAGAGGCTTGGTGCGGTATTCACTATTTTTTACCTTGGCTGTTTAAGCTCAAAACCCTACTTTTGCAACCCTTTTATTTGGAACAGGCATGACTGGCAAGCGGGAATTTGACATAGCTTTTGTAGGACTGAAGCCTGGGCCGCATGTTTTTGAGTACCAAATAACAGACAAGTTCTTTAAAGAGTACGACCAGCAAGATTTTACCAACTGCCAAGCCACGGCCAAGGTAACCCTTGATAAGAACACCGGCTTTATCATGTTGCGGTTCGATATAGGAGGCTCGCTGGAGGTTGCATGCGACCGATGTGGCAACAACCTTCCATTACAGTTGTGGGATGAGTTCCAGATAATTGTGAAATTGGTGGACAACCCCGATGAAATGAATGAGCAGGAAGACGATCCGGACATTCATTACATAAGCCGCACAGAGAGTCATTTGCACCTGGCAGACTGGATTTATGAGTTCATAAACCTGACCATACCTATGACGCGCATGTGCAGCCAGGAACAGATGGGAGGGCCATACTGCAACAAAGAAGTACTTGAAAAACTTAGGACCATGCTGCCCGAAGAACGTAATGCCAACACCATTTGGAGGGGCCTGGAGAAGTTTAAAGACCTGGATGAACAAGAGTAGGTACTAACACAAACAATTGTAAATAATAAAAACGTAGAACTATGCCTAATCCAAAACGACGCCACAGCCAGCAGCGCAGTGCCAAGCGCCGTACACATTACAAGGCAGTAGCAGCCACCCTTAGTACCGATAGCACCACAGGCGAAGTGCATGTGCGCCATCGTGCCCACGTAAGCGAAGGCAAACTGTACTACAAGGGCAAAATGGTTGCCGAAAAGTCGCCCATCAAGTAAGCAATACAGGATTTTTATAGAAAAGCTCAGGGTGGCACCATATTCTGGTAAGAAGATGGTGTCTCTTTGTCGTGTTATGCAATGTTTGACGCTATAAGTCAAACATTTTTGTTATGGCCGTTTTCCGGTTAGCCCGGTCATTTATCCTACCTTTCCACTGCAATGACGATAGCCCTTGATATGATGGGTGGCGATTTTGCCCCACTTGAGCCTGTAAAAGGCATTTTGCGTTATTTGGCCGAAACGCCAGAACCAATGCAAGTGGCTATGCTGGGCCACGAAGATGCCGTGTTGCCCCTGCTGGAGCAGCACAATATTGATGCCGCCCGGGCAACCATGATTCATTGCGCGCAGGTGGTAGGCTACCACGATCACCCGGTAAAAGCACTCAAAGAAAAACAGCAATCGAGCATTGCAGTTGGGTTTGGTATGCTTGCCCAAGGCAAGGTGGATGCCTTTATTAGTGCCGGCAACACCGGTGCTATGCTGGTAGGCAGCATGTTTTCACTGAAGCCGATGGAGCAAGTACTGCGCCCCACTATTGCCACCATTATACCCCGCGAAGACAACCGCCTCGGGTTGTTGCTTGATGTAGGTATCAATAGCGACTGCAAACCCGAAAACCTAAACCAGTTTGCTACCATGGGCACGGCCTATGCCCGTGAAATACTCGGCATTGGTAACCCCACCGTAGGGCTGCTGAATATTGGTGAAGAAGAAGGCAAAGGAAACCTACTAGCCCAGGCTGCCTACCCCCTGCTGAAGGCTAACGCGTCCATCAACTTCTTAGGAAACATTGAAGGCCGCGACGTACTGGACCAAAGTGCTGATGTAGTGGTGTGCGATGGGTTTACAGGTAACATTATCCTCAAACTTCTTGAATCGGTTTACACGATTACGCACCGTCAGGGCATCCATCACCCCTATTTCAATCGGTTTCATTTTGAGCAATATGGCGGAACCCCCATATTGGGCATCGAAAAGCCTGTAATTATAGGCCATGGCGTGTCGGGTGCCGAGGCTTTTGGTAATATGTTGGGCCTTGCCCAAAAAATGCTCGCTACCGATTTTATTGGCAAAATGAAAGGCGCACTGTAAGCAGCAACAAGTACCTGCTAAATAACACGGGTAAGCCGCAGCACTATTACTGTAGCCACAGCTACAGCCAGGATGGTCGGCCATAGCCACCACCTGTCCTTCTCTATTTCATGGTATGCGTTTTGCTCTTCCAATTGAGTACTCATTGTGCCGGCATCGGTTTCCGTTTCGCCCACCAGCACTTGGTATTGGCGGCCTTGCTGCGTAATGCGGGTGGCGGGCACCTGGCCATACATTTCAGGAAACCCATCAGCTTCAAAACTTACCAAACTTTCTGGACCAAGTATCAGGTATCCTATACCGGCTAAATGTATTTTACCATGGGTTGCAAGCTGTTCTTTGAGCAAGCTGCATTGCTGATGGTAGTCGTCCCAGGCATCTTCTTCGGAGATACCTAGGTGGCGGGCCAAAAAAGAAACAATAGGCTGCAAGGCAACATCATGTGTATGCTCAAATTCCAGGGACCACACCGGCGGCTCCATCGCCTGTTGGGTTATGTCATATACGGCCGGCTCGTGACGGTACTTCAAAAGTCCCATACCTGCCAGCGGCAATTCGCCGCGGTGAACCAGATATTGATGCAACAATTGAATCATTGAGGAAAAGTACATCATCCCGGGTTAATGGCGAAATGAAGTAATGCCGGAACGACAGGATGATGGCAACACCCAACCAGACTGTTACAAGTGGAAAATGATGCCACCAACTGCCTGAAAGCCCAGCACCTGGTACTGATTCCACCGCTCATACTTCTGATTCAGGATATTATTCAGATTGAGCCAGAGCTTCAACTTATCCGTAATATCAAATTCCAACCCTGCATTCAGGTCGGTGGCTGATTTACCCTTTTCCACCATGCCGGAATTTGTAGTGTACCAGGTTCCTGTAAAATTGTATAAGTCAGCCTTGAGAAATAATGATTTCACCAGTTTTAGCCGCAACGATGACCTGAACTCAAAGGGCAGTAGCCCTGCAGCCTTCTCTACAACATCCGTTTTACTGTAGGCGTTCAGGGTAAGGGCGTTATACCACCTGATTTTTTCGCCCTGTTGCCAGGTAAATTCACCCGATGCCAATACTGCCGTCATTTCGGGTTCATATAGCACCTTGAAATACCGTCCATCGTACCCATCATTTACCAACAGTGGTACGTAATTCATAATATTTAAGCCAGCCTTTATCCTAAATGAGAATTGCTCATTAACTACCGCTTTTACGCCGGCAAAAAATTCGTTGTTGCGGGTATGAGTAAGGGTATCTGGTTGGGCAATCCATGGGTTAAACCCTGCCAGCCTACTCCAGGTTTGTTCGGTATAATAACCTTTCCATCCTGCCTGAAGCACCAGGTTGGTGGTTGCCGGCTTTATTGTAGCTTCAATATCGGGCAGCAGGGCAAACTCCCCGTTGTTCCAACCAGGAAGCAGCGATGCGTTCAATCTTATATTTTCAGTAAGTTGAAACTTACCCCCCACCTGCAGCACAGCCAGGTTGTTGTTGTAGGAGTTTGTATTGCCGCTGAACTTTGAAATAAGTCCCTGCACCCCTACCAGCACCGATACATCTTCATTTAAGATTTTTTCAAGGGGCAGGTTATATTTCAACTGAGTTTCGCTGCCATCGTTATTATCAAAAAAATATTTGCCTTCCAGCCAGGCACTGTACACAAGGCCTGCATCGGCAACCGATTTATTGCTGAGCCCCACACCCGCCCCCATGCTGTGGTAATTCACTTTCAGTGAATCTCCGGGTATCTTCAGGGTATCGGGCCTGTAACCGTATCGGTAGGTATTATTTCCGTCAAAGCCTAACTGAACACGCATTAAATGACCGGCCGGCACGTTTGAAAATAATTGAGCCTTAGCGCCATATTGTGCATACTGCTGATAGGGTAGTTTGCCTTTCGACGAAATAAAATTGCCTTCTACCGATCCGCTGCTCACCTCGCCATTGCCAAAGCGGGCTATGCCGTTTAAATAAGGTGTGCTGAAATTTCCAAAGCCGCCCTTCAGGTAAGCTTTGTCGCCCAAAGGCCCTGCCGAATCAGGCTGCAAGGACATGGGCCTCAAGGGTGTTGGCGCAAAAACTACAGACAGATTTTGAACAGGCACATTGTACGCTAATGCTGGTCGTTGTGTATCGGCCACAATGGCGGCAGGTTGAAACCTCAGCTTGGCCGATGGACGTAGCGAGGGCTTAAACGAAGAGGTAATGTCGATGGTTTTCTTTTCGGCCTCTTGCGCGGATGCCTGCAAACCCGTGCATAAAATCATGCAAGGCAATATGCACCAAGTCAATATTTGTATGAATGTTTTTTGCATGGTAATAACTATCGTTCAATCAGTTACCCGTTACCTTACCGGAGGCAGCTTCTTCGGCCTCGGCCTTCACCAGTTTTTCCGAGGCTTCATCTTTCAATTCTTTTATGGAGGCATTTTCTGCCACGCTTTTATAGGTAGCCTTGGCATTGAAGTAGTCTTTTTGTGCCAGAAATATGTCGCCAAGCAAAATGTAGCTTTTGGTTACCCATAGCACATACGAACCATCTTTTTTCACTACTTCAAACGAGGCTTTTTCGGCATCGGCAAAGCGTGCTTGAGCATAATGGCAGGCCGCTGTTTGATAACGCGCTTCTGCGCCATATTCAGCCTTACTCAGGTTGCTTACCGTGCGGTAATGCCCAATAGCCTCTGTGCAATTGCCCATGCTTTGTGCGTGCTTGCCCAATACCAGGCTGGCAAATATTTTATCATCGGCACCTGCACCCGATTGGTTCATCAGTTCCCGCGCATTATCTACCGCGTCGGCATAGCTGCCCGTATAATATTGGCAGCGTACCAGGCCACGCATACCTTCCAGTTTGTTCGCTGCACTGGTAGCACTTTCTTTCAGTTGCTTATAATAACCGGAAGCAAGTTTATAATCTTTTTTATCGAAGTACGCCATGCGCGATGCTGCCAGCAGGCTACGTTCGGCATACTTATTGGGCGCAAGCATGATTACCTGTTCATAGCTTGCCAGGGCTTGTGCCTGATCGCCCTTTTCTCGGCTAAGCTCAGCCAGGTTGTAATGTACCTCTATTGCATACCTACCCTGCGGGTATTGCTGCAGGTAGCTTTTCAGCGATTGTGCAGCCAACTCCTTTTTTCCGGCGCTAAGCTGTAGCTCGGCAGTGGCATAACTGAGCGAATCTGCCGTTTGTTGATTAACAGCTCTGCCTATACCCTGCATGTACTTAACAAATTCATCGGGCTTACCCTGCTCTACATATATGCTCCTGATATTATCTATGGCATCTTCACTTTCGGGCGCATTGGGAAATTGCTTCAGCAAGGCAGAAAAATAATCAAGAGCATCCTTATTGTTATCGAGGTTATAAGAAGCAATGCCGGCCTTCAAATAAGCTTCAGGCTTCAAATATTCACCGCCTTTGCCTTTAATAATTTTCTGCAAAAAGGGCAATGCATCTTTGTACTTTTCGTCGGCCAGGTAGCTGTTGGCAATTTCCATTTGCGATGGTATAACAAGCATACTTGCCGGAAACAGCGTTTCGATAGTGCGCAGTGTCGATATCTTGTCGGCAGGCTTGCCCTGAGCACCGGCAATGAGGCCCAACTGATAAGTGGCATAATCGGCTTGTTTGCCACCTGCTGTGGACAATGGTTGGTACATGGTTTGTGCTCTCCTGAAATCTTTTTGCATATACATGCAATCGGCAAGCCTTGCACTTACATCCTCCTGCATATCGGCCGATTGAAGACGTTTGCCTGCAAGCTTTTCAAATTCAGTCCTGGCTTTGGCGTATTGTTCAAGACGCAAGTAGGCATGCCCCAGGTTGTAAGTGGCATTATCGGCAGTAACCTCGCCCGCTGCTACAGGCTTGCGCAGGTACTGCGTGTAGTAAGCAACTGCATCGGCATACTGCTCACTGGCAAATGCTGTTTCGCCCTTCCAAAAACTTGCCAATTGCTTTACATCATCGTTGTAAGGTGCTGCAATAGCCTTGTCGAATAAGGCATTGGCGCCTTTCATGTCGCGGTCGGCAAGCAATTGCTGCGCCCGGTTGAAAAGTATTACCGGATACAACCGGCGCGTTCTTTCGTTTTGAACCGTGATAGATTCGTACAAGGACAGCGCATCTTTATAGTTGCTCGACTTGGCCAGCAGGTTTATTAAATGCTCTTTGGCTTCGGTAGCATATTTACCGGCGGGGTACTCCTGCACATATTGTCGCAGTGCACTTAACGCCTCGTTATCATACCCTAATTCATAGCTTAGCTTGCCGTAGTTGAATTTTGAAATTTCTTTATAGGCCGGGTAGCTGAAATTATCAGCGCAAAACAAAAATGCATTTCGGGCATTGGCTTTGTCGCCGGTTTTCAAATAAGCATCACCCAGCATG
>Ga0114939_10003593_pt1 | contig 10777 bp, 8 predicted proteins | sample AshMeaCrysSpring_FD_87196 | JGI IMG/M metagenome (GOLD analysis project Ga0114939, IMG submission 87196) | Groundwater microbial communities from Big Spring, Nevada to study Microbial Dark Matter (Phase II) - Ash Meadows Crystal Spring | ecosystem: Environmental > Aquatic > Deep subsurface >... | reverse complement strand
CCGCTTTGACCGGGCGAACGGCCCGGTGATACCGTCACTCCGGGCAGGAAGATCTGCCGGGGGTTTCCATTCATCAGGCAGGCTCGCGCCCGATCGGCGGGCGCGTGGCGCCGGCGCAGGAGGGCCCATGCCGACACGACTCGATATCTCCAAACTCACGCTGATGGACGCCCTCGACCTCGCCACCCTGATCGAGGTCGAGGCTTACAAGCGGTACACGCAGTTCGCCGAGCGCCTCGGAAGCCGCACCGACGACGATGCCGCGTCGGTGTTCCAGTCGATGGCCGTCAACGAGAACAAGCACGGCGAGCAGCTCACCGAGCGCCGGCTTGCCCTCTTCGGCGACCAACGGCCGAAGGTCACGCTGGACGACATCTTCGACGTGGAGGCCCCCGACCTCGGCTCGACGCGCTGGTACATGTCTCCGTGGAAGGCGTACCTGGTGGCGCTGTCCTCGGAAAAGAAGGCCTTCGCGTTCTACGACCAGGCCCTCCGCAACGTGACCCAGCCGGACATCAAGGCGCTGTTCGAGGAGCTGCGGGACGAGGAGGCCGAGCACGTCCGCATGATCGAGGAAATCATCGCGAAGCTGCCGCCCTCGGCCAAGGTCGACCTCGAGGACGAGGACGACATGCCGAATTCCGACACGCGCAGCCTGGCGAAGGACCGGTTCGAGTAGCGCGGGCCGGCCTCGACGACGCCGGATCAGGCGTTCACGCGCCGCTTGTACTCGTTGGTGCGGGTGTCGATCTCGATCTTGTCGCCCGTCGCGCAGAAGGCCGGCACCTGCACCTCGTGGCCGTTGGCGAGCTTCGCGGGCTTGAGCACCTTGCCCGAGGTGTCGCCGCGGACGGCGGGCTCGGTGTAGGTGATCTCGCGCACGACGGTATTGGGGATCTCGACCGAGATGGCGCGCCCTTCGTAGAAGGTCGCCTCGCCGGGCATGCCCTCCTCGAGGTAAGCGAGCGCGTCGCCGAGGATCTCCTTCTCCACCTCGTACTGGTTGTAATCGCCGTCCATGAACACGTACATGGGGTCGGCAAAGTACGAGTAGGTGACGTCCTTCTTTTCGAGGATGAGGAGCTCGAACTTCTCGTCGGCCTTGTACACGGTCTCCGTGTTGTTGCCGGTGAGAAGGTTCTTGAGCTTCATCTTCATGGTGGCGGCGTTGCGGCCGCCCTTGTTGTACTCCGCGCGGAGCACGACCATCGGGTCCTTGCCCACCATGAACACGTTGCCGCTGCGCAGTTCCTGAGCCGTTTTCATAAGTCTGTCCGTGAAATCTTTCACCCGCCGCCGGCGGGATGCCGAAAAAGCCCGCTATATTAGCACGTTATCGGCGAAATCGACCAGCTGCGTGGCGAGATCCGCCTGCCGGGCCAGCCGCGCCGACCACGCCTCGGCGTGCGGCGCCAATGCCGGAAGCCGTTCCTCGAATTCCGGCCACGCCCGTCCCATCGGCGCGTTCCGGTTCCAGGCTTCCCACACATGGGTGAACGCCGCCGCGTGCGAGCGTTCCATGCCGCCGGTGTAGCGGGCGAGAAAGGCCGCGAGCTTCACCCAATGGGCGCCGTCGTCCGTCGGGTAGATGTGCCAGACGAAGGGCCGGGCGGCCCACTGCGCGCGAACGAAGGAATCCTCGCCGCGCACGAAGTTGAGGTCGCAAGCCCACAGCAGTTCGTCGTAGAAGTCCTGGTCCAGGAAGGGGATGGCGAGCGCCCGCAGGCTGCCCATGGCGCGGGGCGGCGTCCGCGCGCGCCAGGCGGCGAGCGCCGTGGCCGCCGCGCCTTCCGGGACTGCGAGCCACACGTCGCCGGGGCTTCGCCTCAGGCACTCGAAAAGACCCTCGTAGGGCGCGCCGGCGTAGCCGAACAGGCTCACTTTCAGCGCCGCATCCGGCGGCGACTCGCCGGCGAGCGCGCGCCAGAACTGCGCCTGCGTCGCGCGGTCCGCCTGGAAGGCATCGCGGCGGCCGACGAGGTCCCGCTCGCGCAGCAGCCCGCCCGTGCGCCCCGTGAAGCCGGGAAAGAAGAAGTGACGCGTGAGCGGCGCGTAGCGCGGATGCGGCGACGGCAGGGCGTGGCTTCCCTCCACCCACGCTTCGGCACTGAGGTACTCGAGGTTGATCCAGCGCGGCATCGGCCGGCGCGCCGCCATCGCCCGCACGTACGGCTCGGGGGTGTCGCAACCGAAGGTCTCCACGACCACGTCGGCGATTTCCGCGTCCGGCAGCCGGGCGTCGCCGGTCATCGCCGCCGGCCAGCGGCAGACGTCGACGATGTCGATTCGCTGCCGCTCCAGGGCGGCGTCGGTCGCCGGGCGCAGGCGGGCGAGGACGGTCAAGTCGTCGAGGTAGAGCCGGACCCGCTTGCCGTGCTCGCGGGCGAGCGCGCGGGAAAGCCGCCACGCCACCGCCACGTCGCCGTAGTTGTCCACGACGCGGCAGAACACGTCCCAGCGCTCGCCCCCCGCCACCATGCACCGATTCTAGCCCCCGCCGGCGATGGGGGCATCGCGGCCGGCCTGCTAGCCACCCAGCGCCAGGTAGAGGTCGACGACGGCGTCGCGCCGTTCGCGCTGGGCCGCGATCGCCTCCAGTCGGACCAGGAGAAGCTGGCGCTCCGTCTCGAGCACGTCGAAAAGGCTCACCGTGCCCCCCTCGTGGCGAAGAAGGGCGAGCTCGAGCGTGCGAGAGAGCGCGCTCTCCCGCGCCTGCTGCGCGCGCAGCACCTCGCGCGAGGCGGCCTGCGCGACGATGGCATCCCGCACCTCCCGGAAGGCGTTGGCGATGGCCTGCTGGTAGGCGATCGCCGCCTCGCGCGCGCGGGCGTCCGCGAAATCGACGCCGGCCGCGATCTGGCCCGCGCCGTAGACGGGCTGCAGGAGGCCCGCGGCAAGGCTCCAGGTGCGCGCCGGCCCGCTGAATAGGTCGGCGAGCGCCTGGCTCTCGCCGCCGAAGAACCCGGTGAGCGTGATCGACGGAAAGTAGGCCGAGCGCGCCACGCCGATCCTGGCGTTGGCGGCCTTGAGCCGCTCCTCCGCTTCGCGCAGGTCCGGCCGGCGCAGCAGGAGGTCCGACGGCAGGCCGGCGGGCACTTCGAGCGCGCCGGGTGTGGCCGTCTGACCGCGGTCGATGCGGGCATCGAACACCGCGCGCGGGCTGCGGCCGGCGAGCAACGCCAACGCCCCTTCCTGCGCCGCGCGGCCGCGCTCGAGCGCGGGCACCAGCGCCTCGGCGCCGGCGACGTCGGATTCGACCTGGCGCAGCTCGAGTTCCGAGATGATGCCGGCCTCGAGTCGAAGGCGCTGCATCTCCAGGCCCTTGCGCCGCCCTTCGAGGGTGCGCAGCGCCACCTCCCGGCTCGCGTCGAGCGCCCGCAGGTTGAAGTAGCCGCGCGCGACCTCCCCCACGAGCGAGGCGCGGATGGCGTCTCGCCCGGCCTCGGAGGCCGCGAGATCCGCCCGCGCCGCCTCGGTCGCGCGGCGATACCGGCCCCAGAAGTCGAGCTCCCACCTGGCGCGAAGGACGAGGCGGTAGGTGTTCGTCTCGATCGAACCCGCCGGCGGCGGGAAGGCGCTCATCTCGGACGAGCGGTCGCGGGAGCGCGAGCCGTCGATCCCCGCGGCGGGGAGCTGGTCGGCGCGGACGATGACGACCTGCGCCCGCGCCTGCTCGATGCGCTGCGCGGCCGCGGCCAGGTCGCGGTTCGAGGCGAGCGCCTCCGCGATGAGCGCATCGAGCGCCGGATCGTCGAAGAGCGTCCACCAGCGCTCCGCCATCGCCGACGGCGACTGCGCGACCGCGTAGTCCTTCGGCAGGTCCGCTTCCGGGCGAACGTAGTCTGGCCCGACGGTGCAGCCGGCGAGCGCGGCCGCCACGACCACCGCGGAAACCGTCCCATGCAGGCGGGCGCTCACAGCAATCCCTCCGACCGCGGCGTGGGGCGGGTGGCGGTGTGCGCCGCGCTCGCCCGCTGCATCTCGCGGTGGTGGGTCGCCTCGTCCTTGATCTCCTGCGTCGAGCGCGGCTCCCCGAGCTTCCTTTCCATGATGAGCTTGAAGAAGAACGGCACGAAGAAGATGGCGAGGAAGGTGGCGGCGAGCATGCCCCCCATGACGCCCGTGCCCACGGACTGGCGCGCGCCGGCCCCGGCGCCGGTCGAGAGCGCAAGCGGCAGCACGCCCAGGATGAAGGCGAGCGAGGTCATGAGGATGGGCCGGAAGCGAAGGCGGGCCGCTTCCAGCGCCGAGGCCGAGTACGACAGCCCCTCAGAGTGCTTGAGGATCGCGTACTCGACGATGAGGATCGCGTTCTTGGCGGCGAGCCCCAGGAGCGTCACCAGCCCGATCTGGAAGTACACGTCGTTGGTCATGCCGCGCAGCCACACGGCGGCGAGCGCGCCGAAGGTGCCGAAGGGCAGCGCCATCATCACCGACAGCGGCAGCGACCACTTCTCGTACTGCGCTGCGAGGATGAGGAAGGCCATCAGGGCGCCGAGCACGAGGGCCAGCACCGAGGTGCCGCCGGAGCGCTTCTCCTGGAAGGACGCCCCGCTCCAGTCGAGGGAGAATTCGGGCGGCAGCACCTCCTTCGCGATGCGCTCGACTTCCGCGATCGCCTGCCCGGAGCTCACGCCGGGCGCGCCGCCGCCGAAGACCTTCACCGCCGGCAGGTTGTTGAAGCGCTCCAGCGTGCCCGGGCCGTTCGCGTACTCGATGCGGGCCAATGCCTTCACCGGGATCATCGCGCCCTTGTCGTTGCGCACGTAGACGTTGCCCACGTCCTCGGGCCGCTTGCGGTAGGCCGGCTCGGCGGACAGCAGCACCTGCCAGGTGCGGCCGTACTTGTTGAAGTCGTTCACGTAGTAGGAGCCCAGCGTCGCGCCGAGCGCGTTGAAGATCTCGTCCACGGGCACGCCCAGGCTCCTCGCCTTCTCGCGGTCCACGTCCACGCGCAGCTGCGGCACGTTCGGGCGCCAGAGCGTGTTCACCTGCGCGAGCAGCGGGCTCTTCCCCGCCGCCGCCTGGAACGCCTGGGACACCTCGGCGAGGCGCCGCGCGCCGCCGTCGCCGCGGTTCTGGATGTAGAACTCGAAGCCGCCCGACATGCCCAGCCCGAAGATGGCGGGCGGCGGGAAGGCGAGCGCGAGGCCTTCCTTGATGTGCGCCGTCTTCATGTAGAACTCGCCCACCAGCGCGCCGACGGGCACGGGCCGTTCGTCCCAGTGCTTCTGGGTGACGAAGATGGTCGTGGCGTTCTCGCGGAAGGTGCCGCCCAGCAGGTCGAAGCCCGTGAAGGCCACCACGTGCTCGTTGAAGGGATTGCCGCGGATGGCCTCCACCACCTGGGCGGTCACCTTGTCGGTGCGCTCGAGGGAGGCGCCGTCCGGCAGCACCACGGCGGCGATGTAGAAGCCCTGGTCCTCGTCCGGAACGAGGGATCCCGGCGTGAACCGCCACAGCCCCGCGGCGATCGCGACCATGCCGAGGAAGAGCGCGAGCGCGATGCCGCCGCGCCGGATCATCCACCCCACCCCGTTCTCGTAGCGGCCGGTGGTGCGCGCGAACCAGCGGTTGAAGGCCGCGAAGAAGCGGCCGGGGCGCTTGTGCTCGTGCTTCATGATCCAGACGCACAGCGTCGGGGTCAGCGTCAGGGCGACGATGCCGGAGATCACCACCGCGATGGAGATCGTGACCGCGAACTGCCGGTAGAGCTCGCCCGTGAGGCCGCCCAGGAAGGCGATGGGGATGAACACGGCGCACAGCACCAGCACGATGGCCACCACCGGCCCCGTCACCTCGCGCATGGCCTTGATGGCCGCCTCGCGGGCGCCGAGGCCCTCCTCGTGCATGATGCGCTCGACGTTTTCCAGCACCACGATGGCGTCGTCCACGACGATGCCGATGGCGAGCACCATGCCGAAGAGCGTCAGGGTGTTGATCGAATAGCCCAGCAGCATCAGGCCCGCGAAGGTGCCGATGAGCGACACGGGAACCGCCGCGAAGGGAATGAGGGTCGCGCGCCAGTTCTGCAGGAAGACGAAGACCACGAGGAAGACGAGCGCCATGGCCTCGGCCAGCGTCTTCACCACCTCGCGGATCGAGACCTCGACGAAGCGCGTCGTGTCGTAGGGCACGGAGTAGGCGAGGCCCGCCGGGAAGGCCCTCGCGAGCTCGTCGACGGTGGACTTCACCTCGCGGGCGACATCGAGCGCGTTGGAGCCGGGCTGCAGGAAGATGCCCACGAGGGTGGCGGGCTTGCCGTTCACCTTGCCGATGAAGCTGTAGTCCTTGCTCGCGAGCTCGACGCGGGCGACGTCCTTCAGCCGCAGGCGCGAGCCGTCGGGGTTGGCGCGCAGGATGATCTCCCCGAACTCCTTCGGATCCGACAGGCGCCCCTTCGTGGTGATGTTGTAGACCACCTCCTGCGCGCCGGCCGTGGGAGGCTCGCCCACCTTGCCCGCGACGAACTGGGCGTTCTGCTCGTTGACGGCCCGCGCGATGTCGCCCGGCGAGAGGCTGAGCTGCGCGAGGCGGTCGGGGCGCACCCAGATGCGCATCGCGTAGTCCTTGGCGCCGAAGATCTGCACGTTGGTCGTGCCCGGGACGCGCTTCAGGCGGTCCAGGACGTTCAGCGTCACGTAGTTGGACGTGAAGAAGTCGTCGTGGCGTCCGTCGGGCGAGAAGAACGCGAGCACCTGCAGGAAGGCCGAGGAGCCCTTTTCCACCTGCACGCCCTGCCGCCGAACCTCGAGGGGCAGGCGCGGCTCGGCCAGCTTCACGCGGTTGTTCACGTTGAGCGCGGCCTTGTCGACGTCCGCGCCGATGTTGAAGGTGACCTGGATCTCGACCACGCCGTTGGCCGAGGAGACGCTCGACATGTAGAGCATGTCCTCGATGCCGTTGACGGCGTTCTCGATGGGCGCGGCGACCGTCTGCTCGAGCACCTCCGCCGAGGCGCCGGGGTAGACGGCGCGCACCAGCACGACGGGCGGGGCGATCTCGGGGTACTGCGCGATCGGCAGCGCGCGCATCCCCGCCAGCCCCGCGATCACGATGAAGATCGACAGGACGGCGGCGAAGATGGGGCGGTCGATGAAGAAGCGGGAGAACATGCGCGGGTCCGTCCGCTACTTGCCGGCTTCGGGCTTGCCGTCGCCTTTCGGCGCGGCGGCGCCCGCCGCCCCCCCCGGCGGGGCATTCGGATCCCCGACCTGCACGGGCGCGCCCGGGAAGACCTTCATCAGGCCGTCCACGATCACCTTGTCGCCGGCCTTGAGGCCCGCGGTGATCACCCAGTCCGAGCCCGTCCACTCGCCGACCGTGACGGGACGCGGCTCCGCCTTGCCCTCGGCGCCCAGCACGTAGACCATCTTGCCCTGCGCGCCCTCCATCACCGCGCGCTGCGGAACCACGATGGCGCCGGGGCGCGTGGCGCCCTTCAGGATCACGCGCACGAACTGCCCGGGCCGCAGGAGCCCATCGGGATTGGGCATTTCCGCCCGCGCGTCCGCCGTCCCGGTGGCAGCCGACAGGCGCTCATCGGAGAAGGCGAGCCGGCCGGGCTTGGCGTACGTGGTGCCGTCCTCGAAGCGCACCGCCACCTCGAAGCGGCCGTCCTTCGGCAGCACGAGCGTGCCGGCCGCGGCGTCCCGGCGCAGGCGCGTGAGCTCCGCCTCCGACAGGCCGAAATTCACGTGCATGGGATCGGACTGGGTGATCGTCGTGAGCAGCACGTCCGGGCCGGAGACCAGGCTGCCCTCGCTCTTGAGCGCCCGGCTCGTGATGCCGGAGATCGGCGATTCCACGCGCGTATACGCGAGATTGAGCCGCGCCTCCGCAAGCCGGGCTCGGGCCGCCTTCGCGTTGGCCGCGGCCACCTCCTCGGCCGAAACCGCGTCGTCGTAGTCCTTCTGCGAGGCGGCCTTCGACTCGTAGAGCGGCTTGTAGCGTTTCGCATTCCTCGCCGCCTGGGCGAGGCTCGCCTCGGCGCTCGCGACGTCGGCCTCCGCGCGGGCGACCGCGACCTCGAAGGGTGCCGGGTCAATGGTGAAGAGCGACTCGCCTGCGCGCACCCGGGCGCCCTCCGCGAAGTTGCGTTTCACGAGGACGCCCGGGACGCGCGCACGCACCTCGACCTCGCGGGACCCCGCGGTCTGCGCCGGGAACTCGAATTCCACCGGAGCGGTGGCCGGCTTCACCTCCTGGACGGAGACGGCAGCCGGCGGAAATCCGCCCGGCGGCGGGCCGCCCTGCGGACCGCAAGCCGGAAGCAGCGCGGCGGCCAGGCAGAGCAGGACACGGGGGCGAGAGGGGGGCAGGGGCATTGCGGGTTCCTCGAGTGAGGCGCCGGGCGGCGCGAGCGGCAGGCGCATTTTCGCGTATACTGCGGTCCAGCGGTGATTCAGCCTGTTCAGCAGTAACTCGAGTTCCGCCGGTCCCCGGCGCCGTTTTCGGTTCCCGTCTGGTCAATCTGTGTCGCTTGCGGTTCGCGGGCTCGCCCGCTTTTTCAAATCTGTTCAAAGGACACAAACATGGCAACCGGAACGGTCAAGTGGTTCAACGATGCAAAGGGCTTCGGCTTCATCACCCCGGAAGGCGGCGGCGACGACCTCTTCGCGCACTTCTCGGAAATCCAGGCCTCGGGCTTCAAGACGCTGAAGGAAAACCAGCGCGTCGAGTTCGAAGTCAAGATGGGCCCGAAGGGCAAGCAGGCGACGGCGATCAAGCCGATCTAAGCCGCGCTCCCCGCAGCACATTGGAACGGCAGCCTTGCGCTGCCGTTTTCCATTCTGGCTCCCGGCGGGCCGGGCGGGCGGTGCCGTCATCTTTCCGCGGCTTGACGCCCCTCAACCCGCCCGTCCTGCCTGCCGGCATGATGGCGTCCATCCCCACGTCAGGCCCACCCTGCATGAAGACCTCCGCCGGTATCGCCGCCCTCCTCCTTGCCGTCGCCGCACTCGGCGCCCATGCCATGCCCGCACAGGTCGCGCCCGGCGTGAAGGGCGAGGTCCTCGAGACGAAGGACGTCGACAGCTACACCTACCTCCGGCTGAAGACCGCCGAGGGCGAAGTCTGGGCCGCCGTGGCAAAGACCCCGGTGAAGAAGGGCTCGCAGGTCACCCTCGCCAATACCACGGTGATGGAAAACTTCGAGAGCAAGTCGCTCAAGCGGAAATTCGACAGGATCGTGTTCGGCACGATCGCGGACCCGAATGCCAAGGCCGCCGCGGGTACTCCGGCCGCCTCGCCCCATGGCGCGCCGGCCGCGCCCGCGGCCCCCGTGGCGAAGGTCGCCAAGGCGACCGGCCCGGACGCCAGGACCGTGGCCGAGGTCGTGGGCGGCAAGGCGTCCCTGAAGAACAAGCCGGTCGTCGTCCGCGGCCAGGTGGTGAAGGTCAACCTGGGCATCATGGGCAAGAACTGGGTCCACCTGCAGGACGGCTCGGGCTCAGCCAAGGACGGCACCCACGACATCCTCGTGACCACGGCGGACACCGCCACCGTCGGAGACATCGTGACCGCCCGGGGCATCGTGCACACCGACGTGAACCTCGGGTCGGGCTACGCCTACGCGGTCCTGATCGAGGAAGCCTCGGTCCGCAAGTAGGGCCCCGCGCGGCCGCAATCGCGCGTCGCGTCAGCGCTGCACGTCCACGACGCGCACCCGCACCTTGCGCTCCTTGCCGTCGCGAACGACGGTGAGTTCCGCCGTGCTGTCGATGCCGGCGCGGTCCAGCTCGGCGGCGAACGTGCCCATCTGTTCCACGGGCCGGCCGTTCACGGCGACGATGACGTCGCCCAGCGTGCCCGCCCGGCGGTTGAGCGGCACGAGGCCGGCCTCGGCGGCAGGCGAGCCGCGCAAGACCTCCGCCACGACGACGCCGCTGATCCCGACGCGCGCCGCGATCATCGGGTCGAGGGCGCGGATGCCGACGCCGGGCAGCGACGCCTTGCCGCGGGCGATGAGCTGCGGCACGACCCGGTTCACCAGGTCCACGGGAATGGCGAAGCCCACCCCGGAAGAACCGCCCGACGGCGAGCGGATGGCGGTGTTCACGCCGATGAGGCGACCGGCGCTGTCGAGCAGCGGCCCCCCCGAGTTGCCGGGATTGATGGCCGCGTCCGTCTGGATGGCGCCCGCGATCTCGCGGTACTCCGTCGTCGGCAGGTGCCGGTCCAGGGCGCTCACGATGCCCGTGGTGAGCGTGCGCGAGAACCCGAACGGGTTGCCGATGGCGTACACGGTCTGGCCGACGCGCAGGTCGCGCGACGTTCCCAGCGGGATGGGCTTCAAGTCCCGCGGCACCTGGGTGAGCTTCACCACCGCGAGGTCGTAGTCGGGCGCCACACCCACGAGCTTGGCGGGGATGGGCTTCCCGGCATCGAGCTGCACCGTCACGCCGCGGGCCCCCTCGACCACGTGGTAGTTGGTGACGACGTGGCCGGCCATGTCCCAGACGAAGGCGCTTCCCGCTCCCTGAGACACGGAAAGGTCGGACAGGAAGACGCCGGTGCGCTCCAGCCGCTCCGTGGTGATGTAGGCCACCGACGGGGCGGTTGCGTCGAAGAGCGCGGTGAGGGCCTGCTCCTGCGGCTGCAGGGGTCCGCGGGGCGCGACCGCCCGCGGCTCCGGCGCGCCGCCGCGCTGGGCCCAGGGCGTGAGGACCGCGGCGGCGGAAAGCAGGGCGGCGACGAGGAGGAGCGGCTTCTTCATGGAGGCATTCCCGGCAACGGACCTGCAGTAGATCGTGGCGGCCGATGCGCGGTTCAAGGG
>Ga0114939_10003592_pt1 | contig 10777 bp, 6 predicted proteins | sample AshMeaCrysSpring_FD_87196 | JGI IMG/M metagenome (GOLD analysis project Ga0114939, IMG submission 87196) | Groundwater microbial communities from Big Spring, Nevada to study Microbial Dark Matter (Phase II) - Ash Meadows Crystal Spring | ecosystem: Environmental > Aquatic > Deep subsurface >... | reverse complement strand
GCGCAAGGCGTGGACCGTGGTCGCCCCGAGGCGGTAGCGCTTGTGGACGTCGCGGATCTCGATGAACGGCGCGGGCATGGGCGCCCTGTCAGGATATCCCGGCACCGTGGCGGGGACGGTCATGAGCTCCGGCCCGGGGTTCACCAGGACCAGACGAGCCCCGCGACGAGCGTGGCGCGCGCCACGCGGGTGAACTCCGCGAACACGGCGCCGTGGGCCAGGCTGCCGGAGGCAAAAGCGACGACCGCGTCGCTCGCCTCGAGCGATCCCGTGACGAACCCGATGCCCGACGCGTCGGTGAGCGAGTGGAGATAGCGCGCCTGCACCGACAGGCGCTGACCGGGCGGCAGGTCGGCCGCGCGCGTCGAGGCCAGCACGAAACGGCGCCCCGTGAGTTCCAGCCCGGGCCGGAGCCAGCGGTCCACGGCCTGCTGCGTGCCGTCGCTGGCCACGGCGAGCGCCCCCAAATCGGACTGGCGCGACGACCAGCCCGCGTCCTGGTGCAGGTACTCGGCGCGGACCTCGGTGCCGGACACGAAGGTGTAGCGGACACCCGCGACAGCCAGGGTGCGCAGCGTCGTGTCGTCCTGCTGGGTGCGGACAAAGCCGGCGCGGAACGGGTCGAGCGACACCGGATACCAGGCCTGGGACCCGTGTTGGTGCGAGGCATCGAGGTAAACGGCCCACGCCTCGCCGAGCGCGACCTCGGCGTACTCCCCGAACCACGGGGGCTCGCCGATCCGCCCCCCAGCCGTCATGCCGAAATAGCTCCCGCCCGAGGCGCGTGCGAACTCGAACTTCACCTGGCCCGAGCGGCCGAAGTGCTCGCCCTCGCGGAACGCCGGCTCACCGTTGTCCCCGAGTTCGGCGAGCGCCACGAGGCTCCATTGCCGGCCCGCCGAGACGTTCACCCGCGCGAGGTGCCGCCCGCGGACGTAGTACAGCGGGTCCCGGAAGAGACCCACCTCGTGGAACACGCGGTTGCTGGGGCTGAACAGCTCGGCCGGACCCCACTGGAAGTTCTGCAGACCGTAGGTGACCGCAATCCAGTCGCGCGGCTGCCAGGCGAGGAACAGTTCCGTCATGTTCCCCTCGCCTGCCGTGCGCTCGTCGTGGGGCCGTCCGTCCGGCCAGACGTGCTCCGAGGTGCCGCGCCACCGCGGCCGCGCGACGACACGCAGGCGAGACCCGGCCTCGATGCGGAGGTCGGGGCGCAGCTCGGTGACGAACAGCAACTGCGGGATGCGGAACGTCCGGTTGCCCGGGTTCAGCGCCGTGTCGGCCGGGTGCAGCGCACGAACGGCGGCGATCCACTCGAGGTGCGCGCGCCCGGTGAGGAGGGGCGTCGAACTGGGGGCGCTGTCGTTGGGCTGGGCGAGCGCCGGGAACGGCCCAGCCGCAGCACACAGGAGGCCGAGCAGCGCCCGGCGCGCGGCACGCGCGCCGGGTGCGCGGCCGCCTCGCCGGCCCATGCTCACCGCCCGGGCTCGGCGCGCCAGGCGTCTCGCAAGGTGAACGCGAAGGTGCCCACGGGCAGCTCCGCCGTCATCTTCACCGGCACGCGCCGGGCATCGTCGGAGAGCCAGACGGCCATCTGCCGCGCGACATTCGCGCGGCCGCGCGCGTCCCGGATCGTCGGTTCGACGCGCCACGCGTTGAGCAGGCCCGTGCCCGTGCGCAGCGTGTCGAGCCTCCTGACGGTTGTCGTCACGGTGAGCAGCTTGCCGCCGTCGGCCACGGTGAAGGCCGCCGTGGCGCCGGGCTGCATGCGCATGGCGCGGATCGCGTACAGCACCGAGAGCGCGTCGTGGGTGGGCGCGGGCAGCGCCAGCGTACGGGTCGCCGTGGTCGCGGTGCGCAGCTCGTAGGTGGCCGTCGCGCGCGCCTGGTCGAACAGCGTCATCTGCATCCGCCGATCGCCGTTCTCGTCGCTGTAGAGCGAGCCGCGCTGCGGCAGCAGGGAGAAGCTGTCGAGCAGCGTGTCGGCCTTGTAGTAGAGCGGGTAGAGGCGCTGCACGATCTCGACGGGGCGGCCCTCAGCGGTGATGTAGTACGCCGTGGAGCCGTAGGACGGCTTCTTCTCGCGGACCGCGAGCGTGGCCGTGCCCGCTGTGACGAACGTGGACCACGACACGTCGTACGTGAGGGTCTCGCCCAAGGCGAACGGCACCGCCTTCTCCCTGCCCGGCTTTCCGGGGGCGGGCTTCGTCGCCGGCTGCGAGGCCTTTGGCGCGCGGGCCGCGGCCGTCGCCTGGGGCGCGGCGTTCCGAGCGGCCCCGAGGGGCACGAGCAACGTCGCAGTCACGCCCAGCACGAGCACGTGCAAGGGCCATCGCGTGGCACGCTTCGGCATGGCCCCATTGTGCCACGGCGGCGGGTTCAGGTCTTGCGCTCGCCCGTTTCGCACGACCTGGCGCCAGGGTCGCGTCGCGGACCGGCTCTGGAGCCCCACGCGCGAGGGGGCGCTCCCGCGCGCGACCGCCCCCAGGTGCCCCAGCGAAGACCGGCGAATCGAGCGCCCGATCGTGCAGGTTGCCCGACGGAAAGACCAGACCACTGGCCGGCGCTCAGCGACGGTCACCGATGACCGCGTAGTCCATGTGGGTGAACATCAGCCGGTTCAGGGTGTCGGCGTGCGTGTTGATCACACGGGCCACGGCGTCGTCGCCGTCGAGGCGCGGGAGTTTCAGGGCGTCGGGATACGGCGAACTGAACTGCACGCGCACGTTCTGGAATCCGCTCGCGGTCACGAGCAGGCGCAGCGTGTCGGGGTGAAGGGGCCGCACGTGCGTGATGTCGCGGAGGTAGCTCGAGAAGAACGCGGTCCAGCAACCCACGTTGATGGTTTCGAGCAGAATACGCCCGCCAGGCCGCAGGCACCGGTGCGCCTCGTCGAGCAGCCCCAGCAGCGTTCCCGGCGCGAGGTGCTCGACGACCTGCGCCGCGAAGATACCGCCGAGGCTCTCGCCGGGCAGCGCCTGCAGGTGCGCCAGGGCCTCGGTCTCCACGACGTCGAGGCCACGCCCGCGGCACAACTCCACCATCTCGTGGTTGAGATCGAGCCCGCGCGCCGGGATGCCGTGCTCGCGCAGCAGGTCGAGGAACTCGCCGCGACCGCACCCGAGGTCGAGCACGTCGCGTGCGCCGGCGAAGAAGTGGGCGTACTGCGCCTGCTGCTGGCGGATGGCTTCCCGCGGACCGCGGAATCGGTCCTCGAAACAGACGTACTTGTAGGAGTCACCCCGCGGCGAGCCCGTCGTCGTTGGTGCCGCAACCGCCGACGCCGGCAGGTCGGCTGCGGCGGCCGTGCCGGTCTGCACATCGCCGACGCGCCCGCCGCGCACATCGTCGGGGCCGGGACGCCCGTTGAGGCGGCTGTCGAGCTCCCGCTTGACGGTGAGCGCCAGCCGGTGCGCCACCGCCACCGACTCGGCCTGCCGCGCCAGCTGGTCGCCGAGGTCACTGAGGCCCGCCGAGAGCGGCGCGGTCATCGAGCCCATCTCACGGTCCTTGGTGTCGACGTACGGCGTCACCTGTTGGAGGTAGACGATCAGGCGCGCGTGCAGGGCGGAGAGAGCCTCCCGCTCGGCGCGCAGCACCGCCACGAGCTCGTCGATCACCTCCCGCGTCCGCTGCCGCGCCGGGACGCTCCCCGCGAGGTACTCGAGGATCGCGGCGTTGAAGGTCTGCTGCCGCTCGAAGAGCGGCCCGATGAGTCCCCACACGACCGAGGCGAGCCGCCGCCGGACACCCCATCGCCCCGAGGCCGAACCCTCGGCCGGCACCACGCGCCACGTGTCGCGCATGCGTGCCATCGCCGCCTCGTCGGCCGCCGGCGGCGCATCGGGCCAGCCTGGCAAGCGGTTGAAGGCCTGCACCGCCGCATCGAGCGCCGTCAGGGCGTCGTTGTAACGGCGGTCCGCCTCGAGCCGTTCACGAGACAGCCGAGCGATGTCCTCGGGGGTGAGGGCGTGTCCCAGCATCGGGTGGCCGGAGCGTACTTGGGCATCCGGTGCAGGTCAAGAGAACAGACCGGCGAGAACAGACCGGCGAGGCGCCTCGACTCGGCTTGGTGGCGGCACGCGCCGAGGCCGGTGTGGGACTACTCGAACGCGATCGACGTGATCGCGAGCCCCAGCTTGCGGCCCGAGGGGCACGGGAAGGGGCGTGCCACCTGGATCAGAACCTCGTAGCGCCCCGGGGCCAGCACCTGGTCCAGTTGGGCGTTGTGCCAGACGCCGGGCTGCCCGACGATCGGCGCGGACACGAGCGGGTGGAGCGTGCCGAACGCGCGGATCGCGATCCTCGCCTCGGTATCCGGCAGTGCCGCGGCGCAGCGGATCACGCAGCGTTCGGCGCGATGGTCCAGGCAGAACAACGCCGAGGCGTCTGGGGCCGTCCACCGAAACGGCGCGCCATCCGAGTAGGTCTCGGGACCGAACCATCCGAAGTTCAGCTGGGGCAGCTCCGCGGTCCCGTCGATCGCCAGGCGTGGACCCCACCTCGACGGGTCGGGGTGCAGGCCCCCGCTCGGGGCCACCGGCGGCGGAAACTGACCCCACGAGGAATCGACCAGCCGCCAGGACTCCGGGCCGAACCCGCGCGAGCCGAGGCGCAGGCGGAGCGAGGAGGCCAGGTGCCGCAGGTTCCAGCGCCACGCCGCGCGCAGCAGCCGCCGAATCTCCGGCGGAGACGCTCGAAGGGCCTCACGCTCGTGGCGCAGCCACCGAGGCAGTTCGCGCGCGGGGAAGTACTTCAGCACGGTGCGGATCCTCGCCCGCTCGCACATGTAGACGCGGTCGGGGAGGAAGGCGTCGGAGTGGCCGTAGCCGTGGTCCACGCGGGCCGCGGGAGCCACGAGCACCCGGTAGCCGGCACCCCACAGGCGGACGCCGAGTTCGACGTCCTCGTACCACTTGACCGGCAGCGCGTCGAAGAAGTCGGTGCGGCCGAGGGCGTTCCGGCGGATCACCATCCCGCACCCCATCGGATAGAGCACCTCGGTGGGGATCTCGGCGAACTCGTATGGCGCGTGGTAGCAGTGGTCGCCGCCGTACCCCCGGCGGTTGACCGTGCCACCGGCTCCGTTCATGACGAGCGGGTGGCTGTCGAAATACACCAGGGGCGCAACGGCCCCGACGTCGGGTGAGGACTCGAGGACCTGGACGCATTGCGCCAGCCACTCCCGATCGGCGAAGCCATCCGCATCGATGAAGGCCACGTAGGCACCGTTGGTGTGCCGCAGCCCGAGATTGCGCCCCCCGGGGACGCCCAGGTTGGTCGGGCTGCGGATGGCCACCACGCCGCGGGCGCGATACGCCTCGAGGATCGCCCCGCTGTCGTCCGCCGAGTTGTTGTCGACGACGAGGATCTCGACGCGCCGGTACGATTGCGCCAGCAACTGGTCCAGGCAGCGGGCCAGGACGGCCGCACCGTTGAAGTTGAGGACGACGACGCTGACCAGCTCGGCCGCGGAGTGCGCGGCGCTGGGCCCTTCGGGAGCGCATCGCCGCGCGTGGAGGGCCTCGCGAAGTTGCCGCATCGCCGGCCCGACAGCTGCGGACTCGACGACGGGTACCGCCCCGGCTGCGCATTCCGTGCCGTCGTTGGCCATGGTCGTCACGTCTCGCTGCCCGGCGTGAGCTTACCACTTCGTTCGCAGGGGTGAGGGCTCCCGCCGTGCGCCGCCCGCTCACGGCCGGGCGAGTGACGCGTATGCCGCCGGCACGTTGGGCGAGGTGTTCGCGGGCGCGTACGGCGGCGTCACGACCTCGACGTAGAACGGCCCGGGTGTGAGGCCGGCCGGCACGGCAAACTGCAGGAGCACGTCGGACACCCGCGGCCGGGCGATCACGGGCAGGCCCAGTTCCCCCAGGCCGCCGAGGTTGACCGTCGTGCCGCCCTGCTGCTGGAACACGTTGACCACCAGGCCCTCGCCGAACCCGCGGCCGTGGACCAGGATGGTGTCGGACCGCACCTCGATCGCGTCGATGACCGGGCGAGCTGAGCCCGCGGCTGCGGGCGCAGCGGCCACCGTCGGGGGCACGGTGGCCACCACCGATGGCTGAGAGGGCGGGACACGCAGGCGACGCACGCCGAGCGACTGCTGGTGGCCCCGATAGAAGCTAATCAGCTCGCCCCAGTTCCCCACGTCACTCCAGCTGCGGGCGAGTTGAGAGTGCGTCATCGTTGCCGGGTCGAGCCGCGAGGGGTAGTAGTGCAGCGCGAGCGTGACGGTGTGCGACGCAAGCAGTCCCGCCAGGGCGAGCAGCGTGAGGCGCGCGGCCGCCGGCGCCCTGTGCCCCCAACGCGCCGCGACGGCCTCCGCCCGCTCGAGCAGCCAGGCGGTGCCGATCACGAGGACGGCGTAGAGGCTCACCAGCCGGCGGTTGCCGAAGCTGTGACCCGCCCACCAGTCCCAGATCATCCCGTTGATGAGGAGCTGCGCCGCGACGCAGGCCAGCAGCTCCATGGCCTGGCGGCGGTGGCGTCTGAACCCCGCCACGAGTCCCAGCAGGCCCAGTGCCGACACGGGCGACCACGGCAGCAGCCCGCGGAGGTCGCTGACGAGCAAGCTGATCACCTTCGGTGCGCCGAGGTAGTTCGGCACGACGTCGAGGATCGGCGGGCGGAGCATGGACCCGCCCATGACGTACCAGGAGTAGCTGATGGGCCACGTGAGGGCCGCAACGCCGAGCACGAGGCCGCCGAGACGGCGCCATTCGCGCAGGAGGAGGCTCGAGGCGCCCAACACGACCACGTAGGTGAAGAGCTGCCAGCGCACGAGGATGGCCAGGCCGGCCAGCGCGCCGGCCAGCAGGCCGTGTGCCCACGAATCGCGCTGGAAGCCGAACCAGGCCCAGAGGAGCGCGGCGATCGTCACCGCGTCGCCTACATGAGAGAAGGACGGCTCGATCGTGACGTAGAAGAAGAGCGGCGTGCCGAGGAACACGGCCAAGGCGACGAGTTGCGCTTCCCACCCGCGAATCGCGCGGGCCGCCGTCCGCGCGGCGAAGGCCCAGGCCGCCACGCCCCAGAAGTTCGCGGCCCACACCAGGGCGAGCCCGATCGCGCGAAACCTTCCCGGGAGGGGCAGACCATACAACACGTACGGCGACGCGAAGGTGCCGGCCGCGTCGAGCCACCAGAAGTAGTAGAGGAATGGCGCCCACAGCAGCGCCATCCCGAAGGGCCAGTGGGAGACGTAGCGGCCGGTTCCAGGTGCCTCGACGAGCGCGTAGCTCGCGATCTGTCGCACCTGTTCGCGATACCGCTCGTGCTGGTTGGCGAGATCGAAGTCCCCGTCGAGGAGGATCGATTCGGCCACCACGTAGATCGCGAGGCCATCCCCGCCGACCGTGGCGTGGTCGAGGCCCGCAAACAGCGTGACGAACAGGGTGAGGATCAGGGCCGCGACGATGACCGACGCGCGCACGCCCCGTCCGGGGCGGGCCTGCTTCGCGGGCCGTGCGTTCTGCGCGGCACCCTCCACGGTGGTGATGAGCCTTCGCTGCCGGAACGCTATCTGAACCGTTGGGACCCGTCAAGGGCGGGGCGGCGCGGGCAGGGCGCGCTGCGCGGCCACATCGATCGCGACACCGAAGGTCGTGGCAATCCGCCAAGCCAGCCCGCCGGGATCGCCGAGGAGGTGGGGCGGCAGCCTCTCGGCCGATTCGGTGGGCACCCGCCCCAGGGCAACGCGGATCGCGGCCTCGTAGTCGGCCGCCGCGTGCGGAAGCCGCTGGTGCCGTTCCCAGTAGCGGCGCGCGTTGGCCCCAAGCGTCCGGCGCAACTCGGGACTCTCCGCCAGCCGCCGGAGCGCCTGGCAGAGCGCCTCACGTTCCTCGACGAGATCCACGCTCACGCACACCGCCTCGTGCCAGGACCGTGCTGCAGGCTCGCCGGGCAGGGAGCCGAGGATGGCACCGGTCCGCGCGTCGAGGGCGGGCACTTCCAGGTGCTGCCGGAGCCCGGAGACGACCGGCGGCTTGCCTGCGGCGAGACACCGCAGCCACGTCGCCGAGGTTTCGCCGCCCGTGGGCCATCGCAGGCAGAGACAGGCATCCGGCACCTGGTGCCACGCGTCCAGCTCCTCGTCGGGCACGTACCCCGTCAGGGTCACGTGCTGCGCGATGCCGAGGCGCGCGACCTCGGCCCGGACGTCGTAGTACTCCGTCGTGCCGCCGACAAGGAGCAGGTGCGCATGGCCCGAGGTACCGAACACGGTGGCGAATGCCTCGAGCAGGAGGGGAATCCGCTTCTCCGGCGTCAACAGGCCAAAGGCCCCGAATACCACCGCCCCCGGTGGGATCCGCGCGCACGCCGGCCGCGGCGGATGCCCGGGGTCGGGCAGCCCCAGCCGGATCCGAACGACGACCGTCTCCGGGCACTCGGCGGTGAGGTCGGCCACGAGCTGCGCAGAGTGCACGGCCACTGCGCGCGACCGCTCCACGATCAGCCGCCGCATGGGCCACCGGTAGTAGTGCGTCCCCGTGAAGCCCTGCACCGCGTGCTCGGCGAGCACCGGGTCCGCCGCGGGATGGTTGGCGCAGAACTCCGCCCGGTAGTCGGCCACCCGGCCCCGCCGCAGCAGTGCCCGCGCCCGGGCATGGTGCACCGTACCGTCGTGCAGCACGAGCAGGCCGGGGACCCGGAACGCGTACGCCCAGACGTAGTCGTGGAAGGCCGCGTTGCCCAGCTGGTAGATCGAGAGGTCGTAGGGACGCTGATCGTGCAGCCGCACGAAGTCCCCGGCGGGCCAGACCCGCGGCCGTCCCTCGTGCGGTGGCGCCTCGCGCGCGGGGCGCGCCGGCACGGTGCCCCGCGGACCCCGCGGAACGAGCCAGCCCCGGGCTTCGGCCTCGGCAAGCTGCCCGGTCGTGTCGGGATTGGGGGCGTCCACGAACACGTCGATGTCGTGGTGCGGCAGCAGGCCCGGGATCCGCTCCGCGGAGTAGGCCGCGATGCCGGAGTGCGCGGGTGGCAGCGGAGAGAACCAGGCGAGGCGCATCGGCGTGGGCCGCTCCCAGCCTACACCGGCTGGACGGCGCTCCCTGGCAGCGCGCCGGCACCACCCGGCTCTCGCGGAGTGAGCGCGTGGAACCTCACGGTGACGTGCGACCTCGGCGCGGCGACCGTCCCGGGGCACCCCGTCCAATGCGGGTGGGACGCGCTGAGGGCATCGTGCGTCATGACTGCCTGCCGCGCGACTCCGCCTGGGCCATCAACTCCGACACGGCGCGTTCCCGATCGAGCGTCCAGGCCCTGAGCCGTTCGTGCTCGAGCCTCCACCGCTCGATCTCGTCCGCCCTCGCCTCGGAGAGCTCCTTCAACCACGCCTTTCCCTCTTCGAGCTGGGCAATGGCCTCCCGCAGGCCCGCCATCTGGGTCGTCAACCGCTCGATCTCCGCCGCCTGCGCCTGGGCATGCTCTCTGAGCCACCCCTGGCCTTGCTCGAGTTGAGCGATCGCGTCCCGCAGTCCGGCGCCCTCGTCCACCAGACGCTGAATCTCGTCCACCTGCGCGCGGGCGTGCTGCTCGAGCCAGCTCTTTGCGGTCTCCAACTGGGCGATCGTGTCGCGCAGCGTGCGAGACTCGGCCACAACACGACGGAGCTCATCCGCCTGCGGCTGTCGGGCGGGGAGTCGACCGGGCGCGCGGGTTGGATGCGACGCCACGAAGCTCACGGCGCCGCCTTCGAGGAGGAGCGAGATCCGCTCCGACATCCGGCGTGACCAACGGCGCCGCGCGAGCCAGTGTCGAACCCGGGCCAGGCGCGAGGAGTCCTGGTTCTCGCCCAGCACCTCCTCGCGGAACCACGGATCCAGGTAATCGGTCCGGCTCGCGGTGCAGCGGAGGCCGCTCGAACGGAAGGCCCTCGAGTACTCCAGCACGGTCGGCGCGTGCTCGTTCACGCCAGCCGCCAGCTCGTGTGGGCTGAAGGCAAGGGCCTCCTCCTCGCTCTGGGTGACGGGGCGGAGCGTCTCGTTCAGGAGCACGAGGCGTCCATCGGGCGCCAGCACGCGCTTCAACTCGGCCAGCAGGCGCGGCATGCTGGCGGCATGGTGCAGCACCGCGCACCCGAACACGACGTCGAAGCTGGCGTCGGCAAACGGCAGCGTCTCGGCGTCGGCAAGCACCCGCTCGAAGTAGACCTCAGTCAGATACAGGTAGTTGGTAGCGGTGGCCAGGTTCTCCGGGTTGATGTCGAGTGCCACGACGTGGCAGCCGTGGTCGGCGAACCGGCGCGACGCCCAGGCGGAGCCCGCGCCAACCTCCAGGACCCGTTCGCCGCCCTTCAGGTCGAGCAGTTGCCAGCACGAGTCCAAGGCGATCGTGCACTGCCGCCAGTACGTGCGCGCGCTGGCCCGATCGCTCGGTCGTGGAGGCACATCCGGCAGGGCGAGCAGCCGGTCGAAGTCCTCGACCAGGGTCCGTTCCCGGCTGACCGTGACCGGAATCGTGCCTTCGAGCACGGCCCCAGCTGCAAGCCGTGCCCGAAACGGCAAGTGAAGCAACCGGCCTGCGAACCGCGGCGGCACCCTGGCGACGGTGCCGCGCGAAAAGCCGGAAGATTCGTGAAGATCGGAGAGTACGAACCGGCTCGACCGTCCGATCGCCGAGGCATCCACTTCCACGCGCTCGACCGTCGACCGATCCGTGAAGACGACGGCGAGCGTGAGCCCTTCGCCGTAGCGAACGACGGCTGGCGTGCTGCCCGTTGCGTCCCACGAGGTGGCGACCGTCACTGAGACCGGACCGGTTCCCGCCCCCGGCG
>Ga0114939_10003591_pt1 | contig 10780 bp, 9 predicted proteins | sample AshMeaCrysSpring_FD_87196 | JGI IMG/M metagenome (GOLD analysis project Ga0114939, IMG submission 87196) | Groundwater microbial communities from Big Spring, Nevada to study Microbial Dark Matter (Phase II) - Ash Meadows Crystal Spring | ecosystem: Environmental > Aquatic > Deep subsurface >... | reverse complement strand
TTCGCCGATGGCGCCTTCGACTATGCCCTGGCCGTGACCAGCCTGGGCTTCGTGGCCAACCCGGCCCAGGCCCTACAGGAGATGTGGCGGGTCAGCCGGCGGGCGGTCGTACTCGGTCTGTTGCACCGGCGCAGCCTGCTGTACCCATGGCGCGGTCCCCGAGTATCTCAGGCCCCTGCCGGCGGACATCCACCCAGACCCGCAACGCCGGCTTTACCGATCCGCGGCTGGTGGCGGCCTGCACTTCACAGCGCAGGAAGGCGACAAGGCGGTCACCGGAGCCTGCTGTTGAGCGAGATTGCGGTAGATTGATGTCACCGGTGACGTACCCCACGTATTAGCGCAGAATCCCTTGGCGTTTCCGCCACCCCAACCGCCCCAAGGCCGGGGCCATGAAGCCCGTTCGGTGATCGCTGACCTTGCCCCTACAGTGCCATCCATGCGTCGCCTGATCGCTCTACTGCTCATGCTCGTCCTGCCGCTCCAGTCCGCTTGGTCGGCGGCGGCTGGCGTGCATGGGCATCTGCACGGGGATGCCGGGGCCTCGGGGGTGCATGCCCAGGATTGTGACTACCACGACGTCGGGCATGCCGACCGCGACTTGTCCGCAACGGCCGACCAGGACAACGGCGCCCGCAACGACGATGGTCATCACGGCAACCATTGCCACCATGTCCTTTCCGCGATCCTCATCGGTGCTGAGCCGGCACTAGCGCCGGCCCCATCCGACGATGCCGTCGGCCACCCGCCCCCCAGGTTCCATTCCCACATTCCCCTGCCCCTGGACCGCCCCCCGCCAGCGCACGCCTGACCGGCGAGCGCTTGCCCTCGTGCGGCCCTGGGCCGCGCCCCGATTGCGCACGCCGGTGTTCTTCGCCCCCTGTCCTGACAGCGAGGAAGCCCATGCGATCGACGCTATGCCTATGGCTCTGTCTGCTCGCGCCGGCCTTGCCGGCCTGGGCCCAAGACGCGCCGCGCGCCAGCGAAGCGACCGGCCCGCTCACCCTGGGGGCGGCGCTGGAGCTGGCCCTCGCCGCTAACCCTGACCTGGCGGCGGCGGGCCGCGAGCTGGAGGCGGTGGATGCCACCATCCTCCAGGCCCAAACGCGACCCAACCCGGAGCTCTCGGCCCTGATTGAGGACACCCTTGGGGTGACCCAGACCACGACGATCCTGTTGAATCAACCGATCGAGCTGGGCGGCAAGCGGGCGGCGCGGATCGAGGCGGCCGAACGGGGCCGCGATGGCGCCTCCCTGGAGCTGGACGCCAAACGCGCCGACATTCGCGCCACCGTGGTGGCGGGATTCTTCGAGGTGCTGGTCGCCCAGGAACGTCTGCGCCTTGCCCAGATGTCGGTCGATCTCGCCCAACGCGCGACCGGTGCAGCCGCCCGGCGGGTCAAGGCCGGCAAGGTGTCCCCGGTGGAAGAGACCAAGGCGCGGGTGGGCGAGGCCAGTGTGCAGGTCGAAGCGACCCTGGCCGCCAGCGAGCTCGCCACCGCTCGCCGGCGTCTGGCGGCCACCTGGGGCAATCCGGTGCCGCGATTCGAGCGCGCCTTGGGCGACCCGCAGGCCCTGCCGCCGCTTCCCGACCTGGCTGACCTGAATGCGCGCCTTGCCGCCTCTCCCAGTCTCCAGCGGGCCAGGATCGAGGTCGAGCGCAGGCAGGCCCTGGCCGAGGTGGAACGGCGTCGGCGCATCCCGGATGTGACCCTCAGCCTCGGCGTCAAGCGCGACGGGGATCTTGACGACACCCAGGCGGTCTTCGGTGTCTCGATCCCACTGCCGATCTTCGACCGCAACCAGGGCAACCTGCTGGAGGCCCTGCGCCGCACCGAGAAGGCGCGCGACGAGCTCTCCGCCGCCGAGATCCGCCTCTCCACCGAGCTGGCGGCGGCCTTTGAGCGCCTGAATGCGGCACGCCAGGAAACGGAGTTGCTTCAGCGGGACATCCTGCCGGGCGCACAAAGCGCCTTCGATGCCGCGGCCAAGGGCTTCGAGCTGGGCAAGTTCGGCTTCCTCGACGTGCTCGACGCCCAGCGCACCTTGCTTCAGGCCAAGTCCCAAAGCTTACGCGCGCTGGCCGAGGCCCACCGATCCGCCGCCGAGATCGACCGCCTTCTCGGCGAGGCATCGCCCAGCACCATGAGCACACCGGCCACCCGGGCGCCCTAGGAGATCACGTGAAAGACAAGTTACGAATGTTTCAATCCGCGCCCAGCTCGGCCGGGCGTCGAAGTACGGAAGAGGTAACGCCTCTCCCGCGCCCGATGATCCCCCCGAAGGGAGAGGTTTCCAACCGGAATTTGCCTTCGCTGAACCACGGCCTGTCCGTCGTCGGCGTCCTGGCGGTCGGCCTGGTGCTCGCCGGGCTGATCCTCGGCACCGAAAGGCCGCGGCCGCAAGGGGAAGGACACGGGCATGGCGACCACGCCGAGACCGCCGGTCATAGCGATGCGGAGCAACACGGCGAAGCATCCGACGCAGGCCATGGGGACGACGCGGACCATGCGGACGCCGAGCACCATGAGGCCCAGCCCCCGGAGAAAGGCCCGCACGGCGGCAAGCTGTTCACGCAGGATGGCTACGGGGTCGAGCTCGCCATCTTCGAGCAGGGAGTCGAGCCCGAGTTTCGCGTCTACGGCTATCGGGACGGCAAGGCGCTCGACCCCGCCGCCAGTGAGGTCCGCGTCACGCTCGAACGCCTCGGCCGCCCGCCCCAGAGCTTCGCCTTCCGCCCGGAGCAGGACTACCTCAAGGGCGATGCGGTGGTCGCGGAGCCCCATTCGTTCAAGGTGACCATCGCCGCCCGGCATGACGGCAGGGACTATCGCTTCGCCTATGACCAGGTCGAGGCGCGCGTGACCATGAGCGATGAGAAGGTGCGGCAGAACGGCGTCGAGGTGCTGACCGCCGGCCCTGCTCGCATCGAGAGCGCCCTGCGGTTAATCGGCGAGATCCGCTTCAACGAGGACCGCCTGGTGCACGTGGTGCCGCGCCTGAGCGGTGTCGTCGAATCGTCCCCAGTCAGCGTCGGCGATGAGGTGCGCAAGGGCCAGGTCCTCGCGGTGATCTCCAGCCAGGCGCTCGCCGACCAGCGCAGCGAGCTACTGGCCGCACAGAAGCGCCTGACCCTGGCGCGCACGACCTACGAGCGCGAGAAGCGACTGTGGGAAGAGAAGATCTCCGCCGAGCAGGACTACCTGCAAGCGCGAAACGCCATGCAGGAGGCAGAGATCGCCATCGAGAGCACGCGGCAGAAGCTGGCCGCGCTCGGTACCGGCCTGACGACCGGTGCCAGCCTGACCCAGTACGAGATTCGCGCTCCCATCGACGGCATCGTGATCGAGAAGCACATCTCCCTGGGAGAGGCCGTGAAGGAGGATGCGGACATCTTCTTCATCGCCGATCTGTCCACGGTGTGGGCGGAGGCAGCCATCTATGCCAAGGATCTGAACACCGTGAGGCTTGGCCAAAAGGCCAGGGTCAAGGCGCTGGCGTTCGCCTCCGAAAGCACCGGTACCGTCTCCTATGTCGGCGCCCTGATGGGCGAGCAGACCCGCACGGCGAAGGCGCGCGTCGTGCTGCCCAATCCCGAGGGCCGGTGGCGCCCCGGCCTGCCCGTGAACATCGAGATCACGGCCGCCGAGGTTGAGGTGCCGGTAGCGGTCTCGGCGGAGGCGATCCAGACAATGCGCGATTGGACCGTCGTGTTCGGCCGCTACGGCGATTACTTCGAGGCGCGGCCCGTGGAGTTGGGGCGCGGCGACGGTCAGCGCATCGAAATCGTCGAGGGACTGAACGCGGGCGAGCGCTATGCCGCGAAGAACAGCTTCTTGCTCAAGGCCGACCTGGGCAAGGCCGACGCCAGCCACGACCACTAGGCTCACGCGATGTTTGAAAAGGTCATCCGCTTTTCCATCGATCAGCGCTGGCTGGTGCTGCTCTTGACGCTGGGCATGGCCGCGCTGGGCGTCTACAGCTATCAACGACTGCCCATCGACGCCGTCCCCGACATCACCAACGTCCAGGTGCAGATCAACACCGCCGCGGCAGGTTATTCCCCGCTCGAAGCCGAGCAGCGCATCACCTTCCCCATCGAGACCGCCATGGCCGGCCTACCGGGACTTACGCAAACCCGGTCGCTGTCGCGCTATGGCCTGTCGCAGGTCACGGCGATCTTCGCGGACGGCACCGACATCTACTTCGCACGAGCGCTCGTCAACGAGCGCATCCAGCAGGCCAGGGGGCAATTGCCGGCGGGCATCGAACCCGCCATGGGGCCGATCTCCACCGGACTCGGGGAGATCTTCATGTGGACGGTGGAGGCCAGGGAGGGCGCGAAGAAGCCCGACGGCACGCCCTACACCCCCACCGATCTGCGCGAGATCCAGGACTGGATCATCAAACCGCAATTGCGCAACGTGCCCGGCGTCACCGAGATCAACACCATCGGCGGCTATGCCAAAGAGTTTCAGGTCGCGCCCCTGCCCGACAAGCTGGTGGCCCAGGGCCTGACCTTGCAGGACCTGGTCGCCGCGATCGAGCGCAACAACGCCAACGTCGGTGCCGGCTACATCGAAAGGCGCGGCGAGCAGTATCTGATCCGCGCCCCGGGTCAGGTCGCTGACATCGAGGACATCGGCAACATCCTCGTCAGCAGCCGGCAGGGCGTCCCAATCCGAATTCGCGATGTGGCCGAGGTGGGCCTGGGCAGCGAGCTGCGCACCGGCGCCGCGACCGAAAACGGCCGCGAGGTGGTGCTCGGAACGGTGTTCATGCTGATCGGCGAGAACAGCCGCACGGTCTCCCAGGCGGTCGCCCTGCGTCTCAACGAGATCAACCGCACCCTGCCGCCGGGCGTGGTGGCGCAGACGGTCTATGACCGCACCATCCTGGTGGACAAGGCCATCGACACGGTCAAGAAGAACCTGATCGAGGGCGCCCTGCTGGTGATCGCGATCCTGTTCCTGTTTCTCGGCAACATCCGCGCGGCGATCCTCACTGCCCTGGTGATCCCGCTGGCGATGCTGTTCACATTCACCGGCATGGTGACGAACAAGGTCAGCGCGAACCTGATGAGCCTGGGGGCACTGGATTTCGGCATCATCATCGACGGCGCCGTGGTGATCGTGGAGAACTGCGTGCGGCGGCTTGCCCATGCACAGACCGCGGCAGGCCGGGCCCTGACCCGCAACGAGCGCTTCCACGAGGTATTCACGGCCGCCAAGGAGGTGCGCCGCCCGCTGCTGTTCGGCCAGCTCATCATCCTGGTGGTGTACCTGCCGATCTTCGCCCTCACCGGCGTGGAGGGAAAGATGTTCCACCCCATGGCCTTCACCGTGGTGGCCGCCTTGGGGGGGGCCATGATCCTGTCCGTCACCTTCATCCCTGCTGCGGTGGCGCTCTTGATCGGGGACCGGGTCGCCGAAAGGGAAAACCCATTGATGCGCTGGGCCCGACGCGGCTATGCGCCGATGCTCGGGTTTGCGATGCGCAACGGGCCACTGGTGCTGACGTTTGCGCTGGTCGCCGTGGGGCTCGGCGGGCTACTCGCCTCGCGCATGGGCAGCGAATTCGTGCCAAGTCTCAACGAGGGCGATATCGCGCTTCACGCCTTGCGCATCCCGGGCACCAGCCTGTCGCAGGCCATCGCGATGCAGGCCGAGCTGGAGCGGACGGTCAAGCAGTTTCCGGAGGTCGACCGGATCTTCGCCAAGATCGGTACGGCCGAGATCGCCACCGACCCGATGCCGCCCAACGTCGCGGACAACTTCGTCATGCTGAAGCCGCAGTCGCAGTGGCCCGATCCCTCGCGCAGCAAGGCCGACCTGGTGGAGGCCATGCACGAGGCGCTGCTCCGGGTGCCCGGCAACAATTACGAGCTCACCCAGCCGATCCAGATGCGCTTCAACGAGCTGCTCTCCGGCGTGCGCAGCGATGTCGCGGTCAAGGTGTTCGGCGACGACATGGAGACGATGAACGCCACCGCCGAGGAGATTGCGGAGGTACTGGAGAAGGTTCCCGGCGCCGCCGACGTCAAGGTCGAGCAAACCACCGGTCTTCCGATGCTGACCATCCACATCGACCGGGAAAAGGCCGCCCGCCTCGGCGTCAATGTCAGCGACGTGCAGGAGGCGGTCGCCATCGCCGTGGGGGGCCGGGAGGCGGGCGTACTGTTCCAGGGCGACCGGCGCTTCGACATCATCGTCCGCCTGCCCGAGCGGCTGCGCAAAGACCTGGAGGCGATGGAGCGACTGCCGATCCATCTGCCCGTGGACGAGGGCAATGGCCAGGCTCGCCCCGCCTATCTGCAACTGGGGAATGTGGCAACCCTCGAGGTCGCGCCGGGCCCGAACCAGATCAGCCGGGAAGACGGCAAGCGGCGGGTGGTGGTCACGGCCAATGTGCGCGGCCGGGATATCGGCTCCTTCGTGGCCGAGGCCGAGGAGCGGATGCGACAGGCGGTCGAGGTGCCAGCCGGGTACTGGACCACCTGGGGCGGCACCTTCGAGCAGTTGCAGTCGGCGACCAAACGCCTACAGATCGTAGTGCCGGTGGCGCTGCTGCTGGTCTTCATGCTGCTGTTTGCGATGTTCAACAACGTGAAGGACGGGCTCTTGGTGTTCACCGGCGTGCCGTTCGCCCTGACCGGCGGCATCCTGGCGCTGTGGCTGCGGGATATCCCGCTGTCCATCTCAGCCGGGGTCGGTTTCATCGCGCTCTCCGGTGTCGCGGTGCTCAACGGCCTGGTGATGATCTCCTTCATCCGGGCGCTGCGAGATGCAGGCCGGCCGCTGGAGGCGGCGATCCACGAGGGCGCGCTGACGCGGCTGCGCCCGGTGCTGATGACCGCCCTGGTAGCCTCGCTCGGCTTCATCCCGATGGCCATCGCCACGGGGACCGGCGCGGAGGTGCAACGACCCCTGGCGACCGTGGTGATCGGCGGCATCCTGTCCTCGACCGCCTTGACCCTGTTGGTCCTGCCGGTCCTGTATCGGTTGGCCCATCGCAGGGAGGAAGAAGGCGAGACGGGCGCGATCAATCTTGCCCCTGACCGTGCCGCGCCATGAATGGGTCGCACGGCCTCCATCGGCCCGGCATCGGCACGCTGCCGTTAATCCACGAGCATGCGCATTTCCCGGATGCCCATCAGCGCCACGATCATTGAGCCACCGCCAGTTGAACGCCTTGGCCCAGGGCATCCAATCAACCCGATCTTCCCCCGCGGGGTCTGCCCGCGAATCGAGCCGTCCAACCCCAATGGAGAAGCACCATGAAAGCATCGATCGCCACCGCCACCGGCCTGCTGGTCCTGTTCTCGGCACAGGCATCTGCCACCAACGCACCCCTTGCCATCGAGATCGAGGCCGGCAAGGGCCTGGCCCCGACCGGTGTCGTACAGACGCGGACCGCTGCGGGATTGGAGGTCTCGGGCTGGGTCAAGAAGTCTTGGCCGTATCGTGGGCGTCTGTTCGGACACGTGGATGTCGAGGTGCGCAACCGCAATGGGGATGCCGTGTCGGTGCAGCAAGACGCGCTCTTCGGGCGCACCCCTACGCCCAAGAACCCGGATCGCGCACGTTTCTCGCTCACCTTGGCCGCCTTACCCGAGGATGCAGTCTCTCTTTCGATTCGCCACCATGTCGGGGGACATTGATGGGACCTCGATGCATTCCAGAGGGGACTCAGCCATAACGCCATAGACGCCTGGCTCGTCTCATTTGGGCGTCCCGTTGTGGGCTGGAATGGGGGCCGACGGTGGAGCAGTCAGCCCCGGGGTAGGTGTGCTTGCGGGCGGGCCCTGGCCGCAGTCTCCCACGACCTGCGCATGCCGCTCACCGGCTGCGTGCCGAGCTGGTGCAAGACAGGACCCTGCGCACGGAGATCCACACCGAGGCGGCGAGTTGCGGCTGGGGGCCTCGACCAGGCGGGGGCCTGCGGGCGATCCTGCCTTTCCCCCGCGGGCAGCGGAATGGACGTTTCAGCGGCCGATGAGTGTTCGGACGGGGCGCGCGACATTTTGAGCCGCAATGCCTCGACGGTGGCCCGACCGGTCGGTGTGAGACCGACGATCCGGGTACCGCCGTCGACCCATCGGAAATGCTGGGACCAGTCCTGTTCGCGGGGGTTGAACAGGACCACCTCGACGCCGGTGGCCGGGTCAGGCGCGGCGATCCGGGTCCGCTTGAAGCTGTTGCACCAGCCGCACGACAGCCAGAGGTTCGAGCGCAGCGTCCGGCCACCCCGCGCACGGGGGACGATATGCTCGATGTGCATCTGGGCGCCGCTAACCCCTTGGTCGGTCAGACAGTACCCGCACCGATGCCGGGCCTCTTCGGCGACCCGCTCTCGCAGGGCGCGAGGGATCGCCTCGGACATCAGGCGGCTTGCGCGAGTGAACCCTTGCCGCTCCGCACGGAGAGGAGTGCCAGGGCGCGGGCCTTGCGTAGCGTCACCTTGCCGTAGCGCTCGCGCAGGCCGTCCAACTCCTTCCGCTCCGCGTCGCTCAGACTGTCGCGACCGCTCAACTCGACTAACCGCCGTCGGTCCGCCTCGGACAGGAGCGCCCCGGCGATGGCCAGGAGCGCCACGTCATCCAACCAGGTCATCTCGACGAGCTCGGCCTGCATGTCGGCCGGCACGTCGTCCAGGGCTGGCAGAACGCCGTCCAATATCGCCGCGATGACATCCTCGACCGGCTGATGCACCGCCCGTGGGGCCCAGCCCGCACGGCGGATCAAGGCGTCGGGAAGCTCCAGGGCGATGGTGGGCGTGGCAAGTGGTCTCCAGCGCTCAAGGGTTGCCGCGGATCGTCCGCCCCCGAGCGCCGCTGCTGTCTGGATAGGGGTCGCCACGATGATACGTCAAAGGTCGGGGCGCATGGCCCCCATCGGCCCGTTGCCCCACCGCGGACTCACGGAATGAGCCCCGGGGCGTGTAGGCTGCTCGACATCGACGCCCCACCGCAGCCTCACACCTGGGTCAAACCCGAGAGGGTCCGCTACTACCAGGTCCACCTGCGCGGGACATGCTGGGGGACTGGACCATCCTCAAGGTCTGGGGTAGCCTCGGCTCTGTTCAGAGAGATTTTGCCGCCAAGAGGAAGGACAACTTGGCTAAGTAGCCCCACCCCGGCTTACCGGAAACAAAACAGGACGTTGCGCATCGAAGGGCGGGTTTGAGTGGAAGATTCGGTTACGTCAGCGCCCACAGATCATCCAGGCTGATCGTCACGGCCTCGAAGGGCGGTAGCGACACCCGCGCGCCGCCAGCAAACAGCCCGATCTCGCGCCAGGCACCAGCTTCGAGGGCATAGGCCTCCAGGGTGTGCGTCAGGGGATCGATCAACCAGGCGTAGGCGACCCCGAATTGGGCGTAGATCGGCATCTTGACCTCGCGATCTCGGCTTTCGGTGGACGGCGACAGGACCTCGCATACCCAATCCGGCACGACCGTAAAGCGATGGTCCTTCGGAATCCGCGGTAGTCTGCTACGGCGCCAACCAGCCAAGTCCGGAACATCGACCTCGGTGTTGTGGATGAAATGCAGTTCTGGCTCGGCAGCGATCCACCAACCGCCCGGTCCGCCCCGGCCCTTTTGGAATGGACTCACGAGCTCGTCAGCCAATGAGGTTGCGGTCACGACATGCGCGCCGCTCGGGCGCGGCTGGGCGTAAAGCTGACCGTTGAGGATCTCCCCGGTCAGCCCCTCTGGCAGGGACTCAAGTTGTTCATAGAGGCTCGGGCGGGTACGCGCGTGCATGATCAAGTCCCCCGTGCAGATTGACCCGGCAAGCCTGTATCAGGGTGGGGTTGTAGGCCCCGGGCCTGGTTGAGCGCCAGCAGGCGGCGCAGGATTTCCGTATCGGGCATGACAGGACTGTAGTCGTCCCACCCGTAGGCGGCGGCCACGGCCGCATCGAGGGCCTGGTGGGCGTTGTCGAGCCAGGCCGGACGGGCGTTGTAGAGGTTGGTCAGGGTCCGCTTCTTGATCTCGGCCGCGTGCTCGGGCTTGGGGATGATCCGGTCCGGGTAGCCGGGGACGACCTCGGGGACCCGCTCGACCCACTCCGGCGGGTTCAGCCAGTTTACGCGCAGGGCGTTGAGCCGGTGGGCGGCCTCGGCGATGGCGAGGGCGGCGGCACTGCGTTCGGGGGCGACGGGGGCCGGGATGGGGCCCGTTGGGAGCGCGGGCGTCTCGCGCGCGAGTTGGTCGCATTCGGTCGGACCGGCGGTATCCGCCGGCGTCAGGCCCTCGGGGAAGGGGAAGGTCTCGAAGGTGGTGGTGGGGGTGTAGCGGGGCCGGTCTTCCAGGCTGGTACCCATCCGCAACGCCCAAAGCTCATGGAACCGTGAGTGCAGGATGCCGAAGGTGGTGTCGTCGGAGCGGGCGATGACGGTGAGATTCTTGTCCGCGACGATAGCCTGGTTCAGAAAGATGAAGACCCGGTGCTTGGCGACTTCCGGGGTCACGATGAAGCGGGGCAGCCCGGCGATGGCCTTGCGCATGACCGGCCGAGCCCACTGAAAGATCCACCAATGCTCGTTCGTCCGCTTCTCGCGCTTGCCGACGCGGGTTGGTTGAACATGGGTCTGGACGTAGGCAAAGGGGACCTCAAACAGTGCCGCCTCCTCCTGGGTCATATCCACGCCGAAGTCGATGATCCACATGTCCCGCGGTCTGCGGGTGATGTCGAGACCATTGAACCAGGGCCGAACCACCTCGCCGTTCGACCGCCCATGCGGGTTTGGTGCCGTCAGCCATTGGCGGGCGACCT
>Ga0114939_10003590_pt1 | contig 10780 bp, 10 predicted proteins | sample AshMeaCrysSpring_FD_87196 | JGI IMG/M metagenome (GOLD analysis project Ga0114939, IMG submission 87196) | Groundwater microbial communities from Big Spring, Nevada to study Microbial Dark Matter (Phase II) - Ash Meadows Crystal Spring | ecosystem: Environmental > Aquatic > Deep subsurface >... | reverse complement strand
TGGCAGCGCGACCTCCGGTCGCCGCGGGCAGCGCGCGTGAGATCGGCCAGCAGCTGGCCGCCGCCCGCGGGTGGACCGGCGAGCAGTGGTCCTGCCTGGACATGCTGTGGAGCCGCGAGAGCGGATGGCGCACGAACGCCGGCAACGCCAGCGGCGCGTACGGCATCCCGCAGGCCCTCCCGGGCAGCAAGATGGCCTCGGCCGGGGCCGATTGGCGCGACAGCGCCGCGACCCAGATCACCTGGGGGCTGAACTACATCGGCGGCCGTCACGGCTCGCCCTGCGGCGCCTGGAAGCACTGGCAGGCCAGGCACTGGTACTGAGCCGGCCCAGTCCGCGAACGCCCGCCCCGCACCGCGGGGCGGGCGTTCGCGCGTTCGCTGCGGGCATCCGGCAGGCTGGGTCCGTGCTTCCGGCCATCACCTTCCTCGGCCACGCGACCGTGCTCGTCGACCTCGGCGGCTTCCGGGTGCTCACCGATCCGGTGCTGCTGCCCCGCGTGGTCTTCCTGCGGCGGGTGGCCGAGCGGCACGACCCGGCCGACCACGACCGCGTCGACCTCGTGCTGATCAGCCACCTGCACCACGACCACTGCGACCTGCCCTCGCTGCGCCACCTGGGCCCCGCACCGACGTACCTCGTGCCCGCGGGGGCCGGGGAGTGGTTGCGCGCCAAGGGGTTTCCGCGCGTGGTGGAACTCGGCGCGGGTGCCTCTCATCGGGAGGACGTGGATGGCGACCCGGTCACGGTGACCGCGGTGACGGCCATCCACGACGGCCGCCGGCCGGGCAGCAGGCTGCGGGCGGAGGCCGTCGGCTACCTGATCGAACGTGGCCCCGCCAGCGTCTACTTCGCCGGTGACACCGGGCTCTTCGACGGCATGGGCGGCCTCTCGTCCCTGGCGGCCTCCGGCGAGATCGACGTTGCGCTGCTCCCGGTGTGGGGCTGGGGCCCGAATCTCGGACCGGGTCACCTGCATCCGCACGACGCAGCCGAGGCCGTGCGACGCATCAGACCCCGGTACGCCGTCCCCGTGCACTGGGGCACGCTCTACCCGTTCGGCCTGGGGCGGTTCCGGCCCCATTTGATGCACCGGCCGCCGCACGACTTCGCCGAGGCTGTGGCGAGGTCTGCGGCCGAGACCCGGGTGCTCGTCGTTCAGCCCGGCCAGCGTGTGCCGTTCGAGCCGTAGGCCCGGGCCCCTCGACGATCTCCACCACATTCGTCAAGAGCCCCCACATTGTCCTCCCCTCGGCCTAGGGTGGAATCGGCCGGTTGGGTGAGGGCAGGCACCTCCCGATGGGCGATGCGTTCGCCCCTTCCCCCTCGGCCCAGCGAAGTGGAGCGGATTGACCGAACGTCCGTGGGGTGACACCGGCGCCGCGGAGGGCGCCGGGGACCCCGAAGATCGGAGGAGGGGGCATGCGCATCATGAAGCGAGCGGCCACGCTCGCGGCGGCCAGCCTGGTCTTGGCTGGGGCCGCGGGGTTGGTCGCGCCTGCGGCACAGGCCGTAGAAGTTCCGTTCGGCCAGGCAGCGCAACTGCCGCTGATGGCCGCTGAGTTCGGGTCCTACGGGACCTGTCCGGCCCAGCCGGCCGGCACCGACGGGTGGCACTTCGTGGCGCCCAGCGGGACGTTCAACCGCCTGGTCGTCACCTTCGACGTTGACGGCAACGGCACGAACGACCTGACCCGGACCCTGAACACGCCGGGCGCCTTCGGACCCCCGACGGCCCAGCACGCGTACGTCTACAGCCCGGTTGGTGCGGAGCTGACCTCCGTCACTGCCGACGTCAACCGCGCCAAGAAGGTCGTGCTCTCGCACACCTGCCCGGGGTACGCCCTCGACGTCACCAAGACGGCGACCACGACGTACACCCGCACCCACACCTGGACCATTGACAAGTCTGTCGTGCCGCCGACCTGGAACCTGTTCCGCGGCGACTCCGGCACGTCTGACTGGACGGTCTCGGTCGACAAGACCGGCCCCGTAGACAGCGCTTGGGCCGTCTCCGGAGTCATCACGGTCGCCAACAACAACCCGATGGCGGCCACCGTCACGGACGTGACGGACTCGATCTCCGGCGTGGGGGACATCGCGGTCACCTGCCCGGTGACCTTTCCCTACCTGCTGGCGGCGAACTCCTCGTTCGAGTGCACCTACTCGAGCGCGCTCCAGGACGCGATGGCGCGCACTAACACCGCCACGGCGACCACGAGCGGGGCCATCGCCGGTGACAGCGGCACCGCCGCGGTCACCTTCGGCGAGCCGACCACGATCGTTGGCTACGAGACGGTGAACGTGACCGACACCAACGGGCGGATCTGGGGCCCGGTCTCCGATGACGCCTCCTGGACCTACCCCGAGACGTTCACGTGTGACACGGACGAGGGCACCAACACCAACCGCGCCACCATCACCGAAACCGGCCAGTACGACGAGGCGTCGGTGACGGTGAACTGCAACGAGCTGACGGTCACCAAGACCGCGGGCACGTACTACACCCGCACCTGGGACTGGGACATCGACAAGACGGCTGAACCCACCGAGGTCTCCCTCGCTCCCGGCGAGACCGCCGAGATCGACTACACGGTGAAGGTCTCCGCCGACTACACCGACAGCGCCTGGGGCGCGAGCGGCGACATCGCCGTCCACAACCCGGCGTCGATCCCGGCCACGATCAACTCGGTCACCGACAAGATGACCGGCGGCCTGGTGGCCGACGTCTCCTGCGGCGTCAGCTTCCCGTACACGCTCGTGGGGGGCGGGACGCTGAACTGCACCTACACCCGCGCCTTGGAGGACGCGACCGCGCGCACCAACACCGCCACCGCGACGCTGCAGAACTACGCCTACAGCAGCGCGCTGGAGCCCACCCCGACCGGGACCAAGGACTTCACCGGCACGGCCAACGTGGTCTTCACAGCACCGACCACGGTCATCGACGAGCGGATCTGCGTCACCGATGACCTCTACGGGCCGCTCGTCCCCAACTGCATCGGGGTCAGCGACCTGAACGCCGACGGCGAGTACTTCTGGCGCTACACGAAGACGGTCGGCCCTTATGACGACTGCGAGGAGCACTCGGTCGTCAACACGGCGACGTTCACCACGAACGACACCAAGACCACCGGATCCGACTCCGCCACGGTGACGGTCTACCCGCTCTGCGGGTGCACCTACACCCAGGGCTACTGGAAGACCCACGGCCCCAACGACGGGAGCAAGCTCGACCCGACGTGGAACCTGCTCAATGACGGGACGCACACCGCGGCGGGCCTCGAGGCCATCCTTGAGACCGAAACCGACGGCGACCCGTGGCTGATCCTGGCCCACCAGTACATCGCGGCCACTCTGAATGTCCTCGACGGCGCCGGCCTGCCGACGGCTGTCAAGGACGACTACGAAGCGGCCACCGAGCTCATCCACTCCTACAGCCAGGGGGCGGTGCCTGACAACATGAAGGCCGCCTTCATCGCTGCGTCCGAAGTCCTGGACGACTACAACAACGGCCGCCTCGGCATCCCGCACTGCGGGGACGAGATCCTGCCCAGCTAGTCGCACTCCCTGATCGCGTTGTGGGCCCCGCCGATCCGGCGGGGCCCACAACGCGTTTGGCCCTCAGGATGGCCGGGGCCTACACACGGAGGACGCGCAGCCCCGGCACCTCGTCAAAGTCGCCGTCCTGGGTCACCAGAGGGATGCCCAAGGAGATCGCGGTGGCCGCGATCCATGAGTCGTTCGAGCGCAAGGTGCGTCCGAGGTCCGCCAAGGCGACGCGGAGCTCGGCCCACGCCTGGGCCACCGAGGCATCGACGGGGATCGCGGTCAGTCGTGCTGCCGCCGTGGCCGTGCGCATCCGTTGTGCGCGAGCCGAGCCGTCGGCCGCGGCGAGGACGCCGGCCCACAGCTCGCCGAGCGTGATCACCGACAGCACCGCGAACTCGGGCAAGGCGCTCTCGTCAAGGGGCCGACCCGACTCGCTGGCGATGAACACCGAGGTGTCGAGCAGACCCCGTGTGGGGCTCGTGGTCACCGAAGCGGCTCGAGGTCGTCGCCGGCCAGGCGGTGCAGGTCGGCGCGCAGCCCCGGATCGGCCTGGCTCGTCCGGAGGAGCTCCACGACGACGTGACGCGGTGTCCACACAAGGTCGGGCACCGGCGTCAGCCGGGCCACCGGTCGGCCCGACACGGACACCGTGATCTCCTCGCCGGCCTCGACGCGGCGCAGGGCCTCGCTGAGGTGGGTGCGGAGTTCCCGGACTCCCATGGAGGTGGCCACGAGGCCAGGCTAGCCCATCCGTACCCTATGTGTACACAAGTGTACGTAGACCCTCACGGGCTTGGCGGGCCAACCGGGATCCGGCTGCCGAGCGGGGTCGCCGTCTCGGCGAAGAAGTCGTTGCCCTTGTCGTCGACGACGATGAAGGCGGGGAAGTCCTCGACCTCGATCCGCCAGATCGCCTCCATCCCGAGTTCGGCGTACTCGACCACGTCGACCCGCTTGATGCAGTCCTGAGCCAGCCGCGCGGCCGGGCCGCCGATCGAGCCGAGGTAGAAGCCGCCGTGCTTGGCGCACGCGTCGGTGACCGCCTTGCTGCGGTTGCCCTTGGCGAGCATGACCAGCGAGCCGCCGGCGGCCTGGAACTGGTCGACGTAGGAGTCCATCCGGCCGGCCGTCGTCGGGCCGAACGCGCCCGAGACGTAGCCCTCGGGGGTCTTGGCCGGGCCGGCGTAGTAGACGGCGTGGTCGCGCAGGTAGGCCGGCATCGGCTCCCCGGCGTCCAGCCGCTCCTTGATTTTGGCGTGGGCGATGTCGCGGGCCACGACGAGCGGGCCGGTGAGCGACAGGCGGGTCTTCACCGGGTAGCGGGTCAGCTCGGCGCGGATGTCGGCCATCGGCCGGTTGAGGTCGACCTGGACGACGTCGTCGTCGAGGTGCTCGTCGGTGACGTCGGGGAGGAAGTGCGCAGGCTCGCGTTCCAGCGCCTCAAGGAAGACCCCCTCCGGGGTGATCTTCGCCAGCGCCTGCCGGTCGGCGGAGCACGACACCGCGATGGCCACGGGCAGCGAGGCGCCGTGGCGCGGCAGCCGCACCACGCGGACGTCGTGGCAGAAGTACTTGCCGCCGAACTGCGCACCGATGCCGAACTCCTGGGTCAGCCGCAGCACCTCGGCCTCGAGCTCGACGTCGCGGAAGGCGTGCCCACTGGCCGACCCGCTCGGGGGCAGGGTGTCGAGGTACTTCGCGCTGGCATACTTCGCGGTCTTCAGCGCGTACTCCGCGCTCGTGCCGCCGACCACGATCGCCAGGTGGTACGGCGGACAGGCGGCCGTGCCCAGCGAGCGCAGCTTCTCGTCGAGGAAGCGCGTCATCGACGCGGGGTTCAGGACGGCCTTCGTCTCCTGGTAGAGGTAGGACTTGTTCGCCGAGCCGCCGCCCTTGGCCATGAAGAGGAACTTGTACGCCAGCTCGTGGCCGGGCGCGGTGTCGGCGTACACCTCGATCTGCGCGGGCAGGTTGCTGCCGGTGTTGCGCTCCTCCCACATGGTCAGCGGCGCCATCTGCGAGTAGCGCAGGTTGAGCCGGGTGTACGCGTCGTAAATGCCGCGGGAGAGTGCCTCCTCGTCGGGGCCCTGCGTCAGGACGTGCTGCCCGCGCTTGCCCATGACGATCGCGGTGCCGGTGTCCTGGCACATCGGCAGCACGCCGCCGGCGGCGATGTTGGCGTTCTTGAGCAGGTCGAGGGCGACGAAGCGGTCGTTGGGGCTGGCGTCCGGGTCGTCGAGGATGCGCCGCAGCTGTGCGAGGTGCGCGGGGCGCAGCAGGTGCGCGATATCGCGCATGGCCTCGTACGCGAGCAGCCGCAGCGCCTCGGGCTCGACCTGCAGAAAGGTGCGCCCCCCAGCCTCGACGGTGGACACGCCCTCGGCGGTGAGCAGCCGGTACTCGGTCTCATCGGGGCCGGTCGGAAGCAGGTCGGTGTACGCGAACTCGGGCATGGCCCCAGGGTACGGCGGCTCAGCCGATGAGCCGCTTGCGCAGGGTCCGGACTGCCAGCCACCCGCACAGCGCCGCGAAGCCGATGAGGTACAGCAGGCTGAAGAGGTTGGCGATCGGCTCCCAGCCGAAGACGGCGCTGCGCACCAGCTCCACGCAGTGGTAGAGCGGGTTGAGCCAGGCGAGCGTCTGCGCCCACTGCGGCAGCCCGGTGATCGGGAAGAACGTGCCGGCGACCAGGAACAGCGGGGTGATCACCGCCGAGGTGATGTAGCTGAACGAGTTGATGCTGGACACGATGCCGCTCATCCACTGGCCCATGAACGCGAAGCCGAGGCCGCTGAGGAAGGCGATGAACGGCACGGCGAGCATCCCCCACGACGGCGGCAGGCCGAAGGCCATCGCGACGAGCAGCGGGAAGCACCCGTACACGCCGGTCTTGGCGGCGATCCAGAGGGCCTCGGCCACCACCAGCTCCGGCACGTCGACCGGGGCGGCGAGCATCGCGTCGTACGACTTCTGGAAGACCCGGCGGACGAAGGTCGTGAACATCCCGGCGAAGACCGACGAGAAGATCACCGCGGTCGCCACCGAGCCGGTGCCGATGAACTCGATGTACGAGTAGCCGCCCACCGTGCTCACCAGCGCCCCGATGCCGAAGCCGAAGGCGAGCAGGTAGATCGTCGGCTCGACGACGGCCGAGAAGGTCGACGAGATCCACAGCCGGCGGAAGATCGCGACCTCGCGGGTCCACACGCCGATGAAGGCGGCCGGCTCGAAGCGGGCCCGGCGGCGCGCGGCGAGGGCGGTGACGGCGGCCATCAGTCCAGGACCTCTCCGGTGAGCAGCACGAACACGTCCTCCAGGTTGGCCGCGCGCTCCACGTGGTCGCCGAGCGCGGCGGCGACGTCGGCGGGCATCTGCTCGGAGCGCAGGACCGACACGCTGGGGCCGGTCCGGCGGGTCGGCAGGCCCGCGGCCTGCGCGATGGCCTCGTACTCGGCGAGGCGGGCCGGGGTGCCGTAGTACTCGCGGGCCTGCCGTCCGGCGTGCTGGGTGAGCAGCGCCTCGGGGGAGCCCTGGGCGATCACCTGGCCCCGGCTCACCACGGCCACGTCGTCGGCGAGCCGCTCGGCCTCCTCGATGTAGTGCGTCGACATCAGCACGGTGACCCCGTCGGCCCGCAGTCCGTCGATGAGGGCCCACAGGTCGCCGCGCACCTGCGGGTCCAGCCCGACCGTCGGCTCGTCCAGCAGCACCAGGCTGGGGGAGTGCACGAGCCCGCGGGCGATGAGCAGCCGCCGCCGCATGCCGCCCGAGAGCGCGGTCACCTGCGCGTCGGCCCGGTCCGTCAGCTGGGCCAGAGCCAAGGCCCGGTCCACCGCGGCCCGACGCCCCCGCCGGGGGACCCGGTAGAGGGTGGCGAACACCTCGAGGTTCTCCCGCGCGGTGAGCTCCTCGTCGAGGTTGTCCTGCTGCGGCACCACGCCCATCAGGGCGCGGGCCTGCTTGCTGCGCTCCGGGATCGGCAGCCCGAGCACCTCGATCCGCCCGCTGTCGGCGAGCGCCTGGCCGGTGATCATCCGCATCGTGGTGGACTTGCCGGCGCCGTTGGGCCCGAGCAGGCCCAGGCAGATCCCGGCGGGGACCTCTAGGTCCAGGCCGTCGACCGCGGTCAGCGCGCCGAACCGCTTGACGACGCCCTCAAGCAGCAGGGCGGGTCCGCCGGGCGCCGGCATCGCGGGATCAGGCATCCCGCCACCGTACGTCCGACGGCGTCAGACCGCGTGCTCGAAGTCGATCGCCGAGTAGACGCCGAGTTTGGTGAGCTGGTGCTCGCTGGCGATCAGCCGCATGGTGCCCGAGCGGGACCGCATCACGAGGGAGTGCGTCGTGGCGCCGCCGCCCTTGTAGCGGACGCCGCGGAGCATCTCGCCGTCGGTGATCCCGGTCGCGACGAAGAAGACGTCGTCGCCGCTGACCAGCTCGTCGGTGCTGAGCACCCGGTCGAGGTCGTGTCCGGCATCGATGGCCTTGGCCCGCTCGGCGTCGTCGGTGGGCCACAGCTTGGCCTGGATGACGCCGCCCATCGTCTTGATCGCGCAGGCGGTGATGATGCCCTCGGGGGTGCCGCCGATGCCGAGCAGCAGGTCGATTCCGGTGCCCTCGCGGGCCGCCATGATCGCTCCGGCGACGTCGCCGTCGGAGATGAACTTGATCCGGGCGCCCGCGTCGCGGATCTCGCGGACGATGCCCTCGTGGCGGGGGCGGTCGAGGATGCAGACCGTGACGTCCTCGGCGTCCTCGCTCTTGGCCTTGGCCACCCGCCGGATGTTCTCGGCGACGGGCGCGGTGATGTCGACGACGTCGGCGGCCTCCGGCCCGGTGACGAGCTTCTCCATGTAGAAGACGGCCGAGGGGTCGAACATCGAGCCGCGGGGTGCGACCGCCATCACGGCCAGCGCGTTGCTCATCCCCTTGGCGCACAGCGTGGTGCCGTCGATCGGGTCCACCGCGACGTCGACCTCCGGGCCGTTGCCCGAGCCCACGCGCTCGCCGTTGTAGAGCATCGGGGCGTCGTCCTTCTCGCCCTCGCCGATGACGACGATGCCGTTCATGTCGACGGTGCCGATCAGGGCGCGCATCGCGTTGACGGCTGCGCCGTCGGCGCCGTTCTTGTCCCCGCGGCCCACCCAGCGGCCGGCGGCCATGGCCGCGGCCTCGGTGAGCCGGACGAGTTCCATCGCCAGGTTGCGGTCGGGGGTGCCGAGCTGGGGCGGTGCGGAGGACACGTTCGGCCACCCTCTCGTCGTGTGATGTTGCCCGGATCGTATCGAGGCGGGCGTCGCCGCCAACGTGCCACCCTGGCCCGATGACCCAGACCGGACCCCACGGCGGCCTGCTCGCCATGCGCGGGGAGTTCCCGATCCTCGCGACCTCGACGTACCTGGTGAACAACTCCCTGGGCGCCATGCACCGCGACAGCGCGACCGAGCTGGCCCGGTACGCGGCCGAGTGGGCCGAGCACGGCGTCGTCGCCTGGGGCCACTGGATCCCGGAGATGGCCCGCATCGGCGACCTGGTGGCCGAGATCATCGGGGCCCCACCCGGCTCGGTGCTGCTCAAGCAGAACGTCACCGACCTGGTCTCGGCGATCGCGTCCGCCCTGGACTTCGGCGGTGCGCGCAACCGCGTGGTGATGAGCGACCTGGAGTGGCCGTCCTCGGGCTACCTGTGGCACGAGCACCAGCGCTTCGGCGCCGAGCTCGCCGTGGTGCCGAGCGCTGGCGACGGCGTGCACCTTGACGTGCAGCGCATCGTCGAGGCCATCGACGAGCGGACGCTGATCGTGCCGATCAGCCTGGTGATGTTCCGCTCGTCGACCCTGGTCGACGTGCGGCCGGTGATCGAGCGCGCGCACGAGGTGGGCGCGTTGGTGCTGCTGGACGCATACCAGGCCGCCGGCGCCCTGCCGGTGGACGTGGAGGCGCTGGGCGCCGACATCTGCGTGGGCGGATCGGTGAAGTACCTCTGCGGCGGCCCGGGCGCCGGCTGGCTGTACATGCGTCCGGAGGTGGCCGAGCGCCTGCGCCCGGCGGCCGTGGGGTGGTTCGGGCACGCGCGGCCTTTCGGTTTCGAGTTCGGCCCGATCGAGTACGCCGAGGGGATCGCCCGGTTCACCGGCGGCACCCACAACGTGCCGTCCGCGTACGCGGCCTCGGCCGGCTACCAGGCGGTGCTCACCGCTGGCGTGGACCGGATCAGGGAACGGTCGCAGTGGCTGACCCAGCGGCTGCTGGAGTCCGCGCTGCAGCGGGGGTGGGCGGTGCGCTCGCCGCTCGATCCGGCGCAGCGCGGCGGGCACGTGACGATCGACCCGGGACGGTCGAGCGAGGTCCACGACGCCCTGGTCGCCCGCCGGATCGTGGTGGACCACCGGCCGGGGGCGGGCATCCGGGTGGGGCCGCACTTCTTCACGACCGCCGAGGAGATCGACTTGGTCGTCGAAGCGATCGCGGACGCTCGCGCGGCGCTCGGCTAGCTCCCCTGGGAGGATGCGGGGGTGGCGAAGCGACTGCGCGGGTTCGAGACCCTCGGGGACATGGTCCGCTCACTCGGGCTGGTCCTCGTCGTCGTCGCAGTCATCCTCCTGCTGATCTGGCGGCCGAAGCCGGACGAGGTGAAGCCGGTCGACCCGGGCCCGACGTTGGCGCAGGCGCGGCAGTCCGCGCCGTACGAGGTGTACGCCCCCGAGCCGGCGCCGCGCGGCTGGGTTCCGACGGTGGCGCGCTACGACCCGGCGCCGCCCGCCAACGTGTGGACGCTGGGCTTCGTGACGACCAGCGACGAGTACGCGGCGGTGGCCCAGACCGACGCCGACCCGGAGGCGCTGCTCGACGAGGTGGCGCCCGACGCCGTCCGAGCGGGGGAGTCGACGGTCAACGGCCAGACGTATCAGCGCTGGGAGGTCCCCGGGCAGTCCCGCCGGGCGCTGGCCACGGCGGTCACCGGCTCGACGCTGGTGGTCGGCGGCACCGAGAGCTGGGCTGAGCTTGAGCGGCTGGCCGCGTCACTGCGGGCCGGCTGACCCCTCAACGGGCGACTCGGCGGCGCCCTCCGACTGGCGGGCGGCCCGCGCGGCCTCGAGGCGGGCCTTGGCGCCGTCCAGCCACTCCTCGCAGACAGAGGCGAGGTACTCGCCGCGCTCCCACAGCCGCAGCGACTCCTCCAGCGTCACCCCGCCGGCCTCCAGCTGCCGGACGACCTCGGTGAGCTC
>Ga0114939_10003589_pt1 | contig 10789 bp, 7 predicted proteins | sample AshMeaCrysSpring_FD_87196 | JGI IMG/M metagenome (GOLD analysis project Ga0114939, IMG submission 87196) | Groundwater microbial communities from Big Spring, Nevada to study Microbial Dark Matter (Phase II) - Ash Meadows Crystal Spring | ecosystem: Environmental > Aquatic > Deep subsurface >... | reverse complement strand
GCGCAATTCTAGCCGAAACGCGCATCGCGCCCCGGCGCGCCTATCGCCTGCGGCGGCGCGAGGCGAGACGGGCGATGGCGGTGCCCGCCGCGACGCCGGCGACGACCAGGACGGCGAACGCCACCAGAAAGATCGCGAGCGCAATCGCGACCACGATCGGCACCGGCACGCCCGAGAGCCAGGCGGCCAGCCGCTCGATCATCGCCGGGCGTCCTGCCAGTCGGCGCCGAACACGCGGCGCCAGAGCGCGAACACGGCGTCGCGCTGCCCGGCGAAGCGGGCGGCGTCCACGCGCGCGTGCCGGGCGCCCGACAGGCGCAGGGCGTGCTGCTGGCGCCGGTAGTCGCGATAGGCGTCGGCCACGGCCTGCGCGAGATCGGGCGGCGCGAGGCCGAGTTCGCCCGCCATGCGCAGCAGGGCGATGTTGCCCGCGTTGCGGGTCAGCACCGCGTGCTTGCAGGCGTGCGCGAGCACGAGATACTGCACGGCGAACTCGATGTCGACCATGCCGCCGGCGTCGTGCTTGAGGTCGAAGAGCCCGCTGCCGTTCGGGTGGCCGTCAGCCATGCGCCTGCGCATCTCGACGACGTCCGCCGCGAGCTTCTGCCTGTCGCGCGGCAGGCGCAGGATCGCGTCGCGCTCGGCCTCGAACGCGGCGCCGATCGCAGCGTCGCCCGCGACGAAGCGCGCTCGCGTGAGCGCCTGGTGCTCCCAGGTCCACGCGTGCTCGCGCTGGTAGCGGCGAAACGACGGGAGGCTCGAGACGATGAGCCCGGCCTCGCCGTCGGGGCGCAGTCGAAGGTCGGTCTCGTAGAGGTGGCCGGCCGCGGTCATGCTGGTAAGCCACGTGTTGAGCCGCTGCGCAAGCCGCGCGTAGCGCTGCGGCATCGCCTCGGCATCGGGGTCGTCGGCGTCCACGTCGTAGAGGAACACGAGGTCCAGGTCCGAGGCGTAGCCCAGCTCCTTGCCGCCGAGCTTGCCGTAGCCCACGACGGCGAAGCGCGGGGGTGGCGCGCCGTCGCCGCGCATCAGTCGCCAGCAGTGGGCGAGCGTGGCGTCGAGGACCGTGTCCGCCAGCGCCGACAGGTGGTCGGCCAGCCGCTCGACCGTGAGCTGGCCTGCGACGTCCTGAACGAGGAGACGGAACGACTGCGCGTGCTGGAAGTGGCGCAGCGCGTCCATCTGCGCTTCGGGATCGTCCCCGGCGTTGTCGAGCGACAGGGCGAGCTCGCGATGCCACTGCGACCAGTCGGGCTCGCTGAACAGGAGCCGCGCGTCGAGGAGCTCGTCGAGGAGGATCGGGTGGCGCGTCAGGTACTCGGCCGCCCACGCTGAGGCGCCCATCAGGTGCGCGAGCCGCGGAAGCAGCGGCGGGTGCTCGATCAGGAGCGCGAGGTAGGCGCTTCGCCGGTTGACCGACTCGAGGAAGTCCAGCAGGCGGACGAACACGTCCTGGGGATCGAGGCCGTCGGCGGCCGTACGCGCCGCCTCCTCGAGCAGCTGCGGCACCAGCGCGTCGAAGCGTTCGCGCGACAGCGACGGCAGCTGCAGGTAGCGGGGATGGCCCTGCACGGCGCGGAGCCGGGCGAGCAGTGCGGCGGGGTCGCGGTAGCCGGCGGCGTCGAGGAGCGCGGGCGCGTCGTCGGCCTCCGGCGCGGTCCACGCGCGCGCGAGCGGCGAGTCCGCGCGTTCGCCGGGCTCGTCGCCGAGGACGCCGGCGAAGCGCCGCGACACCTCGCGGCGCGTGTCGGCGAGCGCGCGCTCGAACCGTGCCGCGTCGGCGTGCCCGCAAGCCTCGGCGAGCAGCGCACGCTCGTGGGGATCGGCGGGCAGCGTCTGCGTCTGCTGGTCGTCCCGGTACTGAAGCCTGTGCTCGACGTTGCGCAGGTGCACGTACGCGTCGCGAAGCGCCGGAACGCTTCCGGGCGGCAGCAGGTTGCGCGACTCGATGGCCGCAAGCGCGGGCAGCGTTCCGCGCACCCGCAGCGACGGCTCGCGGCCGCCGCGCACGATCTGCAGCGCCTGCACGACGAACTCCACCTCACGGATGCCGCCCTCGCCGAGCTTGACGTTGCCGGCGTAGTCCCGCCGGGCGCCCTGCTCGCGGATCTGGCGGTGCACGTCGCGCAGCCCCGCGTAGGCGTCGTAGTCGAGGTACTTGCGGTAGACGAACGGGTTAACGATCTGTGCGAGCGCGGCCTCGGAGTCGCCGGTGACCGCCCGGGCCTTGAGCCAGGCGTAGCGCTCCCAGGTGCGGCCCTGGGTGATCAGGTACTGCTCGAGCGCCGAGAACGGCACGGCGAGCGGGCCGCTCTCGCCGTAGGGACGCAGGCGCATGTCGACGCGGAACACGTAGCCGTCGGCGGTCACCTCGTGCAGCGCCGCGATCACCCTTCGTCCGAGCCGCTCGAAGAACTCGCGGTTTGAAAGCCGGCGCGCCCCGTCGGTCTCGCCGTCCTCCGGGTAAAGGAAGACGAGATCGACGTCCGACGAGACGTTGAGCTCGGCGCCACCGAGCTTCCCCATCCCGACGACGACGAAGGGCTGCGGTTCCGACGACTCGTCGCCGCGCGGCTCGCCGTAGTCGGCGACGAGCAGGCGGCGGTGCAGGCTCGCGGCCTCGCCGATCGCGACGTCGGCGAGTGTGGTCACGGCCGCGCACACCTCCGCGAGGTCGGCGCGACGGGTGAGGTCGCGCGCGATCGTGTGGACCATCAGCTGCGCGCGCCAATGACGCAGCGCGCCGGCGAGCGCCGAGGGATCGCCGGTGGCGGACGCGGCCGCGAGCGCCTGGCGCGCGGGCTCCCAGTCGAAAGGCGACTCCAGGGTGGCCGCGAGCCAGTCGACGAGCACCGGGCGGGCGGCGAGCGTGCGCTGCGCATAACGGCTGAACGCAAAGGCGCGATCGAGGTCCATGGAGTGCCTGGTGCGGGGGGCGGTCTCCCGGGATCGCCCGGGGGCACGGCGGGGCCGTTCAGCTACAATGGCTGACGAGCACCACATTATGCCTTCCGGGGCCGCTGCCACCTCCACCGCCGCGACGCGCACGCCCGTGGGCCGGCTCCTGCGCTTCGGGCGCTACGCGCTCGCCGCGGCCGTGATCCTCGCCTGCCTCGGCATGCTGGCGGTGCGCTTCGTGGCATTGCCCCGCCTCGACGCGCATCGCGACGCGATTGCGGGACTCCTCGCCCGGGAGTTGAGGCACCCGGTCGAGATCGACGGCATCGCGACCGCCTGGGACGGCTGGAATCCAGAGATCACCGTGCGGGGCTTGCGCGTGCGCGACAGCGCCGGCGTCGCGAGGCAGCCGCTCATCGAGCTCGCCCAGGTCTCCGGGGTCGTGTCGTGGACCTCGCTCCTGGTCGGCGAGGTTCGCCTGCGGACGCTGCGTCTCGACCGCCCGCGCATGGCGATCCGGCGGGACGTCTCGGGGCGCATCGACGTCGCAGGCATCGAGTTCGATCCGCAGCAGGCAGGCGCCGCGCCGGGGTTCGGCGATTGGCTGTTGAAGCAGCGCGAGATCGTGGTCACCGACGCGCTCCTCACGTGGAACGACGACTTGCGCAACGCGCCGCAGCTCCTGCTCGATCGGGTCAACCTGCGGCTCGAGAACGGCTTCGGGCGGCATCGCTTCGGGCTCAAGGGCACGCCGCCGCCGGAGATTGCAGCCCCGATCGACGTGCGTGGCGACTTCGCGTCGCTGCGCCGCGGGGGCTGGCAGGAGGCGAGCGGCCGGATGTACGTGCGCCTCGACTATGCCGACGTGGCCGCGTGGTCGGAGTGGCTGCCGCTGCCGGTGCCGGTGCAGCGAGGCGAGGGCGCGCTGCGCCTCTGGTTCGAGGTGCACGACGGCGTCCCCGACGCGCTCGTGGCCGACGTCGAGCTCGCCAACGTGCGCGCGCGGCTCGGCGAGCGGCTGCCGCCGCTCGACCTCGCCCACGTCGCCGGGCGGGTCCGCTTCGACGGACGCAGCGCCCGCCACGCGATCTCCGCGAGCGAGCTCACGTTCGTCGCGCCCGACGGCGTGCGCGTCGTCCCGGCCGACGTCGCCATTCGCTACGAGCTCGGTCCCGACGGGGAGACCCGCGGCGGCCGGGTCGCGGTGAGTCATCTCGAGCTCGCGCCGCTGTCGGCGCTCGCGGCGAAGCTTCCCCTGCCCGACGCGCTGCGCGCGCAGATCGACCGTCACGAGCCGCGTGGCGTGCTCACCGACGCGTCCTACGAGTGGGAAGGTCCGCTCTCGCGTCCCTCGGCGTTCCGGTCCCGCGGCGCGTTCCACGACGTGGGGATCCGGGCTCATGGCGGATTGCCCGGCGTTGCGCGCCTGTCGGGCGCATTCGAGGCGAGCGACCGCGACGGTTCGCTCAGGGTGTCGAGCCGGGAGACGGCGCTCGAGCTGCCGCAGGCATTCTTCCAGCCGATCGTCCTCGACACCTTGAGCGGTCTCGTGCGCTGGGAGGTCGACGCGTCCGGGGTGAACGTGCGCGTCGACGACGTCGAGTTCGCCAACGCCGACGCCGCGGGCAAGGCGAGCGGGACGTGGAGCTCGCGCCCGGCCGGGCCGGGTGTCGTCGACGTGAGTGCGCGGGTGTCGCGCGCCGACGTGCGCCGGGTCCACGCCTACCTGCCGCGCTCGATCAGCGAGGCGACTCGCGTGTGGGTGCGAGACTCGCTGCTCGCGGGAACCGCCGAGGGGATCGAGTTGACCCTGAAGGGCGACCTCGCGCGCTTTCCCTTCGCGGGCGGTCGCGACGGCCGGTTCCTGCTCACTGCACGGGGCCGGGACGTGCTGCTCGACTATGCCAATGGCTGGCCGGTGGTGAACGGCCTCGAAGGCGATGTCCGGTTCGAGGGCTCGGGCATGGTGGTGACGGCCACCCGCGGGCGCGTGCTCGGCACGGCCATCGCACGCGCGAAGGCGACGATGCCGGACCTCGTGCCCGAGCACCCGCTGCTGCTGCTCGAAGGCGAGGCGGGCGGACCGACCGCCGAGTTCCTGCGTTTCGTCGACGCGAGCCCGGTGGCCGCGTGGATCGACCGCGCGACCGATGGCGTCACGGCGGCGGGTAATGCGAAGCTCGCGCTGCGGCTCGAGATGCATCCCTCGGACCCGCAGGACAAGGCACGGGCGGCCGGGGAGCTGCAGGTCGTCGACAATCAGCTCCGCGTCGCGGGCCTTCCGGCGTTCTCGCGCGTCAACGGCAGGCTGGGGTTCAGCGAGCGCGAGATGAGCGTGCGCGACGTCGCGTTCGAGGCCTACGGCGGCCCCGGCCGCCTGACGCTCTCGAGCCGCGACGGCACCATCCGCGTCGCCGGGTCGGGAACCGCCAACCTCGCCGCGCTTCGCGCCGAAGCGTCGGGCCTGCCGCTCGATCGGGTCAGCGGCACGGCGGACTGGCGCATCGATCTCAGCCATCGCAGCGGCGCGACGAGCTGGAGCGTGGAGTCGAACCTCAAGGGGGCCGGCGTGGACCTGCCCGCGCCGATCGGCAAGGCGGCTTCCGACGCCGTCGCGTTCCGCATCGAGCGCAGGCCGGTGCCGGCCGAGCCGGGTCGGGACGTCCTGACCGCGCAGTACGGCGACGGCGTGAGGGTGGTCGCGGAGCGGCGCGCCATCGGCCGCGAGCCGGGGATCGAGCGTGCCCTTGTAATGCTTGGCAAGGCGGCGACGCGAAGCGCGCCGCCCGAGCTTCCCGGCGTCACGCTTCGCGGCGACGTCGCCCGGCTCGACGCCGACGCCTGGCTTGAGATTTTCGGCGGCGGCGACGAGCGTTCCGCCGCGCGGCCCGCACGCACGCCGCAACTCGCGGCGATCGACCTCGAAGCGGGCGAGCTCGTCGTGTTCGGCCGGCGCATCGAGCAAGCGAAGCTCTCGGCGAGACGCGGGGCGGACGGCTGGCGCGCGACGATCGACTCGCGCCCGTTCGCCGGAACTGTGGCGTGGACACCGGCGGGCGACCGCCGTGCGAGCGGGCGGGTGACGGCCCGCTTTGCACGCCTCGACCTCGGCGCCGCGGAGGCGGTCGGCGGGCGATCGCCCGCGGGCGCGCCGGCGCCGACCCAGTCCGGGGAGCGCGCCAATCCCTGGCCCGAGCTCGAGGTCGTCGCCGAGCGCTACATCGGTCGACTCGGGGACCTCGGCCGGATGGAACTGTCGGCGCGGCCCGAGGGACGTGACTGGCGGATCGCTCGCCTGTCGCTGGTCAACGAGGCCGGTCGCATCGATGCCGACGGCTGGTGGCGCGCAGGCGGCAGCGCGCCGCAGACCAAGCTCGACGTCGCGGTGGACGTGAAGGACGCCGGCGCCTTCCTCGCACGCCTGGGGCTTCCCGGCGACGTCAAGGCTGCCCCCACGAAGATCGAGGGCCAGCTCGCCTGGCCCGGGGCGCCGGACGACTTCTCCTATCCCGTGCTCTCCGGGACGCTGCGCGTGAACGTCGGCGCGGGACAGTTCACCCGGCTCGAGCCTGGCGTCGGACGGCTCCTCGGCGTGCTGTCGCTGCAGGCGCTGCCGCGCCGGATCACGCTCGATTTCCGCGACGTGTTCAGCGAGGGCTTCGCCTTCGACACGATCCAGGGCAGCGTGCGCATCGGCAACGGCATCATGCACACCGACAGCCTGCTGCTCTCCGGGACGGCGGCGAAGGTCCACTTCTCCGGCGACGTCGACCTCGAGCGCGAGACGCAGGCGCTCACCGTGCGCGTGCAGCCGGCGCTGTCGACGACGATCTCGGCGGGCGCGGGCGCGGCGGCGGTGGCGCTGCTGGCGGCGAACCCGTTGGTCGGCGCCGCGGTGGGCGCAGGCGCGCTGATCGCGCAGAAAGTCATGCAGGACCCGATCGAGCAGATGTTCAGCTACGAGTACTCGGTGCGCGGCTCGTGGTCGGAGCCGCTCGTCGAGCGCATGGCGCGGCGGCCGCTGCCGCTCGCGAGCGACGCTTCGTCGTCCGACAAGGGGACCCGATGACAGGACGCTTCCGCGTGGCGGCGGTGCAGATGGTGGCGGGCGGCGACGTCGCCGTGAACCTCGCGCAGGCCGGTCCGCTGATCGAGGACGCGGCCCGGGCCGGTGCCCGGCTCGTCGTGCTGCCCGAGTACTTCGGCATCCTCGGCGCGCGAGCGACCGACAAGCTCGCCGCGCGTGAGCGCGACGGCGACGGGCGGCAGCAGGCGTTCCTCGCGGAGCACGCGCGCCGCCTCGGCGTGCACGTGGTCGGCGGCTCGGTGCCGATCGACACGGGCGACCCGCTGCGCGTGGCGAGCGCGTGCCTCGTGTACGGCCCCGACGGGGCCCGTCTCGCGCGCTACGACAAGGTACACCTCTTCGCCTTCAGCGACGGCGGCGAGGCGTACGACGAGGCGCGCACGATCGTCGCCGGCGGGACCCCGTTGGCGATCGACCTGCCGTGCGGCAGGACGGCGCTGTCGATCTGCTACGACGTGCGGTTTCCCGAGCTCTACCGAAGCCTCGGCGAGCTCGCGCTGATCCTGCTCCCGGCGGCGTTCACCGCGACGACCGGCGCAGCGCACTGGGAGCTTCTGCTGCGCGCGCGTGCCGTCGAGAACCAGTGCTACCTGCTCGCCGCGGCGCAGGGGGGCATTCACCCGGGCGGGCGCCGGACCTACGGCCACTCGATGCTGGTGGATCCGTGGGGCGAGGTGATCGCGCGCCACGCCGACGGTCCCGGCCTGGTCGTCGGGGACGTCGACCCGGCTCGCATCGGCGAGATCCGCGCGAAGCTGCCGGCGCTTCGCCACCGGGTGCTGCGCTGATGGCCGGCCCGGACGGCAAGGGGCGCGCAGGCGCCGAGGAGGCGTGCCCGGTGCGGGTCGTGGCGCTGTCGCGGCCGTTTGCATGGCTCGCCGCGGGTGCCCGGGACATGCTGCGCGCGCCGCTCGCGAGCCTGCTGCACGGCATCGTCGTGGCGCTCGCCGGCGCGGGGATCCTCGCGATCTCGATGCACGCGTGGCCGCTCCTTCCCGGCGCGTTCTCGGGGTTCGTGCTGATCGCGCCGATCCTCGCCACCGGACTCTACGAGCTGTCGCGACGGCTTGAAGCGGGCGAGCGGCCGACGCTCGCGCACGTCGCCGGCGCGTGGGCGCGAGGCACGCGGCCGCTCGTCTGGATGGGCCTCGGGCTTGCGCTCGCGGCCACGCTGTGGGTGCTGGTCTCGGCGCTGATGGTCGCGCTGTTCGTGCACGCGCCGATCACGGGGCTGCGCGAGTTCCTGCGCCTGGTCGTCGTCGGCGAGGGCTCGAACCTGTTCCCGCTGTGGCTCGCGATGGGCGGCGTGGGCGCAGCCGTCGTGTTCGCGGCGACGGCGGTCTCGGTGCCGTTGCTGCTCGACCGCGACGTCTCGATCGGCGCCGCGCTCGCGACCAGCGTGCGGGCGGTCGGGGAGAATCCCGTGACGATGGCGCTGTGGGCGACGCTCATCATGCTGCTCACGTTCCTGTCGATGGCGACGCTGATGGTCGGCTTCGCGGTCGTCATCCCGGTGGTCGGGCACGCGACCTGGCACGCCTACCGCGAGGTCGTCGACGCGTCGGCGCTGCCGAGGCGGACCGCGGCGTGACGCCCGAGCCGACGCTGTTCGGCCTGTCCGAAGCGCAGATCGCCGAGATCGGCGTGACCTTCGGCATCGGCGCGTTCATCGCGTACATGTTCTTCATCATCTGGGACCTGGCGCGGCAGTCGAAGGCCGGCAGGCTGGGTACGTTCGTGCTGTTCTTCGTGCTCGCCTTCGGCATGATCGGGTTCGTCGCCAAGTCGATCATCGCGAGGCTCCTCGGGATCTGACGCGCCGCGCGACGCGACGCGGGGCGGGGCGTCAGGGCGCGGAGCCGCCGGTGAGCGCGATCACCACGGGCGCCGAGAGCGATGCGACCGCGGTCGACAGGACGATCGAGGCGGCGACCGGCCCGCCCAGCGTGCCGAACGCCTTCGACATCAGGTAGACGTTGGCGCCGACCGGCATCGCCGCGAGCACGGTGATCGCCTGCGTCTCCACCGGGGACAGGCCGAGCGCGCGCGCCAGCGCGTAGACCGCGGCCGGCTGCGCGACGAGCTTCAGGATCGTGATCGCGAGGCTCTCGCGCCAGCCCTCGCGGATCCCGTACTCGCAGAGGCTCATGCCGAGTGCGACCAGCGACATCGGAATCGCCGCATCGGCGAGCAGCGCGAGCGTGCGATCGAGGAAGGCGGGCAGGGCGACGCCGCTGTAGCCGAACGCCGTGCCCGCCACGATCGCGGCGACGATCGGGTTCATCGCCACCTCGCGCACGGTGCGCGCGATCGCTCGAGGGGACGCACGCCGCGCTCGCGCCCACTCGACCGACACCGTCACGAGCATCCAGAGCACCCAGGCGTTGAACACGATCACCAGCGTGATCGCAGGGAGCGCGCGCTCGCCGAGCGTCACCGTGACCAGCGGAACGCCGAGGAGCACGGTGTTGGCGAAGATCGCGCCCATGCCGAACACCGACGCGGTGGCCCCGTCGTGGCGCAGCGCCCTGCGCGCGATCACGATCGCCATGGCGTAGACGGCGAACGAGCCGCCGAAGTAGGCGACGAGGAGCCACGGGTCGACCGGGGGCAGCGACGAGAAGCCGCTCATCAGACGGAAGAGCAGCGCGGGCACGGCGACAGAGAACACGAAGCCCGCGAGCGCGTCGGAGGCGGCGGCGCCACCGCGCCCGAAGCGTGCGAGGCCGTAGCCCAGCGCCACCAGCATGAACAGGGGCGCGGTCAGCGCGACCAGGGCAGCGACGGCGGACAACGCAGGAGCCGGCGGCGGCGCTCGTCCCCGCGTCCTACGCGGCCTTGCCCGCCGGCGTCGGCGCGGGTGCGCCGGCCGGCCGATGCGCGGCCAGCGTGTCGAGCGCGGCGCTCACCGCGCGGTCGAACAGGGGCACCGGCTCGAGGACCAGGGACGCCTTGCCTGACACGAGTTCCCACGCGAGTTCCTCGGGGGAGTAGAGGAAGGCGTGCGCGCGGCTGCGGCTCGTGAAGATGTACTTGGTCCGCATCGGGCTCACCCAGGTCAGGCGGGCGCTGATCGAGGGGCCATCCTCGCGGCGGAACGAGAGCCAGGTGCCGACCGCCATCTCGCTCACGAAGTCGTGGACGTTGGCGGCGTCGAGCCTGGGCCGGCCGCGTTCGATACCGGTCGCCTCGGCGTCCTCCGCGGGCGCGGCCGGCGCTGCGGGCTCGCGCGGCTCGGGTTCCGGTCGCGGCCGGATCGCAGCCACGTGCAGCGGATAGAGCGCGTCGAAGAACGCGCGGGTCCGCTCGACCGGGGCGTTGACCGCCGCGCAACCCTTGCGCAGCGCGACCACCAGCGTGGGAATCAGCTTGGTGAGCCGTGCCTTCTGCGCGGTGCGCTCCTTCGCGAGGATGCTCCACAGGAGATCGTCGAGCGTGCGCGTCGCGGCGATCCACTCGGCGCTCTCGGCGCCCTGGTCGCGCCGCAGCGCGGTGAGGTAGTCCGCCCAGGTGGTCTCGACGAAGCCGCGCACCTCGAACGGGAGCGCGAGTCCCGCGAGCCGGTCGCGCACCAGCGCGCGGACGTGGGCGCGGTCGGCCTCGCTGCGTTCGGCTTCGAGCGCGACCGCGACGTCCTCGCGGACCCCGCGCTCCACTGCGCTGCGCTCCGCGTCGAGGAACGCTGCGAGCTCGGCGTCCGCGGCGGCGAAGACGCTGGCGTCGATCTCGTAGTCGCGGCAGATGCGCAGGACGACGGCGGCCGACGCGCGCTCGAAGCTCGCGCAGTAGCTGGCATCGTGCGTC
>Ga0114939_10003588_pt1 | contig 10789 bp, 8 predicted proteins | sample AshMeaCrysSpring_FD_87196 | JGI IMG/M metagenome (GOLD analysis project Ga0114939, IMG submission 87196) | Groundwater microbial communities from Big Spring, Nevada to study Microbial Dark Matter (Phase II) - Ash Meadows Crystal Spring | ecosystem: Environmental > Aquatic > Deep subsurface >... | reverse complement strand
TAGAGTTTTATTCTGAAACACTAAAAATTTGGTGAGTATAAATCAGCCAACATTTCGTAATCCCCAGCATAGAAATTCTTGACTATTTCAAACTCTTTATCAGTGATGTCTTGCACGGTCAATTTTGACACCCCTTTGCCGCTTTTCATTTGATGAGGCAGTTCGAGTGACACCCCGCAATATTTTTTAACATCGATCGGTAATCGTTCAAGTTTTTCGATCGGGTAAATATATTCAAATTGATTAAGACTTATGATAAATTCGCTTTGCGGACGAAAATGATGACCAATATCAGGAATTGTTTGATAATAAAATTCAAAGTGACAGATAAACTCAGATAAACTTGGATTATATAAAAAATTACTTAGATCAAGATCTTGAGCGACAGACAGCGTTTCGATAGCAGCACGTGATAATTTTTGACCTTGAAGCACACGATGCGTATAAGCTGATAAGAAACGTTTTATCGGATCACGCACCACCACGAAACGAAACTTAGCACCAGAAATGTCAGCATGTTTTTTTTGAAAATACCAATGCACTTGAAATGATTTTCCAAAACCTTCACCTTTATAATACTGACCAGTAAGTAACTTATACAAACCATTATAGATCGATGTTGAAGCAATCTTTGGAATGGGGAGATAACCAATCGACCATTCTCCTAACCGAGACACTCCCCTGATAAATATCCCATTCACCGTTTTTCTTCCACTATTTTCGAAGCGTATCCGCGCTAACTCGGCTTTCTGTCCTTGACTATTGCACAGACTAATCATGACCGGAATATTGGACTTAGCCTTAATTTTTAGTGGAGCGTATCGAGATGATACAGATTGGGGAAGGAGTTTGAATAGACGTTTTCCGAGCGGCGATGGCAAACCCCAAGCACTTTCAATATTTATCTTACCTTGAGTCGCATGTATTTTAGTATTTGAATCAGTATTAAATTTTTTGGGTGGAAATGCTATGCCCGCAAATTTCAAAATAGAACCTTCACGCATTATAGGCGGGATGTTATCAGGATAAAACAAAGCCTTTCCCTTCATCATAGCCAAATTTTCTACTACTGGACGTACAATTGCGCAACCTTCCTCAAAACCGGGCATCAGTCGAACGTCTCTTTGGAATTCACTAAAACCAGGATAACAAACCAAATGAGATAATCGTGGTTCACTACTATCATCAGCGATACGCATTAATACTTCTAAACGTCGCTCCACGGGAATATTATCTAATCCCAGAAAATTCATTAATTGTATACCATTTGAACGATCAATACCTCCTTTTATCATATCCTCTAGAGCTATGGTCAAACGTTTTTCGGTCGGTAGTAGATAAGAGATCATTAACAAAGAAGTTATTACATTTGTATTTTTTTTTCGCAAAACATCAGAATCAAGCGGCATCAATTCCACGTTATCGTTATTATTCGCGAAATTTTGGAGACTGGATTCATGATGCTCCAGCAACAAACGATGTAAATTGTCACGTCTATAGAGCAATATATGTCGATAACCAATCCGAGTAGCGATTTCAATCAGTGCAGTATTAAATGTTATATTTTCCTGATCGGATATTTCATGCATGACCAAACATTTCTTTTCCAAGAAATTACGAAGTGCACTCTTTTTTGCTAGATCTTTCCTAGGCTTATCAAACATCGAAACTATTTCACTAGCTAATCCATTTACGCCAAATGGGTTAATTTGTAATGACATTTGGGGAAATAAACTCGCCAATGCTTCCATTACCCGCCGCCCGCCTGAGCCGGGTAACGTCCACAATATAAACGGAATATTTTTTGATTCAATTACTGGAGCAGTATCAGTAATCGGAATTAGTTTTAGCAGATTTGTATTTTGAATTGATTCGTTCATGAATTTATACCTCAACTACAATGGGAACTAATTTCCCAATCAAATGACGGAAGCATCTCCAGGGCTTGCAATAAACCTCGATTCCAAGCATCAGAAATCTCCTTAGCAAATGGATCATCCTCATTCATAATTAATTTACGGGGATGAAGCAGACTATCTGCCTGATAAAGAGATAATTCAATCGGAGGCCCAACTGTGACATTACTACGCATTGTCGAGTTCATTGATACTAATGCGACTCGTGCCGCACGCTCTAAACTAATATCACGCCTTACGACCCGATCTAAAATCGGCTTCCCATATTTAATTTCCCCAATCTGTAAAAAAGGGTGGTCGTCCGATTCATGGATATAATTACCTTGCGGATAAATAAATAACGTCGCGTGTGGAGTCATCCCGATTTGGCCACCAAAAATAAATGACGCCTCAAAATTAGTATTTGATGTATCTCGAATTGCTTGATTACGCTGAATCGACGTACTAATCATCCCTACATAATCGCTTGCCTCCTGCATATTCGTAACGCTCAAAAGATTTGGCGTTACCCCTTGCTTAATATCGTAATTCATTTTTCTAACTACAGATTGCGTAGTAGCCAAATTACCTGCCGAAAGTAGAATAAAAACCCGTTCCCCTTCCCAAACAAAAGAGTGCATCTTTGAATAGCAACCAATATTGTCAATTCCTGCATTGGTACGCGAATCAGAACAAAAGACCAGCCCCGCATCAACATTAATAGACAGACAATAAGTCATCTATTTACCCTCAAATTCCATCTTCCAATTTTCTACGAGTCGCTCAAGATGACCCGATAATTCTAAATTAGGGCAAAACTTAACTACATAATATACTGAAACTAACGCATTTGCAGTATCGGTAATATACGGACATCCTTCCTGTCGCAAACGCTGTATCCAATGGAGAGGCGTTTCACCAATTGGGCGCACATAACCCGCTTTTTTCAAACTCTCCTCCATTCGCAAATACGCCGAATTAGATACCTGTCGCGCATTATTCGACAATTTTATTTGACCTCGAAGAATCTTGGGACGGCGCAACAGTCTCCAATAAACCCAACTCAAAAACAATCCCCCAACAGTAATTAACCAATAATCAGAAACGCCCGACTTACGCGCCCGCCATTCATTATAACGATACCAGCGCCACGATATCCAATCCATAACAGAGACAAACGGACTGCGTTGCTTTTGCTCGGCCATTGCCCAAATTTCTGGAGTAGTATCAATATTTTGCCAGGTACCATTGATATATGTCTGACTCCAGGCATGAGCATGACAGCGACGCGCTACATATTGTCCCTCACTTTCTGAAAATTCTTGGACCGAATAACCCGTGACATAGCGCGTCGGAATACCAAAACTTCGCAATAATAATGTCGTTGCCGTTGCAAAATACTCACAATGCCCGCTCCGTGAATTCGTGAGAAAGTCTCTAAGAGACTTTCCACCAGATTGATTACCCAGGAACAGACTATAACTAAATTGTTCGCGAAAAAAATTCTTCACCCCAGCGATAATACCAACGCCCGTCAAAGAATTCAAACTGATTTCACTTCTTATACGCGCGAAGAGCCCTTCCAGTGATTTAGGAACTTCTAAATCTGCCGCAGTGGGCGAAAGACGCGCAATAAAGTGCGGTGTATAAGTTAAATCTAGTTGAATCAAAGGAGCCGCATCGGTAATTTTTACCGCGCCTAAAGAATTTACCGCGACCTCGCCCACGCTCAATCCATTAATTGAATAAGTTGCACTCGGTAAAGCCAGAATTGCCCGACCGTTTTCACTATAACCATTTAAGTATAGCGACGCAAGAGGCCCGAGCGGTTTGCCGAAAATATATTTCCCTTTTTGATCAACCGGTTCGAGCGGGCGAAAAATATCGTGTAAAGTCCGCCAGGTGTTTCCCTCAAAGGCCGTGTATATCGAATCTACCAGCAATAAAGGCTCAATTAAAGGACGGTCGGTCTGAATTCGCCAGACAATTGTATCCGAAAGTTTAATCCGCCCAACGTCTCCAATTCGCGTTCGAGCATGGTAAGGATTAGGCGGCACAGAGGCCATCCATTCGATTACTAAATCTTCAATTATAGATTGGAGGTGATAGAGCCCAAAGGATAATCCGATCCCGATGCCAAATGCAATTACAACGAGCGCTAGCCAGGCACCCAGTACATAATCGCGGGGTCGCATCGTGAATAGTGCGTAGGCACTAAAAATTAAAGCGCTCGGGACAAATAATAAATAATTGGTCGTGGCCATGCTTGCGGAGATTAACGTCAATACTAAATACGGATAAATAAGACAGGCCGTCTGGTCCGCGACGGGTAAAGTGCTTCGACGTAATGAATAAAACAAATGACGTAGCCGCAAATGGCCTGGCGCCGCGATAATTTCTACCAAGATAATCGGCAAAATGGATAACGGAAGCCACACTATAGTCTTTAATAGTCCATCGGCCATCCCAAAGCCAAAAATTAAATAGAACGCCATACCAACCGAAAGCAGAGACGCTAAATCTACAACTCGATCTAATTCTTGGTTTTCAAAGCTCCTTTGGAGATTTATGAATTGAATTATTTCTAAAGAAACTCCCAAAAATATTCCTAGCCATAGCATTTTTATACAGGCCCCCCATAGTGCAAATGTCATAACAAATAATATGCGGGGCGGTTTCATGAGAAGATTATCCGTGTAAAAGAATTTCGCCAAGGCATCGTGGATCAATTAATTGACCTTCAGCAGGGAAAGGACAATCCGGTGCAATTCTATCTTTCGGGACGTAAATCTTAATTCCGATGTCCTGCATTTTGAGTTGTGTAACAAAGCGCGCTCGAATTGCGTCCCAACACTGTAAAATAACAATTGCGCCGCTGATTATCCCAATATGAGAAATAACTGTTTGGGCGAGATTAGTAAAACTATTTTGGGGAGATGGTTGAACACTCGCCAAAACGCGGAGCGCCGTCTCGGAATCACCCAACCCCCGGCCAATAGTAATTTTAGTCACATTACCAGCAGATTGGGAGGAATTCCCCGCGATAAAAAGCAAGTCGAAAAAAGAATCAACTCCCGGTTGAGACACGGTAAATGAAGCAACAATCGTAATCAATGCCTCAAATATATCATCAGCATAATGGATACGCTCCGTATCTAAAATCAGGGCATAACGAGAGAAATACTCTTCCTGATATTCTTTTACGACCGGATGTCCGACGCGCGCCCAACTCCGCCAATGAATTGCCCGCAGCGGATCGCCCGGACGATAATCACGTAGAGCGCGAAACTCCTCAGAATCGCCAACCCGCAACGCCTGTGAAATTCCGCCGCACTGATGCTGACGTCGCCCGCGGAAATTCGGCCAGCGCACCGGATAAATACGCGGCAGCACCGGCAGTGAATCACCCGCGGGAAGATCGCGAATTGTCTGCCATAAACCTAAAGGGTCGGCGCGGGCAATTCCAAAATATTCAAATGACGCCACCCCGCGATGAATTGGCGCTAATTCTAGTTCAATCGTAAGCGATTGACCCGGATGCAATTTCGGCACAGCGACCGGCGTAACTTTCACGGCGCGTAAATTGCGCAACCACTCTAACCAATCAGGGTAACCTACCATTTGATCAAACCAATTTGTACGCCGGGATCGAGATCGAAAATTCCGCCAATTAATAAATTCCTCAGCTTGAGGATAAGTCTGTTGCAAACGGTCTTGTAAAGTCAACCCCGCTATCGTATTAGCAGAGTTATTCTCGATTGAGATACGATATCGCGCCGGTATTCCCACAGTGACAAATTGCGGTAAGTGGCGTTTTAATTGGAGATGCGGAGAAATTCGTCTCCGAGCGCTAAAACTGACCAGTAATAGACTAAACGCAATCGCGAAGATAACATACGCTAAAGAAATACGGGTATCAATTCCAAGTATCGCGCCGGCAATTAATGCCCCGCCAACTAAAGACCCAGCCGGAGTAAGGCGGCGCTCAAACCAATGACTAAAGCGCTGGACATTACGAAATAATCGCAGGAGCCTCTCGACTAGAATAAGTTGGAAGCTACTCATTTAATACGCTCGAATTGGACTTCGAGTCGGAGAGTAGCGGCAGGGACAAATTCGCGTCGCCCTTCTTCATTTGCCTGCCAACTTACTACTGGTTCAAATTCATAAAATAACCAGCGCCGATAAAAATTCCGTCGATAACGAAGGCTTAATGCCGCAGTATCGAATGCTACCGGGAGGGTATGAGCCCAGGCGCCTAACATCACCGATAAAGCGCTTTTTTCGGATAATTGATGCAAGAGGGCAAGCTCTGAATTGAGGTCGAGCCCCTGACTTAATTCGGAGAAAGTAGCGCTATTACTCCAGCGCAATAGAGTATCGTCGGAGATCTGCCGTTCTAAATCAATTCGAGATGTCTCGCCAAAACCATCCAGATTTTTCCAATAGAGCGTCTCGGTAAAACGCGCCCACAGCTTGTCGCTCAGAGGATGAGTATAGCGATAACGGCCCCGGGCAAATGTCTTTAAGGGAGTTCCGCCGCGCACCCCGCCACTAATACTGAAGTGCGACAACGGTTCACTGTGCAGGTCATAACGTAATGCCAAATTGAGTTGTTGGCGCTGAAAACTCAAGCTATCATTTGGATTAGTCGGATTCGGTTGCGTATTATCTGTTAAAGTTGAGCTGGTCTCGTCCTCATCTTCGCGCATCAATAACAAATGGAGGCGGCGCGTTAGACGCGGCAAAGTAATATTAGCCGAGAGTTGTGTGCGCAATTTTGGGGTTTGGCGATCTTCGCTAAAGACAAATTCATTGCGCCAGCGAACAAAACTCCCCGCACGACGCTCATCATCGCTACGATCATTAGAAAAGAAATTATCGAACCACGCCGCCGGCTCGCAAAATTTTTGGCTAAGATAATCGTGACTTTGGTCATACCAAGTATTAGGAGTTGCGCCGGTTTCTAAACACGAATCGGCATACGCCGGATAATTAATTAATAACGCGACCCCGAAGATAACAATACCAATGCGCCTCATTTATTCCATCCCTAAATAGGCGGAGATAACAGCGGGGTCTTGTTGAATCTCCCGCGGGGTACCCTCGGCAATTTTCCGACCGTAATCGAGTACCGCAACCCGGTCGCATAATCTCATCACCAGCGTCATATCATGCTCAATAAGCAGTAGTGTCATGCCGTCGGCGCGAATCCGCTCCAAAAGGAGGCGCAGGGATCGAGTTTCAGTAGCATTCATGCCAGCGGCTGGCTCGTCCAACGCCAAGAGGTGCGGCTCGGTCGCAAGGGCGCGGGCAATCTCCAGGCGGCGTTGATCACCGTAGGGCAGATGCCGCGCCAGATCAGCGGCATGCGCACCGATCCCCACATAATCCAAGAGTTGTTGGGCACGGGCGCGGGTCTCGGACTCGGTGGTGCGGGTGACCGCGCACCGCCGGAGCGCGCCCCAGATTCCAGTATTCGTGCGGGTATGACGCCCGACCATGACATTTTCGAGCGCGGTCATGTTGGCAAAGAGGCGAATATTCTGAAAGGTGCGGGCAATTCCCTTGCGGGTGACCGCGTGCGGGGGTAGCCCGGCAAGGGTCTTCCCGTGGAGCTTAAACCACCCCTCGTCTGGGTGATAAAGGCCGGTGAGACAATTGAAAAAGGTCGTCTTCCCCGCGCCGTTCGGGCCGATCAACCCAAAAATCGACCCAGACACGATCCGCAACGACACCGATTCCAGGGCATTGAGCCCCCCGAAGTGTTTGGTGACGGCAACCGCCTCCAGCAACGGCTCAACGGCTGACATCATAGAGGCTCTCTTGTTCTTGGTGCACGATATCGGGGTCGGCGGGCGCCAATTCCCGGGCGCGCTGCGTCGACGGCCACAACCCCTCGGGGCGAAACAGCATAACGCCGACCAAGCCGAGGCCAAAGAGTAGCAGGCGCAAGTCCGCCGGGTCGACCCAAATCCGCCCTAATACCGCATCTTGGAGGGGGCCGATGTAGCGTAACAACTCCGGCAGCACGGTGAGGAGCACCGCGCCCAAAATCACCCCGGGGATGTGCCCCATCCCGCCGAGCACCACCATGCACAAGATCATCACGGACTCTAATAGGGAAAATGACTCGGGGCTGACAAACCCTTGAAATGCGGCGAACAATCCGCCGCCGAAGCCGCCGATCGCCGCGCCAATCGCAAATGCCAGTCGTTTCAAATCGCGGGTATCTATCCCCATCGCCACCGCCGCGACCTCGTCTTCGCGGATGGCAGCCCAGGCACGGCCAATTCGTGAATCCTGAAGTCGCGTCACAATAAATATAATTCCCAAAACGCAGACAAGAAATAGATAGTAATGCAGATAAATCCCGGAAAAGGTTATGCCGAATATCTCTAGTGGTTGAGCCAAAGAATGACCGGCAATATACAACGGGTCGATCTTGTTAATTCCCTGCGGGCCATTCGTAATATTCAGCGGCGCGTTGAGATTATTAAGAAATATTCGGGTAATCTCCCCAAATCCCAGCGTTACAATTGCTAGGTAATCGCCACGCAGACGCAGGGTGGGCGTGCCCAAGAGGATGCCAAAAATACTGGCGCTGCCGGCGCTCAGCGGTAGCAATATCCAAAACGGCAGGTGTAAATCAAATTGTGGTGAGGCGAGGAGCGCATAACAATAAGCACCCAGGGCATAAAATGCGACATAACCCAAATCGAGCAGGCCGGCAAAACCCACCGTAATATTGAGTCCCAAGGCCAGCATGATATACAACAAGGTAAAATCCAGAATACGTACCCAGGTGCGTCCGGCGAAACTATCGACCGCAAAGGGCAATAGCGCCACACCTATAATCACAATGGCAGGCCTGATCTGACGCCGGATAAAGTATTTCGAGAGCAATTGAATCATAGTAGAAAAAATCTTGTCGCAAGAATCATTTTTTTCGATCTTAATGATAAAACTCTTTCGGCAGGATGATAAACTGATTCGCAATTTCTGAATAGGGAGCAATTTGTGCCCCACGCGATCCCGCTCATCACCACAATTGCCGTGAGCCTCGGCGCCGCTTTAATCCTTGGCCTAATCGTCGATCGGCTAAAACTCCCGGCCCTAGTTGGCTATTTAGTCGCCGGGGTGCTGATCGGGCCAGGCATGCCCGGCTTTGTCGACCTCGAACTCTCCGGGCAATTAGCAGAAATCGGCGTAATGCTCATGATGTTCGGCGTCGGCCTCCATTTTTCCCTCAAAGACCTTTTGGCGGTGCAGAGTATCGCCCTTCCCGGGGCAATCGTGCAAATTATAGTCGCGACCCTCCTCGGCGCCGAAATCGGCCTCTCCTGGGGGTGGCCCCGAGGCGCGAGTTTAGTCTTTGGTTTAGCGCTATCAGTCGCTAGCACGGTCGTTTTATTGCGCGGTTTAGAACAGCAAGGACTCCTCCATTCGGTCAATGGCAAAATTGCCGTCGGCTGGCTAGTCGTCGAAGATTTGGTAATGGTCATCGTGTTATTGCTATTACCGCCCTTGGCCGGATGGTTAAGCGGTAAAAGTCTCCCCAATGGCAATTCCGAATTGATTTTCATCTTATCCGTTACGTTAGGAAAAATCGTCCTTTTTGTCGGATTTATGTTGCTAATTGGCCGCCGAGTTTTCCCGATGCTGCTCTGGAAGATCGCCGCAATTGGCTCCCGCGAATTATTTACCTTATGCGTAATCGCAACCGCTTTAGGCATCGCCTATGCGTCCGCGCAATTATTCGGTGTATCATTTGCCTTGGGTGCGTTTTTCGCTGGGATTATCATGCGCGAATCTCCATTAAGCCATCGCGCCGCCGAAGAATCCCTCCCGATGCGCGACGCCTTTGCCGTATTATTTTTTGTATCGGTCGGGATGTTATTCGACCCCTATATTTTAATCGAGCAACCACTAAAAGTATTAATTGTCGTCGCAATTATTATCTTCGGCAAAGCCTTAGTCGCCTGTGGAATTGTGCTATTATTTCGCTATCCGCTCAATACGGCATTAACCGTGGGCGCGGGATTAGCGCAGATCGGCGAGTTTTCTTTTATCCTCGCGGGATTCGGTGTTGCATTAAATATTTTCCCGCAGAGCGGCCAAAATTTAATTCTTGCCGGGGCATTAATTTCCATTGCGTTTAATACCATGATCCTGCGTGCTATTGAGCCGGCTCAAATTTGGATTCGATCTCGTTCACGCCTTGCGCGTCTCTTGGAACGATCCGAAGACCCCTTGGCGGAATTACCGATTACCGTTAGCGAACAGGCAACTACCGGACATATTATTGTTGTCGGTTATGGTATCGTCGGGATTACTATTTGCCAAAAATTGCGCGAGCAGGGAATTGCGTTGGTGGTTGCGGATCAAAATCGCGATATCGTCCAAGAATTACGCATTTCGGGGATTCATGCAGTTGCTGGTGATGCCAGCGAGCCAAATGTCTTAATTCAATCTCATATTGTCCGTGCCGCTGGTTTAGTTATTACAACTCCCGACCTCGCCCGAGCACGGGCAATGATTGAAATTGCACGGATGCTCAATCCTAAAGTAGTGATTGCCTTGCGCGCTCACGATACAGAAGAATTAGAGATGTTACAAAGTGAAAATGCCGGCGTAGTTTTTTATGCTGAACAAGAATTGGCGATCAATATGGTTCAGCATTTGCTCCAAACCTTAAAACATTAAAAGAGGACTTTTATGTCGTCACTTAGCCATAACCTTGGTAATGCAACACTCTATACCCTTGAATTAGGTCCGATGGAGAATCTAATTTATTTGCTCCACGACCATGCGACTAATCAAGGCGCCGTAATTGACCCCGGCTGGGAGGCACAACAGATCCTTAATACGGCCCGCAAATTAGGAATTAAACT
>Ga0114939_10003587_pt1 | contig 10793 bp, 10 predicted proteins | sample AshMeaCrysSpring_FD_87196 | JGI IMG/M metagenome (GOLD analysis project Ga0114939, IMG submission 87196) | Groundwater microbial communities from Big Spring, Nevada to study Microbial Dark Matter (Phase II) - Ash Meadows Crystal Spring | ecosystem: Environmental > Aquatic > Deep subsurface >... | reverse complement strand
AATGACTAATAACTAATGACTAATGACTAATGACTAATGACTACCTATCGTACTCCCGGTCGTAGTCGTACTGTTCAGTTCTCCTAGATTCTGCACGGGGAGGTAAATATTCAGCCCGACGCATGGGTACCAAGGGATAGGTGGTATCGCTTGGTGGTTGCATCACTTGGATGGTACGGCTAGAACGTTGCGAATTACCAGAAAACAAAGCAAATACCCCAGCTACTACAATCCCACCGCCAATCGTTAGAGCAGCCCCTCCTACAGCCCAGACAATCCCCGAACTCCACCAAGGAGTAGTTGTCGAGGATGCCGTTAGAAATGATGTTTGAGCCCCGGGGGTATTGGAATTAGGTAGTGGTGGAGTTGTAGCATTAGTCTTTAACTGAGCATTTTGGGAATCAATCACAAACTGCTGATTTTGTACCTGCGCTTTGAGCTGTTCGTTTTCCATTTGCAGGCGATCGCGTTCCATTGTCAGCCGTTGACTTTCCACCCCGCAGTTGGGAGCAGCTTGTGTACCGAAACCGGGCTGCATTTGAGGGTTTTGCTGCATCCACGGATTCTGCTGCATGTTTTGTACTGGCATTTGCGGGGGAATAGCGACGTTGGCTTGTAGGGGATTTCCTCCGCCTTTGAACATTACCAGAGCCGCCAGTCCCGCTATGGCAACCCCACCGATAAATGCCATACTTTCACTCATCGCCCTTCCCCTCTAACAGCCACTGAGATTACAAACATTTGTAACTGATGCACTCTAACATGCATAACAGCAATCTTACTCAAATTTAGTTAAACTCCCCAAGCACATGGGTTCAGCATCGCGTAGGTTTTAACCACCTGATATCTGCTCTTAATATTCAAAACTACATCAGTTAAATTGTCTAGCCGGAACGTCAGGATTTTACAATTCAGGTGGCGATCGCCGCTTTCAAATCGGAGCAAAATTCACCAATCGCCTTCAATCCCTGTTGGTGAGTCCCTTCCGCTAGTCGGTTAACAAATGCACTACCGACAATTACTCCATCTGCACCCCAAGCGCGGACTTGTTGAGCCTGTTGGGGTTGGGAAATCCCAAACCCGACAGCAATGGGTTTGTTTGTCACTTTGCGTAATTGTTGTAATAATTCTGCGACTCGTGTTTCCATTTGCGATCGCATTCCTGTCACACCAGTAACGCTGACTAAATATATAAATCCTTGAGAAGCCCGTGCTATTGCTTCTATTCGTTCTGGGGAACTCGTAGGAGCTACTAATAAAATTACCTCAATCCCCACTTCCACAGCCGGGACGAGCAGCCCTTCGGCTTCTTCTAGAGGTAAATCAGGCACTACTAACCCCGTGACTCCTGCTGCGGCAATTTCTTGGAGGAACTTTTCAATGCCCCGGTTTAAAATTGGGTTGTAGTAGGTAAACAGTACTATCGGCGCCCGCAAATTAGGAGTCACCGTTGAGAGCATTTCCAGTACCTGCTCTAATTTTGTCCCTTTTTGCAGAGCGCGGGTAGCGGCTGCTTGAATAACCGGACCATCCGCTAAGGGGTCTGAGTAGGGAACTCCCAGTTCAATCATATCCGCACCACTGCGATCGAGAATTTGCAGTGCTTGTGCGGTGGTTGCTAAATCTGGGTCTCCCGCAGTGATAAACGGAATCAAAGCACACTGGGAGTTCCGGGCTAAATTTTCAAAGCAATGGGAAATCGAAGTCATTAGTCAGTCATTGGTCATTAGTCATTAGTCATTAGTTCAGAGTTGGTACTCAAAAGTCAAGCTAGGGACTGGTGATTGTTGACGAATAACCAATCCAGTTAACCCTGAGCTTTCTTTTGTTGTTCTATTTCAGCTTGAAGTTTTGCCAATTCTTCTGGGGTCATTTCCTCTAGACGCTTTTGGAGAACTGCTTGTTCATATTCTTCCCGTTGTTGGTGATAGGTCAGGTTATTGTTAAGCGCTCGCCAAATATAAGTTAACAACCAGCCTATCAATCCCAAAACTAATAAAGCTTGGCTCCAGATACCGGCTTGTTGGCTATCTAATCCCAGCATCTGGAAAATGACATACAGCAAACCACCAGCGATGAAAATCCCTAAGCCAATTCCAATAGCATCAATGCGTCGCATTCGAGGTATTTCCTAGATATTTTTAAGCTTCAATTTGTCGCCGTTGGGGTCGCAAATTGACGAAGGGAGCCAAAACCAACAAACCTGGCAAGAAAAAGAATACCAGGAAGTACATCAACAGACGTTCTACTGAGCTAGCCACATACCACCGCTGTTTCATGTAGAACAATACAGCAATGGGAACTACCAACAAGTAAGCTCCAGCTAACACCAAATACAGTAGGGGTACAATCAAGCTGAGTTCCATCGTGGACAAAACCTCTGCGATATAGCTGTTTTCTATCTTAAAATGATGCGCCTCTATTAGGGAAGCTAAGCTTCCTGTTGTGATTTCGATAGGTATGATTAACTTATCTAGGGAATCGAGATGACGAACAAACCTCTTTCCCAGTCCCCGGTCTTGGGTCTCCAATCCCCTTTTTGGAAAATTTTTCTAAAAATACTTGCATAAATACCCAAACTAATGTTGGAATAGATAAAGTGATTTTCTGTGGAAGACTAACGACGACAGAAAACCAAGCGGGGGCGTGGCGGAATGGTAGACGCTACGGACTTAGAAAACTGAGCCTTGATAGAGAAATCTTTCAAGTGTAAGCTCTCAAACTCAGGGAAACCTAAATCTGGTAACAGACATGGCAATCCTGAGCCAAGCCCAAAAATTGGCGATTTGAGATTTGCGATTTGAGATTGCTTCCTAATCCAAAATCGGCTCATCCAAAATCTAAAATTGCGGGAAGGTGCAGAGACTCGACGGGAGCTACCCTAACGTCATCATCAGTCTATAATCCTGGTGTCACAGTCGAGGGTAAAGAGAGAGTCCAATTCTCAAAGCCGGATGAGATATTGCTAAGGCAGTAGCGAAAGCTGCGAGAGAATGAAAATCCGTTGACCGTAAAAGGTCGTGAGGGTTCAAGTCCCTCTGCCCCCATAGTTTTTAACAAATTCTGCGCTCTGCCCCATCCCTCTACAGGGTGGGGATGAATAGCAGGGCGATTGGGAGGTGCATCCCTTATGGATTTGACACTCCCCACCCATGCAATGCGGGGGATTCTAGCTTCATCATCGTTGCTTGCTCTTGCAAGTCTTGCGACCAACAGGACTAGAGGCTACAACTCCAAAGCGCGTTACTTCCGGGCTGCCCACCCGTAGCGTTTGCACGACTTAAGATTACTTTGGCTGCATTCACATCTCGGTGTTCAACATATCCGCAGTTTGCCACTACCTTAACAAAATACGATGTGCTTTTCGAGTTTTTCAAAGAGCGATCGCACTCTTGAGAGTCTGACTCTCCCTGAAAAATAACTAACTAGGATAGATGTTGTCTCTCCTAACCAGTAATCCTATAAGCTATTTTAATTATGAATTTTTATTAAGCACCTGATTTCTCAATAAAATACCCAGTTATCAATAATCTCAGGAAATTTTCTCATTAGATTGACGCTAAATATAGGGTTTTGGCGATTGATATTTTATCAATTATTCGTGTTAAGATAAAAATGTATAATCTGAAGCCCCTTATTAGGGTTTTTCAGCACCCATATTTAAACGTCTCAGCAAATACATTTTTGCAGTTTAAATACTTAAACAAAGATTGATAGGTATTTAGCCAGACAGGGTGTAGTTGAGAAACGCAGAGGTACGCAAACAAAAGATATATATACCTAACTCTGCATTTCTCTAGACAATAAGAGCGTTGCTGACCTTTCTTTGCGTATGCAGCGTACCTCTGCGTGAGCTATGCACCCATCCATCAGCAACGCCACAATTACTTACTCACCGCTGCCTTCGCCAAGAACTTCTCTAGTTCAGTCAGCGCTTCCGCATCAACCTTAGTCTGCATCGGACAGAACTTAGGACCGCACATCGAGCAAAACTCAGCCGTCTTATAAATATCCGCCGGTAAAGTCTCGTCGTGATATTCCTTCGCTCTATCTGGGTCGAGGGCTAATTCAAACTGACGGTTCCAGTCGAAGTTGTAACGCGCCTTGGAAAGCTCATCATCTCTATCTCTTGCACCCGGACGATGACGAGCAATATCGGCAGCATGGGCAGCTATTTTATAGGCAATCAAACCATTCCGCACGTCTTCAGCGTTGGGTAAACCCAGGTGTTCCTTGGGGGTGACGTAACACAACATCGCTGTACCGTACCAACCTGCCATCGCCGCACCAATAGCAGAAGTTATATGGTCGTAACCAGGAGCAATGTCAGTGACCAACGGACCGAGGACATAGAAAGGCGCCTCGGAACACTCTTCCATTTGCTTGCGGACGTTGAATTCAATCTGATCCATCGGGACGTGTCCAGGACCTTCCACCATCACCTGGACATCATGTTCCCAAGCTTTGCGGGTAAGCTGTCCGAGAGTCTTGAGTTCCGCTAACTGAGCGTCATCCGAAGCATCATGGGTACAACCAGGACGCAACGAATCACCCAAACTGAAGGAAACATCGTATTTCTTGAAGATTTCGATGATGTCGTTAAAGTGGGTATAGAGGGGGTTTTGTTTGTGGTGATGCAGCATCCAGCGGGCGATAATCCCACCACCACGGGAGACAATCCCTGTGATACGACTTCTCACCAAAGGCAAATGCTCAATCAAAATCCCCGCGTGGATGGTCATGTAGTCCACACCCTGCTGGGCGTGTTTCTCGATAATGTGGAGAAAGTCGTCGGGTGTGAGATTTTCCATTTTCCCGTGTACGCTTTCTAATGCCTGATAAATCGGTACGGTACCGATGGGAACGGGTGAAGCTTTGATAATCGCTGTGCGAATTTCATCTAAATTACCACCCCCAGTAGACAAGTCCATGACGGTATCGGCGCCATACTTCACCGCCAGTTTCAACTTGTCCACTTCTTCCTGGAGGTTGGAAGAGTTGGGAGAAGCGCCGATGTTGGCGTTTACCTTACACTTGGAGGCAATACCAATCGCCATTGGTTCCAAGTTCGTATGGTTAATGTTGGCGGGGATAATCATCCGTCCCCGTGCTACTTCGTCACGAATTAGCTCAACAGGGAGATTTTCCCGCCTAGCAACGTAGTGCATTTCTTCGGTGAACACACCTTGACGAGCATAATGCATTTGGGAAACATTGCTTTGCCCACGGCGCTTAGCGACCCATTCTGTACGCATATTCAATTCCTCGATATACAGCTTCCCTCCGCTGGTATTACCCAGACTCAGGTGTTAAGGGTGTATTCTCAGCCTTTTAGAAGGCACCCCTAGCATGGTTGAAGATTGTACCATTTTTGTGGGTGCTGGAATTGGAATCGGGGTGAATTTCTCCGGTTTTGTCAGTGAATCTCCAACCGAAAGTGCTGATGGTGTGACGCGAGCGCATAAGAGTGGAAAATCATGTTCACAACCTGTATGAAATCAACAGTGGAGATAGAAGAAATAACACAACCCCCACATTTCTCACCCCTGAGTGCGATCGCATAAACGGTTCAGATGCAATAACATAAGCAGATTTTAGAATTTGCGAGAATAGAAGGTCGGATTGTTTTAATACAAGACTTGGATTTTTCTATGTTAAGCCGTTAGCAATTACGATCAGCCAAGCTTGATGACATTGCGGCTATCTTCTGCAAAGCCTGATGTGGTAACACAAAGACTTCTAGAAGTTCTACCCAATTTGGACCGGGATCTGATAGAGGGTTCAGCCATGACCATTGACGACGATTCTGTACGTATTCGTAAGTTGCCGATTCGTTGAGATGAGATCTAATGGAAAAGTTAAACATCTTTGAGAAAAACGAGCGCTCAATTTCCAAACAAATAAATCAATACTTATATACATAGAATAAATAGTAACTATTTGTACAATAATATAACTGTTTACGTATTTATATTGAAAAAAAACCGGCTTTATACTTCAATAGCAAGAAAAGAATTATACTTAACTACTTGTCTTGTACTTCCTTAACAGCGAATGGCGATCGCAAGGGCTGCTTCCTATCAAAATACTCATGCCAAAATCACAGTAATAGTACGCTGATTTTCCGTCACCACAACCTGCATTGATAAACGTTCTTCTATTGGTAGTGCATTTTTACGTCGGTCAAACACAAATAACCAACCTTCATTCAATCCCAACCGCGCTTCTGACCCTTACTGGAAACCTTGGGTTTGTTCGACCCACCTTACCAAGTCCGAAGTGAGAAATATGTCCGGTTTGAAATTGAAGATGGGTATACCCAACTCGACGGCTTGATTGATGCCTTGGTAATCCGTGATTACTTGTGGTTGATTGTGATTGAAACTAAGCGTTACGGTTTTAGTGTTCGCCAAGCAATTCCCCAAACCCTTGCTTACATGTTCGGTGCAACTATATCTCCCGTGTTTGCGTTGATTACTACGGGAGAGGATTATTTATTTATTTATTAAATGCGATCGCCAAAGCGCAGCCCTAGCTGTTCGCGATTCCGCTCATTATGCGCTGTCGGATAAATTTACTCCTAGCACAGTTGAAGGTAATGAACTGTATTCTGCTGCACAAATCTTGAAGCGGTTGGTCAGTGTGTAAGCCTTCAATAATGCCAAATCTTGTTGGTATTCCATCCACAACATGTTTTTCAAGATACGGAGTTGGCGATCGCAACTTAGTTGGCGGATTTAATCCTTAGTGTATCGTGGTTTATGCATCTAAAGGGCTGCGAACAGGTTTACCACCGCGATTAAAATCTTAGTATAAATATTCCTGGTATTTACGTGTTTTTGTACGAGTAATTACTGAATATTGCGAATGTCATAGCCATTTTGTAATAGATGGGTAGCAAAACTGTGGCGAAATGTGTGACCGGAAATCAAAGGGCTTGCGCCTTTTGATTTCCGGTCAACGTCTCGATTCAACAGCCTTCTGGCCCACAGAAACTGTGCCCGTACAGTACTTCCGCATCACAGATGTAGATAATGCCCGCATAATCGAGGAAAAACTTCACTGCGACCTCATCCGCAATCTTCTGGGCCATAATTCGATCAGGGGTGAGCACCTCGAACTTGATATTCGCCGTGGTGTCGGAAACGTTGGGTTGTCCCGACGAGCGCACGTTGCGACTGCCTTTACCGCCAGTTTCCAGAACTGTATAACCTGTCGCCCCGGATTCTTCGATAATCGTGGCGATCTTTTTCAGCAGAATCTTTTCTGTGATGATGACGAGCTTTTTGGCTGGTTTGGCCATGTTGACTACCTCTTTTGTCTACTAACCTACTGAGTCTGCCGAATCAAGGGAGCGGCGACTGACCGCCTATCGCCTGGGCAAGCCCGAGGAAGAGCGGTATACACACGCCAATCGCAATTGGCGTACCGACCGCTGTGGACGCGCCTATATAGGCGGATGGATTGGCTGACGGGATACCGGCTCGCAATGTGGGCGGACCTGAGATGTCTGAACTAGAGGAAGCGATGACAGCCAAGACCACGACACCGCCCATACTGAATCCCGTGGTGTAATGGGCAATCATGCCTAGACCGAAGGCAATTAACCCATGCAGCACCGGTGCCACCACACTATACACGACGTACCATTGAGCTACCTTACGCAGTTCCCCAACCCTTGACCAAGCCTCCATACCCATGACCAGCATCAAGATCGAAAGCAAGCCGCGAAATGCAGGATCGTAGAAGCTTTTATAGACACTTTCTGGCCTGGTGAACAGACCAAGAGCGAGACCTAACAACATTGCCGATAAGGCAGGACCCCGGAGGCTTTCCTCGATGATCGGCCATATCTTGACCCGATTATCCCCATCCCCCTTCTTCTGGCTGAGATACTCCTGCCGGGTGCTGGGATAATCGCCTGCCGCAACAGACTGCTCAGTAGAGTAGGCTGCTTCTTTACGCTTCTTCTTGTTGAGATAAATATTGGCTATAACAATCGCAGTTACGAGCGCAGGGATATCCATGAAGGGATAGAGTGCGCCAGCCCATGCCTCGTATGACATTTTTTGCTCTTCCAGTACCGTCAGGGCGGCAGCCATAGTAGAGCCACTCACAGCACCAAACAACCCCCCGGTCGCGATTGCATCCACGGTTCTGACCTTCGGCAGCTTGCCTAACGTATAGCGCGCGATGAATACAATTACAATCCCTGCTACTACAGAAAACAATGCGGGTAACACCATATCCGCCAGGTTGGAATTGCGGATCGCAATACCACCTGTCAGACCGATTTTGGTGAGCAGCATGAAGACGATGATCGTACAAATCGACTCTGGAATTACCAATTCGCTACCAAGGGCGGCAATAATCATACCGCCAATCAGAAACGCAAGAGTTGGGGACTGCAACTGCTTAACGAAGTCCGTTAAAAAAAGGGACAAAAAATCCACGAATAACTCCTTGTGACTCCTCTGATGAGGGTTATTGCAATAAGTGAACTAAGTGAACTTTCAAGAGTTAAAGAGAATAAGAGTGAGGAGCTTCACCCCTATAGCACAGGTGTTGCACGAGAACCTGTAGACAGGGCTGACGGTCATTGCCCTGGTCGGTTCAGAGATCAACGTTTGGAGAATGAAATCTGGCATCTGCGATCGCGCCCTTAAAGCTATCTCAACAGCAGATTACCGAGAATGATTGCCGAGCAACTTCAATCTCTGAAAAACTAAACCGTAATAGTTAAATCATTTGGATGTTTTTAATTATTTATGTATTTTTAACTGTACGCTACTCTGGAGTATTATTAATTATTTAGTGATTTGAAAAAAGTTTTGGTATATATAGAAATTATTCTATGGTTTTTACCTCACTGATACCGTGAAGCCAGTGGTCGGCGGCATCAGCCCAACAAGTCGTTGCAGCGGCGGAATAAAGGTGATTGTCAGGAATTATTCATTGAGTCACTAGCCGCCACTGAACTTGGTCGTTAGCTGGCTCCGTACCGAGGCTTGCACTCGTTCTTGAAGGTTGCCGATAAATCCGAAAACGCTCAGGGGATTGTCTGTGGTGGCAGTCATTCGAGATTGTGTGTGGTGTTTCACAGCGCTTAAGGGCGATCGCTTGTCAGATGATCAGTCCACTTCGTTTTCCCCACATAGTTAAAAAGTTGTGGGATGGTGTCCAGGGAGAATAAATATAGTAATTGGTTTTATTTTGGTTGTCACCCCTGGAGATATGTCGGTGCGATCGCTTGCGCTGATTTTGAGGTTCGCGGGATTTTCACCTATAGATGTGGGAGATTTTTTATGACGTTCCAAAGTGGGGTTAGCGTAAAGCTAACCGTCAGATATCACCCTACAGGGTGATGGGTTTAATTCATGGCGTATCATGGTTTATGCATCTAAAGGTATGTGAACAGCTAATAGAATCGGAAAAGCAGGCAAACCAGAGAAAAACTGTGGATGGTAGGACGATTTATGTTGAACAGTAGCCATTTTTTTGATAGTTGCAGTTTTCTTAGGGCTAAACCTCCCGAAAAATATTTCGGGGTCAGTCAAAGGTTGGGTAAAATGGCAACGTAGGTGGAAATAGAGGGTATCGAGAAGGAGGACGAGCGTCGATAAATCTGCTAACGAAGCATGAGTCTTATTCTCGCTAGATGGTGTATTGTAAAAGATGGTGTAAACACAACCTGCTGAGATGGGGTTTGTACCTTTCTAACGTCACATCAAAGTTTCCACAGAGAATATCCTTCTCAATCTGTTGAGCCTTCATCTGAGCTAGTTTGCGATTAGCAGAGGTATCCGAAAAGCCTGTTGACAGATAGTGTCGTTTCCCAGCATGGGAAAACACAAGTTGCAAGCGATTATTGGATATTTTGATTTGTACGGAACCTTTCAAAGCCTTGCGTTGCAACTCATTGGAGTACATAGCTTACCTCTTGAAAGGAAAAGGTATCTCCGCTGTGAATTACCCCAATTTTACCCCAATAATTTTTTGCAATCTAGATATTTACACCCATAAAAAAGTACAAACCCCTTGAGAATCAACAATCTCAGGGGGCTTTGAAGTATGCCAGGAACCAGACTTGAACTGGTGACACGAGGATTTTCAGTCCTCTGCTCTACCGACTGAGCTATCCCGGCGCGGTGTGGGCGTTTGCTTCACCGATTTATTAATGTAGCAAACCCGAAAGCATTTTGCAAGCAAAAATCGAAAAAAAAATTTATCCTGCCCTCACTCCAAATTTCACCCAAGTAAAGACTAAAGAGAATACCACAAACTGGACAAGAACAATACTCGGACCAGAAGCAAAGTTAAACAGACCAGAGAGGATAATCCCAGCGATACTAGTAAACACACCGACAATCATCGAAATCACCAAAAAACGGCGAAAGTGGTGACTTAGGAGTTTCCCCGTCGCAGCAGGAATGACGAGGAAGGCATTCACAAGTAAAATTCCCACAGCTTTAATAGCCACTGCTACAGCACCAGACAGCAAAACCACAAAGCCATAACGATATACTTGTACCGGAATACCTTGGACTTTAGCCACTGCGGGATTCAGCGTTAATAAAATTTGCTGCCGTAGGGTGGAAAACAAAAAAATCCCACTACTCAAGAGCATTAATCCAGTCAAAATTAAATCTTCTGTATTACTAGCCAGAATATCACCAAACAGCACACTCATTAAGTTACCGCGATAGCCCTTGATCAGACTGCTCAAAATCACACCAATTGCTAATGCTCCTGACAGGACAATACTCAAAACACTGTCGCTAGCTAAATCAGTT
>Ga0114939_10003586_pt1 | contig 10795 bp, 5 predicted proteins | sample AshMeaCrysSpring_FD_87196 | JGI IMG/M metagenome (GOLD analysis project Ga0114939, IMG submission 87196) | Groundwater microbial communities from Big Spring, Nevada to study Microbial Dark Matter (Phase II) - Ash Meadows Crystal Spring | ecosystem: Environmental > Aquatic > Deep subsurface >... | reverse complement strand
AACCCTGTTGGGGGAATTAGACCAAGAGTTATGCCATTTAGAAGCTAATGTCGAGCCGACTTGGAAAGGTTTAGTTGCACCCTTAGAGAAGCTGACAGACCGGCTAAGCTGGACTTGGGGTGTGGTGAATCATTTAATGGGGGTGAAAAATAGCAATGAATTACGCCAAGCCTATGAAACAGTACAACCGCAGGTAGTGCAATTTTACAACAAGCTCAGCCATGGCCAACCGATTTACGCCGCTTTTAGGGCACTGCACTCTAGCGATAGTTGGACAAGCTTAGAACCAGCCCAAAAGCGGATTGTGGAAGCAGCGATTCGCGACGCGCAACTTTCCGGGGTGGGTTTACAAGGTGCAGCGCGGGAACGTTTTAATGCGATTCAGATGGAATTGGCGGAACTTTCCACCAAGTTCTCTAACCACGTCCTGGATGCTACTAAAGCTTTCAGCATGACCCTGACTACCCCAGAAGAAGTAGCAGGTTTACCCCCTAGCTTACTCAGCTTAGCAGCCCAAGCTGCCCGTGGGGCGGGGTCAGAAAATTCTACCGCCGAAACAGGACCGTGGTTGATTACTTTAGACTTCCCCAGCTATGCTCCCTTTATGCAGCACAGTCAGCGCCGGGATTTGCGGGAGAAAATCTACAGAGCATTTATCACCCGTGCTTCCACTGGTGAGTTTGACAACAATCCTTTAATTGAACGCATATTGACCCTGCGGAAAGAATTAGCAGGTTTACTCGGTTTTGATAATTACGCAGACATGAGCCTCGCTAGTAAAATGGCTCCTAGCGTCGAAGCTGTGGAGGCTCTGATGGAAGAGTTGCGGCGTGTCAGTTACGATGCAGCCCTGAAGGATTTGGCGGACCTGAAGGCTTTTGCAGCTAGTAAGGGTGCAGCGGAAGCTGACGACCTGAAGCACTGGGACATCACTTTTTGGTCGGAACGGCAACGGGAAGAAAAGTTTGCCTTCACCGACGAAGAATTACGCCCCTATTTTCCCCTAACCCAAGTATTAGATGGTTTGTTTGGCTTAGTTGAGCGCATCTTTGGTGTTACCGTCACTCCCGCTGATGGACAAGCTCCTGTTTGGCAGGAAGATGTGCGTTATTTCCAAATTGCTGATGATACCGGAAGTGCGATCTGCCCGAAGGGCAGCAGCGAAGCTATCGCCTACTTTTATTTAGACCCCTACAGCCGTCCGGCGGAAAAACGCGGTGGTGCTTGGATGGATGTCTGCATTAACCGGGGTAAAGTTATCCAAGGGGATACAACTACAACCCGTCTTCCCGTGGCTTATCTGGTATGTAACCAAACTCCCCCGATTGATGGGAAACCAAGCTTGATGAGTTTCTATGAGGTAGAGACGCTGTTCCACGAGTTTGGTCACGGGTTACACCACATGCTAACCAAGGTAGACTACAGTGGGGCTGCCGGTATTAATAATGTCGAGTGGGATGCAGTGGAACTACCGAGCCAATTCATGGAAAATTGGTGCTATCACCGGGAAACCTTATTTGGGATGGCGAAGCACTACGAAACTGGTGAACCCCTACCGGAGCATTATTACCAGAAATTATTGGCAGCGAAAAATTACATGAGCGGTACTTCCATGCTGCGCCAGTTGCACTTTAGCAGTGTTGATTTGGAACTGCACTCTCACTACAATCCCGGTGGTGCAGAAACTTTCCGTGATGTCCGCAGTCGCATTGCTAAAACTACTACAATAATTCCTCCCTTGCCAGAGGATGCTTTCTTATGTGCTTTTAGTCATATCTTTGCTGGAGGCTATGCGGCGGGTTATTACAGCTACAAGTGGGCGGAAGTATTGAGTGCTGATGCTTTTGCGGCTTTTGAAGAAGCGGGACTGGAAGATAAAATGGCGCTGGTGTCTACTGGGAAGCTTTTCCGGGAAACAGTTCTAGCGCTAGGTGGTAGCCAGCACCCGATGGAAGTATTTAAGTCCTTCCGGGGTCGGGAACCAAGTACTGAGCCTCTGCTGCGCCATAGTGGGTTGACTGCGGCAGCGGATTAAGAACGGATGTAACGGATAAGATGGGTAGGGGTAAGGCAATGCCTCCTGAGATGGAAACAATCCATCAGCAAATCCGGATGTAACGGATAAGATGGGTAGGGGTAAGGCATTGTCTTACCCCTAGGTAGATTTTGATGGAGCGCGAATTTGGTGAAATGGTATTACATCTGCGGTGCAGGAGATATTACTTTTCCACCAGCTTTCTCCATCCCCACAGGAATATTATCCTAAAAAAATAGGCAGGCTTCTCGCCTGCCCATGCTGTATGCGTCTATGCATCTCAGGCAGTTGTAGCCCAAGTATCACTTTTCCCCAAGCATCTGCTGAGGAAAGAGAATGCAAGTCCTCTCATTTATGAAGTGATTATTAAGTTATTACAATTAAAGATAAACAAACGCAAAGGTGGGTGTCACCCCTCATCCCCAACCCTTCTCTCCAGGGAGAAGGCTGAGGGTAAATTTCCCAATTCGTAGCCTAATTCAGCAAGTCCTTTGAAATCACAGACATCTCTCAAAACAGTTTTGCTCAAATCTTATGCTTGGTCATCACTTTTGGCTCTTTTGCCCCAAATTAGGAAGCATATTATCTATAAGTTTACTCGTCTGTGGGTTGCTTCGGACGGCTGATGCTCAGGAGGTGAATCCCCCTGACCGAGGTAAACCCCAGCGGATAGATGATAGTGGGACGCGGGGAGATATGATTCTATTTCAGCCCCCTGACCGGGGTTTACCAGGAAGACGGGACGATGGGGGGACTCGTGGTCCGGGTACTTGTTTACGGGGTAATCCTCCGGTTGTGTCTTTGCTATTACCAAAAACTAACTTGGGTTTGACTACTGTTCCCTACCCACGGTTTTTCTGGTATGTTCCAGAAACTAGTGCTAAACGGGCTAGGTTTGACCTGTTTCGCGTAGACGAGCGTTCCCAACAACGTACCTCTGTCTATAGTCGAATGGTGAATCTTTCCGGTCAACCAGGGGTGATGAGTTTAGCTTTACCGAGCAAGGGGAATATCCGTCCTCTGGAAGTGAATCAGGATTATTACTGGTCGGTGACAATTCTGTGTAACTCGCAGGATAAGTTACCCCGAAAGCAAGTAACTGTGGATGGTTGGGTACAGCGTGTTTCTCTGAGTCAAAATGAAACTGCTCAACTGGCTAAGTCTACAACTATGGAACGTCTAAGGTTTTACGCTGCTCAGGGTTTGTGGGGAGATTTGATTTCGACTTTGGCTGATTTACGCGCTTGTAAACCCACAGATACCAGGCTAGCGGCAATTTGGACAACAATTTTGCAATCCGTTGATTTGGGTGCGATCTGCGCTCCGTGCAGCAGCGAAGCTATCGCTCCACAGCCTTTGCTACAACTTCGGCGATCGCCGAATACGAGCCACGAGTTAGAATGGTGCGATCGCTCCACAGCCTTTGCTACAACCCCAGTGTCCAAAAGCTAATTAAGTTGTAGGATGGGGTAAAAGGAAGACTTTTGACATCTTTGACCATTACCCATTCCCAATTTTCCGTCAACCTGTGGGTGTTTTTTTAGAGAGGCTAATTTTTGTGGCTGAAAGCTTTATCCTGTCTGGCTTTGACCTTCCTCATCCTCTTTGGGGGGTTGACGGAAACTCTCAAAGTATTACTATCCAAGGATTTGAGCGATTTGTTTGCTTCAGTGTCTTGACAATCCGATGCCTGAAAAGGTACTTTTGTTTTAGGTTGACGGAACAGTACCTTGAAAACCAAATACAGCAAGCCTCCCAGTTTGAGCCGTTGCAACTTTTATTAATCCCTATTAGGGATTGAAACTCCCGGCAAGCGCGGTGTGAGGGAAACCTTGGGACGGTTGCAACTTTTATTAATCCCTATTAGGGATTGAAACAACCAGGGAGTGAGATCTCCCTCATAAATTAGTGTTGCAACTTTTATTAATCCCTATTAGGGATTGAAACAAGAATGCGACGCTCCCCCATGAAAAACCAAAAAGTTGCAACTTTTATTAATCCCTATTAGGGATTGAAACAACCAGGGAGTGAGATCTCCCTCATAAATTAGTGCGTTGCAACTTTTATTAATCCCTATTAGGGATTGAAACAATTGAATTTTCAACAACGCGGCTCGCGCCAGGGGGCAACATAGTTGCAACTTTTATTAATCCCTATTAGGGATTGAAACATCTTATTCATCCTTGAATTTTTTGAACGGGTGCGTTGCAACTTTTATTAATCCCTATTAGGGATTGAAACACTAAGTCGATAAGACGTGATGTTGAGCCTAAAGTTGCAACTTTTATTAATCCCTATTAGGGATTGAAACATAAGTCCCAGTGGAGCAGCTGACTCCGTAGCGGGTTGCAACTTTTATTAATCCCTATTAGGGATTGAAACGGGGCAATCAAGGGGCTATCGGCTAGCCTCTCGCAAGGGTTGCAACTTTTATTAATCCCTATTAGGGATTGAAACTTTCAAGGCATTGAGATACTTCTCCGAGCGGAAGATGTTGCAACTTTTATTAATCCCTATTAGGGATTGAAACCTTATTAACCCCAAAACTATCCACGCTGAAAAGTGTTGCAACTTTTATTAATCCCTATTAGGGATTGAAACGCGGACGGAGGTACTTACGCGAGCGGACCACCTCGGTTCACGGTGGTTGCAACTTTTATTAATCCCTATTAGGGATTGAAACGGATTCAGATTTTGGCAGTTTCCATTTCCATGAAATAGTTGCAACTTTTATTAATCCCTATTAGGGATTGAAACCCTAGAAGAAATTATCTCTCCTAGGTTCTCTTGAGTTGCAACTTTTATTAATCCCTATTAGGGATTGAAACGAACCAATAGGTGCGGTGGCTCTATCGGCTGTGGTTGCAACTTTTATTAATCCCTATTAGGGATTGAAACAACCAAAAGCAACAACGGCAGCACGCATCTGATGCGGGTTGCAACTTTTATTAATCCCTATTAGGGATTGAAACGGTAAGCTTGACCGCTTTACCAATCCACCCATGTTGCAACTTTTATTAATCCCTATTAGGGATTGAAACGCAAAACAGTCTCACCATCCACAACTTTTTTAAGGAGCGTTGCAACTTTTATTAATCCCTATTAGGGATTGAAACAAAATGACGGCAGGAAGTGCCGTGAAAATGACGGGTTGCAACTTTTATTAATCCCTATTAGGGATTGAAACCTTTTTTGTAAAGCTACAGATTCTTCAGGATTGTTGCAACTTTTATTAATCCCTATTAGGGATTGAAACGACGATTGCCTTCACCGATGGAGCGAACGCTCCTCATGTTGCAACTTTTATTAATCCCTATTAGGGATTGAAACGGCACTTAGCCTCTTTGCTCGGCTCGCCTTCATAGTTGCAACTTTTATTAATCCCTATTAGGGATTGAAACTCCATCAATTTAATAGCTTTATCAAACATAATATTTGTTGCAACTTTTATTAATCCCTATTAGGGATTGAAACTACCCCCCCAAGTGACGCAGGGGCAACATATTCGTTGCAACTTTTATTAATCCCTATTAGGGATTGAAACACATAACTATTAAGAGAATGAGTAAAAAATCCGTTGTAGTTGCAACTTTTATTAATCCCTATTAGGGATTGAAACGAACAACTACGCAAACATGTAGCTTGTCTAGAAAGTTGCAACTTTTATTAATCCCTATTAGGGATTGAAACCTTTTTGCCAAAAGGGATGGACGTGCTTCTACCGCGTTGCAACTTTTATTAATCCCTATTAGGGATTGAAACTTTTAATTTGTTTAGAGCAACGATTGTCGCCAAAGGTTGCAACTTTTATTAATCCCTATTAGGGATTGAAACACAGAGCGACGTAGCCAAGTATTAAATATTCAATAGTTGCAACTTTTATTAATCCCTATTAGGGATTGAAACGTACAAGATAACTCTTGTGACCGCCCCCGAAGCCGTTGCAACTTTTATTAATCCCTATTAGGGATTGAAACCATACTACCATTACAAGTTCAGGATTATTTTTACGTTGCAACTTTTATTAATCCCTATTAGGGATTGAAACAGAGGTAATTTCCTACAATCAAATGCTTGAGTCTGTTGCAACTTTTATTAATCCCTATTAGGGATTGAAACATGTAGAATGGAGAGTTTCCAATGGGAACTAATCCGTCGTTGCAACTTTTATTAATCCCTATTAGGGATTGAAACACAAACCTCAACCCATCACCCTACTGTGTGACGAGTTGCAACTTTTATTAATCCCTATTAGGGATTGAAACACTTTCCGAACTGTTTGCGTCCATCGGGCTGGCAGTTGCAACTTTTATTAATCCCTATTAGGGATTGAAACTTCGGGCAACTGAGCCTGTTTTAACAGACAGCGCGTTGCAACTTTTATTAATCCCTATTAGGGATTGAAACCGCACATAACTAGACCATAAGCAATTCCTCCTGACGTTGCAACTTTTATTAATCCCTATTAGGGATTGAAACTGCATCATTAAAAAGTAAATAAGGTGTATATCTATATCGTTGCAACTTTTATTAATCCCTATTAGGGATTGAAACGAAAACCTTTGAGGGACTGGAAGAGGAGTGCATGGTTGCAACTTTTATTAATCCCTATTAGGGATTGAAACTCGCCTAAAGCAGTTTTAGCGGCATTATCAAAAGGTTGCAACTTTTATTAATCCCTATTAGGGATTGAAACACCTACCCCAACAGCACTAAGTTCACGCAACAGCCGGGTTGCAACTTTTATTAATCCCTATTAGGGATTGAAACAACATCCAGCGCGATCGCATTTGGTTGTGTCCCGTCAAGTTGCAACTTTTATTAATCCCTATTAGGGATTGAAACGGCAGATTGAATATCCAATTGTGTATCTAAATACTCGGATAAACCCGGAAAAAAAGATAATATATCTAATTTAAAAATGCTAAAAATATAAATCTCATACTCATTTATCATTAGCGATAAACGAAAATTTAAGTAACTAGAAAAAACAAATTTTGGAACTTGGAAATGGGTAGCGATCGCACAGCTAACACTAACGCACAGGTAACACCAACAAAAAACACAGAAGGTTGCAATATCGTAAATTTCCTCATTACGAAATGAGGAAACTACTGATTATAATTAATTAACAAATTTTTTTATTTATAGAGCTATTTATAGCGCCTTTCATGAGACTAACTAGATAGGTATCGATTCACCCAACTGGCAACCGCTGGAATTCTCTAGACATTTTCAGTGTGATGGTGATTTTAATTTATTGTCAAATAACTTGATTATTTTTAATTTATATTTATATTTTTTTACAAAAATACAACTTTAATAACAGCGATAGATTAAAAATAATAAATTGAATAATAAATCGTTAAGAGTAATGGGCAAAATAAGAAGTATGCTGATTCAGTAGAGCCAAGTAACAAGTTACTAGGTGATGAAGAAAAGCAGCTAAAATCCAATCTAAAGCAATTTTAGAAATCAAAAAGTCAAGCCAGGTTTACTAAGAGACGAGACGATGATAGAGAAAATTTTGCTGGCTGTCTCTGGATTGGGACACGCTGAAGAAATGCTCAAAAATTTAAAAGATTTGCCCTCAATCCAACGGGCAAAAGTTACCGTTTTGCATGTTGTTCCCGCTCAAGCAACCGCTGAAGCGATGACTACGAAATGGGAAGAAGGTGGGAAAATCCTCGCTAGTGCGATTCAAAACCTTAGCTTAGACCCTGCCCAAGTTTCTTCTATTTTACGCCAAGGCGACCCCAAAGACGTAGTTTGTCAGGTAGCTGAGGAAATGGAAGCTGACCTAATTATCATGGGTTCACGGGGGTTAAAGCGTCTGGAGTCGATTTTATCTAACTCTGTCAGCCAGTACGTTTTCCAGTTGTCTGCTCGTCCCATGTTGCTGGTTAAAGATGACATTTACGTCAGAAAAATCAACCGCGTCATGGTAGCAATTGACAACTCCGAAGCCTCTAAAAACTGCTTGAAATTGGCTCTGTTCTTAGTCAGAGACATTCCAGGAGGTCAGTTAATCCTGACTAATGTTAGTACAGATTTGCGCGGTAAAGCTGGTGAAACCACAGAAGTTAAACCAGAAGACAATCCAGTTCTTGCAGCAGCAGTTGCAGAAGCGAGAAAACAAGGTGTGGAACCTCGTTGTATTAGCACCAGCGGTAAACCAGGGGAAGAAATTTGTCGTTTGGCAGACGAATTGAATGTAGACTTACTATTACTAGGTTCACCCGACCGTCGTCCCTCCATTGCCAAGAGCTTTGTTGATATCGACAGACTCATCGGAAATTCCTTATCTGACTACGTGCGGGTAAATGCAACCTGTCCTGTCTTACTAGCAAGGACTGCAGGTGAAGCTTAGTCACTGGATTTGGGATTTGGAATTTGGGATTTATTCCATAGTTTAAACTAGGAGCTTGTAGCTCCAAACAATCCAAAATCAGTCAATAGTCAATAGTCAATAGTCTAACACTAATGACTAATCACTAATGACTAAATTTAAGAAACCCCTACAACTGTTGTCGTGGGGGTTTCTGAATAAAATGGCAGATTACTACTAATCTTTTTTGCCTTCACGGCTGGCTGTTTGGATATAAAGAATGATTAAAAAGACAGCGGGAACGAGTACGAACAGGATGCTCGCCACGAACCCTAAGTCATTAACTTCCATGAAGGAAAGCCTCTCTTAAACTCTTGGTAAACAATTTTATAGGATACCATTATCAGGTATTGATTAGTCATTGGTCATTGGTCATGAGTCATGAGTCATGAGTCATGAGTCCTTCGTGAGATGACGATGACTTTTGACTTTTGACCATTAACACCTGATTTTGTCAAGGCTTAGTTACTACGCTGACGTCACCACTATTGACCAGTGTTTGACAAGCAAGACGGTAATTAGCAGGCTTTTTCTTCAAAAACTTGTTTTCTACGTCCGTCCGGGGTGAAAGATTCTCCCCTCCTTCCACAATCTCAACAATGCAAGTCCCGCATTGACCATAACCCCCACAATTCATCATCTTGCCGTAGAGCTTGTAGATGTCAATGCCATTTTGCATTGCTTTTAGTCTGAGATTAGCACCATCCGCCGCAATGACTTCACGATTTTCTTTGACAAACTTGATGTTACCCATAATTAATTCCTGACTCCAGCTTCTGTGATCTGCAATGGCTATCGCTTACCTCTGTGTGGGGTGTACAGAGCGCGTACCCTTGATATTTATGTAAATTTATTACAAAATGTTAACCAAAATCTATTTTTTTTGATAAATCCAATTTCCTCCTTAAGATGAGTTGCACTGGCAAAGAAATTAAAATAATTTAAGAATATTTAAACTAACTTTATCATTAAATTAATTAATCTACCGTCTAAGGCTTCTAGATTGGCAGCAGGGTAATGATAATATGCTTGATTTTCTGGTAATTTCGGCTATTTTCCAATGCCATTAAAGGTTTAAGAAGAAAAATTAAAGATATTAAAAACGAAGCGATCGCTTCGTACCGGCACCCCAGGAGCAAAGATTTATGAGCGTGGAGTTATCTCAGAGGCGAACAAAAAAGGTAGACAAAGGCAGAGGGATGATTTCTCAGTTAATTCCCATTCTTCCAATCCGATTACCCCAAACCCTATTAATGATCTCTGTGCTGCTGGGAATAAGTGGGTTATCTGGTTGTATTTCCTTATCTGGGAAGTCAACAGAAGCCTTAGCACAGCGTCCACAACAACGACAGGGAGGGGGAAGTATTCCTGTAGATGTAGCCATTGCTAGCACAGGTTTATTGCAGCAACCACGAGAATACACCGCTACCACAGAACCAGTAAAGTTTGTGGTGTTGCGCTCCCAAGTGGAAGGGCAGATGTTAGCTTTAAATGTAGATGTGGGTCATAGAGTCACTAGAGGGCAAATCATCGGACAGCTAGATGATAGTCTACTGAGAACCGAATTGAATCAAGCCGAAGCAGAACTTGTAGCCCGTGAGTCAGAAGTAGCAAGAGCAAAGACTCAGGTAAGTAACGCCATTGCCGAGGTAAAAAAGGCAAGACTGGAATTAGCGCAGAGCCAAGCAGACGCTCAAAGACAAGAACAATTATACACAGAAGGTGCTGTTTCTTTTCAAGCAGCGCAACAAGCAAACACCGAAGCACAAACAGGTTTGCAAGCACTGCGTGTTAACCAACAGCAAGTGCTGACGGAACAAAAAGCAGTTACTGCAGCGCAAGGGAGAGTCTTAGCCCAAAAAGCAGTAGTTACCCAAGCAAAGAAACGGCTGGAATTCTCCCGACTAGTATCTCCCATTACTGGGATAGTGGTGGAAAGACTAAGAGAAACCGGAGATTTAGTCCGTCCTGGGGAAGAAATCTTGAAGTTGGGAGACTTCAGCCGGGTGCAAATCAAAATCGACGTTTCTGATAGAGATTTGTCTCAAGTTCGGGTTGGACAGTCTGTGAGGGTGAAATTAGAAGCCTTCCCTAACGAAACATTCATCGGACAAGTAACCCGCATCTCCCCACCTATTGATAGTCGTGGGTTCCTCGTACCAGTAGAGGTAGTGGTTCCCAACCCCGATGGCAAAATAGGCAGCAGTTTGTTTGCACGGGTAAGCTTTAACAGTGATGCAGCACCAAGAGTGGTGATACCAGAATCAGCCCTTCAGGAAAAACAGGACAGAAGGGACAAGGGACCAAGGAACAGGGAAAGAACCGAATATCCCACATCCAAAATCCAAAATTCTCAGGGGACGGTGTTTGTT
>Ga0114939_10003585_pt1 | contig 10795 bp, 11 predicted proteins | sample AshMeaCrysSpring_FD_87196 | JGI IMG/M metagenome (GOLD analysis project Ga0114939, IMG submission 87196) | Groundwater microbial communities from Big Spring, Nevada to study Microbial Dark Matter (Phase II) - Ash Meadows Crystal Spring | ecosystem: Environmental > Aquatic > Deep subsurface >... | reverse complement strand
TGGCCGGTCTCCATTGCCTTTGCCGATGACTCGTTCTCGGCATGTAGCTCGGCGCGGCTCGCCGCGCAACCTACGACTCAGGAGACCGGCCGCCCGCCCAAGCACGGGCGACCATGGTGTCTACTTCCGCTCAGCCGAACAGCGTCGCGAGCGCCGCACCGGGGTCCGGCGCGCGCATGAACGCCTCGCCGACCAGGTACGCGTGCACGCCGTGGCGCCTCATCTGCGCGACGTCGCGCTGCGCGAGGATGCCGCTCTCGGTCACCACGAGCCGCTCCGCCGGAATGCGCGGCAGCAGGCGGATCGTTGTCTGCAGCGAGACCGAGAAGTCCCGGAGGTTGCGGTTGTTGATGCCGAGGATCGCGCCCGGGAGCGCGATCGCGCGGTCGAGTTCGCGCTCGTCGTGCACCTCGACCAGCACCGCCATGCCGAGATCGCGCGCCTGCGCCGCCAGCGCGCCAAGGCGCGCGTCGTCGAGCGCGGCGACGATCAGCAGGATCGCGTCGGCGCCGAGCACGCGCGACTCCGCCACCTGGTACGGGTCGACGACGAACTCCTTGCGCAGCGCCGGCAGCGCGCAGGCGCCGCGCGCCGCGACCAGGTACTCGGGCGCCCCCTGGAAGAACGCGCGGTCGGTCAGCACCGAAAGGCAGGCGGCGCCCGCGCGCTCGTAGCTCGCGGCGATCGCCGCGGGGTCGAAGTTCTCGCGGATCACGCCCTTGCTCGGGCTCGCCTTCTTGATCTCGGCGATCACTGCCGGGCGGCCGGCCGCGATCGCGGCGCGCAACGCCCCCTCGAAGTCGCGCGGCGGCGGGGCGGCACGGGCGTCGGCTTCGATCGCCTCCCGCGACCGCACGGCCTCGGCGGCGGCGACTTCCTCGGCCTTCTTCGCGAGGATGCGGTCGAGAATGTCGCTCACGGGCCTACCCCCGCGCTTGCGGACGCCGCCGCCGCGTTGCCTCCCTGCTCCAGCGCCGCGCGCAGCGCCGTCGCGAGCGCGTCGGCGCGCGCGTCCGCAATCGCCTGCTCGCGCGAGGGATTGAGGTCGTTCAAGGCGTTGATCGGCACCAGGTGGACGTGCACGTGCGGCACCGAGAAGCCCTCGACGGCGATGCCGACGCGCGCGGCGCCCGTGACCGAACGGATCGCCGGTGCGATGCGCTTCGCGGCCGCCCACAGCGCCTGGTAGTCGGGGTCGGCCATGTCGAACACGTAGTCGGCGTGGCGCTTCGGCACGAGCAGCGTGTGCCCGGGCTCGATGTGCTTCAGCGGGAAGAACGCGACGTGCGCGGCGTCCTCCCAGACGCGTCGCGCCGGCACCTTCCCCGCGACCAGCGCGCAGAAGACGCAAGCCCCCTCGCTCACCGGACCACCCTCCGCGCCCACGCGCTTCGGGGCCGATTCGCCCTCGGGCGACCGATCGGGCTCACGGCTTCGCCCCGAGCTTCCGCGTCAGCGCGACGAACGCCTCCAGCTTGCGCTTCGCCGCGCCGCTCTCGATGGACGCGCGGGCGCGCTCGATGCCTTCCTGGATCGAGTCGGCGCGGTTCGCCGCGTAGAGCGCGGTGCCCGCGTTCAGCACGACGATGTCGCGCGCCGCGCCCTCGCGGTTGTCCAGCGCCTCCTGCACCATCGCCTTCGAAGCCTGGGCGTCCTCGACCTTGAGGCTGCGGTTGCTCATCATGCGCATGCCGAAGTCCTCGGGGTGGATCTCGTACTCCCGCACCTCGCCGTCCTTGAGCTCACCGACCATCGTCGCGGCACCGAGCGAGACCTCGTCCATGCCGTCCTTGCCGTAGACGGCCAGCACGTGGCGGCTGCCGAGGCGCTCGAGCACGCGCACCTGGATGCCGACGAGGTCGGGGTGGAACACGCCGAGCAGCTGGTTGCCGGCGCCGGCCGGGTTGGTGAGGGGCCCAAGGATATTGAAGATCGTGCGCACGCCGAGCTCCTTCCTCACCGGCGCGGCGTGCTTCATCGCGCCGTGGTGGGACGGGGCGAACATGAAGCCGACCCCGGTCTCGGCGATGCAGGTCGCGACCTGGTCCGGCGAGAGCATGATGTTTGCTCCAAGCGCCTCGAGCACGTCGGCGCTGCCGGACTTCGACGACACCGAGCGGTTGCCGTGCTTGGCGACGCGCGCGCCCGCGCCCGCCGCGACGAACATCGCGGCGGTCGAGATGTTGAACGTGTGCGAGGCGTCGCCGCCTGTGCCGACGATGTCGAGCAGGCTGTCCGGGTCGGGCGCCGGCACGCGCGTCGCGAACTCGCGCATCACCTGCGCGGCGGCCGCGATCTCGCCGACGGTCTCCTTCTTGACGCGCAGGCCGACGAGCACCGCGGCGATCATCACGGGTGTGGCCTCCCCGCTCATGATCCGCCGCATCAGCGACAGCATCTCGTCGTGGAAGATCTCGCGGTGCTCGACCGTGCGCTGCACGGCGTCCGTCATGGAGAGCTGCATGGTCCCCTCGCTCGGGTTCGTTGGTTCGGTCGCGGCAGGCGCCCTTCAGCGCCGGCCTTCGAGGAAGTTGCGGAGCATCGCGTGGCCGTGCTCCGTCAGGATGGCTTCGGGGTGGAACTGCACGCCTTCGACCGCGTGCTCGCGGTGGCGCACGCCCATGATCTCGCCGTCGGCCGTGGTCGCCGACACATCGAGGCACGCGGGCAGCGTTGTGCGCTCGATCGCGAGCGAATGGTAGCGGGTGACCGTGACCGGCGACGGGATGCCGGCGAACACGCCGCGGCCGTCGTGCGTCACGGCGTCGAGCTTGCCGTGCATCACCCGCGCCGCGCGCACGATGCGCCCGCCGAACGCCTCGCCGATTGCCTGGTGGCCGAGGCAGACGCCGAGGATCGGGATCCTACCGGCGAAGCGGCGGATCAGCGGCACCGAGATGCCCGCCTCGGCAGGCGTGCACGGGCCGGGCGAGATCACGATGCGTTCCGGCGCCCACGCCTCGACCTGGTCGAGGGTGATCGCGTCGTTGCGTTGGACCAGCACGTCGGCGCCGAGCTCGCCCACGTACTGGACGAGGTTGTAGGTGAAGCTGTCGTAGTTGTCGATCATCAGCAGCATGGCCGGCCTCCGCCTACGCTTCGTCGTCGAGCCCGCGCTGCACCATCTCGGCGGCACGCAGCACCGCCTTGGCCTTGTTCTGCGTCTCCTGCCATTCGGACTCGGGCACCGAGTCGTGAACGATGCCGGCGCCGACCTGCACGTAGAGCCTGCCGTCCTTGACCACCGCGGTGCGGATCGCGATCGCGAGGTCCATGTCGTCCTGGAACGAAAGGTAGCCGGCGGCGCCGGCGTAGACGCCGCGCCGCGTCGGCTCGAGCTCGTCGATGATCTCCATCGCCCGCACCTTCGGCGCGCCCGAGACCGTGCCCGCCGGGAACGTCGCGCGCAGCACGTCGAGCGCTGAGAGGCCCGGCGCAAGCTCGCCCTCGACGTTGGAGACGATGTGCATCACGTGCGAGTAGCGCTCGATCGCCATTTTCTCGGTGACCTTCACCGTGCCGGTCGCGGCGACGCGGCCGACGTCGTTGCGGCCGAGGTCGAGCAGCATCACGTGCTCGGCGATCTCCTTGGGGTCGGCGAGGAGCTCCGCGGCGAGCGCCTGGTCGGCCTCGCGGGTCGCGCCGCGCGGGCGCGTGCCCGCGATCGGGCGCAGCGTCACCGTGCGCCCCTCCTTGCGCACGAGGATCTCGGGCGACGCGCCGACGACGTGGTGGTCGCCGAAGTCGTAGTAGAACATGTACGGCGACGGGTTGAGCGAGCGCAGCGCCCGGTACAGCGACAGCGGCTCGGCGTCGAACGGCATCGACATGCGCTGCGACAGCACGACCTGCATGATGTCGCCCGCCGCGATGTACTCCTTCGCGCGCGCCACTGCTGCGCAGAAGCGCTCGCGGCCGAACTCGCTCTCCGGCGCGCTCGTGGTCCCCGCGGTCTGGAACGGGATCTCCACTGGCGCGCGCAGCTGCCTGCGCAGCGCCTGCAGGCGCGCGGTAGCGCTCGCGTAGGCATCCGCCGTCGCCGGATCGGCGTAGACGATCAGGTAGATCCTGCCGGCGAGGTTGTCGATGACCGCGAGCTCGTCGGTCAGCATGAGCAGGATGTCGGGAACGTCGTCCAGCCCGGACCTTCCGGTGGGCGCGCGCCCCGCGAGGCGCGTCTCGACGTGCCGCACGGCGTCGTAGCCGAAGCAGCCTGCGAGGCCGCCGCAGAAGCGCGGCAGGCCGGGACGCGGCGCGGCGCGGTAGCGCGCCATGAACCCGCGCACGAACTCCAGCGGATCGCCCTCGTGGCGCTCGACGATGGCGCCGCGGTCCTCGACCTCGATCCGCGTTCCCCGCGCGCGGATGAGGATCCTCGCCGGCAGCCCGATGAACGAGTAGCGCCCGAAGCGCTCCCCGCCCACGACCGACTCGAGCAGGAAGGTATAGCGCTTGCGGGCGAGTTTGACGTACAGCGACAGCGGCGTGTCGAGGTCGGCGAACGACTCGAGCACGAGCGGGATGCGGTTGTAGCCTTGCGCGGCGAGCGCGCGGAATTCGCTTTCGGTGATCATGCGCCTGCCCCCGAATGGGCGTGGGTGGTTCGGTTCGGGTCGCGTCCTCGGAGGGTCGGCGCGGACGCTGGGCGCCAGGGCGGTCAGTGGCGGCGCGGCAGGCGCCAGCGCCCGTCGCGCGAGGGGCGCGACGACGCGAAGCGGGGGAACGGCCGGGCGCGGTCGATCATGGGGCGGAGACGTCGCTGCCTCGGCGCCGGACGCAGTCCGCGACGGCGGCGAGCGAGGGGACTATACCATCGCAGTCGAGGCCGTGTACCGGCTCGCCCTCGTTGTAGCCGTGCGGCAGGAGCACGACCGGGCATCCCGCCGCGCGCGCGGCCTGCGCATCGTTGACCGAGTCGCCGACCATCAGCAGGTGCGTCACGGGCACGCCCAGTCGCTGCGCTGCCATCACGATCGGCGCCGGGTCCGGCTTCTTCGCGTGGGCGTCGTCGCCGCCGACGATCGCGTCGAAGTAGCCGAGTATCCCCGCCTTGTCGAGGTGCGGCTGAACGAAGCGCGTCGCCTTGTTGGTGACGACCGCGAGCCGGAAGCCCTCGGCCTTGAGCCGGACCAGCATCTCGAGCAGTCCGGGGAACGCCTCCGTCTCGTGGCCGAGCAGGCTCTCGTAGTGCGCCTGGTAGCGCGGCAGCAGCGCCGCGAGCTCGGCGTCGTCGGGCGCTCGCCCGCGGGCGCGCAGCATCGCCTTGCGGACGAGGTTCGCCATGCCCTTGCCCACCAGGTCGCGCACGGTCATCGCGTGCAGCGGCGGGTGCCCGAGGTCGGCGAGGAGCCGGTTCACCGCCGCCGCGAGGTCGTGCACGGTGTCGAGCAGCGTGCCGTCGAGGTCGAAGGCGACCGCGTCGACGTCGAAGACCGGCGCGTCGCTCACGCCGCGCTTCCCGGCGCCGCGACGCCCGCGAGCTCCGCGCGCATCCGCGCGATCGTCGCCTTGTAGTCCTTCGTGCCGAAGATTGCGCTGCCGGCGACGAACGTGTCGGCGCCGGCGGCCGCGACCGCCGCGATGTTGTCGGTCTTCACGCCGCCGTCGACCTCGAGCAGGATCTCACGGCCGGTGCGCGCGATCGCGGCGTCGACGATGCGCCGCACGGCCCGCAGCTTGTCGAGCGTGTGCGGGATGAACGCCTGTCCGCCGAAGCCCGGGTTCACGCTCATCAGCAGCACGAGGTCCAGCTTGTCGATCGTCCAGTCGAGCCAGCCGATCGGCGTTGCCGGGTTGAGCACGAGCCCCGGCCGGCAGCCGCAGTCGCGGATCAGCGCGATCGTGCGGTCGACGTGCGCGGAGGCCTCGGGGTGGAAGCTCACGATCGACGCCCCGGCCTTGGCGAAGTCCGGGACGAGCCGGTCGACCGGCTCGACCATCAGGTGCACGTCGATCGGCACGCGCGCGTGCGGCCGGATCGCCTCGCAGACCAGCGGGCCGACGGTCAGGTTGGGAACGTAATGGTTGTCCATCACGTCGAAGTGCACGAGGTCCGCGCCGGCGTCGATCACCGCGCGCACCTCCTCGCCGAGACGGGCGAAGTCCGCCGACAAGAGCGACGGCGCAATCCTGTACGTGGGTTTCATGGCTCTATAATCCTCGAGTGTCGCCGGGGCCGCCCTCGCGGCTTCCGCGATCCGTCCGCACATGCCCGACACCAATCGCTACGAAATCACCGTGCTGCCGAAGGTGCAGTACGTCGCCGACCAGTCCGACCCGGACCGCCAGCACTACGTCTTCGCCTACACGATCCGCATCACCAACACCGGCACGGTCGCCGCCAAACTCCTGTCCCGGCACTGGGTGATCACCGACGCCGACGCGCGCGTGCAGGAGGTGAAGGGCGAGGGCGTCGTCGGCCAGCAGCCGCTGATCCGTCCCGGCGAGTCGTTCGAGTACACGAGCGGGACGGCGCTCGCGACCGCGGTGGGCACGATGCGGGGCAGCTACCGGATGGTCGCCGAGGACGGGCAGCCGTTCGACGCGCCGATCCCGCAGTTCACGCTGTCCGCGCCGCGAACGTTGCATTAGCGCTCCCGCTCGTTCGTGTCCGCAGGCGACTTCCCCTGCTTGCCGCCGCGATCGGGTCGCCGTGCCGACATCGTCCACCACACGATCGCCACGAACAGCGCGAGCGCGATCAGCGCTTCGAGGATGATCCATTCCATCGTCGGTGGCGGCCGGATGGCCCGGGGCGGTGCGCGCGCGTTGCAAATGGCGGCGTTCGGGGCATGTCTCGCGCTTCACGGGTGCGTCACGGCGCCGCCGCCGTCGCCGGCTGCGCAGGCGGCGTACACCCCGGCGGGCTGGCGGGACCTCCCGGGCTTCGAACGGGACCGTGCGAGCGAGGCCGTGCCCGCCTTTCTCGCCGGATGCGCGGCACTGATGCGAAGAACCGAACTGGCCATCACCTGGCGTCCCGCGTGCGATGCCGCCCGGCGCCTGCCGCCCGCCGACGACGCCGCGACGCTCGCGTGGCTACAGGACCATTTTACCCCGTACCGCGTCGCGTTCCCCGACGGGCGGGCGCGGGGGCTCGTCACCGGCTACTACGAGCCGGTGATCGCCGGCTCGCGCACGCGGACCCCCGCGCACACCGTGCCGATTCTCGCGCCGCCCGACGACCTTCTGGTCGTGGACCTGGGGGCGCTACACCCCGAGCTCGCCGACCGCCGCGTGCGCGGCCGCCTCGACGGCCGGCGGGTCGTGCCGTACTGGTCGCGCGCCGAAATCGAGGCCGGCAAGGCGCCGTTGGCGGGCAAGGCGCTCGCGTTCGTCGCCGATCCGGTCGACGCGTTCTTCCTTCAGATCCAGGGCTCCGGGCGCATCGTCCTCCCGGACGGCGCGGTGATGCGCGTCGGCTACGCGGACCAGAACGGCCACCCCTACACGCCGGTCGCGCGCGTGCTGATCGAGCGGGGCGAGATGACGCGCGAGGAGTCCTCGATGCAGGCGATCCGCGCCTGGGCGCGCGCCAATCCCGACCGCGTCGCGGCGCTGCTCGATTCCAACGCGAGCTACGTGTTCTTCCGCGAGCTGCCGAGACCTTCACCCGGCGCGCCGGAGGCGGCGATCGACGGGCCCCTCGGGGCGCTCGGCGTGCCGCTCCTGCCCCGGCGCACGATCGCGGTCGATCCGCGCGCGATCCCGCTCGGGGCACCGGTGTGGCTCGCGACGCGCGAGCCGCCAGGCCCGGATCCCCTCGAGCGCCTCGTCGTCGCGCAGGACGCGGGCGGCGCGATCCGCGGCGCGGTGCGCGCGGACTTCTTTTTCGGCCACAGCGACGATGCTGCCGAGCGCGCGGGACGGATGAAGGAGGAGGGGCGGCTCTGGTTGCTGTGGCCGAAGGATGCCGCCCTGCCCGCCCTGCGCTGACGGGCCCATCCCCGAAACATCTGCCGCGGCCGGCGGCGCGGCCCGCGCAAGCTGTCGACCATGTCCAGCGCTGCCACTCCAGACAGCGCTGCGCCTCACCCCGAACCTCGCCGCGGCAGCGCGCCGAAGCGAGCATCCTCGACGTCGCTGCGCCCGGCGTCGCGAACCTGCCGCGAGGCGCCTGCCCGTCATGTTTCGGCGGTTGGCGACAACCGCGCGTGGACCGTGCAGGACGGCCTTTCCTCCGTGCCGGCAGCCACACCCTGACCGTTCATGCGCGGAGCACCGACGCGCCGATGCGCGCAAGCGCGCGGAAACGCCCGTCGTCTGCGGTGCCGGGTGTCCACGCGGCCGCGACGCGAATCGCCAGAGGCTGGCTCTCCTTCAGGCGTCGGTACGCGACGCCGGCGAGCGCGATGCGCTCGCGCCGAGCGTTGACCAGCGTGAAGCCCTCGCCGCGCCCTATGCGCTCGAGCGTCAGGAACTGCCCGGGTTCGACGGTGACGAAGCGCGGCCGATAGCCAATTTCGCGGAACACCCGGCGCGCGAGGTCGAAGTACGCCGGATTGTGCGACCGTGGCCACCAGAACAGCGGGAGGTCCGCCAGGTCGAGCAGCGAAACGATGCGGCGTCGCGCGGCAGGATGCGCCCGCGGGATTGCGGCCACCAGCGCTTCGTCATCGACGACCTGAACCTCCAGCCCGTGCACGTCCGCTGGAAGGGCCACCAGCGCAAACGCGAGCTGCCCGGCCCGGAGCTGCGCCACCAGTTCGGGTGAGTGCCCGGAGCGGAGCACGAGGCCAGGAACCTCGCGGCGCCAGGCGGATTCGAGCCGTGCGAGGCGCTGCGGCTGCACCGCCACCGTCACGCCGACGCACGCGGCAGCGCCGCGCCCGGCACCCGTCACGGCGTCGACCAGCCCGTCCGCCTCCGCAAGGAGCGCAGCCGCGCGCGGCAACAGCGCCTCGCCGGCGCGCGTCGGCGATACGCCGTCGCGACCGCGGACGAACAGGGTGGCGCCGAACGCGTCCTCGAGTTCGCGGATCTGCCGCGACAGCGGCGGCTGCGAGAGGTGCAGGCGCTCCGCGGCCCGACGAAAGCTTCTCTCCTCGGCGACTGCAACGAAGTAGCGCAGCTGGCGGAGGTCGAAGCGCGCTGGCATACCAAAAAGGTATCACGGAAACGGTCATCGCCCTGCGCGCCGCGGCGTCCTAGCATGCGCGACCTCTGCCTGCTGAATGGAGCCGACATGCCCAAGGCCACGCCCCTCCTCGCCGCCCTGCTCGCCACGAGCGTGCTCGACGCCGGCGCCGCCGAATTCACCGATGCCTGGTACGTTCCGTCCGAATCGGGCTGGGGCATGAACGTCGTCCACCAGCAGGAGGTCGCGTTCGTCACGTTGTTCCTGTATGCGCCCTCCGGCGAGGCAACGTGGTACTCGGCCACCCTGTCCACCGTGGGCTACCTCGGCGCGAACGGCCTGCCCGTGATGAGTGGAGCGCTCTACCGGACGCGGGGGCCTGCCCCCGGGCCCGGGTTCGACCCGGGCGCGGTGACGCGAACGCCGGTGGGAAGCGTCCACCTCTCGCCTCGCGGCCTCGACGAGGTCGACCTCCACTATGCGGTCGACGGCGTCGTCATGCAGAAGACCGTGCGGCGGCTGACGTGGCGGCGTGACGACCACGCGGAAGGCTATGCGGCGAGCTACGCCGGGCGGCGGGTGGACAGCGCGACGGGTCGCGTCGAGACGTTCGCCGAAACGGGCGGCGCTTTCCTCGAGATCCGCGACGGGGCCGCGCGCCTGCGCTTCCAGCAGGGAAGCGCCGCGTGCGACTACGGGGGTGAGCACGTGCCGAGCGGGCGGATCGCATCGGTGCGCGGCGAGTTCGACTGCACCGATGGCCGCCGCGGGACGTTCGACCTCACCGATCTCACGGTCACGCCCCACGGCTTCAACGGCCGGCTGCGGACGCAGCGCGGCACGGTGGCCGAGACCGGTGCGCTGGGAGGCGGCACCGCGCCGATGCACCGCCCGTAGCGGGACGGACGATCAGGCCGGGCCGGCGGCGAGCACGCCCTCGGCCTGCCGGTCGGCGTGATACGAGGAGCGCACCAGCGCCCCGACCACCGCGTGGCGGAAGCCCAGCGCCTGCGCCTCGCGTTCGAACATCGCGAGCGTGTCCGGGTGCACGTAGCGCGCGACCGGCAGGTGCCCGCCGGATGGCTGCAGGTACTGGCCGATGGTCAGCATGTCGATGCCGTGCGCGCGCATGTCGCGCATCGTGGCGAGGATCTCGTCGTCGGTCTCGCCCAGGCCCACCATCAGGCCGGACTTGGTCGGCACGCCGGGCACGCGCGCCTTGAACCCGGAGAGCAGCGCGAGCGAGTGCGCGTAGTCGGAGCCCGGACGCGCCTGCTTGTAGAGGCGCGGCACGGTCTCCAGGTTGTGGTTCATCACGTCGGGGGGCGCGGCCTCGAGGATCGCGAGCGCGCGGTCCATCCGGCCGCGGAAGTCGGGCACCAGCATCTCGATCTGCGTGGCCGGCGAGCGCTCGCGCACCGCGCGGATGCAGTCGACGAAGTGCTGCGCGCCGCCGTCGCGCAGGTCGTCGCGGTCGACGCTGGTGATGACGACGTAGGCGAGCTTGAGCGCCGCAATCGTCTTCGCGAGGTTCGCGGGCTCGTCGGGGACGAGCGGCAGCGGCCGGCCGTGGCCGACGTCGCAGAGCGGGCAGCGGCGCGTGCAGATGTCGCCCATGATCTTGAACGTCGCCGTGCCCTTGCCGAAGCACTCGCCGATGTTCGGGCACGAGGCCTCCTCGCACACCGTGTGCAGCCGGTGCTCGCGCAGGATCGACTT
>Ga0114939_10003583_pt1 | contig 10797 bp, 3 predicted proteins | sample AshMeaCrysSpring_FD_87196 | JGI IMG/M metagenome (GOLD analysis project Ga0114939, IMG submission 87196) | Groundwater microbial communities from Big Spring, Nevada to study Microbial Dark Matter (Phase II) - Ash Meadows Crystal Spring | ecosystem: Environmental > Aquatic > Deep subsurface >... | reverse complement strand
GGGCGGATCGGGGCGGCCGGTGACGGCATCGTCCTCAAGCAGGCGCTGGCCGCGCTTGGTCAGGCCGCGTTGATGGGCTTCTGGCAGCGGCTGTCGGAGGTGCCGGTGGCGCAGGTGCTGCTGAGCCACGATGACCTGCGCAACCGCCGCCGCTACCTCAACGCACGCGAGGCGCTGCAGGAGTTGCTGCGGCTGGGTGCGCTGCCGGTGGTCAACGAGAACGACACCGTCGCGGTGGACGAACTCAAGCTGGGCGACAACGACAACCTCGCCGCGGCCGTCGCGTCGCTGGTGGATGCCGACCTGCTGCTGGTGGCCACCGATATCGGCGGCTTGTACAGCGGTCATCCGCAACGCGACCCGGACGCGCGCCCCATCGCCCGCGTCGAGGCGGTCACCCCGGCATTGTTGCAGGCGGCCAGCGGCGGGGCGGGGGCGCTCGGCACCGGCGGGATGCGCACCAAGCTGGAAGCCGCGGCGAAGGCGGCCAGCGCCGGCATTACCACCGCGCTGTTCTGCGGGCGCGACGATGAGGTCCTTGCAGCACTGGGCGATGGCGTGCTGCATGGCACCCTGGTCGCCGCGCACGGCAGCCGGCGCAGCGCGCGCAAGCAATGGCTGGGGCACGCGCCTGCGTCCGGCAGCGTGCGGATCGATGCCGGCGCACAGGCGGCCTTGCTGCGCGGCGCCTCCTTGCTCCCCGGTGGCGTGCTGGCGGTGGCCGGCGATTTCCGCCGCGGCGACGTGGTGGAGCTGCATTCGCCGGAAGGCGTGGTGCTTGCTCGCGGGCAGGCGCAGTACAACGCCGGCGAGAGCGCGCGCCTCGCCGGCCGTCACAGCCGGGAGATCGAGGCGATCCTGGGGTTCCGTTATGGCGAGGCGCTGGTGCATCGCGACGACCTGGTGCTCTTGCAGCAGGCGGACGCGTCCAGGGAGACGGTGGCATGAGCGGTTACGTACGCGAACTGGCCCTCGCCGCGCGCCAGGCGCAGGCGGCGATTGCGGCCTGCGAATCGATCAGGCGGTACGCCCTGCTCGAAGGCATGGCGGTGCACCTGGAAGCCGGGCTGGCCGGGATCCTCGCCGCGAACGCCGATGACATGCAGCGCGCCGCCGCTGCCGGGGCGACCAAGGCCAGCCTGGACCGGTTGCTGCTGGATGCCGCGCGCGTGCAGGGCATGGCGGCGGCCTTGCGCGAGGTCGCGGCGCAGCCCGATCCGCTCGGCACGGTCACCCGCCGCGATGTGCGTCCCAACGGGCTGGTGGTCGAACGTCAGCGTATCCCGCTGGGACTGGTGGCGATGATCTACGAGGCACGGCCGAACGTGACTGCCGAGGCCGCGGCCTTGTGCCTGAAGGCGGGCAACGCGGTGCTGTTGCGCGGTGGGTCAGAGGCTGCGGCCAGCAATGCGGCGATCGCCGCCTGCCTGCACGCCGCGCTGCGCGACATGGGATTGCCGGAGGCGGCGGTGTCGCTGGTCGCTGATCCCGCCCGCGAACACGTGCTGGAACTCCTGCAACTGGTGGACCTCATCGACCTTGCGATCCCGCGCGGTGGCGAGAGCCTGATCCGCTTCGTCGCCGAACATGCGCGGGTGCCGGTGGTGAAGCACTACAAGGGCGTCTGCCACCTGTACGTGGATCGCGCGGCGAACATCGAGACCGCCATCGGCCTGCTGGTCGATGGAAAGGCGTCGCGACCCGGCGTGTGCAACGCGCTGGAGACGCTGCTGGTGCACAGGGAGATCGCCGATGCGTTCCTGCCGCGCGCGCTGGCGGCCCTGCGGGCGCAGGGTGTCGAAGTGCGTGGCGATGCCGCCATGCGCAGCGTCGATGCCGACATCGCCGAGGCGACAGAGGCCGACTATGCCGCCGAATTCCTCGACCTGGTGATCGCCGTGCGGGTGGTGGACAACCTGGCCGACGCGCTGGCGCATATTGCCCGTTATGGGTCCGACCACACCGAAGTGATCGCCACCGAGGACGCGGCCACGGCCGAGGCCTTCGTCAGCGGCACGCGCAGTTCGGCAGTGATGGTCAATGCCTCGTCGCGCTTCAACGATGGCGGGCAGCTCGGGTTGGGCGCGGAGATCGGCATCTCCACCACCCGCCTGCATGCGTACGGCCCGATGGGCGTTGAATCGCTCACCATCGAGCGCTTCGTGGTGCGTGGCAACGGTCAGGTGCGGCATCCGCGGCCCGCCGCACGCAGGGGGGGCGAAGCGGCCTGAATGCGCAGGATGCGGCGCTCCACCGGGTAGCACGCCAAACCGCAGGCCTTCCGGACAGGTTTCCCTAGCCAAAACGGGCTATGCCTTACCGCGAATGGGCCATGGCCCGGCCGCTTCCTAGACTCCGTTGGACTCCACGCAGGCCCCCGCTTGCGTCCGGTTTCGCCTGGGGAGTACCACCGCATGCCTTGCGTCGCATCGTCCACACGCCGTTTCATGCCGCTGCTGCTGGCATCGGTCCTGCTATCGTCCACCGCACTCGCGGCGCCTGCGTGGGCATCCTGCGCACCCGACCGGGGCCAGGCGCAACCGCAGGACGCGGAGCCGGTCGCGCCGACGCAGGCGCCGCAATCCTCCGACGCGCCCGTGGCACCATCCGCCAGCGATGCCGATGCCTCCAGCGAGGCACGCGCCGCGCTCGCTGCCATCGGCAGGCTGGACGATGCGGACACCGCGCTGTCGCTGGCCGCCGAAGGCTCGGCCCTGTACGAACGCGAGGCGGTGAAGCTCGACGGTTACGCCTATTGCAGCCAGGCGGTGGAACTGGCGGAGAAGGGCGAGTTCCGCGAGAGCGCGCGCGCCGCCAGCAAGGCCCTGCACGTGGCGCTGGAGACCGGCAACAAGGATCTGCTGGGCAAGGCCTATCGGGACCTCGCGATCGCCTTCAATTACGCCGGCCAGCTGGAGCGCGCCGAGCAGTTCGCCAACCTCGCCCTGAAGTACCCGGGCGTGAACCCGACCCAGGTCAACGGGCCGGCACGCAAGATCATCGGCGACGTGCGCACCCGCCAGGGCCGCTACGACGAAGCCATCGCCAGTTACCAAGAAGCACTGCAAGGCAGTTCCGACCGCTTCCGCCCGCTGGTGGAATCGTCCCTCGCCAACGCGCTGATCCTCTCCGGCGACCTGCCGCGCGCACGGGCGACGCTCGACGCACTCCCGGAGCCTGCGGACGCCAAGCAACGTGCGCAGTTGCAGCGCACCCGCGGTCGCCTGCTGCTTGCCGAGCACAAGCCGGCCGAGGCGTTGGCGCTGTACCAGGCGCTGGCCAACGCGCCGGCCAATGGCGACGAGGACTTCTACCGCGCGTGGGCGCTGGACGGCATGTCCAGGAGCCAGGCCGCGCTGGGCAACGAGGCGGATGCCGCGCAATCGCTGGACCAGGCCATCGCCGTCTTCGACCAGGCGCGGTCGCAGTTCCGAAGCGACGAATTCAAGATGGGTCTGTTCTCCGACCTGCAGAACGTGTTCGAGCGCGCGATCGCGATGCACAGCAGGCTCGGGCAGCCGGCGCGGGCCTTCGACATCAGCGAGCGCAGCCGCTCCCGCGCGCTGCTGGATGCGGTGTCCGGCCGCGCCGAACTGAAGGGTGACACCGGCAAGGCGCTGGACGCGGCCACATTGCAGGCGATGCTGCGCCCGGACGAGGTGGTGGTGGCCTACCACGCGCTGCCCACCGGGTTGATGGCGTGGGTGCTGTCGAACGAGGGGGTCCGCGAGGCCAAGTTCCCGACCGCGCTGCCGCGCAACGACCTGGCGCGGCTGGTCGATGCCTACCGCGACGCATTGATCAAGCTGAATCCGAATGCTGCTGGCATCGGCGAGCAGATCGGCAAGCTGCTGCTGGCCCCGCTCGGGCTTGAGGCCGGCAAGCGCGTCGTCATCGTCCCGCATGGGCCGTTGCACTACCTGCCGTTCCAGGCCTTGCGGCTGGATGGGCAGTACCTGATCGAGCGCAACCCGATCTCGATCGCGCCTTCCATCAGCATCGCGGCGCGACTGGCCGAGCGCACGCCAAGCGCCGAGGCGCAGCTGCTGGCGTTCGGCAACCCGAGCATTTCGCCGGACGTGGCGGATCCGCTGCCGGGCGCCGAGCGCGAGGTGCACGCGCTGTCGCGGCAGTTCCCGGGCGCCAGGCTGTTCTTCCAGGACAAGGCGAACAAGACCAACTTCAGCGCCAACGCACCGCAGTCGCGGCTGGTGCACATCGCCGCGCATGCGACCGCCGACACGCTCGACCCGCTGCACTCGAAGGTGCTGCTGGCTGACGAGAACGGCAAGCCGAACTACCTGGAGGCCAGGGACGTGATCGGGATGGACCTGGGCAACGTGGCGATGATCGCGCTGTCCGCCTGCGAATCCGGGCTGGGCCGGGTCGAGAACGGCGACGAGGTGCTGGGCTTCACCCGCTCCTTCCTGTCCGCTGGCACCTCGACGCTGCTGGCCTCGCTATGGCCGGTGTCCGACGCGGCTACCGAAACCCTGATGACCACGCTGTACACCGACCTGGCCGGCGGCGAGCAGGTGCAGGACGCGATGCGCGACGCGCAGCGCGCGGTGATGGCCAATCCCGAAACCGCGCATCCGTTCTATTGGGCGCCGTTCAACCTGATCGGCAACTGGCGCCTGAAGGTGGCGAAATGAACCACGGGGCAGAAAGGATGCGTATCCACCAATCTTCGTTCAGGACCAACCTGCTGGCCGCCGCGTTGCTGCTCGCGTGCGCGCCGCTGGCGCAAGCGGGCGGCGTGGACGCCGTACAGGAGGCCACGCCGGCCGCGGCCGCCACGCCGCAGCAGGCGCAGGCCTTGCCCGAGCCGAAGATGGCCGCGCAGACGCAGGCCAGCTTCGTGCTGAAGGGCGTGCAGTTCGTCGGCGCCACCGGCGTGCCGGAAAGCGAACTGCAGGCGGCGGTGGCGGACCGGATCGGCACCAGCGTGACCTTCGCCGATCTCGAACAACTCGCGGCACATGCGGCGGCGGTGTACCAGCAGCACGGCTACAGCCTGGTGCAGGCCTTCGTGCCGGTGCAGGAAGTCGTCGACGGGGTGGTCAAGATCACCATCAGCGAGGGTGTGCTCGGCAACGTGAGCATCGACGTGGCCGATGGGGCGCCGGTAGCGCGGGAGCGGGTGGCGAAGACGCTGGCGGTGCTGGAGCCGGGCAAGCCGTTGAACGGCCAGCAGTACGAACGCGCGATGCTGCTGCTGTCCGACCTGCCGGGGATCAAGCCGCAGTCGGCGATCGCCGCAGGCGCGGTGTCCGGCACCACCGACCTGACCGTGCAGGTGAGCGAACGCGACCGCCTGCAGTATGGGCTGGACATCGACAACTACGGCACCCGCGACTCCGGCCGCCACCGGATCACCGGCAGCCTGCGCTGGGCCAGCCCGTTCGGGCGCGGCGACAACTTCGACCTGCGGCTGATGCTGGCGGAGGGCATGCATACCGCCTTCGGCCGCATCTCCTACGAGACCCCGCTGGGCTACCGCGGCCTGCGCATCGGCGGCGGCCTGGCCCGCGTGCAGTACGAACTCGGCGGTCCGTTCGCGCCGCTGGAACCGACCGGCCTGGGCAACGTGGCCGACCTGTCCTTCAGCTATCCGATCATCCGCCAGCGTACCAGCAACCTGTTCCTGCGCGGCGTGGTCGACAACAAGGACCTGACCGACCGCTTCGAGGCGGTGGGCTTCGAGACCCGCAAGCGGATCCGCGGCGTCGGCCTCGGGATGTCCTTCGAGAAGCGCGACAAGCTGCTCGGCGGTGGCTACACCAGCGCGAACGGACTCCTCTACCGCGGCAACCTCGACATCAAGGACGCTACCAGCGAAGCCTTCGACAACCCGCCGTTCGGTTACGGCACCGAGGGCAGCTTCGGCAAGGTCAGCCTGCAACTGGCGCGCCTGCAGTACATCGCGCCGAAGTTCAGCCTGTTCCTCGGCACCGGCATGCAGCGCGCGAGCAAGAACCTGGATGCCTACGAGAAGCTTTCGCTGGGCGGCCCGAAGGCGGTGCGCGCCTACGCCACCGGCGAAGTGCTGGTCGACGACGGCTGGTTGGCGACCATGGAGCTGCGCTACGCGGCGACCCCGGAAGCCACCATGTTCGCCTTCTACGACGCCGCGCGCGGCGACTACTTCCACGATCCGCGTCCGTTCGACGTGTTCACCAGCCGCAGCCTGCGTGGCTACGGCCTGGGCCTGAACTGGAGCAAGCCGGGCAAGCTCACGGTGAATTTCAGCATCGCCTGGCGCGGCACCGACCCGGGCGTCACCGATGGCGGCGACCGCAATCCCCGCTTGTTCTGGTCGATCCAGAAAGCGTTCTGAGGAGCACGACATGCGCGCGAAGCAGACTTCCATGCGGATCCGTTCCCTGCGCCGGCGTCGGCTGGCGATCGCGCTGGTCGGAGCGATTGCGATGCCGCTCGCGGTCCCCGCCCTGGCGCAGGACCTGCCCAGCGCTGGCTCGGTGACCAGCGGGACCGCGACGATCGCCCAGTCCGGTACGGAAATGACCATCAACCAGGCGACCCGCGGTGCGATCATCGACTGGGGCAGCTTCAGCATCGGCACCGGCTACGGGGTGACCTTCAACCAGCCGACTGACGGCGTCACCCTGAACCGGGTGATCGGCTTCGGCTATGGCGGGCCAAGCGCGTCCTCCATCAACGGATCGCTGACCTCCAACGGCACCGTGTTCCTGATCAACCCGTCTGGCATCACCTTCGGCGGTGGCGCCACGATCAACGTGGGCGGCCTGATCGCCTCGACCATCAACATGTCGAACGCGGACTTCAACGAGGGGCTGGCCAGCAGCAACTTCGTCTTCAGCGGCGGCAGCAGCGCCGACGTCGTCAACTATGCGGACTTCTCGGTGGCGGCTGGCGGAACCGTGGCATTCGTGGGACGGAACGTCACGAACTATGGCGACATCAGTGCACCAGGCGGAACCGTGGCGTTCGGCGCGGCAAATGCGGCGACGGTCACGCTCGATCCCTTCGGCGATGGCCTGACCCAGCTGACCATCACCCAGGCAGCGGCGGCCGGCGAGGGCTCGATCCGCAACTTCTACAACACCACCAGCGCGGATGGCGGGCAGATCCTGCTGCGTGCCGAGAACGCGGCGGGTACCGCGCTGATCTCGAACGCCGGCACCTTGCGTGCCCAGGGCACGGCAAGCCGGGCGGGGCGCATCGAACTGACCACCAGCGGCGGTGTCGTGCTGATCGGCGGCTTCCCGGACGGATTCGAACCGGGCTACCTCGATGTCGCTGGCGGGGCATTCGCAGGCGGCAGCGTGCTGGTGTCGGGGACATCGTTCGGCATGCTGGGCGACGGTGTCGATGGCAGCAGGATTGATGCGAGTGGCGGTTCCGGCGGCGGGTCCGTCGACATCCAGGCCAGCGATACCGTCATCCTGTATGAGGGCACCGCGATCAACGCCAACGCACAGGCGGGTCCGGGTGGCAGCATCTCGGTCAGTGCCGGCAATTCGCTGGCGGCCTTCGGCAGCCTGTCGGCCCGCGGCGCCAACGCGGGCGGCAACATCGCCACCTCCACCGGCGGGACGTTCGATATCCGCGGCCTGCAGGTCGATGCCGGCTCCAGCGGCATGGCAGGCGTTTGGACGCTGTGGGCGCCCAACCTCGACGTGGTCGCTGGCGGTGAGGCAGGCAGCGCCTCGACAACCTTGCTGGGCGAAGAGATCCAGGACGGCGACATCAACTACGCACTTGACTCGGGCACCAGCGTCACCCTGCGTGCGGGCGTCACGCCTTCGGATGGCGGCGACATCTACTTCGGGGATGGCGTCGACATCTTCTACGACGACGGCACCGTGCCGCTGGCATTCCGCGCGGATGCGCAGGGGTCGATCTTCGGCAGCAACTTCAGCATCGGCACCAATGCCGCGGCGCTGTCGATGGCCTTCAATGCCGATGCCAACAGCCTCAACAGCGGATTCGGCGGCATCAGCTTCACCGGTGCGACCCTGGAAAGCGGCGGCGGCGACATCCTGTTCTACGGCCAGTCCAGCCTGGCCAATGGCAGGGCCAGCAACTACGACACCGGCGTCGAGCTGATCGACACCTCGGTCGTGACCGCCGGCGGCAACGTCCTCATCCGCGGCGCCAGCACCGGCGCCGACGCGGGCAGCGACGATGCCGGCGTGGCGCTGAACAACACGACGATCGATGCAGGCAGCGGCGCGGTCTCCATCGACGGCACCGGGCAGGGCGTCACCAGCGGCGTGATCCTCGGCTTCAGCGACATCTTCGCCGGACCCGGCGGCGTGCTGATCGATGGGCATAGCGCGGATGCCGACGGGCTGTATGCGTACGGCAGCGACATCGTCGCCGATGGCGGCAACATTTCGCTCGCCGGCATCGGCGGCGCATTCGGCGTGCGCTTCGATGGCGGGCTGTACAGCTACGGCGGCGACATCGTCGTGCAGGGCGATGGTGGCAGCGGCGACGGCATCGTGTTGTCAGGACCGGTCGACAGCGACGGCGGCGACATCGGCATGTACGGCACCAGCGCGGACGCGACCGGCCTGCTATTCGGTGGCGGCTACTACAGCGGCATCGTCAGCGCCGGCGGCGACATCACCCTCACCGGGGACGGTGCGACCGGTGGCGTCGAACTGCAGGAGAGTGGCACCGGCCCGATCCTGTTGTTCGGCCCGTCCGACGTGAATGAAATCGACAGCGGCGGCGGTGCCATCACCATCACCGGCACAGCCTCCGCGGCGAACGCGATCGGTGTGTATTCGTCCGGCATCGACCTGGTCGGTGGTGCGGGCGACGTGACCATCGACGGCTCCGCCCCGCTGGGCATCGGCGTGCTGTTCGCGAACGACGCCGGGGTGAGCACCACCACTGGCGCGATCACCCTGATCGGCGAGGGCGCGAACTTCGGCCTGGACATCGCCGATGGCGCGATCGACACCGACAGCGGCGACATCAGCATGATCGGCGACGCCCTCGATCCGGGCGCGACCGCGGGCGTGCGCGTCACCGGGGCCGGCCTCAGCACCAATGGCGGCAGCATCAGCGTGAGCGGAACCAGCGCGGGCGGCGTTGGCGTGCAACTGGGCGACGGCGGCCCCTTCGCCATTGGCACCGGTGGCGGCGCGATCAGCATCAATGGCAGTGGCGTGACTTCGGGCGTGTGGATGGCGGGCAATGCGGTCGACAGCGGTGGCGGCGTGATCGACGTGATCGGGGCGGCGTCCGGCGTCAACGGAACCGGCGTGGACCTCACCAACGCACAGCTGGTTGCGGGTACCGGCGATGTTCGTGTGTTCGGCAACGCAGCCGCCGGGACCGGCGTGGTCTTCGCTGGCCAGTCCGGCATCAGCACCACGACCGGCGCGATTGGCGTCACCGGCATCGGGGCGACGGTCGGCCTCGCGCTGACTGGAGGCACGCTCACCACCGACAGCGGTCATTTCGACCTGCGCGGTCGCGGCACCGGCGCGGCGTCGGACGGCTTGGTGATCGGCGCCGGCATGGACATCGCCACCAATGGCGGTGGCATCGAGCTGAGCGGCGACGGTGGCAGCGGCGCCGGCGTGATACTCGCGTCCGGTGCCAGCGTCGATGCGGGCAACAGCCTGGTGGTGATCCGTGCCGGCAACGATGGCAGCAGCGATGCGCTGCGCATTGGCGGCTCCATCGCCAGCAACCTGGGCGTGAACCTGCGGCCGGGCGGCGTGGATGCGAATGGCGGGCTAACCGAGCGCGTCAACGACGAGATCCTGATCGGCGGCGGCAGCACCGGCTTCGCCCTGAGCGGGGCGGAGCTCGCACTGATCGACAGCCCGCAACTGATCATCGGCAGCAACCTGCACGCCGGTGCGGTCCAGGTGCTTGGCGGCATCACCCGCAACGGCAACCTGACCCTGCAGAACGACGGCGGCAGCGGCGGCATCGACCTCCAGGGCGCGGTCAACGTCGGCGGAGGCGTGCTGGCGCTGTCCAGCGGCGGCGACATCACCCAGGCCAGCACCGGCGCGATCACCGCGCACAGCCTGCTCGCCCGGGCGGGTGGCAGCGTGCTGCTGGCAAGCGCCAACAACAACGTCGCGGCGACCACCCTGGCCGGTTCGGCAGGTGGCGACTTCGAGTACCAGGACGTGGACGCGCTGGCGATCGGCAACGTCTCCGCGCTGGGCATGGACGCGGGAGCGAACGGGCTGGCGAGCGTGGGCGCATCAGGCATTTCCGCCGGCGGCGACGTGTTCGTGCGCAACCTGGCCGGCGACCTCACGCTCAACGCCAACGTGAGCGGCACCAACATCGACCTGGTGACCGCCAACACCCTGCAGAACGCCGCGGGCGCCAGCCTGGTCGCCGGCGGCGACTGGCGGGTGTGGGCCAACTCCTGGGTCGGCGAGACCCGCGGCGGCCTGTCCGGTGACGGCAACCTCCCGAACCTCTACGGCTGCGCCTACCTCGGCCAGTGCGGGGTGACCGTGCCCGGCACCGACAATCATTTCATCTACGTGCAGCAGCCGATCGCGCTGATCACCTTCGACAACTTCAGCCGCGAGTACGGCCTGCCCAACCCGGTGTTCACCTTCACCGTGAGCGGCGCGATCCTGGGCGACAGCGCGGCCAACGTGGCCAGCGGCACCGGCACCACCACCGCGACCATCGGCAGCAATGTCGGCAACTATCCGATCACCGGCAACTTCACCTCCGCTGCCGGCTACCAGATCCGGTTCGCGCCCGGCACGCTGGCGATCACCCCGGCGATGCTGCTGTTCACCGCCGACAGCTTCG
>Ga0114939_10003581_pt1 | contig 10800 bp, 9 predicted proteins | sample AshMeaCrysSpring_FD_87196 | JGI IMG/M metagenome (GOLD analysis project Ga0114939, IMG submission 87196) | Groundwater microbial communities from Big Spring, Nevada to study Microbial Dark Matter (Phase II) - Ash Meadows Crystal Spring | ecosystem: Environmental > Aquatic > Deep subsurface >... | reverse complement strand
TAAGAATGCTCCCTATCTAATATCTAACTATCTCTCTATCTTATTTCAACCTTTCCACCAACACTTTCTGTATAGAAATCTGCCTGCTCTTCTCATTCATCAGTTTCACCATATAGATCCCTTTGGTGAATGATCCGGGGAGATTGATCGTCTCGATCATTGTACCAGAATTGATGTTGATCTTTTTCTGCATCACTCTCCGGCCTGAGATATCAGTCAGGTCAAGATAGTAATCACCTGCTTCCAGGTTAGTAAAGGCGACCTGGAAATTATTGGAACGAACGGGGTTGGGATAGATCTTCACCGTTCCTTTCATACTGTTCACAAAAGCAGGACCGGTCTTGGCCTTATTGGTCACCAGCAAGTTGCTGCTGCCCAGGTCAGATGCGTTATAAGCACCAGATTTTGTTGCCAGCAGTTTTGCCTCCCAGGAAGTTGGATCAACTTCATACATGGCGTTCTTAAATACAGAACTGGTTACAATGATCTTTCCTTCATGATTAACAGCGGCGCCATTGGCTGAAAACTCCTTTGGCATACCCTTGACCTCACCTATATAAGTTGCAAGCTTGTCTTTAATGGAGATCTTGAAAATATACCCTCTTGCTGCAATGAGATAAAGATTGTTATCATCATCGGCTATCATATCACCACCTGCCGTCATACAGGGGTTATCGAGCAGGAAAACATTATTATTGGACTCAGATTCTGTCAGTTCACCAAGATCAGTGATCACCGGATTGCCTTTGGTATTGAACCTGTACAGGTGGTGTCCGTCAGTGGAAAGGGCATATCCAAACCCATCTCCGGCAATAACCATCCTGGTGATGGCCTCATACACAGATTTCTCTTGTGAAGTGCCGAACCCTACACCCGTAGTATGAACCTTCATGGTTTTCAGGTCTATATAGCGCAGCTGGTCGTAGTACATCGGTACGTAGAAGATACGGTTGCTATTCCTGTCGTACGCCATGGCTGCCACACCATTTGCAAAAGGCATCTCCGGATCAACATTATTCACTCTTGCCGCCGTTATTTTATTGAACTTGTTGCCACGAATGTCCAGTACCGATAAAGCCTTATCGTTTCCGTTCAGCACAATGTCACTGAAACTTGATGAATTGAAGTCCAATCGCCTGAGGGCAACCCAGTTCTTACCTTCCAGTGCCAGGTCCGTAATCGCATAGCCAAACTTCTCGGTTTGTGCAAAAGCCTGTAAAACAAGTACCGACTGGGTCAGCATGAGGAGTGTGTAGCGTAAATTTTTTCTCATATACCACATTTGTAGATTAGCATTGCAAGGCAAAAGTTATGGCAAATCAGGCACTTGTACAAGTGGGATCATGGGTTAAAACCAATAATATAATGTACGGCGGCCAACCAGTAAGAATCTGCAAACTGTTAGTGACTGAATATGAATGCGTTGTGTCCCGTAACAAAATCGGGGGTATTCGTCACATCATTTTATTTCCCCCTGCACGCCGGCTTAACATTGCAGAACAATTTTTGAAAAATGAAAGCCGAAAATACCACAGACTATACTTATAATCGTATTGAATTTTGGGGAGTAACGGTCATTTATGCCTTATCCATCTTCCTCTTGGTCTCAAATGCGGTCAGGCATGATATGGACACGGACTGGATCCATGGTTTCCAGGAGAGTGGATATAAGTTATCGTACATGCAGAATCACCTGCTGCCCAAAGCAGCCGTATATACGGCCCTTTACCTTGCGTACATCCTGCTTACGCTTTATGTGGTTCCTAACCTGCGGAAGAGAAGTAATCTTGCTATTCATATTTTCCTTTTTGTAGCGGTATTTGCAATACTTGGCTTCGTGATGGGCATTGCCGACACATGGCTGAAGGCCTACCAGATGCATGATTTCAATTCCCTTAATGATTTCTATAACAGCATTTTTAAGACACGAATGCTATTTGCATTCTGGATGATGTTCCTATTCGCCATGTATAATGTCATCAAGTATTTCGGCATTTTCCTGTTGACCAATGAACATACCCTGCAGGAAAAATACAAGGGCCTGACGCGAGAAGCCATTATCGTCTTTATTCTCTGGATGATCTCTTTCTTCCTCACGCTGGTAGCGGGGGCACCACAGGAAATTGTGCTGGGCTATGCGATCATCATTCCATTCGGGATCGGCCTTTACTGGTATTCCATGCACAAACTGATCCCTTCCGTCATCAACAAGCCAAAGCGTAGATTCCTTGCCTATGCTTCAAAAGTGTTCCAGATCTTGTTACTGACCGCTCTGCCATTTGTATTGGTGATGCTGCCAATGGTGGATCGCGGTGAAGCAGTGATGGCATTTCTCATATTCAATGCATGTGTCCAGCTATTTGTCACAGCACCTATATCATGGTTTGTTTATAAATATAAAATATCAAACCAGTCTGAATTGGTCACCCTCCGACAGGCCCTGGGAACTTCTACCGCCAACCTTGACCTACTTAAATCCCAGATCAACCCCCATTTTCTTTTCAATTCGTTGAATACACTATACGGTACTGCCCTGCAGGAAAACGCTGACCGTACCAGTGAAGGGATCCAGAAGCTTGGCGATATGATGAGGTTCATGCTGGAAGAAAATGTACAGGATAAGATCTCACTGAACCGTGAGATCGACTATATCAAAAACTATATCAGCCTACAGAAACTGCGCACCCAGGAATCCCCTAATATCACCATCCACACAAATATCGATGATGGCGTCCATAACCTCAGTATTACACCCATGCTGCTGATACCGTTTATTGAGAATGCGTTTAAACACGGCATCAGTTTACGCGAGCCTTCACATATCAAGATCACTTTGCACGTTGAAGACGGAAACATTTTTTTTGACGTCTACAACAGTATCCATACTAAACAAGGTGAGGATCCGGAAAAAAATAATACCGGGATAGGACTGAATAACGTGAAACAGCGTTTACAGTTGTTCTACCCCAAAAAACACGAACTTATCATCAGGGAAAATTCAAAAGAGTTTTTTATACATTTAACCATTCAGCTAACTCCAACTGAGCATGATAGCGATAGCCATTGATGATGAGCCGGTTGCCCTGGAAGTGGTGCGCTCCCATGCATCTAAAGTACCTTTTGTTGAACTGGCCGCAACTTTCACTGATGCTTTCCAGGCCCTGGATTACCTGCGCTTACACCAAGTGGACCTCATCTTCCTGGATATCAAAATGCCGGACATCAGCGGTATAGAATTCTATAACAGTTTATCGAGAAAACCCCTCGTGATCTTCACTACAGCTTATTCAGAGCATGCAGTCACCAGTTTTGAACTTGATGCCGTAGACTACCTGCTCAAACCTATCTCGCTGCCGAGGTTCATGAAAGCCTGTTCCAAAGCTCAGGAAGTTCACCAATGGCGGAACCAGGATAAGCAACAAGACTATATCTTCCTGAAAACAGGTTACGAACTGGTGAAGGTCTGGTTTAACGAGATCACCTATCTTGTGGCAGAAGGCAACTATATCAATGTGGTGATGCGGGGCTCAAAATTATTGACCCGAATGACTTTCTCCGAAATGGAAACCATTCTTCCACCGCTTTCCTTTATCAGGGTGCACAGGTCGTACATCGTCAATAAAGACTATATAGACAGGATCGAACGCCACCAGGTCACTGTTCACGGAGAACAAATTCCCGTCAGCGAAAACTATTCGCAGCAGGTAATGAATCTGAAATGATCTAAGCTTTTTTTACCGCCGTCCAGGAATTCAGCTTATTGCTGTAAACAAGTTTGACCGAGCCATCGGTTTCAGGCCTGAATTCAAACTTGTGAGGGCTGCCATAAACCTCAAACGTGTTATTACCCACATATTCCAGTGCATACCCACCATTGATACTCTCGGAATCCTGGATCCACAACATCCCGGCCTTCTTATAAAACACAATGTCCTTCTTCTCGGGGCGTGTATACGTTCCCGATATCCTGTTCAGTACAGATTCATCAGGAGGAAGTTTTTCGCGCATGGACACATTAAATGTAACAGCCTTCAACCCGCCTGTCTCGTCTTTAATATCAAGGGTCCTGTTTTTGGCAGATGGAGACGAGGCGGAAGGATCTTTGGCATTATGGGGATCACCGTTAAAATACAGCTGGGTGATCAGGGCCTGGTAACCCGGTGCTGAGATCAGCATATGAAAATGCGCGGGGCGGAAATTATTATTTCCTACATCGTAGGGAACCGGCAGTATGGTCTTGAACTCGTAATTTCCCTTATCGTCGCAATACGTTCTGGCTCGATACCTGAAATCCGCAGATTCATTATCGTACACTCCTTTCTCATCGCAATGCCATAATTCCACGCAAGCATTTTTAAGCGGCGTTGTACAATCTTTATGTTTGATCTTACCTTTCAGCATTACCACCTGCCCGGTTGAACCTTTGACCATCATGTTAGATCTTACGGGTGCCTCAGGTCGGTAAAACGGCCCCAGGATATCTGTGGTAGTGGCGCAGTCGCCTTCAAAATTCTCGCCATTGAACTTTACATAACCATGCGTGGTCACAGCCATTGCAGTGAACATGGTATTTCTGATGAATTTCCGTCTTTCCATAAAAATTTCATTAAGTGTTGAGTAAAAGGTCTGGTAAGGGCAGGCTTATACAGTAAGATAAATTTATTCTTTTACTTTTTACCCTGCTCCTTGCATTTATTGCCTCCAACCTTGCGGAACCATCCTCGCATGGAAATTCCAAAACAATGACCTATATCATTGTTTCTGAGAATTTTAAGTAGGAAATTCACTTATTGAAATAAGAATTGTTCACCCCAATAATTGGAATGTTATGACAAATACTAATAAAATCATTGCAGCTCTCGGGATTGGTATTGCAGCGGGTGCAATTGCAGGACTTCTGTTCGCCCCAAGGAAAGGCACTGAAACCAGGGATCTGCTGGCACAAAAAGGAACTAAGTTCTCAGGTACCATTAAAGAAGGAATTCAGGAAGGACAGAAAAAATTCAATTCACTGAAAGACGGATTTAGGGAAGGCCTGAACACAATAAATAAGAAAGTTGAAGAAGTGATGTAGAAAACTAAACGGAGGATAGATGGGTTATCCTATCCTCCGTTTACAACTTTTTTCGGGATCGATCATTTCTGATAGAAAAAAGGTCGGTGAACATATTGTTCAACGACCTTTGCAATTAAGAGGGGCCCAGGCCCCTCTTAATATTTGAAAGATATGTTACTGGACAATAATCTTGCTGACGCGTGAATTGTCTTTGCCTGCCATCCTCAACAGGTACATGCCAGGCCTGATACCATTCAGATCGATCCTCATGTTATTGGCTCCATTGATCACTTGTACGGGCTCTTTTTTAACAGTTCTTCCTGAGAGATCGGTTATTAAGACGTCCGCTTTACCCTGCGTTGCACTACTGAAACTGAAGTTCAGATAACCCTTCGCAGGTACCGGGAATACTTTCCAATCTGAAGTTTCCATCATCATTCCCTGTTGTGATATATTTCCTGTATTCAATGCACCAGTAGTAGCAAATTGCGATGCCATATAAATGCTGCTGCCGCTGTTTCCGCAATTTGTTCTCACTTGCCATTGGTAATTGGTACCGGCAGTAAGCCCGGTAATGAATGACGAAGTACCCTGGTTAAGCTCAGCTAAAACGGTCCAATTCACGGCAGATGCAGCCTTGTACTCAACTCTGTAACTGGTACCGCCCACCCATGACCAACTCACCTGTGCCGTGGTATTGGTTACGGAACCAACTGTGAGTCCTGTGGGAGCCGGACAGGCCAGTGTGGTGAACTGAGAAGCCACATACACACTACTACCATTGGCGCCGCAATTTGATCGCACTCTCCAATCATATGTGGTGCCGGATTGAAGATTATATAAAGCATAGGAAGATCCGAGTATGGTTGTACTGGCCACGATCCAAGTGTTGGAATTTGCTGCTTTATACTCAAAAGTATAACTGGCCGCACCCACCCAGGTCCAGGAGAATTGAGCAGATGAATTTGAAATACTGCCTGACTGCAAACTTCCCGGAGCAGTACAGTTTCCAACTGGTGGGTTTGTAGACGTTGTAGTGAACTGTGCAGAGCTATAACCACTGTTTCCGCTGGCACCGCAGTTTGTTCTTACCCGCCAATCGTACGATGTACCAGCTGCTAATCCGGCAAGGCTGTAACTGGTTGTTGTAATACCGCTAGCTGCAATTATCCACGTATTTGATGAACTTGCTTTATACTCCACATTATAGGAAACAGCACCATCTGCTGCTGCCCAGCTGAGCAATGCTGACGACACTGTAATACTTCCTGATGTCAAACCAGATGGTGCATCGCACACAACAGCTGTTGATTTGGTGGTGAACTGAGCAGAAGCAAATCCACTGGTACCAATGGTTCCGCATGCAGCCCTTACCCTCCAGTCGTAGCTGGTTGCTTCTGACAAATCTGCAAGGCTATAAGAAGTTGCACTGATGGAAGTAGCCGCTGCTACCCAGGTTGGATCGGAAGCTTTCTTATATTCTACATCGTAGCTTACCGCGCTTCCGGCCGAAGACCAACTTAGCAGTGCAGATGAAACCGTGATACTTCCGGAACTCAATCCTGATGGAGGATTACATGCAGGAGCACCGCCTGTTGTAGTGAACTGGGCAGATGCGTAAACACTTCCGCCACTGTTACTGCAGTTGGACCTTACTCGCCACTCATATTGTGTACCTGTTTGCAAACCAAACAACGTAAATGAAGTGCCCCATATTTCCCTGGAAGCAACCGTCCAGGTTTGCGCAGCCGCTGTTTTGTATTCCAGCGCATAATTCGAAGCACCAGCAATAGCCACCCAACTCAATTGCGCAGATGTATTACCGATATTGGAAGATGTGAGGCTTGTTGGAGGATTGCATGTTAACGTAGTGAACTGAGAAGCCACATAGATACTGCTTCCGTTGGCACCACAGTTGGACCTTAATCTCCAGTCGTAGGTAGTACCTGCACTCAGCGTGTACAATCCATAAGATGAGCCCTGGATGGTAGTTGAGGCAACGATCCAAGTATCAGAGCTTTCAGGCTTATATTCAAATGTATAACTGGCCGCACCAACCCAGTTCCAGGTGAATTGGGCCGCAGAGTAAGTAATGGAATTGGTTGCAAGGCCTGTTGGTGTAGGACAGTTTCCTACAGGAACAGATGCCGTTGTTGTGAACTGGGCTTCGGCATAACTACTACTTGCAGAAGTACAATTGGTTCTAACCCTCCAGTTATAGGATGTGGATGCAGCAAGTCCGGAGAGATTATAGGCAGTACCAGTAGAAGCTGCAACAGCAACGATCCAACTTGTTGAAGGTGCTGCTTTATACTCCACGTCATAAGACGCTGCACCGCTAACCGCTGTCCAGCTAAGTTGCGCAGAAGATGCTGTTATGGTTCCGGAAGTCAATCCCTGCGGAACATTGCATGCTATTGTACCTGCGGTGGTAAATTGGGCTTCAACAAATGCGCTGGTTGCGCCTGCCTGACAATTTGTTCTCACTCTCCAGTTATAAGTTGTACCCTCACTAAGACCACTAAGGTTATATGCAGTTCCGGTTGTTCCGGCAACAGCAACGGTCCAGTTCAGGTCAGAGGATCTCTTATACTGTACATCGTATGAAACTGCACCTGCGGCAGCGGTCCAACTCAACTGGGCAGCACCCGCTGTGATCCCTGACGTAACAGGTGCTGCAGGTGAAGCACATGTGCCCAATGTATTGAATGTAGCGTTCAGGTATGCTGTTACAGTTCCATCAGCACATTTACCTTTCACTCTCCAATCATACACAGTAGATGCAGTCAATCCCTTCAACTCATAACTGACTGCAGTTATATCAGTTGCAAGTACGGACCAACCCGCATCCGTTCTCTTTTTATACTCAATCGTATAGTTTACATTTCCAGAACCAGCAGACCAGCCAAGGGTAGCCGTCGTCTGTGTGATACCGGTTGTTGTTGCAGTTGTTGGAGGATTACATACCACCGGAGCAGCCCCGCTTTTATTTGTAAGGAACCATTCGAACAGCGTATAGCGCTGAGGCGTACTCGCAGTGTTGTCTATAAAAGGAACTTCATAAGTATCCGTTCTGTAGGCCCTGGCCCATCCATTATGTATGGTTGACGGATTAGAAGGCGAAAAAGGAGACGTTACCTGCCACTGGTAAAAGAAAGTGTCAAGAATAACACGATTTGCTATACTATTTACAGCCTGTTCTGACTCCAGGTTGATCAGGTAGGTATTAGTTCCGGTTCCATTGGTATTCAGGTCGTAACGGTTTACTATTGACAGTATCCTGGTTCCGCCCGCAACGATATTAGCGGCTCCACCCCCGGTAATATCGGCCACAGTATGAACTGATCCAACAGGTGCAGCGGCTGCTATCTTCTTTGCATTTGCTTCAGAGAATGCAGGATAGAACCATGACGACTTAGCACCTTGACTCATTCCGGTCATATATACACGTGAAGCGTCGATCCTGTATAACTGGAAAGCACGCTCAATGGCTGCATCAACATCCTCAGGATAGATCTCCTGTACACCGCTGCAAGGTATATTTGGATTGGCATTATATGCCAGGCAGAGTACAATGACTTCTTCTGTAGGACCACCCCATGGATACACCTGGCCCAAAGTCTTTTTCGGAACCATTGAAAAATAATCTCCGTTATCCCGCAACAAGGTGGGAAGTGAAGGGAATGCCATGGAGTCATATGGATTATACCAGGGAACACTTGGATCGCCCGGATAAAAGAACTTATTCTCATCAAAGAACAATCTTCCCAACCCATACCGATATACGAGTTCACCATCAGGTTTTAGGTAAGCCGTTCCTCCATTAGATTCCCCGCATCCGGGGAAATAAAGGATCAATGGATAAGTTTTGCTGGTATTGCTTTCATAACCGTTCGGCAAATATTCCCAGTAACCCGGGATCTTGGGAGTCATGTAATACTTCGTCCCTTTGTAAGCGGTAGCATCCCATCCTTTACGGGCCGAAAGTTTCCAGGTGTTCCCGTTCTTACCCACGAATGCCGTATCAGCAGCACGCCATGCGCCTTGCCATTTGGGATTGGTTTGGGAAAATGAAGTAAATGAGAGGATAATACCGATAGCTGTGATCAGTAGAATACGAGTAGAGCTGCCTGACATAAAATCTGTAATGTTTAGGGTGATTAAAGTGCGGGTACAGATCAGGTAGCCAACAATCAGAAAGATAAAATTAGCTTTAAATCCCCCAATTTCAAATGGAATGTGGTAGCAAAATCTAAATACCCATAGATAATGGTTATACAAGATATCTAACTAATTAATACTTACCAGTTAAGATCAGGACGCAATGATAATGGCGAAATAGAGAGGAATCCCAATGGTAATATTTAATGGGAAAGTCAGGCCGAGAGCCATCGGTATATAGAGTCCTTCGTTCGCTTTAGGTGCAGCTATTCGCATAGCAGCAGGCACAGCAATATACGATGCACTGGCGGCAAGTGTGGAAAACATGAACCTGTTACCGATATCATGCGTAACCAACTGGCTTGCATATGCCACAATTGATCCATTGATAGCCGGCATCAGGAGTACACTGCCGTTTGTAAAAGAATGCTGAATGATCTTCCCAATACCTTGCTTCTACAGCGGATCCTTATCATATAACCTCAGCAGAATCACACCCACCACAATTGCGGGTGATTCCATGAATGCCATCACCGCCACCATATGTCCGCTGAAACTGATCTGCTGCAGTTACAGGAATGTAACTGCAGAAACAAAAGTCACCGCACTCACCTAGCCATAGGCTGCTGCTACGGCAGCTGCATCACTTATACTCACCTTCCTCATAAGAATAAAAAAACTGTACAGCGGTATCAATAACGCAATTAATAAACCAAACAGGATCGAATAAATGATCTCTGTGCTGAACGCGTATGGGCAAGCTCCTACCCTCCTTTGAAACCTATAGCGAACAATAAACAAAGTGAAATGAATTTAACTGAACCCCTGGGGATCTCAAGATCACTCTTGACAATGGTGGCAATAATTCCTAGAACAAAAAAAAGAAGGGTTGGGTTGGTAAGATTTGATATCAGTATTTTAAAATCCAATATGATTTTTGATTGGCTATTCCTCATTTGTGAAGTCACCAATGGATCGTCATCAAAAATAAACTCGTCGATATAGTAAGCATTTTCGATATCGGGCTCTTTGATAAGGATATGAATATGTGCAGGATTATTGGTGTTGGGATAAGGAGCTGGCTTTACGGTATAGATCGCATAATTCCCGTCGGTGTCCGTTTTAACCCATCCCCTGATATGTCCATGGCGCTCTGCTCCTTTGTCCATTGTTTTGGATGGAGAGTACAGGCCATTATTATCCGTTTGCCAATAATACACGATCACACCAGGTGCAGGTGTTTTACCATCTAACTTATACACCTTCCCTGATACCAATAGTTTCTGTCCGGGTTCAGTCCAGCCCGCACTGGTGTCTACCGAATGGATACGCGAAGGCTTCCCCACTTCGATCAATTCGCAGGTTTCACAAGCCCCTGGTATACGGTAATGATGCTGCGCCTGGCAGGATGTTGCAGCCGCCAGGATGAAGACAACGATGGTTATGGTACGCATGATGAGGAGTTTTCTGTTATTTCCTAATGTACTCTCTCCGGCGACTTATTCCTTGCCAATTTATATGAGCGGAAGTTAGATAGCCAAGTCTCTGTTTAACGCTAAACCTGAACACCCTATTCTGGATCC
>Ga0114939_10003580_pt1 | contig 10801 bp, 8 predicted proteins | sample AshMeaCrysSpring_FD_87196 | JGI IMG/M metagenome (GOLD analysis project Ga0114939, IMG submission 87196) | Groundwater microbial communities from Big Spring, Nevada to study Microbial Dark Matter (Phase II) - Ash Meadows Crystal Spring | ecosystem: Environmental > Aquatic > Deep subsurface >... | reverse complement strand
GTGCCTGGCCAGCAACGCCTTGGAGTCGGGCCTGCTCACGACGAGCAGGGTCGTGCCGCCGTGCGCACCATCGGCCGGCGTCGAGGGCGGAACGTTCGTCGACGGTCAGAGTCGGTGTGGGCATGCCTTGTCTCTGAGACGACCGCGCGTCGTCGCGTGACCTTAGGCCTCGCAAGGCGTCGGCGCAGGCCTGGATTGTTCAACATCTGCGCTGGCGCCGACGCAGCCGTTCGGCGGCACGCGCGCAGGGCGCTTTTCGGTGTCGGGTTGGCCGCGCGGGCAGACACCCATGGCGAACCAATCGCCGCGTTCACCCCGCCAAAACGTTGCACCGTTCTCGAAAAACCGTGGCTTGCGGCCTGCGTGCGCGTCGAGAAGGCGCGAGTGCGCATGGTAGAGTCGTTTGTAACTTTTCGACCCGTTCGGCATGCAGCGCACGTTCAAGATCACGTCCGTTTTCGCCGCCGTGCTGCTCATGGCCAGCGCGGGGGCGCAAGCCGTCGGTTTCGGTCGCGCGAGCACCACCGCCACGCTGGGTCAGCCGCTGAATTTCACGGTCGGCCTGAGGCAGGACCCGGGCGACGAGTTTGGTGCCGATTGTGTTTCCGCCGACGTGCACGTGGGGGACAACCGGCTGGGTCCCTCGAACGTACGCGTGAGCATCGAACCCGGGCGCGGAACGTCGAACGAGCGGGTGTTGCGGGTGCGCACGCAATCGGTGATCGACGAACCGGTCGTGACCCTCACGCTGTTCGTGGGTTGCCCGCCGACCTTGACGAGGCAGTTCGTCACGCTGGCCGACCCCCCCGTCGTGACGCTGGCCGAACGTGCGCCCGAGCCGGCAAGCCCGCCAGCGCAACCAGCGGCCGAGGCTGCGGGTCGCGAACCGACTGCCGGCACACCTGCGGTGCGCGCGGGCATGGCCGAGCGCGTGGCGGCGGCACCTGCAGCCCAACCGCCCAAACAGCGCCCGCGCGTGGCGCCGCGCGCCGGAGCACAGACCGCGACACGTCGCACGACCGTTGCGGCGCCGGTCGCACCGCAGCTGGCACAGGGGCCGGCGGTGGCCGCGCGGGTGCAGCGCGATGTCGCACCCGAGGTGGGTGATCGGCTCAAGGTCGATCCGGCACGGCCTGCTCCGCAATCCGCCGAAAAGGCCGAGGCCCGCCCGGCGACTGCCGCCGACGCCGCTGCCGCGGTGACGGCCGTGGAGGGCGCGACCAATCACATGCTGGCCGTGCTGCAGGCCGAGATCGCAGCCCGCGCGGCCGACGGCGAGCGGCTGCGGCTGCTGGAGGAAAGTTTCTCCAAGCTGCAGGCCGACCTGCGCGCCAACACGGCCGAAATGGCGGCCCTGCGCGCGCGCGTGCAGCAGGCCGATGGCGAGCGATTCTCCAGCTCGCTGGTCTATGGTCTGGCCGGCCTGAGCACGCTGCTTTCGCTGGCGCTGGGCGCACTCCTGCTCAAGCGCTCGCGCGAATCCGACAAGCGCTGGTGGGCCGGCGGCGCCCCGCCGGGACCCGAAACACGTGCACCCGCGGCACCGCCCGAAGCGCCGGCGGCCACGGCCGCGCGCAGCCCAGCTGCGGCCAGCAGGCCGGTGCCGTTGCGGCCGCTGGCCAGCGAACCTGCCGGCGGCGTGGTGGTCGAGGAAGTGCATTCGCGGCCCGCGGCGCTGTCGCCGGAAACCCGGCCGGCCGATGCACAGCCGCGGCGTGAGGTGACGGTCGAGGAACTGATCGACCTGGAGCAGCAGGCGGAGTTCTTCGTCGTGCTGGGGCAGGACGAGGCCGCGATCGACCTGTTGATGAATCACCTGAGGAACACCGGCGGCATCTCACCGCTGCCGTACCTCAAGCTGCTCGAGATCTACCGTCGACGAGGCGACCGCGACGCCTACGAGCGCATGCGCGAGCGCTTCAACCGCCGCTTCAATGCCTACGCGCCGGATTGGGACGCGGACGCGGCGATCGGGCGGTCTCTCGACGATTACCCCGACGTGATGGCCCGCCTGCAGCGCCAGTGGCCCGAGCCGGAAGCGGCGATGCACGAGCTCGAATCCCTGCTGTTCCGTCGCGATGAAGGCGAGACCTTCGACCTGCCGGCGTACAACGAGGTGCTGTTCCTGTATTCGCTGGCCCGCGATGTGTCGGAGAACCTCGACCTGCGCGACATCCGGCCCAGCCAGGTCGATCTGCTGCTGCCGCTCGCGGGTGAAGACGACTCGCCACGGCCGGCAGCGCCGCTGGTCGACACGATGTCGATCGAGCCGCACCCCGCGCTCGAGAAGCCCTTGACGCTCGACCTCGATGTCTCGGTGCCGGGCGCACTGGGTCCGGCCGAGGCGCGACGCGCGGCACGCTGAGACCCGGGCGACTTCATGGTGAGCACCGGGGCGTGCGGACTGGATTCGCCCTCGGGTCGCAAGACGCGCTCGTCGTCCGTCTGCGGCGCGGCCCGCAGATCGGGCGGCGCGGGTCTCACCCCGTGGCACGTGTTCAACGCTACAGTCTCGCCAGCCGCTGCAGCGCGAGCTCCAGCGTCTCATCCTTCTTGGCGAAGCAGAAGCGCACGATGCGCTGGTCGAAGCCGTTGTCGTAGAAGGCCGACAGCGGGATCGCTGCCACGCCGACCTCGCGCGTGAGCCACTCGCACATGGCGGCCTCGTCGAGGTCGGGCCGCACGGCGGTGTAGGACACACACTGGAAGTAGCTGCCCTGGCTGGGTAGCAGCTCGAAGCGCGTGCGCGCGAGCCCGGCGCGGAAGCGGTCGCGCTTGCGCTGGTAGAAGTCCGGCAGGTCCAGGTAGGGCGCCGGGTCGGCCATGTAGGCGGCGAGACCGTGCTGTACCGGCGTGTTGACGGTGAACACGTTGAACTGGTGCACCTTGCGGAACTCGGCGGTCAGTGCCGCGGGCGCCGCCACGTAACCCACCTTCCAGCCGGTGACGTGGTAGGTCTTGCCGAAGCTGGAGATGACGAAGGCGCGCTCGGCCAGCACCGGCCAGCGGGCCGCGCTCTCGTGGCGCCGGGCGTCGAACACCATGTGCTCGTAGACCTCGTCGCTGATCAGGAATACGCCGGTGCCTTGCAGCAGCTGCGACAGGCGCTGCATGTCATCGGCGCTCCACACGGTGGCCGTCGGGTTGTGGGGCGTGTTGATGATGAGCGCGCGCGTGCGCGGCGTGATCGCCCGCGCCAGCGCGTCGAAGTCCGGCCGGAAGCTGCCCGGCGTCAGCGCCACGCGTACCGTCCGGCCCCCCGCCAGTTCGATGCCCGGGCCGTAGCTGTCGTAGCAGGGCTCGAGCACGATGACCTCGTCGAGCGGGTGCACGATGGCCAGCAGCGCCGTCAGGATGGCCTGCGTGGCCCCTGCGGTGATGGTGATCTCGCTGTGGCTGTCGTAGCGGCGACCGTAGAGCGTTTCGATCTTGCCCGCCACCGCGTCGCGCAACGCGGGCACGCCGGCCATCGGCGGATACTGGTTCAAGCCCTGGCGCATGGCCGCGCACACGCCGTCGACCAGTCGCGGGTCGCAGTCGAAATCCGGGAAGCCCTGGCCGAGGTTGACCGCGCCGTGCCGCTGGGCCAGCGCGGACATGACGGTGAAGATCGTGGTGCCGACCCGCGGCAGTCGGCTGGTGGGCAGGGGTGGTGCGCGGGAGGTCATGGGCGGTGCGGATGCGAGGCCTACAGCTCGTAAGCGGTCGACGCCTGCCCGCCCAGGGCCCGTTCGATCAGCGGGCGGCTGAGGCGGTCGCCGAGCAGCTCGGCAAACGCAAATACGTAGCTGCGCAGCATCACGCCGCGCTTGAAGGCCACGCGCGCGACGTTGTGCCCGAACAGGTGCCCCACCGGTCGCCATGCCAGGTCGCCATCGGGATTCTCCTCGCGCATGGCCACCTCGGCCACCAGGCCAACGCCCAGCCCGCCCCGCACATAGGTCTTGATGACGTCGGCGTCGATCGCCTCGAGCACGAATTGCGGTTCCAGCCGGTGCGTGGCGAACGCCCGGTCGATCGCCGTGCGGCCGGTGAACGACGGGTGGTACGACACCAGCGGCTCGCGCGCCAGGTCGTCGAGCGACAGGCGCTCGACGCCGGCCAGCGGGTGGGCCTTGGGCATCACCGCGACATGCTGCCATTCGTACCACGGGATCGACACCAGTGCATCGAACCCCGACACCGTTTCGGTGGCCAGGCCGATGTCGGCCACCTCGTCGAGCAGCATCTGAGCCACCTGCGACGGGCTGCCCTGGTGCAGCACCACGTTCACGCGTGGAAAGCGCTGTCGCAGCGTGGCCACCGGTTGCGGCAGCACGTAGCGCGCCTGCGAATGCGTGGTCGCGATCGACAGCCGGCCCGTGTCCTGCTTGGCGTACTCCTCGCCGATGCGTCGCAGGTTGCCGACCTCGCGCAGGATGATCTCGATGGCGCGCAGCACCGACTGCCCGGGCTCGGTGATGCGCCGCAGCCGCTTGCCGTGGCGCTCGAAGATGTCGATGCCGAGTTCTTCCTCCAGCTCGAGGATGGCCTTGCTGACGCCGGGCTGCGACGTGAACAGCGCCTTGGCTGTCTCCGTCAGGTTGAGGTTGCGCCGGGCCGCCTCGTGCACGAAGCGCAGCTGCTGCAGGTTCATGGTCGCAGGGGCGGGTCCGAGTCCGCCTGCGAGACGGCCAGCGCCACCCGGGCCATGGCGTCGATCACGCCGTCGGTCTCGCCGACGGCGGTGTGCAACGTGAGCGTCGTGCCGGGGTGTGCGTCGTTCAGCTCGGCCAGCAGCTTGGGCAGGTCGTGGCGCACGTGGCCCCCCGTGCCGAGGAACAGCGGCAGCACGTCGATGCGGGTGTGCCCCGCGGCGATCAGCGATTCGGCCGCGCTGCGCAGGCTCGGCTCCATCAGCTCGAGAAAGGCCAGCTTCACCTCGGTGCCGGGTTGCAGCTCGCGCACGCGCTGGACGACGGCTTCGAACGGACGCGCCCAGCGCGGATCGCGGGCTCCGTGGGCAAACAACAGCAGGGCTCGACGAGTGTTGGACATGGCTAGGGTCTGTTGAGTTATGAATCACACCCGCGCCGGGGTGGCCAAGGGTCGCGGCGTAGGCGCGGCGCGCGGCCCGGGCTGGGTGCCCGGGCAAGCGGCGCAACACCCGCCGCGGCCCTTGGGTACCCCGGCCCTTCGGGTCGGGCCCCGGTACGGGCCCACTCGTCGTTGCAAGGCCTCGCCGGGGGGTCTACCCCGGCTGCGGCTTGCGCCTAGATTGGGCCCGTACCGGGGCCCGACGCGGGTGCGATTCATATCTCAACAGACCCTAGAACCTATCGGTAACGGACCAGCCAGCCGAAAGCGGCCAGCGACAGCAGAAGATAGACCACGCTGGGCACGGCGGCGGCGACCCAGGGCGTCCAGTCCCTGAGCATGCCGAGGTGATGCGCCACGTTGTTGAGCAGCACGAAGCTGATGCCCAGCAGGATGCCGCCGAACACCCGCAGGCTGACGCCGCCGCTGCGCGCGTGCATGTAGGCGAAGGGCAGCGCCAGCGCCACCATGACCAGGCACGCGAAGGGGTAGAGCGCGCGCTTCCAGAACTGGATCTCGTGGCGCTGGGCGGCCTGTTCATTGGCGGCCAGGTGCGAGGTGTAGCGCCACAGCTCGACCGTCGACATGGTCGACAGCGGCAGCACCGCGGCCGCCACGGTGTCGCTGGCCAGCGTGCTCGGCCAGGCGTAGCTGGCGAGCTGCTCGGTGCGCACGCCTTCCGTGCTGCCCACGGGCGGCCAGGTCGTGCGTTCGACGTCGAGCAGGCGCCAGTAGCCGTCGTCGCCGACGCTCGCGGAGCGCGCCGCCAGGCGCTCGACCAGCCGGCCATCGGCATTGAACTCGAACACGCGCACACCGCTGAGCTGCCCCTGTGGCGCCGTGCCCCCCACGTGGACCGAGAAGCTGCGCTCGCCATCGGCGCCGTCGCGGCGCTCCTTGAGCCAGGCCCCCGAGCGGCCGAGCAGGGAGCTGCCGCGCGACGCTTCCTTGACCTGCACGGCCAGCCGCTCGCTGACCGGGGCGATGTAGTCGCCGACGACGAAGGTCACCAGCGCGAAGGCGAGCCCCAGCCCGGCCAGCAGCCCCAACGCACGGCCCGGGCCCAGTCCGCCCGTGCGCAGGATCGTGAATTCCGAAGACTGCGCCAGCCGTGCCAGCGAGTAGATGGCCCCGATCAGCACGGCGATCGGAAAGAACTCGTAGAAGTGGCCCGGCAGCTCGAACAGGCTGAAGCGCAGCGCCCGCGCCAGCGTGTAGCCGCCGCGGCCGACGCGCTCGAGCTGGTCGACGAAGTCGATGAAGAAGAACAGCGACAGGAAGGCGCCCGCCACGAACAACACCGAAGCGACGATGTCGCGGTACAACAGGCGACGCACCGTCTTCATGTCGGACTTCTCCGTTCGGTCGCGCGGCGCGGACGCAAGACCAGGGTCGTGCCCTGCACGCGCCACCACAGCAGCGCCAGCGCGAGCAGCAGGATCGAGCCATGCACGGCGATCAGGGCTGTGCCCATGCCCAGCCGCCCGGTGCCGACCCAGGCCTGCGTCAGGTTGATGAGGTTGAAGTAGACGACGAAGCCCAGCAGCGCGAACAACAGGTTCCAGTTGCTCGGCCGGCGCGGATGGGTGGCCGCCAGGCCGATGCCCAGCAACAGCATGTTGGCGCCGGCGAGCACCAGCCCGATGCGCCACGCCAACTCGCCGAGGCCGCGCGCGTCGGGCCGCAGCAAAAGGTCCGCCGTACTGCGCGCCCTGGGCGGCAGGTCGTCGACGGTGCGCGTGGCCTTCTCGCCGACAAGCACACTGTAGCGCTCGAAGCGCGCCACCGTTGCCTCGCCGTCGCGCGTGTCGCGCTCGTTGCGCTGGCCCCTGTCGAGCACGAGGTGGCGTTCATCGCCACGAACCTCGATGCGCCCGCTGCGCGCCGAGGTCACCGCTTCGCCGTGGCCCTGGTTGGTCAGGATGAAGACGTTGCGCCCGGTGGTGCCGTCCTCGCTGTCGCGTTCGATGAAGAACACGCGCCGGCCGTCGGAACTGGTCTGGAACTGGCCGGGCGCCACCCGCGCCACGTCGGAACGCTGGGCGTAGCGCTCGCGCAGCTCGGTGCTGTTGCGGTTGCCCCAGGGCCAGACGAACAGCGCCAAGACGGCCACCGCCAGCAGCACCGGCCAGGCCATGCGCAGCACCGGCCTGACGAAGCGGCCCAGGGCCACGCCACTGGCAAACCAGACGGCCATCTCGCTGTCGCGGTACATGCGCCCGAGCGTGGCGACGACGGCGACGAACAGCGACAGGTTGAGCATCGTCGGCAGATGGCCCAGCGCCGTGTAGCCCAGCAGGAGCACGACGTCCTGGGGCGCGACGGAACCCCCTGCGGCCAGACCGAGCGTGCGGATGAGCATCATGGTCAGCACGATGGTCAGGATGACGACCAGCGTGGCGCCGAAGGTCTTGGCCAGCTCACGACGGACAGTGGAATCGAATAACATGCCTCGTGCTGCCGCGTGGGCGGCGCGAACGTGCGGGATCCGTCGTGTCGCGCTTGGCAGGCGCGGTCGGGACGGCGGATGCCCGCCGGGTCAACTCGGTGCAATCGTTGATTATGGACTTCAGACTTCTTCATGCTGCGCCCACGGGGCTGGCCGAGGTGGCGGTCGACGCGCTCGTCGTGCTGCTGTGCGGAGAACATGCCAGCGCCGTGCTGCCCAAGCCCCTGGCACGTGCCGTGGACGACGCGGTGTCCGGCGGCGACCTGCAACTCAAGGCAGGCAAGTCCCTGTACCTGCACCGGCCACAAGGGGTGAAGGCGCCACGCGTGGTGTTCGCGTGCGCCTCGGATGGCAGCGCGCGCGCCATCCGGGCCGCGGCGACGACGGCATTCGGCCTGCTCAAGGGCCTGGGCGCCAAGCACGCAGCGGTCGGATTGGCCGGCGCGGCCTGGCGTGAGTCGTCGGCCGAGGCCGTGGTAGCCGCGGCGGCCGACGCCGTCTACCTGTATCGCCACACCAAGCCCAGCGCGCCTGCGGCCGCGGCGTGGACGCGGTTGAGCCTGGTCGCCGACAAGGCGCATGTCCCGGCGGTGCAGCACGCCATCGCGCGCGGGCGTGCCATCGCGATGGGCGTGGAGCTGGCCCGTGAATGCGCCAACCGGCCCGCCAACCACGCCACGCCGAGCTTCCTGGCGGCGCAGGCGCGCCAGCTGGCGCGCGACCATGGCCTGAAGGTCGACGTGTTCGACCGCAAGGCCGTCGAGAAGCTGGGCATGGGCGCCTTCCTGGCCGTGGCGCAGGGCTCCGATGAACCCCTGCGCTTCATCGTCGCGCGCTACGAAGGCGCGGGCAAGGGCAAGGCACCGGTGGTGCTGGTGGGCAAGGGCATCACCTTCGACACCGGTGGCATCTCGATCAAGCCTGCCGCAGAGATGGACGAGATGAAGTTCGACATGGGGGGTGCCGCCAGCGTGCTCGGCACCTTGCGGGCATTGGCGCAGCTCAAGGCCAAGGTCAACGTCGTCGGTCTCATCCCCGCCACCGAGAACATGCCCAGCGGCCGCGCGGTCAAGCCGGGCGACGTGGTCCGGTCGATGTCCGGCCAGACCATCGAGATCCTCAACACCGATGCCGAAGGCCGCCTGATCCTGTGCGATGCGCTGACCTACGCCGAGCGCTTCGAGCCCGCTGCGGTCGTCGACATCGCCACGCTGACGGGAGCCTGCGTCATTGCCCTGGGCCACCACCGCTCGGGCCTGTTCACCGTCGACGACGACCTGGCCGCGCAACTGCACAAGGCGGGCGATGCGGCGCTCGACCCCTGCTGGCGCATGCCGCTGGACGACGAGTACGACGAGGCCCTGAAGAGCAATTTCGCCGACATGGGCAACGTCGGCGGTCGTGCCGGCGGTTCGATCACGGCGGCGATGTTCCTCAAGCGCTTCACGGCCAAGTACCGATGGGCCCATCTGGACATCGCCGGCACGGCGTGGAAGAGCGGTGCCGCCAAGGGCGCGACCGGCCGGCCGGTGCCGCTGCTGGTGCACTTCGTGCTCGGGTTCGCGGGGTGACGCGCGAGCCATGGCGCTGACCCAGGTCGAGTTCCACACCGGGGTAGCCGACAAGACCGCGTTTGCGTGTCGGCTGCTGCGCAAGGCCTACGCCCAGGGCGTGAAGGTGGTGGTCTGCGCCGCCGCCGATCAGCTGGCGCGGCTCGACCAGGCGCTGTGGACGGCGGACGCCCAGGGCTTCCTGCCCCACGTGCTGCAGCGCAGCGGAAGCGGCAGCGATGCCCTGCGGCGGCACACGCCGGTGTGGCTGTGCACCGATCCGGCCGACGCTCCGCACCGCGACGTGCTCGTCAATCTGGGGCCCGACCTGGTTGCCGGTTTCGACGGTTTCGCCCGCGTGGTCGAGATCGTCGGACAGGAGACCGACGATGCGCAGGCCGGCCGCTTGCGCTGGAAGCACTACACCGCGCAGCGGTTGAGCATCCGCCATCACACCGCGGCGAACTGATCGCACGGCGCGGCGAGAGCACGCCCATCGGCCTGCCCCTGTCATCCCGGACCGCGCCAGGGGCGTTGGCGGCAGGCCAGGGGTGGCACGGGCGCTTGGCGTTTGCCCTGATAGACCCTGGGGGGAGACGGGCGCTTTCTTGGAGTATCGTTGCGCCCGTTGAGAAAACACCCTTTCACGCTCAACATCCCACAAGGAGTGAATCTATGCGAATCCAGTTGAACGTCATCGCTGGCGCCGTGGCTCTCGTGGCCGCCGGCTCCGTTTCCGCCCAGGACATGGTGGTCAAGATCGGCCACGTCGGCCCGGTTTCCGGTCCCCAGGCCCACTACGGCAAGGACAACGAGAACGGAGCGCGCATGGCCGTCGAGGATCTCAACGCCAAGGGCGTGACCATCGGCGGCAAGAAGGTCAAGCTCGAGCTGGTGGCGGAAGACGACGCGGCCGATCCGAAACAGGGCACTGCCGCGGCGCAGAAACTGTGTGACGCCAAGGTCAATGCCGTCGTGGGCCACCTGAACTCGGGCACCACGATCCCCGCTTCCAAGATCTACAACGATTGCGGTATCCCGCAGATCACGCCATCGGCGACCAACCCGAAGTACTCGCAGCAGGGTTACGCCAACGCCTTCCGTCTGCTGGCCAACGACAACGCTTTGGGTGCCGGCCTGGCTCTTTACGCCGCCGACGCCCTGAAGCTCAAGAAGGTTGCGATCATCGACGACCGCACCGCGTATGGCCAGGGCGTGGCCGAGGTGTTCAAGAAGACCGCGGCGCAGAAGGGCATGCAGGTCGTCGACGAGCAGTTCACGACCGACAAGGCGACCGACTTCATGGCCATCCTGACGGCCATCAAGGCCAAGGCGCCGGATGCCGTCTTCTATGGCGGCATGGATCCGCAAGCGGGCCCGATGCTGCGCCAGATGGACCAGCTTGGCCTGAGCAACGTCAAGTACTTCGGCGGCGACGGCATCTGCACCGCCAAGCTGGCCGAGCTGTCGGCGGGCGCCAAGTCGCTGGGCAACGTGGTCTGCGCAGAAGGCGGCTCGTCACTCGAGAAGATGCCCGGCGGCAAGGCCTGGAAGGCACGGTACGACGCCAAGTACCCGAACCAGTTCCAGGTGTACTCGCCGTATACCTACGACGCGGTGCATGTCTTCGTCGATGCCATGGTGCGTGCCGGCTCAGTCGACCCCAAGGTCTACGCTTCTAAGCTTAGGGAAACGAACTACACGGGCGTGACCACCACCGTCCAGT
>Ga0114939_10003579_pt1 | contig 10804 bp, 12 predicted proteins | sample AshMeaCrysSpring_FD_87196 | JGI IMG/M metagenome (GOLD analysis project Ga0114939, IMG submission 87196) | Groundwater microbial communities from Big Spring, Nevada to study Microbial Dark Matter (Phase II) - Ash Meadows Crystal Spring | ecosystem: Environmental > Aquatic > Deep subsurface >... | reverse complement strand
TCCGGGCAGGCGGCCGAGGTGCCGGATCATGAAATCCTCAGCGAACTCCCAGCGGTACTCCGGGTCGGTGCGTACGGCCGGCGATACGGGCGGCAGCTCGGCCTCGGACAGGATGGGCAGAACCGCGATCAGGCGCGCCAGCGGCGGGTTGTGCGCATAGAGGTGAAACGCCCTCGCCTTCCAGTAGGCCACCCCCGCCGGGATGTGCGCGAATTCATCGAAGCTGACCGAGGCCCTCCGGGCCGAGGACAGACCCAGGAGCAGAAAGCACCCGAGCAGGGCGCACACCGCGGCGAAACGGACCGCCTTCGAACCGGCCGCATCCTTGAAGCCTTCGACGAAAGCCGCAGCCGCCGCAGCGGCCGGCCGCAGACCGCCGGTTTCAGGAGCCGCGCGCATCGCGGAAAAACCCCTCGAGTCCCTTGGCCGCCGCAGGCATCCGGCTGCAAAGATCCTGGTATTCCCGGCGGGCCGAGTCCGCCTCGCCCGCGACCAGGTAAAGGTTAAAGGGGTCAGACCTTGCATTGTGAATTAAGCGCTTCGCAGCACTTCCGCAGCCGGCCGTCCTCCTCCATGGAATCCCGCATCGCCTGGGCGCAGTGGCTTACCGCCGAGGAGGTCAACCCGAAGACCCGGCCGATCTCCTCGTTCTTGAACCAGCCCAAATTCCAGAGCCAGAAAACCACCAGATCCCGTTCCAGCTTGCGGTCTCCGCGGAGCCGCCGGCCCGGCGCGAATTTCCGGCCCTCCCAGCCGAGGGCTGCCGCCGCTCGGCGGGCCAGCTCTTCCAGGCCGATGCCCCTGGCCACGGCCCTTTGCTGCGGCTTGTCGGCTTCCAGCTCCGACGGAAGATGCTGCCGGCGAATTCTATCCGCGAATTCACAGGATCCCATCATTGCGCCATGGCGCAAATCCTCCCATAGCCGCGCCTCCTCTGCGACGTATTCCTTGGACTTCTTCCGGTAACCCTTGTGGGGATTTTCCGCTTGAATTTGCGCGAGGATGAGACCGGTCGACAGCCATTCCGGCGCCGCTCGGCCATAGGCGTAGGCCTTGTAGCTGCTCCATGGATAATCCGCCAGCCGTTGGACAAGCCCGGCCCGCACCGGATTGCGATGAATGTAAAATGATAGCCGCATCAGGTAGGCATCGTTTTCCACGAGGATGCTCTTGAAGCGCCCTTGAAACAGGTGGCCCGTTCTGCTGTGGCGGTTGTTGTAGCGGCGCGTGTAGGCAGTGCCGAACCACTGCATGGCATTGGAGAGATTGGCCTGCCGGGTGCGCAGCAGGAGATGGTAATGATTGGTCATCAAAACGTATGCGAAGATCTCCAGCTCAAAGCGCTCTGCGGTCTGGCCGAGGGTTTCGAGGAACCTTCTTCGGTCGGTATCGTCGCCAACGATGCCGCGGCCCTCGTTGCCCCTGGAAAGGATGTGATAGAAGGCCCCTTCGAACTCGATTCGCCATGCTCTTGCCATGCTGCCGGTATATCGCCGGCGAACGTCCGAGTCAAGATAATTCATAATTCAAGGTTTGACCCCTTTGTAGTCGAACAGGGCGCATTCCGTGGCGCTGCAATCCGTCGGATTCTTCTCGCCGGCCGCGATGCAGGTGAGGCAAAACCGCCGGATGGCCTCCTTGCGCATTTCGGCGTATTCTCCGCCGGCTCCGGCGGAGCCACGCCGGAACGGATGCAGGCTGCAGTCGCTGCGTCCGCAGTTCACCGCCGCGTCCCAGTCGAAATTCGAGCACGCCAGGCAGTGGTGCCGGATCGCACGCCGCCGGTTGAGGCTGCGCGTATTTTTCCGGTGTCTTCCGATGACGACGCGGCGCATGCTGATTGGATCAAAAAACCAGAGCCGCCCGGATGACGCGGCCCGGAACCATTGCGCACCTAAGTGCGCACCTGGTCCGACGCTGCTGGCGATGGCGTTAACTGCGGAGCAGATTCCTGAAGTAATCGATCGTGCGTGCCAGCCCTTCTTCGAGGTCGATCGCCGGTTGCCAGCCGAGCTTCTCCCTGGCCCGCTCGATGTCGGGGCAGCGCTGGGTCGGGTCGTCGACCGGCAACGGCTTGAACACGATTTTCGAACGCGAGCCCGTCAATCGGATCACCTTTTCGGCGAGATCGAGAATGGTGAACTCGCCGGGGTTGCCCAGGTTGTAGATCTCGTCGACCTCGATGTAAAGCGGAAACGTGATGTCGTGGCGCATCAGCTCGAAGGCAGGGTGATTCAGGAGGTGGACGATGTTGCGCTTGGAGCCCGTGAAAAAATTGTCACAGCAGATGACTTCGCAGCCTTCCCGTATCAGGCGGTCGCAGAGAAAAGAGCCCAGAAAACCCGCCCCGCCGGTAACCAGAACCCGTTTTTGAAGGTGCATCCGACTCACCCAGTGATTTGACGGGCTGGCCGCGGCGGCCCGCCCGCCTGACCACCTCAGACCAGCATCTGGCGTGGCTACAGCATCAACTCGTCCAGCGCTCGACCTTGTATAGCTTTCAACCGAGAGTGACTTCTAAGAGAGCCCGGCTGCCCGGTTGACAGCCGGCAGGCAACACAGCGTCCAGCTGGCGTTTATCCTTGAGAAGACACTCGCTGCAAACCAAGTCGAAGTTGCCATAGGCGGCCTGATCCAGGCATTTTTCATATTCGGGGCAAAGGTAGTTGCGGCGGATGACCATATCCTTGGATGCGCTGCTCAGGCTCGGGAAAACCGGCTTCTTGTGCATCGGCACCTCCCTGTCGAACATGTTGGGATCTTTGGACGCTGCTGCCGCCAAATGTAGTGGGGAGGCATTAGAACAGAATGTTAATTGGATTAAACTTTCGCTTGGCCCGGCCCTCTTCAAATTTTCATATTTCCCTAACGGATTCATAACCGACCGCGCCTATTTGATCGGCTCGATCGCAGATAAGGCACGGGGTGCATCTTATTGACCGTCCTGAACGAGTGCCGTCACGCAAAACTCGATCGGGTATCCCGCGACAGTTGAATTCAATGGGTTCCGGCTATTCGCATGCCGGAATGACGGCGCAAAGACGATTACGGAACCGCCAGTATAACGACAACACCGAAAGGAGATTCGCATGCGGATCGGGAAAACCGTCTTCGGGTGGGGGTTCGCCGCTGCCATCCTGCTGACCGCCTGTTTTTCACCAACCGAGGGCGAGGCCAAGGTCGGGTTTCTGGATGTGCAGAAATTGGTGAAGGAATCCAAGCTCGGCAAGCAGGCGACCAAGGACATCGAGAAACTGACCCAGGCCCGGGAAAAGGAAATCGCTCCCCGGCTCAAAGAGCTGAACGAGCTGAAGAATCAGGTCGAGAGCGAAGGCACCAAAATGAGCGAAACCGATCGCAAAGCCAAGGTGGAGGAGTTTCAGAAGCTGAACAAGGAGTACCAGCGGCTGGTCCAGGACTCCAAGGAAGAGATCGCCAAGCAGGACCGCGAACGGGTGGCCGCCATCCTCAAGAAAGCCGAGGGCATTCTCGTCAAAGTGGCCAAGCGCGAAAAATATCTGATGATCATCAAGGACCCCAACGTGCTGAGCTTCCTCGATCCGAGCGTGGACATCACGGCGGAGGTGATCAAGGAGTTGGATGCGTTGAAGTGAAAAAGAAGAGGGTCCGGGGGTTCAAGGGGCCAGGGGTTCGATGGGCCGGGGGACCAAGGATTCAAGCGATTGGGGGAGGCAGAGCATGAAAAAGCTATTCGGCGAAGCAGGCATGGCGCTGGCCTTGGTCATGGCGCTGGGATGGGCGGCGGCGGCATCGGGCGGGGCTCCCGCGATCTACCTTCCGCAGCCGCGGCATGAATTCGCCCCGGTTCCGGAAGGCGCCGAGGTCAGCCACGACTTCATCATCCGCAACCGGGGCGGGGCCGACCTCGAGATACTGAAGGTCGATACCGGCTGAGGCTGCACGTACGCCTCGTATCCGAGGCGGATCCCCGCCGGCGGCGAGGGCAGAATGAACATCCGGGTGGATACCAAAGACGAAGCCGGAAAGGACCTATCCAAGACCATCCTGGTCGCGACCAACGACCCGGCCGCCCCCCAGGTCGCGCTGACGGTCGCGGTCAAGGTGGAGGCGTTTGCGGTCATCCGCCCCCGGCTCGTCAAGCTCACCGGGCCTGAAGGCCAGCCGATCCGCCAGACCGTCGAAATCCTCCCGTCCGAGAAATACGGGTTCAAGGTCATGGAGGTCACCGCCAAGAAGGGCGAGCATATCGGCGTCGCCCTGCAGGAGGCGACCATCGCCGGCCGGCCGGCTTACAGCCTGACCGTCAAAAACCTCAAGCCGGACAAAGGCCGCTACTTCGACACGATCCTGCTCAGGACGGACCATCCCCTGCGCCCGGTGATCGAAATCGGGGTGTTCGGCATCATATCCTGAGACGCCGCGCCGCCCCCGGCGGCATCGATGAGGGTCCAAAACGCAGTTATCAAAATCTCTCATGACCTCCCTTTTTCAAAGGGAGGAACTGCACCGCTTGGGATGGCAATCGTTCAGGGTCTGCGCCGGGGGGCGGAGTAAGGCTGAGTCAACACATAGCCGATCAGCTTTTCCGCCGGGAGCATGGCAACGGCCTTTTTCACATCGCGCATCCCGGTCTCGCCCTCCGAGACCACCACGACGATCCCGTCCACCAGCGCCGCCAGTTGCAGCGCATCGGCGCCTTCCAGCACCGCCGCGGCGTCGAACAGGAGCATGCGGTCGTCATAGCGGCTCTTCAGCTCTTTCACCAGGGCGCGCATGCGCGGCGAGCCCATCAGCTCGGCGCTGTTTTCAACCCTGCGCCCGCCGGAGACGACCGTCATCTGCTCGATCGACGGCCAGACGACCAGCTGCTGCAGGGGGCGCCGATCGACCAGGTAATCCGCCAGCCCGAGTCCGCTCTCATAGCCCAGCAGCCGGTGCACCTGCTGCCGGCGGAGGTCCGCGTCCACCAGCATCACGGTCTGGTTGAATGCCTTGGCGAAGGTCATGGCCAGATTGACCGCTGCGAGAGATTTCCCCATGCAGGTCCAGGGGCTGGTGATCATCACGGCGTTCCAGCTTTTGTCGCGGGCGATCTGCTGGATCTTGGCCCGCAGCACCTTGTAATATTCCAGCCCCGGCGCGTCGCTGCGATAGCAGACGCAGCGGTTGGCGATCAGTGTCGCTTCGTCCAGTTCCACGCGGGCCGACACCGTGAAGGCGGGCGGAGACCATTCGGTCTCGGCGGCCGCGTCCAAGGGCTGGATGCCGACCACCACGGGCTTCGGATCTGCGTCTCGAATTTTTTTGGTCTTGTCCAACGATTTATGCAGCTTCACCGCGGAGCCTCCTTTGTCCGAGCCGCTCATATGCCGAGCTTGCGCATCAGCTTGATCCACAGGATATCGAGGTCCATCACGGCGAAGTGAAACGCCAGCACCCCGATGGCCAGCGCGCCCGCGGTACCGGCCGCCCAGGCGATGCGTCGGGTTTTGCGCTGGCGCAGCTCCCCGGGCGTCGGCTGGATCGGAACCACGGTGAGTACCGGCAGGTGCGTTTCGGTCTCCAGGCGCACGGCGGAGCGGACCGCGTCGTCGCTGAACTCCCGCAGCGCGGCGCAGCCGACGCCCGCGCCGATCCCGAGCACCACCCCAATCAGCAGGATCGCCAGCCGGTTGGGCTTGAACGGCTTTTCCGGCAGCCGCGGCGGGTCGATCAGAGTGAACCGCTCGCCCTTCTGCTCCTTTTCCATCCCGCTGGCGACCTGGGCCTCCATGAACTTGCGCAGCAGGTCGTTCAGCTTGCTCTGGGTGGAGGTGCGCGCCACCGTCAGCGCCCCGTACTCCTCTTCGATCTTGGGGGTCGCGGCGATGCGGCGCCGGAACTCCTCGGCGTCCGCGCTGAGTTTCTTGACCTGGCGCTGCACGGACTGCAGCTCGGCCTGCGTGCTGGCCAGCTGGGCCGCCAGGTTGATGAAGGCGGGGTTGTCGGGCGTATCCCGCGACCCGCCGCCGCCGGCGAAGGTCTCCACCTTGGCTTCCATCTCGCCGATCTCGGTCCTCGTCTTACGCACATCGGGGTGCTCATCCGAAAAGCGCTGCTTGAGGTTCACGAGCTGAATCTTGAGCTCCTCCAGCCGCCGGCGGCTCAGCAGCTCCTCCTCTTTTTCTACGCGCGGCTTCACCCCGGAGAGCTGGGTCTGCAGCGACTCCTCCCGCTCCTTGAGGCTTCGCAGCTGCGAGTTCACCGCATCCAGATTGCGCTCGATGGTACTGAGGGTCTGCAGGTTGAGCTGGATCATCTCGGGCAGCCGGTTGATGTGCTTCTCCTTGAACTTCGCCATCCGGCCGTCGATCTCCGCCAGCTCCTGCCGGACGCGCGACATCTCGCCCTCCAGGAATTCGGTCGCGTTCTGAGCCTGCTTGGCGCGCACCTTGAGGTTCTCCTCCAGGTAGAGCGAGGTCAGCACGTTGGCCACCTTCTCGACCACGCCCGGGTCCTTGCCCTGATAGGAGAGCGTGAAGGCGATCGTGGCCGAGGTGGGCCGGCCCGTGCGGCGGTCGATGATCTCGGCGCTGACAGGCTTGAGCGCGGTGTCCTCGCGCATCTTTTCGACGATCTCCTCGGTGGCGTTCCTGCCCTTCATGTCCCGGTAGAGGCTGAACCGCTCGATCACCTCGAGCAGCCGCGTGAAGCTCATGATGCGCTGGTTGATCTGCTGAATGCGCTGTTCGGCGTAGCTCGTCACGGTGGTCATGACCATTTCGGTCGGGATCTCCTGCTCTTCGATCAGGATGGTGGCGGTCGATTTGTATACCGACGGCAGCAGCAGCGCCACCAGGCCGGCGATGGCGAAAACCGCCAGGGCCGGAATCGCGAAACTCTTCCGGCGCCGTTTGGCGATCGCCAGAAGATCGGCCGGGGTCAGGGTCGTTGTTTGATCCATTGGGGCCTCCTAAAGAAGAAAGGTCCGAGGGGTCGAGGGCCGAACAAACGAAATTCTGATGGAAAGGATGCATCCCGTCTGCAAGCGCGGATTGAGAGAGCCCAACGCGTCAAGGACTCGTGGGTGAGCCGGACGGAAAAATGACCCGGCCGGGCTGGTAGAAGCCGCCCAGCGCGGCCGCGCCTTCCAGGAGGTCGAAGACGGACATCCCGAAGGTGGCCTCCAGAAACGCCAGGTGGCGTTCGGCATCGGTGCCGGCCTCGTCGTCGTGCAGCCGGAGGAAGTTGTAGCCGGCGCTGAAGGTCCACTCCCGCGCGGGCGTCCAGCTCAGGCCGGGGGTCAGGCTGTAGGTCGTCTCGTCCTGGCGGTCCGCGGTAAACTCGTCGTCATCGCTGCGGTTCCAGGACCACGCCGCGGAGAGGTTGGCGCTCCACTCGTCGCGGATGCGGTGGTTGACCGAAAATCGCACCGAGGTCAGCTCGGTGGGGCCGTCGGAAAAGGCCACGTTGATGTCGTGCAGGACGTTGAGCGCGTAGCGGGTCGTCTCTTCGGCGTAGCTCAGCTCGAGCTGCCCGCCCCCGCCCCAGCCCCAGCTCGTTTCCTTCCCCGTTACCGGCACCAAAAAAAAAGGGCGGAACGAACTGCAGCGCGACCCGGTCGAATTCGGAGCGCGTGTAGCGCGCGCCGACCGTCGCGGAGGCCCCCCATTTCTCGGCCACCTGGTGCCGCAGCCCCGCGGTCGCATACCCGCTCTGAATCTTGGAGGTTTCGTAGTCGTAGTGCCCGTAGCCAAGGCCGATCTGGCCGGTGGTCCGGGGCAGCCACTTCTGGAGATCGCGGTACAGCCCGGCGCTCAGATTGATGCCCTGGAAATCCTCGCCGTCGTCTTCGGAAGCGTAATCGCTGCGGTCGTAGCCGAAGGTGAGCGATGCCGAGCTGGTTTCGCTCAGGGAATAGCTCAGGCCGAAATCCGTGCCGGAGAGGTAGCGCCGCCCGCTGCCGGTCCGCTCCCCGGTCGTGCCGATATTGCGGTCGGGCTGGCTGTCGATGGAAACGCGGGCATCGGCGCTGGCGCTGAGGCGCGGGGTGACGGCGTAGGCGACCTCCCCGCTGCCGTGGAAATCGACGTCGCTGCGGTCTTCCTCCCTCCAATACAGCGTCGGCACCGCGTGCGCCGCAACCGCAAGCGACAGCCGCTCGTCGCGCAGGGTGGACCTCAAGCGCGGGATCACCTTGGTGATGAAATCCTCCCTCGCCTCGTCTTTGCCCGGGTCCAGGTCGATGTTGCTGTTGTATTCCTGGCGCAGGCTGACGGAGGGAACGAGATTGAACTCGGCCGCGCGTCCCTGCGGCGCCGCGACCGCCAGCGCCAGCAGCGCCAGGGCGGATATCCGCCGGAGTCCGTGTGACGGTTTCACTGCCACTCTCCCCTTGGAACCGGCGCCCTTCACGGCACCACGATCACGTCCCCGCGGCGCAGGCGGACGTTCTGCCGGATGTCGTTGCCATCGGTCACCTCGTCGTAGTCGAAGGTCAGGATCCGGGTCCCGCCGTCCGGCTGCTCGCGGAAGATCTTGACCCCCCCGCGCTTGGCGAACTGGTTGAGACCCCCGGCCATGGCGAGGGCCTGCAGCACGTTGACGTCGGCGTTCAGCGCGAAGCGCCCCGGGCTGTTGACCCGGCCGATCACGAAGATCCACATGCTGTTCACCTGCTGCACGGAAACGCTCAAGGTCAGGTCGGGGACGTAGCGGGCGAGCTTCTGCTCGATCTCGCCGGTCAACTCCTCGACGGTTCTTCCGCCGGCGGTCAGCTGGCCGATCAGCGGAAAGGCGATCCGGCCGTCCGGCAGCACGGTCACCTGGCGGGTCAGCGCATCATCCTTCCATACCGAAATGGCCAGGACGTCCCCGGGGCCGATCACGTAGCCGGCCGCAGCCGGTCCCGCCGCCGGCGTTTCGGCGGCCTTCGCCGCGATCGCCTGCATGACCAGGACGACCGTGACCAGAACTTTCAGCGCCTTCCGCATTTCTTGCCCTCCCCTTCCATCAGATCCCCCGGACCGCCAGCACGCCCAGCCCGGCCAGGACCCCGGCCGCCAACCGGCCGACGTTGCCGCGCAGCTCCCCGATCAGCACCTCGAACCCGAAGAACAGAACGATGGTTTTGGTTGCCAGGTCGCCCATATGCGCACTCTTGATGATCGGATCCGGCAGATTGGGGACCACCAGGGCGATGACGAGTATCAGGAAGTCCATCGGCGTGGCCTTGAACCCCTTCCGGCGCCGGGTGAACTTGAGCGTCATGACCATGAGCAGCGCGAGCAGGCCGAACGCCCCCATGACCATCGGCGCACTCCCGGTGGCCCAGTCTATGGGTTCGGTCTGCCCCTCCCAAAGAACGATCGGCACCAGGCAATAAAAGGCCGTTCGGAGGAAAGCCGGAGCCCAATCCGGCCGGATGAACCAGGCGCCGGCCACGATCACAAAAAATCCGGCTGCCGGAGCCGACAGGTAGGAAGAGACCGCCGCCGGCAGCATAGCGGTTCCTAAAAAAAGGAATGGCAACCCGAACTCCAAAAGCGGGAACACCGTGCGGATGACCGGGCTCTTTTCGCGGATGAATTTCAGCCGGCCTTTCACCGCGACGTCGAAAAAGCCTTCGCGTTGAAGCCTGAACCCGCTCCGTTCGGCGATGGCCAGCGCCGTGACGATGGGCCCTGCAAACGCCGCGTAGATCATCAACAGCGTCCAATCCGACTGGTTCCGGAGGAAAAAGGCCGCGAGAGCCAGCAGCGCGGTGATCCCGTAAATCACCACCACCGCCTCGGAATGCCAGAGCCCGATGCGCATGAGCTTATGATGGATGTGGTTCTTGTCCGGAGAAAACGGCGACCGGCCCTCGGCGATGCGCTCGGCCATGACGCTCAGCGTATCCAAGACGGGGAAGCCCAGCAGCAGCAGCGGCAGCAGCGGGCTGAGCACGCCGCTGTTCTGGGTGACGCCGATCGCCAGCACCGCCGCCAGGAACCCCAGCAGCTGGCTGCCGGTATCCCCCATGAACACGGCCGCCGGGTGGGTGTTGAAGCGCAGGAAGCCGAAAAGCGCTCCGGCCATCGCCGCGCACAGGAGCATGACGGTATAACGCTGCGGCAGCTCGGTGGAAAGGAAGGCCAGAAAGCCGATGCACATGAAGATCAGCATCGAGGTGCCCCCGGCCAGCCCGTCGAGGCCGTCGGATAGGTTGATGGCGTTGGTCACGCCGACGACAACCACCAGCGTCAGCGCAATGCACGCCCCCGGCGGCAGCCGGAATCCGGTCTGCGCCAAGTCGCCCAGGGAGCAGATCTGCAGCCCCCCGGAGAGAATGACGACCAGCGCGGCAGTGATCTGACCGCTGAATTTGGCTTTCCAGCTCAAGGGCCTGAGGTCATCCACCAGTCCGAACACCAGGATGATCAGGGCCCCCACCAGTATGGAGGCCATGAATCGCCCGCCGTCCGCCAGCAGCAGGATGGGCGCGGCGGCACCCAGGGCCATGGCGAGCCCGCCCACCTTGGGAATGGGCGTGCAGTGCACCTTGCGGGCATCGGGCAGGTCAAGCCCGCAGTTCACCCTCACGGCCGCGCTGCGCAGGATCGGAATCAGCGCCAGCGTGATGAACATCGAGATGAGGAAGGTGGATAGGAAAACCATTTACTGCGACAGGCCGGATGCCCTACCTCGGCAGATAGTCGTTGAGCACCGGCAGGATCAGCCGCGTGAAGTCCGTCAGGCGGTTTTCAGCTTGGGCCGCCGTTTCGTTCGGATAGACCGGGGTGATCAATCTTACCAGCGCCCCATCGGTCCGCTGCCGGGTCAACGCGTCCCAGAAGTTGTA
>Ga0114939_10003578_pt1 | contig 10805 bp, 11 predicted proteins | sample AshMeaCrysSpring_FD_87196 | JGI IMG/M metagenome (GOLD analysis project Ga0114939, IMG submission 87196) | Groundwater microbial communities from Big Spring, Nevada to study Microbial Dark Matter (Phase II) - Ash Meadows Crystal Spring | ecosystem: Environmental > Aquatic > Deep subsurface >... | reverse complement strand
GAGACGGCTCGGCGAGCCGTTTCTACCCCGCCGCGCATTGAAGCCAGGGATCGCGAACCCGAACCGTCGCAGCCCACCGTACCCGACCGACGCGTCCACGAGAAGACCGGCATCGAACTCATTCGCATCCCCGCCGGGCCATTCCTTTATGGCAAGGATAAAAAGACCATCGAGTTGCCGGAATACTGGATCGGCCGCTACCCGGTCACCAACGCGCAGTACAAGCGCTTTCTAGATGCCAACCCGAGGCAGCGCGTCCCCTACGTCAATGCCGAATGGGCCAAAATGTATAATTGGAACAAAAGCCACCGCGCCTACCCGTCTGATAAGGCCGACCATCCGGTCGTCCGGGTCAGTTGGTATGACGCAATGGCTTATTGCGATTGGGCCGGACTGATCCTGCCTTCCGAACAGCAATGGGAGAAAGCCGCGCGGGGCAAGCATGGCTGGATCTATCCCTGGGGAAATATGTGGAGCCCTGGGCGATGTAACACCAGGGAGGCTGGCATCGACGGAACCACACCAGTCGGCCAGTACTCACCGGTCGGCGACAGCCCCTATTGCTGCGCCGACATGTGCGGCAACGTCTGGGAGTGGACCTCATCTTGGTATCGCAAAGCGCAAATTGGCTGTGTGCTTCGTGGCGGCTCATGGGGTAGCAATCAAAGAACCGCGGCTTTGACGACCCGCATAACCAACATAACAAGATACCACAGGGAATTCAATTACGGTTTTCGCGTGGCCGCCCCTGCTGATCCTGGCTCCTGATTACTGATATACTGGATCCTGAAGCGGGGGATTGGGAGGCAAAGCCCCAACTGCGGCGAAATTTTGGTTTTGGGAGCGTCGGGGAGCTCCGCCATGATAAAGGGGAGAGCGACCAAAAGGGGAAGTTCCCATGTCGACAACGGAAGAGACCAGACGCAATATTCGCCAGTTGTATGAAGCGACCCGCCAATTAAGCCTGCCCCAACTGGCCGGTGTCGCGGCTCGCTTCGGCGTCGACTTCGAGGACTTGTCGGGGGCCAGCCGAAGCCAGAAGGTACACGAACTCATCGTTTTCCTGACCCGAACCAGCCGGCAGGCTGAACTGGAACAGGAGTTGGATCGCCTTGCGGCGCTACCATCCGGCCGGACGAAGGTAACGGATGTGGCCACGCCGGCCGGGGCGATCAACGAGCGTGATTTCGAGGTCATCTGCGTGCTCCTGGAGCTCGATCCCCAGAAATATGGCGGGTCGATCTGGGCAGGATTCGCCGATTCGATCGGCTTCGTCGGGCGGCGAGGAAGGCTGGGGGAGCTGGAGGCCGCGTTGCGAACGATCGGGGGGTGGCACCAAAACGAAACAAGCGACTAGGCCGTGGTTCGGTTGATCTTGATACACGGCTTTTAAAAATCCGGTTTTTAGCCAGACCCGGATGCAAGACACCTTTTAAGTGCCTGTTATCTGGACGACTACACGAGTTTCGTGTACACTATTTCCGTATGCTCAAGAACATCACCTTTTCGGCTGACGAGGCCCTCATCCGCGAGGCGCGGCGGCAGGCGGCGCTGCAGAACACGACCCTGAATGAGTTATTCCGGGAATGGTTAGAACAGTATGTCGCTCTGAAAGAAGCCGCCAGGTACTACCCGGATTTGATGCAGCAAATGGGGCTGCGGTTCGACCGCAAATTCACCCGCGAGGAAATGAATGAACGGCGTTGAGAACGGAGGTTTGTTCTTTATAGACACCAACATCATTGTCTATTCATTGGCAGCGAACGAGCCGCAAAAACAGCCGGTCGCTGCAGCCCTTGTTCATAGCGCCCTGGAAACACAACGAGGCGTGATCAGCACTCAAGTGATTCAGGAGTTTCTGAATCTAGCCACCCGCCATGCCCGGCCGATCTTTTCGGCAAAGGAAACGGTCGAGTATCTCAATCATGTGCTTTGGCCGTTGTGCCGTCATTTTCCTTCAAAAACATTCTACGAGCGTGCTTTGCAACTCAGGGAGGAAACCGGCTACTCATTTTATGACGCTTTGATTGTGGCAGCGGCGATACAATTGGGGTGTGCTCAATTATTAACCGAAGATCTGCAGCATGGTCGCGCCATCCAGGGTGTCATTCTTCGCAATCCGTTTATCGAACTGGAATGATGGTGAGCCAGCGGTTTTCTTGTCGGAAAACCCGCGCCGGCCGGTTGCCATCTAGTTCCCCCGCGCCGCCGGGTATGACCCCAACACCTTCAGGAACGAGGCATGCTTCAGGATGCCCAGCAGCGCCTGCTTGACGTCGTCGTCCTCCTCGTGGCCCTCGAAGTCGACATAGAACAAGTAGTGCCACGGCCGGTTGCGTCGCGGCCGCGACTCGATCTTGGTCATGTTGATCCCTCGCCGGGCCAGCTCGCCCAACGCCTCGTATAACGCCCCCGGCACGTGGCGCGTGGTCAGGATGATCGACGTTTTGCTGGGGTCCTGCCGCGGCGGATAACTCAGACCCAGGACGAAAAAACGGGTGTAGTTGTAATCCTGATCTTCCAGATGCCGGACAAGAATATCCAACCCATAGGTCTCCGCCGCCAGCGCGCCGGCGATGGCCGCCGTTCCCGGCTGCGGATCGGCGGCCAGGTCGCGCGCCGCCCCGGCCGTGTCGTAATAGTCGACCGCTTCCAGTCCCATCCGCCGCAACGTCGTCTCGCATTGCATCAACGCCTGGTGGTGAGACCACACCCGGCGCACATCGACCAGGGCGGTGCCCGGCGGGGCCATCAAGCAATGTTCGACGCGGTGGATGACTTCGCCCTGGATGTGAAGGTCATAGTCGATAAGCAGGTCATAGGCGGGGATGACTGTCCCAGCCAGCGAGTTTTCTACCGGCAACATACCGTATTGGGCGCGGCCGCTTTGCAGGGCGTCGGTGATGGCCAGAAATGTCCGGCAAGGGAGGGTGGTCACCGCCGACCCGAAATGCTGGCGGACAGCCTGTTCGGAATAAGCGCCGTGCTCACCCTGGAAGGCGACGATCGCGGGTATAGTGTCCATAAAATCTTCCGTTAAACGGCCGGCGGACCAGCCAGAATGCGCGCCTTATTGATCGCAACGCTGCCGCGCAAGCCAAACAGTGTCTCCAGCCACCAGGTCATGCCTGCGTCGGCATACTCGGCCACCATCGACCGGTCGCCCGGATCGGAACAGCCCGACATGGCCACATCGAACGGCCCATCTATCGTCCGATGGCGGCGGATGGTGGCCACCTGCTCGGCCAGTTGGACCGGCGTCTTGACCATTTCAGCCTGCTCATTGACCGCGCCGATGACCCAGCCGTCCCAGCGAGCGGCACGGCGCAGCGCCGGCGCACTTTCGCCGCCGATCCAGATCGGCACGCGCGGTCGCTGGACCGGCAGCGGGTTGAGGGTCACATTCTCAATGGTGTAATGCTCGCCGTGGAAGGTGACCTGCCGGCCGGCCATGAAACCATCCAGAATGATCAGCGCTTCTTCCAACATCGCGGCGCGGATTTTGGCGTCTTCCGGTTCGCCGAACGCGCCGAACTCCTGAGCTACCCCACCCAGGCCAGCCCCCAAAATGACCCGGCCTTTGCTGAGGATGTCGAGTGTCGCCAGCGTCAGGGCCAGTGTCTGCGGTCGCCGCCTGGGCAACGGCGTCACGTCCGTGCCAAGGCGCAGTCGATCCGTGACGGTTGCCGCGGCGCTGAGGATTACCCAGGGATCACCGCCGGGCATCCCCCAGGCATAAGCCAGGTGATCCCAGACGAACAAGCCGTCCCAGCCGGCCGCCTCGGCCGCGGCGGCCAACTCCATCACGACCCGCGGGTCGCCAAATTCGCCAAAGGGAACGATTTCGATGGCATAACGAGTCGAAGATTGGGGAAGCATAGCTACAGTGTACACGATTGTCCGGGAGTGCGCAGGCCTCTAGCCGCAGCGTTTTTCCAATGCTTCTTGTCATGCTGAGCGCAGCGAAGCATCTGGCGCAGCGAAGCGTCTGGTGAATTGAAGCATCCTGCATCGCCATTACCTGACAAAGATCATGTCCAAAACATACCATTTGCAACTAGATCGTGTAAAAATTAGTGTGTATATTAGTGGAACAGTGGGCCGGACCTCTCGGACCTGCTTGTCGCGCCCCTCCGGAGAGTGCCTGGAACGATCCAGGGCGCGCCGTCGCAATCGATACGACAGCACGCCAGTCATGATGGGCGGGGTTTGTTCCGGTCGTCATGCATATCTGGGCGGCAACAAGTTAACACGTCAAGAGAAGGAGAATCCCAATGAGCCTGAGCTATGCTGATAAGCCGTGGATAAAATGCTACGACAAGGGCGTGCCCGAGTCCATAGAAGTCCCCACTCACCCTGTTCAATACTTTCTGGAAGAAGGCGCAAGGCGGGTCCCCAACAACACCGCGCTGGTTTTTCAGGGGAAAGAGATCACCTATACCGAGTTAAATCGGGCGGCCGACGCAGTCGCCGCCGGGCTGGCGGCCAACGGTTTCAAAAAAGGCGATCGCGCTGTGATGTACATGCCGAATCTGCCGCAGTTTGTCATGATTTACTATGGCATCCTGAAGGCGGGGGGCATCGTCATCGCCACCAATCCACTCTATACCGAGCGTGAATTGGAACACCAGTTGGCCGACTGTGGCGCGGAGACGGTCTTTGTCCTGAGTCGTTATTATCCGCTCCTGAAAAAGGTTCAGAAGAGCGGCAAGACGAAAGTTAAGCGCATCGTCGTCACCTATATCAAGGAGTTCCTGCCGGGGGCGAAAAGCTTGCTCTATGGCCTGCTCAAAGAGAAAAAGGCGGGCGACCGGGTCGATCGCGATCCGGGCGATATCACACTGAAGGATTTCCTCGCCCTGGGCGCGCGCAGCGCCAAGCCCAATGTCACCGTCAACGGCGACGACATTGCCCTTCTCCAATATACCGGCGGCACGACCGGCTTGTCGAAGGGGGCGATTGGCCTGCACCGCAACCTCGTCGCCAACGCACTGATGGTCCGCAGCTGGATCACCGATTGGGAATACGGCAAGGATTCGCTGCTCGGCGCCATTCCCTTCTTTCACTCTTACGGCATGGTGACGGCGGCCATCTTCACCTTCTCCATCGGCGGCCGGCTGGTGATCGTTCCCAACCCGCGCGACTTGAAGGATGTCCTGGGCAGCATCAACAAGTACAAACCGGCGTACTTCCCCGGCGTGCCGGCCATGTACGTCGCCATCAATAACAACCCGGACGTGGCCGCGGGCAAGTATGACCTGCACTCCATCCGCGCCTGTATCTCCGGGTCTGCTCCGCTGCTGGTGGAAACGAAGAAGAAGTTCGAGGAATTAACCGGGGGAACCCTCGTCGAGGGTTATGGCCTGACCGAGTCCCATGTGGCCACCCACGCCAATCCTCTCAAGGGCAAGAATCCGCCCGGCTCCATCGGTTTGCCCCTGCCCGGCGTGGAGGCCCGGGTCGTCGACCCAATCGAGGGCGACAAGGAATTGCCAATCGGCGCCATCGGCGAACTCGTCATGCGCGGGCCGACTATCATGCAGGGGTACTGGAACATGCCCAATGAGACCAAAACAGCCCTGCGCGATGGCTGGCTCTATACCGGTGATATCGCCCGCATGGATGAGGAAGGCTACTTCTATATCGAGGATCGCAAGAAGGACCTGATCATCTGCGGCGGCTACAACGTTTATCCGCGCGAGGTCGAGGAAGTGCTGGCCCGCCATCCGGCCGTCCTGGAAGTCAGCGTGGCCGGTGTCCCGGACGCCAAACGCGGCGAAACGGTCAAGGCCTGGGTCGTCAAGAAGCCGGACGCTGTGGTGACCGAGCAGGAGATCATCGAGTGGAGCAAGGGCGAGCTGGCCGCCTACAAGTATCCGCGTATGATCGAGTTCCGGAATGAGCTGCCCAAGACGACCGTCGGCAAGGTGTTGAAACGGGAACTGGTGCGCGAGCACAAGGAAAAAGAGAACGGCCAGAAGTAAGTTGGAACGCCGCCAGCCTTCATCGACAAAGCCAAAGAACGCAGCGCGGTGCTGCGTTCTTTTTATTTCCCGTTCGCCGGGGTGCTTTCGGCCTTCAATATCGCCTCGGCCGCCGCCGCCTGGGCCGCCGCCTGTTTGCTCTTGCCGCGACCCTCGCCCCACACGTCTTCCCCGATAGCCACCTGAACGGTGAAGGTCTTGGCGTGATCCGGTCCCTCGCTGGCCACCATCCGGTAGTGGGGCGTGATGTTGAAAAGGGCTTGTGCCCACACCTGGAACTCGCTCTTGGGGTCTTTGTGGAGCGCGCCGGCGCGAATCAGTTCCAACGCCGGGCGAATCAGACTTTCAACCAAGGCTCGCGCCGTCTCGATCCCCCGGTCCAGATAAATGGCGCCGATCACTGCCTCAAAGGAGGCGCAGAGCAAAGGGGTGCGATCCCGGCCGCCATTTTCTTCCTCGCCATAGCCGAGACGTAGGTAGGTACCAAGATCGATATCGCGGGCAAATTGGGCCAGTGTCTCGGCGCGCACCAGAGCGGCGCGCAGGCTGGTCAGCTCGCCCTCATCCATCTCCGGATAGTGGTGGTAGAGATAGGCGGCGACGATGAAATCGATGACCGCGTCCCCCAAAAATTCCAGGCGCTCATTGTCCTCCAGCACGCTGCTGGGGTTTTCGTTCAGATATGAGCGGTGGGTCAGGGCGCGGGACAGGAGCGAGTAGTCGCGAAAATCAACACCGAGTCGCTCGCTTAGTTCCAGTAAATCGTCCATACAATCGTCCGTTAACCGGCATCCAACGGATCGGAACGGTCTCGTTCCCATCACCCGACAAACCGGCGCAGAACCAGCACGGCGTTATGGCCCCCGAAGCCAAAGGCATTGTTGACGCAAACGTCGACTTTTCGCGGCCGCGGCGTATTGGGCACATAGTCCAGATCACAGGTCGGGTCGGGGGTGGCGTAGTTGATCGTAGGCGGGACGACCTGGTCGCGGATAGCCAGAGCACAAAAAACCGCCTCGATGGCTCCGGTAGCGCCCATGATGTGGCCGGTCATCGACTTGGTTGAACTCACAGCCACATGATAGGCATGTTCGCCCAGCGCGGCCTTGATCGCCTGGGTCTCAACCGTATCGTTCAGCGGTGTGGCCGTGCCGTGAGCGCTGACATAATCCACATCCGCCGGTCCCAGACCGGCGTCGGCCAACGCTTTGTGGATAGCGCGTGTCGCGCCGGAGCCATCGTCGGGCGGGGCGGTGATATGAAAGGCGTCGGTGGTCTGGCCATAACCGGCTATCTCGCCCAAAATGGTCGCGCCGCGGTCTCGCGCATGATCCAGGCTCTCCAGCACCAGCATACCCGCGCCCTCACCGATCACCAGGCCGTCGCGCTCCAGATCGAAGGGTCGCGGCGTCTCGCTCAGGCGTGATGAAGTTGCGCCGGCTCGCTCAAAACCACCGATCGCCACGGAGACCAGGATCGACTCCGTACCGCCGGTCAGGATGGCGTCGAGTTCGCCGCGCCGGATGGCACGGAAGGCGTGGCCGATGGCATCGTTGCCGGCCGCGCAGGCTGTGGCGATCGTGGTAGACGGCCCATGGATGCCATAGTCGATGGCCAGCATCCCCGCCGCGCCATTGGGCATGATCATGGTGATTCCGAATGGGCTGAGACGCCGCAGGCCACCATCATGGACGATGGCCTCCTGTTCGACCATGGTTCGCATCCCGCCGACGCCGGTGCCGATGATGATGCCGACACGGTCACGGTTCTCAGCGGTAATCGCCAAGCCGGCCTGGGCCATCGCTTCCGCCGCCGCGACGGTCGCCAGTTGCTGATAGCGATCGCGCCGCCGGGCATCTTTCCGGTCCATGTACGCGGCCGGATCGAATTCCTTTACCTCGCAAAGGCCGCCGACCGTGTGGTGAGGATTTTCGACCAATGTGACCGGCCCGAATCCGGACCGGCCGGCCAGTATCGCCTCCCAGGTGTCAGACGTGTTGTGAGCCAGTGGCGTGATCAGCCCCATTCCGGTGATGACGACACGATGGTTTTCTACCTTGCCATTGTTCATTGAAAGAACTCCACAGAATTTAGAGGTGTAAAGCGGGATGGGCATCACATCTATTGATACCGGCAGGGCGATTTGGCAAACCGCCTCAAACGCTCGGTTATCAATAAAACTGACGCATACCCTTCAAAGTGCGGCAGAATCCGCACTCAAATTGTCAGAAAGTCGCCTCGGCAACTATTCGTTATCCGCCGTTGTCGGCTGGTAATGGCCCTCAATCCAGAGGCTGCGATCGGTGCCGACTTCTTTTTTCCAGACAGGGACGATCTCTTTAAGCCGGTCGATCCCGTAACGGGCTGCCTCGAACGCGCCCTGGTCGCGGTGGCCGCCGGCGCAAGCGACGAAAGTCGTCACCTCGCCGACTTCCAGGCGGCCGACTCGCTGGACCAAAGCCACACCGCGCACCGCCGGCCACCGGCTCCATATCTCCCGGGCGATCTGGGCCATCTTTTCCTCGGCCATTGCCTCGTAGGCTTCGTAATCCAGGTGAAGCGTCTCCGGCGGCAGGCCGTCACGTCGGGTCTGGCCGCGCACAAAGCCCGTGAAGCTGACCACCGCGCCGATCTCCGGGCCGACCAGCCGGGCCTGAATGGCGGCCAAATCCAGGGGATTGGCCGTGACGGCGAAATAAGTCGGGTAAGGCTCAACGTCACCGCCACTGACCGGCGGGAACAAGGCGACCTCATCACCGATCGCGATCAGGGTCTCCGGTCCGGCAAAGGCGCGGTTGACGGCTACCAGGGAAGTCGGCAAAGCCGGGGCCAACGCCGGATAAGCCTGACGGACGGCATCCAGCATGGCGCGAACGGTTACTGACTCGGCCGGCAGGGAGATGCGAATGGAATCACTCCGGGCGAGATCCTTCAGGGTGGCAAATAGGCGAATTTCTAATTCCATCGGAGCTGACGATTATTGCTTGTCTAACTTGAAACCCGCAAACAGCCTTATCGTTGCGTTGCCTCGCCGGTCGCCTGCCAGTCGCCGCTCTGACCGCCCGATTTGCGCACCAGGCGCACACCGTTAATCTGCATGCCGCGATCGACCGCCTTGGCCATGTCGTAAATCGTCAGCCCGGCGACGCTGACCGCCGTCAGGGCTTCCATCTCGACGCCGGTCTTGCCCGCTACGCGCACCGTCGCCTCAATATCGACACAGCTTTCTTCCAAATTCGGCGTGCAGTTGACCTCGATCTGATTCAACAGCAACGGGTGGCATAGCGGAATTAGCTCACTGGTGCGCTTGGCGGCCATGATCCCGGCCAACTGCGCCACGGCCAGCACGTCGCCTTTTTTCATGTTTCCGGCGATGATCAGGTTCAGGGTTTCCGGCTGCATGACCACCCGGCCGCGCGCCACGGCTACCCGCTCTGTGTCAGCTTTATGGCCGACATCGACCATCCGGGCTCGGCCGCTCTCGTCCAGATGGGTCAGATTCTTTTGCTCAGGCAGATGCTTGGTCATGCTTGTGGTATTATATCCACGGTTGGCAAGCGTCGCCTATCATTAGCATTCCGTGGTCGCGAAGCTGCCGGACTTTTGCGGCAAGGACGATAGTGAAATGAGTGGCGCGGCATCCCAGGACTAGACCGATGATGAACATTTCCACGCGGGATTATTACGACCATCTTTATCTATCACCCCACTTTGACGACGTCGCCCTCTCCTGCGGTGGGCGGGTCTGCATGCAAACCTCGGCCGGCGATACTGTCCTCGTCGTGACCGTCGCCACGGTCGAACCGCCGGACGATTTGGTATCCGCGACCGTTGAATCGCTGCACGATCGCTGGCGAGCCGGCTTGCCCGTTGGGGATCACGAGATGAGCATCGTCGCCCGGCGGCAGGCTGAGGATCGGCGGGCGTTCGCCATTTTGCAGGCCGATATTTTGCACTTGCCCTTTCTCGATTGTATCTATCGGGTCGGCGCAGACAGCAGCTTACATTATCCCGGCCCGGTGGATATGTTCGGGCCGATCGTTCCCGCTGATACCGGCATGATCGATCAGCTGGCCGGGGTATTTGCCGGCCTGCCGCCGGCGGGCCGGGTTTACGTGCCGCTGGGTGTCGGCGGCCATGTGGATCACCAATTGACCCGCCTCGCGGCCGAACAGGTTTTCCCCGCCCCAAGCTATTATGAGGATTATCCCTACACCATGCGTCCCGGCGCTTTGGAAGAGGTCCTGCCGCCGGCCGAACGCGAGGATTGGACCAGCGAGGTTCTCCGGCTCACGCCGGTCGCCCTGGCAGCCAAGATCGAAGCCGTCGCCGCCTATGAATCGCAGCTCAGCTCCTTTTTCAGCGGTTATGACGATCTGGTCGAAAAACTCCGTGAAGAGGGGCAAAGGGTGCTGGCGACCGAACCACTGGAGGCGGAGCCGTCTCCGGCGGGTGGAGAGCGGCTCTGGCGACGTAGGGCGATAAAACAGCGATAATATGATTTGAATGATCGTCCGCCCCGTCATTATAATTGGCATGACATCGTTTCGACGATTGACTGGCCTGAGGTTTCATCCGGGGACAGGTTACCGGCCGCCGGATCAGGGAAAATGTGATCGAATTGGGGACAAAACAAATTTCGCCCGACCAGGGCGAACGTGACAGTAAGCCCTTAGACCGTAACGGCAGCGCCGAACTTCGCTCCGGCGAAGTCTTGCAAGGCCGCTATATGGTCATGGGCACGATCGGTGCCGGCGGTTTCAGCTCCGTCTATCGGGCGCGGGATTTGCGCTTCCCTTCCGTGACCCGGCTGTGCGCGGT
>Ga0114939_10003577_pt1 | contig 10805 bp, 9 predicted proteins | sample AshMeaCrysSpring_FD_87196 | JGI IMG/M metagenome (GOLD analysis project Ga0114939, IMG submission 87196) | Groundwater microbial communities from Big Spring, Nevada to study Microbial Dark Matter (Phase II) - Ash Meadows Crystal Spring | ecosystem: Environmental > Aquatic > Deep subsurface >... | reverse complement strand
TGGCGCCCGGGCGTTGCCGGCGCCGCGTTCCGCCCGCCTTGAAAAAACCCATTCGTTAGGTTATTGTGCCAACGCTGTTCTCCGTCGGCGCCTACCGCGTCGTGATCTTCGTCAACGATCACGCTCCGCCGCATGTGCATGCGCTGGGTCCGGATGGCCATGCGAGGTTCGCCTTGGGCGTGTCACCCGAAGGCGTGGTCCTCCTGGAGTCGAGCGGAATTCCGCGCCGGGCGCTGGCGAGGATAGCCGCTGAAATCATCGATCGGCACGCGCAGTGCCGTTGGCGTTGGGAAAATTTCCATGGCAGGCAATGAGCGGATGGCGAAGGCGGTCGATTCCCGGCTTGCGAAGGCGCGCGCCGCCGGAAGGTTGCGGCGTGATCGGGGCGACCTTGCGGTGTCCGCGAGCTTCGACGTACGGCGGCGGCGCCTGCACGTGGAACTCCTGTCGGGGAGCGCCGTGGCGGTGCCGGTGGAAAGGGTGCAGGGGCTGGCTGGCGCGAAGGCGTCGCAGTTGCGGGCCGTCGAGGTCACCGGCAGGGGCTACGGCCTGTACTGGCCGGCGCTGGATGTCGATGTCGCGGTGCCTGACCTGGTCGCAGGCTGCTTCGGATCGAAGGCTTGGATGAGTGCACTGGCGCGGCTGGCGGGGAGCACGCGGTCTGCGGCCAAGGCCGCTGCGTCGCGGGCGAACGGCAAGAAGGGCGGACGGCCGCGGAAGGCATCGACCGCCGCGGGGCCAGCCGCGTCGGCTGACTAGCCCGGTGCCCGGGCACACCTCAACTCAGGCACTCAAGCAGCCGATGGCCAAGCCCAAGTCCGTCTATTCCTGCACCGAATGCGGCGGCCAGGTCCCCAAGTGGCAGGGCCAGTGCCCGCACTGCGACGCGTGGAACACGCTCGTCGAGACCGTCGTGGAGCAGGGGAAGGCGCCGGGCGCCAACCGTTTCGCGAGCCTGGGCGGCGCGGGCGAGGTCGTGTCGCTGGGCGCCGTCGAGGCGAAGGACTTTCCGCGCATGCCGACGCTCATCGGCGAGTTCGACCGCGTGCTGGGTGGCGGCATGGTCGAGGGCGGCGTGGTGCTGATCGGCGGCGACCCGGGCATTGGGAAGTCGACGCTGCTGCTGCAGGCGGCGGCGCGGCTGGCCGAGCAGGGGCCGGTTCTCTACGTGAGCGGCGAGGAGTCGGCGCAGCAGGTGGCGCTGCGCGCGCGGCGGCTCGAGGTGAACGCCGGGAAGATCCAGCTGCTGCCGGAGATCGAGCTGGAGAAGGTGCAGGCGACCATCGCGGCGCTCAAGCCGCGCGTGGCGGTGATCGACTCGATCCAGACGCTCTACTCGTCGGCGCTCACGTCGGCGCCGGGGTCGGTCGCGCAGGTGCGCGAGTGCGCGGCGCAGCTCACGCGCGTGGCCAAGCAGTCAGGCACCGCCATCGTCTTCGTCGGGCACGTGACGAAGGAGGGCGCGCTCGCGGGGCCGCGCGTGCTGGAGCACATGGTGGACACGGTGCTCTACTTCGAGGGCGACACGCACACGAGCTTCCGGCTCATCCGAGCCTTCAAGAACCGCTTCGGCGCGGTGAACGAGATGGGCGTCTTCGCGATGACGGAGAAGGGGCTCCGCGAGGTGACGAACCCATCCGCGCTGTTTCTCTCCCAGCACCGCTCGGACGTCGCGGGCTCCTGCGTGATGGTGACGCAGGAGGGCACGCGGCCGCTGCTGGTGGAGCTGCAGGCGCTGGTGGACGAGGCGCACGGGGCGCAGCCGCGGCGGCTCACGGTGGGGCTGGAGCAGAACCGCCTCGCGATGCTGCTCGCGGTGCTGCACCGCCACGCGGGCATCGCCCTCTTCGACCAGGACGTCTTCGTGAACGCGGTGGGCGGCGTGCGCATCGTCGAGCCGGGGGCGGACCTCGCGGTCACGCTCGCCATCGTGTCTAGCCTGCGCAACAAGGCGCTTCCCGCGAAGCACGTCGTCTTCGGCGAAGTCGGTCTCGCGGGCGAGGTGCGCCCGGTCCAGCGCGGCCAGGAACGCCTGCGCGAGGCCGCCAAGCTCGGCTTCACCCACGCCATCATCCCGGCCGCCAACAAGCCCCGCCACCGCATCGACGGCATCGAGGTCATCGCCGTCGAGCGCCTCTCCGAGGCCGTCTCCTACTCCCCCTGACCGGGAACGAACCGGGTTCATGTACCGGGTTCGCGAACCCGGTTCATCAGGTAGAGGTAACGATGCGCCACCTGCTCCGGAGTGGCGAGCGCCGCGCGGCTTTCCGCGGGGTGGCTCTGCGCGCGCTGGGGGGAGGCGACGGGACCGGGGACGAGCACGTGGAAGCGCGGCTTGCCGGCCTGCTCGCATTCGTCGGACCAGATGGCGGCAAGGGTGTGCAGGCCCGCCTTCGACACGGCGAAGGCGCCCCAGTAGGCGGCGGGCTGCAGGGCGTGCGTCTCGGAGGTGAGGATGACCGTGCCGTCGGGCGCCGCCGCGAGCATCGGCAGGCACGCGCGCGTCAGGGCGAAGGGCGCGGCGACGTTCACGCGGAAATGCGTCATCCACTGGTCCAGCGACTGGTCGCGAAGCGGCGTGAGCGGCGTGAAGTGCACGGCGCAGTGCACGAGGGCGTCGAGCCGGCCGAGGTCGCGCCGCAGCATTTGCGCAAGCGTCTCGAAGTCCGCGTCGCCGGCGGCCGCGAGGTCCAGGGGGATGGCGGCGGGCTCGCGCCCCCCGGCGGCAACGATCGCGTCGTAGGTCTCGGCGAGGCGCTCGGCCTTGCGCCCGAGGAGAGCGACCGTCGCGCCGTGCGCCGCGCAGGCGAGCGCCACCGCGCGCCCGAGGCCGCGCCCGGCGCCTGTGACCAGCACCACGCGGCCGGCGAGGAAGCCAGCGGGCGGCTGCCAGCCGGGAGGGGGAATGTCGCCTTGGCTCACGTCGATGTCCTTCGTTCGAGAATGATGTTCGCCGCGCGGGTTCCGCTGCGCACGGCGGCTTCCAGCGTCGCGGGGTAGGGCCCTTCGGTGTAGTCGCCGGCGAGCACGAGGCCCGGCGCGCCGGTTTCCGCGGGCGGGCGGAAGGCGCCCGGCGAGCACGCGAAGGTGGCGCGCTTCTCGGTGATGACCTTGGTCCAGGCGGGCGGGTCGAGGGTGGCCCCGAGGCGCTCGATCTCCCGGTGGACCGAAGTGGCCAGCACGTCGTGGTCGAACCGCGACGCCGACTGCGACGCGGAGACGACTGCCGCGACCAGGCCGCGCGCGCCGCCGATCGCCTCGCGGTCGAAGAGCCACTGTGCGTGTCCACCGTCGATGCCCGTCATGGGGTAGGGCAGCCGGACCCGCGATTCGTACTGCAGGTAGACGGTGGTGATGGGTTCGTGGGGGATGGCGAGGACGCGCCCGGACAGGCTTTCCAGGCCGGCGACGGTGGACAGGAGCAGCCCCGCCTCGTGGGGCGCGGCGGCGCAGACGATGGCGTCGAAGCGCCGCGCGCCGGACAGCCGCCACTGGGATCCCTCCCGGACGATGCCGGTCACCCGCTGCCCGAGCACGATCTCGGTGCCGCGCTCCCCCAGCCACGCGATGGCGGGATCGGGCAGCAGGGCGGAGAGGTCCGCGGCCGGAAGCAGGAGGTCGGAGTCGCCCCGGCTGCGCAGGAGGGCGTCGTGAAGCACCCGCGCGAAGACCCGGGCGTCCGCGCGCTCCGCCGGCGTGTTCAGCGCGGCCACGCACAGCGGGTCCCAGAGCAGCCTGCGCAGGGTGGGGGTCTGCGCGAGACGCTCGAGCAGTTCGGCGACCGTTTCGCCTTCGCGCGCGGCCGACTCCGCGCGCCGGAGGGACCAGGAGAGGCGAAGGGCGGCACGGCGGTCGGCGAAGGCGAGACCGCCGGCGAAGGCGAGGGCGAGCGCGAGGTTCAGGGGCGCCGGCAGGCGGGGCGCCGAGAACCGCAGCAGCCCCGGGTAGTGCAGGGCCAGCGGCTCGCGGCGCAGCAGGCGTTCGCCGGCGCCCACGCTGCGCACCAGGTCGAGCGTGTCGCGATAGGCGCCCAGCAGGATGTGCTGGCCGTTGTCGAGGGTCGTGCCGCGGTACTCCACGCGCCGCGCGCGTCCGCCGGGCGTGCGGTTGGCGTCCAGCAGCGTCACCGTCGCGCCGCCGCGGACCAGCGCGACCGCCGCCGCGATGCCCGCGTAGCCCGCGCCGATGACGCCGACGCGCAGGGGGCTCAGCAAGGCCGCACCCCCGCCGGGCGCCTCACGCCCGCACCCACGTCTTCCAGGCGATCCACAGCTTGCGCAGCGGCGTGAGCGTGACCCGCCCCTCCAGCACCGGGAAGCCGTCGCGCCGGATTTCGGCCAGGAGCGTCCGGTAGATGGCCGCCATGATGAGGCCCGCCCGCTGGTCCCGGCGGTCGTCGGGATGCAGCTTTGCCAGCGCGGCCTCGTAGAGCGACTCGGCGCGGTCGGCCTGTTCCGCCATCGCGGCGCGGAACGCCTCGCCGCCCTTGCGCGCGAGGATGTCCTCGGCGGTGAGGCCGTGCCGGGCGAGGTCCGCCGCCGGCAGGTAGACGCGCCCGCGCCGGGCATCCTCGCCCACGTCGCGGATGATGTTGGTGAGCTGGAAAGCGAGGCCGAGGGTCTCGGCGTACTCGAGCGTCGTGGCGTGCCGGTAGCCGAAGATCCGCGCCGCGACCCGCCCGACGACGCCGGCCACCCGGTGGCAGTACACCTGCAGCGACGCGAAGTCGGCGTAGCGGTGGTGGGTGAGGTCCATCTCCATGCCGTCGATGATCTCGTTCATGCTCGCCCCGTCGATGCCGAGGGGCAGGACGAAAGGCTGCAGCGCGCGCGTCACCGGGTGCGTCGGGTGGCCGGCCATGAGGTCTGCCACCTCGGTGCGCCACCACGCGAGCTTGGCGCGCGCGACGGAGACCTCCCCCGCCTCGTCGGCCACGTCGTCCACCTCGCGGCAGAACGCGTAGAACGCCGTGATGGCCCGGCGCCGGTGCGGCGGCAGGAAGAGGAAGCTGTAGTAGAAGCTGGAGCCGCTCGCGGCCGCCTTCTGCTGGCAATACTCCTCGGGCGTCATCGCGCGGCCGCCTGCTGCATGGGTGCCGGCCGCCAGAAGGCCGCGCGCCACAGGATGCGGATCCAGTCGCCGCCGGAGAGCACCGGCCGGCGCCGGAAGACGTCGCCCTGCACCGCGTCGATCCGGTCGAGGATGCGCAGCCCCCCCGCGGCGATGGCGCGGATCTCGAGGCCGATGCGGCCCGGGAGCCGCGAGCCCAGCGGCGCGCCGGAGCGCATCATGGCCCGCGCCCGCTGGCACTGGAAGCGCACCATCTCCGGCCAGCCGCCGTCGGTGCGGCCTCCCGCGATCTGCGCCTCGGTGACGCCGAACTGCGCGAGGTCCTCCTGCGGCAGGTAGACGCGTCCCTTGCGCCAGTCCACGGCGATGTCCTGCCAGTGGTTGGCGAGCTGGAGGCTGGAGCAGATCGCGTCCGAATCGCGCAGGTTGGCCGGGTCCGCCTTGCCGAAGAGGGTGAGCAGAAGGCGCCCTACCGGGTCCGCCGAGCGGCGGCAGTAGTCCATCAGCTCGTCGAAGGTGGCGTAGCGCTTCTTCACGACGTCCTGCCGGAAGGCGTCCAGCAGGTCCTCGAAGAGCCCGAGGGGCAGGTCGTGGGCGACGATGGCGTCGTGCAGGCGCGAGAAGACCGGGTCCTGCGGGCGCTCCCGGCGCCCGATCCGCTCGAGCTGCCGGGAATACCCGTCGAGAAGGGCGATGCGCTCGGCATCCGTTCGCTCCCCCTCGTCGGCGAAGTCGTCGGCGGAGCGCGCGAAGGCATAAATGGCCTCGACCGGGGGCCGCAGGGCGGGCGGAAGAAGCCAGGATGCGACCGGGAAGTTTTCGTAGTGGTCGACCGGCAAGGGGCGGGGAAACGCTTGAATTTTCTGGATTATATCGGTCCGGCGCCGGGGCATGCGGGGCGGCGGGAAGGCACTGCGCTTCGGGTATAATTTCGCCTTCACCGCGAAAGTGGCGGAATTGGTAGACGCACCGGATTTAGGTTCCGGCGCCGAAAGGCATGGGGGTTCGAGTCCCTTCTTTCGCACCAAGTTCGACAGGCCGGTCCCGTCACCGGCTTCCTCCCGCGGAAATCCCGAGGGACTCTCACAGGAAAATCACATGCAGCAGGCCGTCGAAACCAAGCCCAGCCCGCTCGAGCGCAGCCTCACCGTGGCGGTGCCCATCGCCCAGCTCGAGTCGGAAATCTCCTCGCGCATCCGGAAGCTCGCGCGCACCGTCAAGATGCAGGGCTTCCGCCCCGGCAAGGTACCGCTCAAGATGGTGGAACGCCAATACGGGTGGCAGGTGCGCCAGGAGGCGCTTTCGGAGACGGTGCAGGGCCTCTTCTCCGAGGCCGTGCGCCAGCAGAACTACCGCGTGGCGGGCCTGCCGCGCTTCGAGCCGGTGCCGGCGGGCGAGGGCGCCACGGCGTTCGAGTTCCAGGCCGTGTTCGAGGTCTATCCCGAGATCACGCACGCCGACCTTTCGCAGCGCACGGTCAAGCGCCCGGTCACGGACGTGACGGAGGCGGATGTCGATGCGACGATCGAGACGCTGCGCAAGCAGCGCGCCCCGTACGAGCCCGTCGCGCGCGGCGCCGCCAACGGCGACCTCGTGAACATCGACTTCGAGGGCAAGATCGACGGCGCGCCCTTCGAGGGCGGGGCCGGCAAGAGCTTCACCGTGGTCCTGGGCGAGGGCCGCATGCTGCCGGACTTCGAGGCGGCCCTGGCCGGCCTCGCGGCGGGCGCCACCAAGACCTTCCCCCTTACCTTCCCCGAGGACTACGTCGAGCACCTCCGGGGCAAGACCGCGGAATTCAGCGTGACGGTGAACCAGGTCGCCGAGCCCAGGCTTCCGGCCGTGGACGAGGCGTTCGCGAAGTCGCTGGGCGTCGAGGACGGCGACGTCGCCCGCATGCGCGCGGAGATCCGCCAGAACGTCGAGCGCGAGGTGAAGAAGCGCATCCAGTCGCGCGTGAAGGAGCAGGTGATGGACGGCCTCGTCGCCGCGGCCACCTTCGAGGTGCCGCGCACCCTGGTCGATTCGGAGGTGGGCCGCATGCGCGAGGCGGCAGCCGCGGACCTGAAGCAGCGCGGCATGACCACCGAGAACCTCGAGCTTCCGGCGGAGCTCTTCACCGACCGCGCCTCGCGTCGCGTGGCGCTGGGCCTGCTGGTCGCCGACCTCGTCCGCAGGCACGGCCTGGGCGCGAAGCCCGAGCAGGTGCGCCGGGTGATCGAGGAGCACGCCGAGAGCTTCGAGCAGCCGCAGGAGATGGTGCGCTGGCTCTACGGGCAGCCCGAGCGGCTGGCCGAGGTGGAGGCCCTCGTGATGGAGGACAACGTCGTAGAATGGTCCCTCGGCAGGATGACGGTGCAGGACGAGGTCCTGCCCTTCGAGGTACTGATGGGCACGAAGAAGCCGTGAGGAATACCGCGATGCGAGACGAATACCAGGGGCCGGAAGCGCTGGGCCTCATCCCGATGGTGATCGAGCAGTCGGGGCGCGGCGAGCGCGCGTACGACATCTACTCGCGCCTGCTCAAGGAGCGGGTGATCTTCCTCGTGGGGCCCATCCACGACGCGATGGCGAACCTGATCGTCGCGCAGCTCCTTTTCCTGGAGAGCGAGAACCCGGACAAGGACATCAACCTCTACATCAACTCGCCGGGCGGCAGCGTCTCCGCGGGGCTCGCGATCTACGACACCATGCAGTTCATCAAGCCGGACGTCTCCACCCTCTGCACGGGGATCGCGGCGAGCATGGGCGCTTTCCTGCTCGCGGCCGGCGCCAAGGGCAAGCGCTTCACGCTGCCCAACTCGCGGGTGATGATCCACCAGCCCTCGGGCGGCTTCTCGGGGCAGGCCTCGGACATCGAGATCCACGCGAAGGAGGTCCTCTACCTCAAGCGCCGCCTCAACGAGATGATGGCCCAGCACACCGGGCAGTCGATCGAGGTGATCGAGCGCGACACCGACCGCGACAACTTCATGGGCGCGGACGAGGCGGTAAAGTACGGGCTGGTGGACAAGGTGCTCTCGAACCGCGCGCAGGCCGCGGGCTGAGCCGCGAGCGAGGATCCCCATGACGGAAAAGGCCGGCGGCGAGAAGCTTCTCTACTGCTCCTTCTGCGGCAAGAGCCAGCACGAGGTGAGGAAGCTCATCGCGGGCCCGTCGGTGTTCATCTGCGACGAGTGCATCGACCTCTGCAACGACATCATCCGCGAGGAGGCGCAGCCCGAGGCCACGGCCAAGGCCGCGAAGAGCGACCTGCCCAGCCCGCGCGAGATCTGCGACATCCTCGACCAGTACGTGATCGGGCAGGTGCAGGCGAAGAAGATCCTCTCGGTCGCCGTCTACAACCACTACAAGCGCCTGCGCACCGGCGGCAAGCAGGACGAGGTGGAGCTCGCCAAGTCGAACATCCTGCTCATCGGCCCGACGGGCTCGGGCAAGACGCTGCTCGCGCAGACGCTCGCGCGCCTGCTGAACGTGCCCTTCGTGATCGCCGACGCGACCACGCTCACCGAGGCCGGCTATGTCGGCGAGGACGTCGAGAACATCATCCAGAAGCTGCTGCAGAAGTGCGACTACGACGTCGAGAAGGCGCAGCGCGGCATCGTCTACATCGACGAGATCGACAAGATCTCGCGCAAGAGCGACAACCCCTCCATCACCCGCGACGTGAGCGGCGAGGGCGTGCAGCAGGCGCTGCTGAAGCTCATCGAGGGCACGGTGGCCTCGGTGCCTCCGCAGGGCGGGCGCAAGCACCCCAACCAGGAGTTCGTGCAGGTGGACACGACGAACATCCTGTTCATCTGCGGCGGCGCCTTCAGCGGGCTGGAGAAGGTCATCCAGCACCGCACGGACACCTCCGGCATGGGCTTCGGCGCGCAGGTGCGCTCGCAGACCGACCGCAAGGAGATGAACCAGCTCCTGCACGACTGCGAGCCGGAAGACCTCATCAAGTTCGGCCTCATCCCCGAGTTCGTCGGCCGCCTGCCGGTCGTGGCGGTGCTCGAGGAGCTGGACACCGGCGCGCTGGTGAAGATCCTCACCGAGCCGAAGAACGCCCTGGTGAAGCAGTACCAGAAGCTTCTCGCCATGGAGGGCGTCGAGCTCGAGTACCGCGAGAACGCGCTTGCGGCGATCGCCAAGCGAGCGCTGGAGCGCCGCACGGGCGCACGCGGCCTGCGCTCCATCATCGAGCACGCGCTGCTCGACATCATGTTCGACCTGCCGTCCCTCTCGAACGTCCAGAAGGTGGTCGTCGACGAGGGCTGCATCGCGGGCGACACCAAGCCCCTGCTCATCTACGCTGACCAGCCGAAGGTCGCGGGAGGCCAGGGATAAAGGGGACGCAACCCTTCATTTCGGCCTGAGGGCCGAAATGAAGGGTTGCGTCCCCTTTATCTTGTCAGGGTAGCGTCCCTTTCCCTCTTGATGCCCGCCCGCACCGTCCCCATCTCCCAGTCTGATCCTTTCCCGGAAATTTCAATGACCCCTTCCTCCCCCGAATCCCGTGTGCTCCCGCTGCTGCCGCTGCGCGACGTGGTGGTGTTCCCGCACATGGTGATTCCCCTCTTCGTGGGCCGGCCCAAGTCGATCAAGGCGCTCGAGGCCGCCATGGAGGAGGGCAAGAACGTCGTCCTCGTGGCGCAGAAGTCGGCCGCCAAGGACGAGCCCGCCCCCGAGGACCTCTACGCGGTCGGCACCGTCTCGACGATCCTGCAGATGCTGAAGCTCCCCGACGGCACCGTGAAGGTCCTGGTCGAGGGCGTGCAGCGCGCCAACATCGTGCGCGTGCTCACCGAGAAGCCCAACTTCGAGGCGGAGATCGACCCAGTCGCCACCGACGAGGCGGACTCCACCGAGGTCGAGGCGATGCGCCGCACGCTCCTCACGCAGTTCGACCAGTACGTGAAGCTGAACAAGAAGATCCCGCCGGAGGTGCTCACCTCGCTCTCGGGCATCGACGGCGCCGGGCGGCTGTCCGACACCATCGCGGCGCACCTGCCGCTCAAGCTCGAGCAGAAGCAGCAGATCCTGGAGATGTTCGAGGTCGCCCGCCGGCTGGAGCAGCTGCTGCAGCTGCTCGAGACCGAGATCGACATCATGCAGGTCGAGAAGCGCATCCGCGGGCGCGTGAAGCGCCAGATGGAGAAGAGCCAGCGAGAGTACTACCTGAACGAGCAGGTGAAAGCCATCCAGAAGGAGCTCGGCGACGCCGAGGAGGGCGCCGACCTCGACGAGCTGGAGAAGAAGGTCAAGGCCGCCCACATGCCCAAGGAGGCGCGCGTCAAGGCGGAGGCCGAGCTCAAGAAGCTGAAGCTCATGTCGCCCATGTCGGCCGAGGCGACGGTGGTGCGGAACTACATCGACACCCTCGTGGCGCTGCCGTGGCGGAAGAAGACCAAGGTCTCCACGGACCTCAAGAACTCCGAGAAGATCCTCGACGCCGACCACTACGGGCTCGAGAAGGTGAAGGAGCGCATCGTCGAGTACCTCGCCGTGCAGCAGCGCGTGGACAAGCTGAAGGCCCCGATCCTCTGCCTCGTCGGCCCGCCCGGCGTCGGCAAGACCTCGCTCGGGCAGTCGATCGCCCGCGCGACCAACCGGAAGTTCATGCGCATGTCGCTGGGCGGCGTGCGCGACGAGGCCGAGATCCGCGGCCACCGCCGCACCTACATCGGCTCGCTGCCCGGCAAGATCCTGCAGAACATGACCAAGGTCGGCGTCCGCAACCCCCTCTT
>Ga0114939_10003576_pt1 | contig 10808 bp, 10 predicted proteins | sample AshMeaCrysSpring_FD_87196 | JGI IMG/M metagenome (GOLD analysis project Ga0114939, IMG submission 87196) | Groundwater microbial communities from Big Spring, Nevada to study Microbial Dark Matter (Phase II) - Ash Meadows Crystal Spring | ecosystem: Environmental > Aquatic > Deep subsurface >... | reverse complement strand
GGAACGCCCAATCCACGCCCTAGCGTTCCGGGTGCTCGGGCGCGACGAGGACGCGCGGGACGTGTCCCAGGAGGCGTTCCTCCGCGCGTACCGCTCGCTGCCCGGGTTCCGGGGGCAGGCGAAGTTCTCCTCGTGGCTCTATCGCATCACGCTCAACCTGTGCCGTGACTGGATCCGCCGGCAGCGCCGGTCGCCCATCCTCGAGTCGCCAGAGGGGGTGGACCTCGTCGCGCTCGCGGCCGAGCAGGGGCCGGTCGAATCGGTCGAAGAGCTCGTGAGCCGCAACGACATGGGCCGGGCCGTGGCGCGGGCGATGCGCAAGCTCACCGAGGACCAGCGGACCGCGATCGTGCTGAAGGAGTACCAGGGGCTGACCTTCCAGGAGATCGCGGATCTCCAGGGGGTGCCGCTGAGCACGGTGAAAACCCGTTTGTACCAGGGGCTGGTGGTCCTGCGCCGCGAGTTGGAACGCGAGGGTGTGCGCGGCGTGGGCGACGTGGTCCCGTTCGAGCCCCGGCGGCTCTCCCCGCCGGTGCCAGACACGCCATGACCGAGAAGCTGATCGACAGCTGCCCGCCGAAGGACGCGCTGGTGTCGTTCCTCTACAACGAGGCCGACGACAGCACGCGGGCCGAGGTGGAACGGCACGTGACGCGCTGTGCGGAGTGCCGCGACGAGATGGCCGCGTTCGGCCGCGTCCGGACCCGGCTGGCCGCGTGGGAGCCGCCCGCGCTCGACACGCACCTTGCGGTGGCCGTGCCGGACGTGGTGCCGCGCGAGGCACGCCCCTGGTTGACGCGTCCGGCCTTCATGGGCGCGGCGGCAGCCGTACTCATCCTCGGGATGTCGGCCGGCTTGGCCAACCTCGAGGTGCGCTACGACGCCAACGGATTGTTGGTCCGGACCGGCTGGGCGCGGGAGCCGGCCGGCACGACGACCGCGGCGAACCCGCCCGCGCCGGCACCGACGAGGATGGTCCCGGTTGGCGCCCCGACTGCCGGCGCGGCCCCGGCCGGCCCTGACGGGGTGGCCCCGTGGCAGGCGGATCTCGCGGCGCTCGCACAGCAGTTGCGGGGCGAGTTGGCGACGGCTTCCGCCACGCGGCTCTCCACGGCGGTGTCCTCTCACGCCGCGACCGGCCCGAGCCAATCCATCGACCCGGTGCTGTTGCGGCAGCTCCACGCGCTCATCGACGAGAGCGAGGTGCGCCAGCAGCGGAACCTGGCGCTCCGCGTGGCTGAACTGGCCCGCGACTTCGACGTGCAGCGGGACGCCGACCTCGTGCAGATCGAGCAGGGGCTCGGCCGTATCGAGGGTCGCTCCGAAGCAGAGGCGGCCCGTTCGCGGGAGATGATGAACTACATCCAGCGGGTGTCGCAGCAGTTGCCCCCGCGATAGCCCGTGTCGAACATCGCCATGCCCATGCTCTCCTTCCCGTCACGTCTTGTGAGGACGTTCGCCGCGGCCCTCGCCGCAGCGGTCACCGCCGCCAGCGCCGCCGCGATGCCGCAGGTGCCGGAGATCCACGTGGCGCCGCCGGGGCCCGCCCCAGCTCCCGTGGCGCCGGCGCTCCCCGGCGCGGCATCCGTCGAGGGTCGCGAGCCTTCCGACGCGCGGTACCAGATCCGCGTGATGGAGCGCGTGCTCGAAAGCGCGGTGCAGCACGGCGCGCAGGTGGTCACCCGGCAGATCCGGCAGGTGTCGCCCGAGTTGCTGGCGTTCACCGGGCCGGCCCGCGCTCGTGGCTACCGGTTGGACAACTACGGGGTGTTCTTCAGCGTCGAAGTGCCGGCCGTCCGGCGCAGCGTTGCCTGGAGCATGCGGACGCTGCAGCGGAGCGGACCAGAACTGGGCCGCGCCATCGACGCGCTGCGGCGATCGATCGAGACCCAGACCGACGCGCGGACGCGACGCGAACTGCAGCAGGCACTGCGGTTGGTAGAACTGCAGGTCGGTCCGCTGCCGACGCCGCCCGGAGCCACGCCGGGGAGCGCGGCGCGCCTGGCTGCCGCCCAGGACACGGCGCGTGCCGCCGAGCGCCTCACCGATCGCTCCGGACCGGAGGTCGAAGTGGAGGAACCGCCGGCGGCGGTGCGCGACCCGGGAGCCGCCTACGAGGCGGAAGTGAAGACGGCCCTGGCCACCGCCATGCTCGACTACAGTGGCCCGCTCGACCTGCGCCCCGGTGACTGGCTCACCGTGGCGGCGCGCGACAACGACGACCGCCTCCTCACCGACCTCGCCGAGTCGGTGACGATCGTGCTGCGCGTGCGCGCCAGCGATCTCACCGCGTGGCGCGACGGGCGGCTCACGCGCGAACAGGCGCTGGCGCGGGTTGAGGTGCGGGAGTTCTAGCCGCGGCGCCGTCGCGCCGCTGTTGCGCTGCCGGCCTCCGCTGGAGGTCGCTCCTCCGGGCGGCCGCCCAGACTCAACCTCGCCGGGCGGCCCTATCGGTGCCGCTGATGACTGACATGACTGACAACTGACAACTGCGATTACAATCCCCCCTATGCCTCGACACCGCGAGTTCCTGGTTCCGCGTGGCATGTCGGCTGCCGCGTCGCTGCTGCTCGCCTGCGCCCTCCTCGCCACGGCGTGCGGCGCGTCGATCGACGTGCAGCGAGCCCTCCAGGTCAGCGACCTCACGACGGGCTGGTACGACGCGGGGATCGTGAACGGCAAGAACAAGCTCGTACCCACCGTCTCGTTCCGCGTGAAGAACGTCGGGCCCTCCACGGTGAAGTACGTGCAGCTCAACGCGGTATTCCGTGTGATCGGCGACCAGGAGGAGCTGGGCTCGATGTTCGTCAAGGGCATCGGCGGCGATGGCCTCGCGCCGGGCGCCTACACCGAGACCTACGTGCTCCGATCGGCGCTCGGCTACACGGGCGAGCAGCCCCGTCACGAAATGCTCGAGCACAGCGGCTTCCGGGACGCCAAGGTGGAGATCTTCGCCAAGCCCGGCTCGTCCCAGTGGGTCAAGCTGACCGAACACACGGTGGCCCGCCAGCTCCTCACCCGCTGAATGCCCGGACCGCGCCCGCCCGCCGTCCTCGACCGCCGTCTCGGTCCGGCCGACGCCGCGGCCGTTGTCGTGTCGAACGTCATCGGCAGCGGCATCCTGATCACGCCCGCGTTCATCGCCGCCTCGGCGCCCAACGCCACGGCCCTGCTCGGGGCGTGGCTGGTGGGTGGGCTGCTCGCCTTCGCCGGCGCGATGGCGTACGCCGAGCTGGCCGCGCTGCGCCCGCGCGCCGGTGGCGAGTACCTCTACCTGCGCGAGGCATTCGGGCCGCTCGCCGCGTTCCTCACCGGATGGACGTCGTTCGTGGCGGGCTTCTCCGGTGCGATCGCCGCCAGCGCCGTGGGCCTCGCCGGGTATCTCGGCCGCTTCCTCCCCGCGGCCGGCGACACGACGCCGCTCCTGGCCGTCCCGCTTGGCATCACCACGCTCGTCGTGTCGCGCCAGGCGATCGTGGCGCTGATTGCGATCGCCCTGCTGTCGTCGGTGCACATCCGCGGCCTTGGGCCGGGCCGCGTGGTCCAGAACGCCCTCGCGGTGGGCAAGGTGCTGCTGCTCACCGGCTTCGTGGCGGCCGGCCTCTCGATCGGGCACGGGTCCGCGCAGCACTTCAGCGGCGGCGCGCCTGCCACGGCCGGCGGGTTCCTCGTCGCGCTGATCCCCGTGATGTTCAGCTACTCCGGCTGGAACGCCGCGGCCTATGTGGCCGAGGAGATCCGTGACCCCGGTCGAAACGTGCCGCTCGCACTCGCGCTCGGCACCGGCGCCGTGGTGATCGTCTACCTGCTCCTGAACGTGTTGTACGTCTACGCGATGCCGGTGCCGGAGCTCGTCGGGCTCAAGGTGCGGGTCGTGGACGCGGCGGCCGACCGGCTGTTTGGCCCCCAGGCCGGTGATGCGCTCGCGATCGTGACCATTGCGATCGTGGCGGGCAGCATCAGCGCGATGGTGTTCGCCGGGCCGCGCGTCTACTTCGCCATGGCGCGCGACGGGCTGTTCCTGCCCCGCGCGGCGCGCGTGCACGGCCGCTACCGCACGCCCGCCTTCGCCATCGCCGCACAGGGCGTGTGGAGCGGGGTGCTCGTGCTGTCGGGCACCTTCGGGCAGCTGGTGGACTATACCGGGTTCGCGGTGGTGCTCTTCGCGGGAGTCGCCGTCGCCGGGCTCTTCGTGCTGCGGTGGCGCGAGCCCAACGCGGTGCGCCCCTTCCGCGCCTGGGGCTACCCGCTCGCCCCGGGGGTGTTCGTGCTCGCGAGCGCCGCGATCGTCCTCAACGCCTTCGTGGCCAACCCCAGGCCCTCGATCGCGGGCGTGGCGGTGATTGCCGCAGGGCTGCCGTTCTACTTCTTTTTCACGCGTCGGTCGGGGCGCGGATAGCGGCTCGCGGGGGCGCGCACGCGCCCGGTCCACGCGCTGTTCCTCAGACCCTGCCGCGCCGGCCGGACGCCGCACCGCGGGGCCGCCGCGTGGCCAGCAGCGCCGCGAGCGTCCACACCGCCAGCACGCCGTCGCACGCCGCAAAGAGCAGGAACGAGGCGGGGGAGCCGCGCAGCAGGAAATCGCGAACGAAGACGAGCGCGCCCGCGCCCTTGAGGAGCGGCCCCATCAGCCACAGGTAGGCGCGCCAGCGCTCAGGGTCGCGCCAGGGGAGGAGGTACCCCAGCCCGATGCACACCAGGAAGAGCCCGTTGGTGTCGCCGAAGACCGGCGGGGATGGGGGCGACACGCCGAACCACGCGGCCACCCTTGGCGCTCCCACGAGCAGGGCCAGGCCGACGAACACGTCGTACAGGCCAGACACGAGAGCGACGGTTCGCAACATGGGACCGACGACGCCCTTTCGGCGGGCTGTGGGCGCCCCGAGCGGCACCCTCCCGTGGCCAAATCTACCGCGACGCGTTCCGCGCGCAAAAACGGAGGGGCGGAACCTCTGTACGGCCCCGCCCCTCTTCCGTCGGAGGCTTCAACCGGCGGCCGTCGTGATCGTCAGTACGCCGTCGGCCCCTGGCCTTCTGGCATCAGCTCGCCGTCGAGCGTCAGCGTGTGGTCGTACACCACGCGGACCTTGAACTCCAGCGGCACGAACCCCGGCTTCTTCACCGTGATGACGTGCGGGCCCACCTCGACCTTCAGCCGCTGGAACGCCCCGTCGAACTCGTCCACGATGCCCACGTAGTAGCCGTCCACGTGCACCGCGGCGTCACGCGGCCTCACCTTGAGGCGCACCGAGCCGAGCTCGTCGCTGTAGTCGTCGGCGTAGTAGGGGCCGTAAGACCCGTAGTAGCCGTAGTCGAAGCCCCAGCCGAACCCCCAGTAGGGCCACCAACCGTAGTAGCCCCAGCCCGGGTACCAGTAGCCCCAGTCCCAATAACCGTTGCCCCAGCCGGGGTAGTAGGGCGGGTAGTACCCGCCGCCGTGGTAGGACCGCGGGACCGCTGTGCCCGTCACCGCGCGCCCGTCACGCGACCGCGCGTAGGCCCCAGCACTCCCGCCCGAGCTCCGTCGTCCATCGGCCCGGTCGTACGTGCCGCCGTAGCCCCCGCCGCGTCCGCTGCTCGGGCCCGAGCGCACCGAAGATCCCGAGGACGACGGGGCCGAGCCGCGGGGGGATCCCGAGGAGACCCGCGACCCGCCGGACGAAGACGACGAGCCGCCGCCGCGCGGGACCGCACGATGCGCCTGGTCGGCCCAGGCCAGCCCGCGGTTGAAGCCCGGCGCGCGGTCCGCCCACGCCTCGGCCCGGCTCGTCGTGCCCGGGCCGCCAGTATTCGCCACACCGGTTGAACCCGACGAGTTGGAGCTGCCCCGGGACTCGGCTCTCGGCACCGGCGCCTCGTAGCGGGCCGGCGCCTCGTGCGACGGGGCCCGGTCCACCGTGACCGCGCGCTCCCGCTCCGGGGCCGGAGAGGGTCGCTCTTCCTGCGGGGCTGCGCTCCCAGGCGCCCCCGCCAACAGCAGGGCCAGGAACGTCGTCGTGCTCAGGAATCGGGTCATCATGGCCGGTCTCCGGGTGCTCGCCACACCCGCCACGTTTACTTCAAATGTGTTGCCAACCCTTCGAACGTCTCTGGGTCCAGAATACGCCCATTCCCGTTCGAGGGCGGCCGGGAGTGTCCTCCGGCCGGGATGCCTTTGTCACCCCTCCAGGTCGCCCCGCCGGGGTCACCACCCCGTCGGGTCCCGCCTCGACCGGGTCACGTCCCCGGGGTATCGAAGGGTGTGAGGCGGGAGGCGTCGAGGCGTAGGCCAGACTCGGGCGTGAGGCGCTGGCCGCACGCGCAAGGCTGATAGACTGCCCGACTACCATGACGACGTTCCATGCCACCACCGTGCTGGCCGTCCGGCGGGACGGCCGGGCCGTGCTCGCCGGCGACGGCCAGGTCACCTTCGGCACCACGGTCGTGAAGGACGGGGCCCGCAAGATCCGGCGCCTCTACAAGGACCGGATCCTCGCCGGGTTTGCCGGCTCGGCCGCCGACGCCTTCACGCTGTTCACCCGCTTCGAGGCGAAGCTCGAGGAGTTCCGCGGGAACCTCGACCGCTCCGTTGTGGAGCTGGCGCGCGACTGGCGCACCGACCGTTACCTGCGCCGGCTCGAGGCCATGCTCATCGTGCTCGACCAGAAGTCCACGTTCCTCGTCTCGGGCACGGGCGACCTCATCGAGCCCGACGACGGGCTGGTGGCGATCGGATCGGGCGGGCCCTACGCGCTGGCGGCGGCGCGGGCCCTCCTGCAACACTCCACGCTCGACGCTCGCGCCATCGCCGAACAGGCGATGCACATCGCGGCGGGGATTTGCATCTACACCAACGACCGCCTCACGATCGAGGAGTTGTGAGGCAGACCCCGGCCCTGAAGGGCGGGCCTCCAGCTGGAAATCGAGAACCGGCCGCCGCCGGCGACCGGCATCTGACGACCGACCCCTGACAACGACAACCGATAACCGACAACTGAAATGCCCATCTCCTTGCCCGACCAGAACGCGCTGCTCGCCGAGTCGCTCACCCCGCGGCAGATCGTCGCCGAGCTCGACAAGTACGTCGTCGGCCAGCACAAGGCGAAGCGGGCGGTGGCCATCGCCCTGCGTAACCGCACGCGCCGGCAGAAACTCCCCGAGGAGCTCGCCGAGGAGGTGGCGCCGAAGAACATCCTGATGATCGGGCCGACAGGCGTCGGCAAGACGGAGATCGCGCGGCGCCTCGCCCGTCTCACGCAGTCGCCGTTCATCAAGGTCGAGGCCTCGAAGTACACCGAGGTCGGCTACGTCGGTCGCGACGTGGAGTCGATGGTGCGCGACCTCGTCGAGCTCGCCGTCGGCATGGTGCGCGAGGAGCGGGTGGCGCTCGTGCGGGAGAAGGCGCGGGCCGCCGCCGAGGAGCGGCTGCTCGATCTGCTGTTGCCGCCCTCCTCCGCCCCGCCGGCGGCCAGCGGGTTTGGACCGTTCGCGGCCGGGCCCGGCGGCGTGCCGGCCGGCCCCGAGCCCGTGCCGGGTGCCGACGCCGCCTCGCGCACGCGCGAACGGCTGCGCGAGCAGCTCCGCGACGGCCTGCTCGATCAGCGCGTGGTCGAGATCGAAACGACCGACCAGAGCCTGCCGTCCTTCGAGGTCGTCACGGGTTCCTCGGTGGAGGAAATCGGGATCAACCTGAAGGAGATGCTCCCGGTGTTCTTCCAGGGACGTCAGAAGCGCCGGCGGCTGCGCGTGCTCGAGGCCCTCGAGCACCTCACGCGCGAGGAGGAACAGAAGCTCGTGGACATGGACACGGTGGCAAAGACCGCCATCACGCGTGTCGAGCAGTCGGGCATCGTGTTCATCGACGAGATCGACAAGGTGGCCGGGCGCGAGGGCGGCCACGGGCCCGACGTGAGCCGCGAGGGCGTGCAACGGGATCTGCTGCCGATCATCGAGGGCACCACGGTGAACACCAAGCACGGGATGGTGCGCACCGATCACATCCTGTTCATCGGGGCCGGGGCCTTCCACGTGTCGAAGCCGTCGGATCTCATCCCGGAGCTGCAGGGGCGCTTTCCGATCCGCGTGGAGCTCGAGGCGCTCGGCCGCGACGACTTCGTGCGCATCCTCACCGAGCCGCGCAACGCGCTCGTGCGCCAGTACACGGCGCTGCTCGAGACCGAGGGGATCGATCTGGTGTTCGAGCCGGCGGCGATCGATCGCATCGCGGAGTTTGCCGCGATCGTCAACGAGCGCACCGAGAACATCGGCGCGCGGCGCCTGCACACGGTGATGGAGAAACTGCTCGACGAGGTCTCGTTCGATGCGCCGGATCTCACGGCCAGATCGATTACCATTGACGAGCCCTACGTAAGCCGCATGCTCGCCGACATCGTCTCCAACGAAGACCTTTCCCGGTACGTGCTGTGATGGCCGCGCGAGCGCCCCGCCTGTTCCCGGTGGCGCTCGCCGCCGTACTGGCCGCCGGCGCGGCCGGTTGCGGCAAGAAGGGGCCTCCCCTCGCGCCGCTGCGCCTCCAGCCGGCGCGCATCTCGGATCTCTCGGTGCGGCGGGACGGCGATCGCGTCACCCTGCAGTTCACCGTTCCCTCGGCCAATACCGACGGGTCCACGCCGGCCGACCTGCGGGCGGTGGAGGTGCTCGCGCTCACCCCGCCAGCGTCCGGCCCGGCCCTCGGCGATGAGAGGTTCATCGAGGCGGCGACCCAGGTGGCTGCCATCGAAGTGGAGCCGCCCCGGCCGGCGCGTGAGGAGGTGCCGGCCAGCCCGGCCCCGCCCGACCCGCGTCCCGCGCAGGGCGAGCGCGCGACGGCCGCCGAACGGCTCACGGACGCGGCGCTGCGACCGGTGCCGATTCCGGTTGGTGGCACCGCCGCGCGCGAGCCTGCCGGACCGACCCCCGCGGTGACGCCACCCGGCCGGGCGGCGCTCGAAGAGCTCGGCATCACGATCCCAGCCGTGTCGCCGACGGTTCCGCCGTCGGCTGCGTCGATCCGGCGCTTCTACGCCGTCGTCGGCCGCAGCCGTGCCGGTCGCCTCGGGCCGCTGTCGGCACGGGTTGGCTTGCCGCTTACCCCACCGCCACCGGCCCCCCCGGCTCCCGCGGTGCGGTACACCGAGACAGTGCTCGAGGTCACCTGGGACGCGGCGCCGGGGGCCCGGCAGCCGTCCTTCGGCCCGGCGCCCGAGGGCGCCCTGGTCGCCCGGCCACTCATCCCCGAGCCGCCAGCCCAAACCTATAATGTCTACGCGGCCGAGCCGGACGGTACTGTTGCGGGTGACCGACCAGCGGTGCCGCTCAATCCTCTGCCGCTCGACGCCCGCGCGTGGACGATCACGCCGGTTCCCTTCGAGCAGGCGCGCTGCTTCGTCGTGCGAACCGTGGAGGCGGGGGCGGGCGTGACAGTCGAGAGCGAGGCCTCGGTGGCGGCCTGCGTGACGCCGCGCGACACGTTCCCGCCGGTGGCACCGACCAGCCTGGCTGCCGTCGGCAGCGAAGGAGCCATCAACCTGATCTGGGAACCCAGCACCGATGCCGACCTGGCCGGCTATCTCGTCCTCCGCGGTGAGGGCGACGGCCCCCTCGCACAGCTGACCCCCGCTCCCGTGCGCGAGACCACCTATCGTGACACCGCGGTCCGCGCCGGAGTGCGCTACGTCTACGCGGTCGTCGCAGTGGACGCGGCCACACCGCCCAACGCCAGCGGCCAGTCCAACCGCGTCGAGGAGACCGCCCGTTAGTCATGGAGCACCTGTTTCGCGTGCGCGACGGCACGGCCTCCCGGTTCCTGCTTCGGCAGGGATCCAACGACTGGCGGACCGTCGAGGGCGACCCCTACGGCCCCGGCGGCGTCCGAGGCGGGATTGCGGCGCCCGCGCCAGCCGTCGCCGACCTGCTCGCGCCGGTTGTGCCGACGAAGATCGTGGCGATCGGGCTCAACTACCGCGATCATGCCGTTGAGCGGGGGAAGCCGCTGCCACCGGTGCCAATGATCTTCCTCAAGCCGGCCTCGGCGGTGATCGGGCCGGGCGCGCCCATCCGGATCCCGAGCGGTGTCGGCCGGGTGGACCACGAGGCGGAACTCGGTGTCGTGATCGGCCGGCGCGCTGTGCGGGTGCGCCGCGAGGAGGCCGCCGACCACGTGCTCGGCGTGACGTGCCTCAACGATGTCACCGCGCGCGACCTCCAGGATCGCGGCGTGCAGTACAGCCAGTGCAAGGGCTACGACACCTTCGCGCCGATCGGCCCCGGCATCGCCCTCGGTCTCGACACGAGCGCGCTGACGATCGAGGGGCTCGTCAATGGGGTGGTGCGGCAGCGGTCGACCACGCGCGAGCTCATCTTCGACGTGGCGTACCTCGTGGCGTACATCTCGGCGATCATGACCCTCGAGCCGGGCGACGTGATCGCCACTGGCACCCCGTCGGGCATCGGGCCGATCGCCCCCGGCGACGAGGTGGAGATCCGAATTGCGGGGATAGGGAGTTTGATCAATCCAGTTCGGAGTTGTGAGTTGTGAGTTGTGAGTTGTGAGGTGTGAGGTGTGAGGTGTGAGGTGTGAGGTGTGAGTGCGCCGAGGGCCGACAGGCGAGGGCCGAGCGCTGCGACGCGGCAGGTGCGGGACGCAAAGCCGTGAGGCGTGAGGCGGACACGCGCGCAGGGCGTTAGGCGGATGGCGTAAGGCGCCGGGCGTAAGGCGCGTAAGGCGTAAGGCGTAAGGCGTAGGGCGTAAGGCGTAAGGCGTAGGGCGTAAGGCGCGTAAGGCGTAAGGCGCCGGGCGTAAGGCGCGTAAGGCGCAAGGCGTAGGGCGT
>Ga0114939_10003575_pt1 | contig 10809 bp, 8 predicted proteins | sample AshMeaCrysSpring_FD_87196 | JGI IMG/M metagenome (GOLD analysis project Ga0114939, IMG submission 87196) | Groundwater microbial communities from Big Spring, Nevada to study Microbial Dark Matter (Phase II) - Ash Meadows Crystal Spring | ecosystem: Environmental > Aquatic > Deep subsurface >... | reverse complement strand
GCGGGCGGCGTGCTCGCGCAGCCGGCAACCAGGATTGCGGCGGCGAGCGGCGCGAGAAGGACGCGCCAGCCGGCGCGTTGCGCGGGTTCGGGCGTCATCGGTCGGAAACGATCGCGGCGTGGGCGGGCCGCCCGCGCATATTGCCCGAAAACCCGCGGGCTTGGGCGACCGGCCGCGATCACGCCTGTGCGGCGCCGCCCTGGGTCGCCTCGGCCTCGAATTCGACGCCCTCCGAGACCGGGTCCTCCACGGCCGGGTGGCCGAACACGATGCGGCCGCGGCCGCGCAGCAGCAGTTCCTCGCGGTGCAGCTCGACCTCGCCCTCGCCCTCGAGCGAGCAGAACGTGCCGTTGGTGCTGTGGTCGACGAGCACGTACTTGTCGCGGCGCCGCTCGATGCGGGCGTGCACCCGCGACGCCTTCCGGTCTGCGATCACGATGTCGCTCGCGGGGTCGCGCCCGAACGTGATCGCACCGTCTTCGTCGCCGAGCTCGATCCGCCGGTCGCCGTGGCGCAGCGTGAGACGCGCGCGTCGCCCCTCGCGGCGGGTGGCGAGCGTGGTCAGGTCCTCCTCGGAGTCCTGCCAGAGCAGTTCGTAGAGCTCGATGTCGGCCTGCTTGCCGCGCACCGCGTGCACGTCCTGGCTGCGCGTGCGCACCTTGAGCGGCATCGGCAGGTGCTCGACCGTCTCCGCCGCCATCAGCGTCTGGCCGCCCTTCGCGAGCGAGCAAAGCCTCGAGGCGACGTTGACGGTGTCGCCGTAGAAGTCGGCGCCGTCCTCGAGCACCGGGCCGCAGTGGAAGCCCGCGTGGATGGCGAGCCGCACGCCACCCTCCCCGAGCCGGGCGATGCGGCCGTGCATGTCGATGGTCGCGTAGCCCGCGTTGCCCGCGCTGGGGAACACGGCCATCACCTCGTCGCCGATCGTCTTGACCACGCGGCCATCGCGCTCCTCGCACACGGCCCGCATCACGTCGAGGCAGCGCCCGATCAGCGTGAGCGCCGCCGCGTCGCCGGCCGTCTCGTAGAGGTGCGTGCTGCCGGCGACGTCGGCGAACAGGATGGCGGCGTTGCGGGGGGCGGTGTCCATGGACGGGGCGGGCTCGAACGGCGAGTATAGAGCAACGCATCGTCCGGCCGCCGCGCGCGAGGAGGCGCGAATATTCGCCCGGCCGCGCGGCCCGCGGGCGTCGTGCAGAGCCTTCCTATGGGCGCGTCGCGGCGACGTTCAGGAGGCAGCGCGTCTCCTCCATCGGGAAGCCGTAATAGCGGAGGTTGAGCCACAGCGCGACGTCGTCGACGTCTTCCGCGTCCCAGTGGCGGCCCTGCAGGCTCGCGAAGCGCGCGACGGTCGCGCGAAGCTCCGCGCAGGTGCGCACGATTCTGGGGTTGCGCGCGTGCACGCTTCGCCCGTGGCAGGCGGTGCAGGCGATCTCGTAGAGTTGGCGCCCGCGATCGGGGTCGGCCGCTGGGGCCGCGACCGGCAGGATCGACGCGACGAGCGCGACGACGAGGTAGGGGAGTTGCCTCATGCGCACGTGATGGAGGGAGGAACGTCAATTCTGCGCGAAGCCGGGCGCCGGGGTTTGATCCGGGTCAGCGGCGGCGTGCGCGGGACCGCGGCGCGACGGTGCGCGGGGTCGAGGGGCGCGCTAAGATCGGGCGATGCCGAACGATGCGCCCGCGCTCCTCGCCGGGCTGTTCGCCTCCGCGTTCCTGTCGGCGACGGTGCTCCCGGGCAGTTCCGAGATCGCGCTCGCCGCGCTGGTCGCGCACGCGCCCGCGCTCGCGGCGACGGCGCTCCTCGTCGCCACCGTCGGCAACACGGCGGGCGGCCTCACCTCGTACGCGCTCGGCCGCGCGCTGCCCGCGCCACCGCGCGAACACCGCGCGCTCGCACTGCTGCGCCGCTACGGTGTGTGGGCGCTGTTCTTCTCCTGGCTGCCGGTGGTCGGCGACGCGTTGTGCATCGGCTCCGGCTGGCTGCGGCAGCGCGTGCTGCCGGCCGCGTTGGCGATCGCCGCGGGCAAGTGCGCCCGCTATCTCGTCGTCGTCGAAGGCGTGCGGAGGCTGGCGGCGTAGGGAGCCTCTGCGCAAGGTCACGACGCGCGCGACCTCGGGAGGATCGCCGTCGCGATCGCATCGCGCGCCGTTCGCCCAGCCGCCTCAAGCGAAGGCCTCTCCGGCCCATCGCCACGAAGACCCTGACGAGCGCGGGGTCTCGCGCCGGGGAACGCCCGCGCGCGCATGGTGCGCTGCGGTATCATCGTCCGGTCTCCTCGCGCGTGCGCGCGGCGCGTTCGCCGCGCCTCGCCCGCGAAGGCGCCCACGCCATGAACGCAGCCATCGACGCGTTTGTCACGACGCATGCGCGCGACGCCGCGCCGCGCCTGCGCGAGATTCCGTACAACTACACGTCCTTCTCGGATCGCGAGATCGTGATCCGCCTGCTCTGCGCGCCGATGTGGGCGCTGCTGGACGAGCTTCGCGCGGAGCGGCGCACCGGGCGCTCCGCGCGCATGCTGTTCGAGGTGCTGGGCGACATCTGGGTCGTCGAGCGCAACCCCTACCTGCAGGACGACCTGCTCGACAATCCCGGGCGACAGTCGCTGCTCGTTGACGCGATGCGCCACCGCCTCGCGGAGATCGAGAAGCGCCGGCAGCCTGCGCCGGCGGACGGCGCGGACGCCGAGCGCGACCGCAAGGTGGGGCGGCTGGTCGCGGCCGCCCGCGAGGCGGTCGACCGCTTCGCCGCCTGGTTCCCCGAGACGGCCGCGCTGCGCAAGCGCGCGGTGCGCGTGCTGTCGCGCCACACCGCGAAGGACAACATCGCGTTCGACGGTCTCGCGCGCGCCTCGCACGTCACCGACGCGACCGACTGGCGCGTCGAGTATCCGTTCGTCGTGGTCTGCCCCGATTCGGAGGAAGAGGTGCGCGGCCTGGTCGAGGGTCTCGCGGAGCTCGGCCTCACCGTCATCCCGCGCGGCGGGGGCACCGGCTACACCGGGGGCGCGATCCCGCTTTCCGCGCGCTCGGCCGTCATCAACACCGAGAAGCTCGAGCGCCTCTCGGCGGTCGAGAAAATCGCCCTGCCCGGCAACGGCGTCGAGGCGGCGACGATCGACTGCGGCGCCGGCGTCGTGACCCGCCGCGTGATGAACGCGGCCGAGGAGTCCGGTCTCGTGTTCGCGGTCGACCCCACGTCGGCGGACGCGTCCTGCATCGGCGGCAACGTCGCGGTGAACGCCGGCGGCAAGAAGGCGGTGCTGTGGGGGACCGCGGTCGACAACCTCGTGTCGTGGCGCATGGTCACGCCCGCGGCCGAGTGGCTCGAGGTGGTGCGCGTCGACCACAACCTCGGCAAGATCCACGACGCGCCGGTCGCCACGTTCGAGCTGCGCTGGCTCGATCGTCGCGGACGCGACGTCGTGCGCACCGAGACGCTGGCGATCCCGGGCGCGGCGTTCCGCAAGGCGGGCCTCGGCAAGGACGTGACCGACAAGTACCTCGGGGGGCTCCCCGGCGTGCAGAAGGAGGGCTGCGACGGCATCGTCACCAGCGCGCGCTTCGTGCTGCACCGGATGCCGCCGTCGGCGCGCACCGTCTGCCTCGAGTTCTTCGGCCCGGCGCGCGAGTCCACGCCGGCGATCGTCGAGATCAAGACCTACCTCGACGGCCGGCCGCACGGCGCGGTGCTGGCCGGGCTCGAGCACCTGGACGAGCGCTACGTGAAGGCGGTCGGCTACGCGACCAAGGCGAGGCGCCACGGCCGCCCGCGCATGGTGCTCCTCGCGGACGTCGTCGGCGAGACCGACGACGCGGTCGCGAAGGCCGCCTCCGAGGTGGTGCGCCTCGCCAACGCGCGCGGCGCGGAGGGCTTCGTCGCCGTGTCCGCCGAGGCGCGCCGGAAGTTCTGGCTCGACCGCGCACGCACGGCGGCGATCGCGAAGCACACCAACGCCTTCAAGCTGAACGAGGACGTGGTGATCCCGCTCGACCGGCTCGGCGACTACACCGACGGCGTCGAGCGCATCAACATCGAGCACTCGCTGTCCAACAAGCTCGCGCTCTGCGACGCGATCGACGCCTTCCTCGCCTCGCCGCTGCTGCCGCAGGCGTGGGGGCCGGACAGCGAGGCGAGACCGCCGCAGGAGCTCCTCGAGGCGAAGGTCGAGGAGGCGCGCTCCCTGGTGCGCGAGGTCCGCGCCCGCTGGCAGGACCTCGCCGACCGGCTCGACGACATGTTCTCCGCGCTGCAGGACCACTCGGTGGTCGTGTCGTGGAAGGCCGAGCTCAAGGCGCCGCTCGAGGAGGTGCTGGCGGGCCTCGCCTTCGCGCCGCTGCTCTCGCGGGTGAACGGGATCCACCGCGACGTGCTGCGGTCGCGGCTGTTCGTCGCGATGCACATGCACGCGGGCGACGGCAACGTCCACACCAACATCCCGGTGAACTCCGACGACTACCGGATGCTGCAGCAGGCGAACGACGCGGTGCGCCGCATCATGGCGCTCGCCCGCTCGCTGGGCGGCGTCGTCTCCGGCGAGCACGGCATCGGGATCACCAAGGTCGAGTTCCTCACCGACGACGAGCTCGCGCCGTTCGCCGACTACAAGCGGCGCGTCGACCCCGAGGGCCGCTTCAACGCGGGCAAGCTGCTGCGCGACGCCGCGCGCCCCGCCGACCTCACGAACGCGTACACGCCGAGCTTCTCGCTGCTCGGCGCGGAGAGCCTGATCCTCGAGCAGAGCGCGATCGGGGAGATCTCCGACTCGATCAAGGACTGCCTGCGCTGCGGCAAGTGCAAGCCGGTGTGCTCGACGCACGTGCCGCGCGCCAACCTGCTCTACAGCCCCCGCAACAAGATCCTCGCGACGAGCCTGCTGATCGAGGCGTTCCTCTACGAGGAGCAGACCCGCCGCGGCGTCAGCCTGCGCCACTTCGACGAGTTCGGCGACGTCGCCGACCACTGCACGGTCTGCCACAAGTGCGTCAACCCCTGCCCGGTGGACATCGACTTCGGCGACGTGTCGATCGCGATGCGCAACCTCCTGCGCCGGACCGGCAAGAAGAAGTGGCGTCCCGGCTCCGCGGCGTCGATGTTCTTCCTCAACGCCACCGACCCGGCGACGATCCGCGCCGCGAAGACGCTGATGATCGACTGGGGCTTTCGCGCGCAGCGGCTGGGCTACGGCGTCGCCAGGCGCCTCGGCGCGGCGCGCGCGCAGACCCGCCGGCCGCCCGCCACGGCCGGGGAAGCCCCGCTCAAGGCGCAGGTCGTGCACTTCTTCAACAAGCCGATGCCCGCCGGCGTGCCGAAGCGCACCGCGCGGGCGCTGCTCGACATCGAGGACGACGCGGTCGTGCCGATCATCCGCGACCCGGCGCGCGCCTCCGAGGAGCAGGAGGCGGTCTTCTACTTCCCCGGATGCGGCTCGGAGCGCCTGTTCTCGCAGGTGGGGCTCGCCACGCAGGCGATGCTGTGGCACGTCGGCGCCCAGACGGTGCTGCCGCCCGGTTATCTCTGCTGCGGCTATCCGCAGAGCGCCTCGGGCAATCACGACAAGGGCGAGGCGATCAGCACGGCGAACCGCGTGCTGTTCCACCGCGTCGCGAACACGCTCAACTACCTCGACATCCGCACGGTCATCGTGTCCTGCGGGACGTGCATGGACCAGCTGATGAAGTACGAGTTCGAGCGCATCTTCCCGGGGTGCCGGCTGCTCGACATCCACGAGTACCTGATGGAGAAGGGCGTGGCGCTCGACGGCGTCGACGGCGCCCGGTACATGTACCACGACCCCTGTCACACGCCGATGAAGACCCACGCACCGATGAAGGTGGTGGGCAGCCTGATGGGCACGAAGGTCGCGCTCTCCGACCGCTGCTGCGGCGAGTCGGGCACGCTCGCGGTGTCGAGGCCGGACGTCTCGACGCAGGTGCGGTTCCGCAAGGAGGAGGAGATGCGCGAGGGCGCAGCGGCGCTCCGGGAGGACGGCTTCGCCGGCCCGGTCAAGGTGCTTACCTCCTGCCCGTCGTGCCTGCAGGGGCTGTCCCGCTACGACGAGGACGCGGGCACGAGCGCGGACTACGTCGTCGTGGAGGTGGCGCGGCGCCTGCTCGGGGAAGGCTGGCTCGCCGACTACGTCGCGAAGGCGAGCGCGGGCGGCATCGAGCGGGTGCTGTTGTAGCCCGCGCTGCCGCACGTCGCGCGATCGCGCCGCCCATCGGCTCGACGCCGGGCCTCGCGGACCGGCGCGGCGGGCGCTATGCTATAAGCATGAAACTGTCTGCAACGAGGTCCTTGGGGCCTCCGGCCGCCCTGGCGCGCGCGCATCCGCGGAAGTCCCGCGCGCGACGCGGTTGCCGCTGCAGCCCGCTCGTGCCGCAACGGATGAAACTCGCGAACCCCGGCCCCCTGGACCGCCGCGTGCATCGGCACGCGATGTCGCGCGCTGGCCGGCGCAGGGGGCGTGCCTGATGGCCGAGAGCGCGCCGAACCTCCCCGAGGCGCCGGCGGCGACGCCCGCGCTGGCGTTCGACGACATCGAGGGGGCGAGGAAGTGGGCAAAGGCGCTGCCGCTGCTCTCGCTCGGCCAGGGCTACGCCGGGCTGATGGCGCAGTTGAAGGCGCTCGCCGCCGCCACGCTGCCGCCCCGCGAACGCGCCACGCTGGTCGAGGTCCTGCGCGACTGCGCGCTGCACCTGCACACCGAGCTCGCGCGGCGCTATGCCGGCAAGCCGCAGCCCGCCGCCGAGCGCGAGCAGGAAGCCGCCGACCAGGCGATCGCAATGTGGCATGCGTTCTGGGAGCAGTACTCGCTGTGCCTCAAGCCCCTGCTGGAGCGCGACCCCGAGCTCGAGGGCGTCAAGCCCAAGATCCTGCAGCGCGGCCTGTACGTCGGCAAGGAGCTCGTGCTCGTGCACGGGCTCGCGCGGCGACTGCCGCCGCCTGCGCTCTGGCAGGAGCTGCACGCCTGGTACCGGCTCGCCGAGATGCTCGAGGCGACGGTGCAGGCGGTCTCAGACGACGCCAACCCGAATGCGGTCGGCATCTCCTGCTACTCGACCTACAGCCACGCGCTCCTGCTCGCGCTCGCCGATCCCTGCTCGATGACGGTGCGCCAGATCGAGGTCGCCGACCGCTGGCTCGCGCAGTGGGCGCGCAAGGTGTTCCCGTACGCGCAGCAGCGCGAGACCGAGGGGCTCCTGATGACGGTCGACCTCGAGGCCGGCGCGGGCGCCGCGCTGGTCGCGTCGCCGCCGCGGGAGCCGCCCGACTCGATGCGCTTCTGCTACCCCGGCAAGCTCGCCACGAGCGTGCGCGGTCGGCTGAAGCGCCTCGCGCAGGGCGCGAGTCCTGCGGAACTCGGGCTCGGCCACGACCTGTCGGTCGAGCAGTCGATCGCGCTCCTGTCGCACCTCGACGCGCACTGGTACCAGCTGCGCCGCCGCAACGAGTCGGAGTCGCGCACCGTCGAGCTGGTCGGCGGCGGCCTGCCCGGCGCCTACTTCCGCGTCGGCGGCCGCACGTTCGACCGCAAGGACCCGCTCGGGCGGCTCTCCTATTCGAACACGCAGCACCTCGCGACGCTGGGTGCGCTCACCGACTACGATCGCTATCGCGAGGAGGCGGAGCGCAACTGGCCGTGGGAGCACTGGCAGGGGCGCTACGAGTGGCGCGAGGCGTCGGTGATCCGCGTCGGCAGCGCGCACCACCGCTGGTTCCTCGAGCAGCTCGTCGTGTTGCGCGACGACGAGCGCACGCGCCTCGGCGTGGTCACCCGCGTCGCGCTGTCGCCCTCCGGCCAGCTGGCGATGGAGTTCAAGCCGTGGCCCGGCATGCCGCGCGCGATCGCAGTGCGGCCGATGGCCTCCGCCTACTCGGAGGACCCGCCGCTTCCGCTGCTCGAGCTCGTCGAGTCGCCGGAGGAGCCCGCGTCGGCGATCGTTCCTCCGCGCACCTACGCGCCGGGACGCGTGCTGCGGTCGATGGAATCCGGGCCCGAGCGGCGCTTCAGGCTCACCAAGCTCGTCCAGCGCGGCGCCGACTTCGAGCGGGTGGCGTTCGAGGAAGTGGCCTGAGCCCTGCGCACGGGTCCCCGGCCGCGCGAACGGCGCGGCCGTGCGCGAATATCGACCGCCGACATGCGCGCTCGCGCATGCCGCCCGGCGTCGACGGTTCCGGCGATCCGTGGCGAGCGCAGTCGCGTTCCGGTAACATACTCGGGCCATTTTCCGCCCGTCTTCCACGCCTTCGTCACGGAGCCACCCCATGAAGCTTGCACTCGTCACCCTCGCCGGCGCGGCGCTCATCGCCGCCGGCGCCGCCCAGGCGCAGAGCGCCGAAGATCTCCTGAAGAAGAGCGGCTGCGTCGCCTGCCACGCCAACGACAAGAAGCTCGTCGGCCCGGCCTACAAGGACGTCGCCAACAAGTACCGCGGCGACGCCAAGGCCGCCGCGATGCTCGCCGAAAAGGTGAAGAAGGGCGGCTCCGGCAAGTGGGGCCCGGTGCCGATGCCGCCGCATCCCCAGGTCTCGGATGCCGACATCAAGACGATGATCACGTACGTGCTCGGCCTCAAGTAGCGCGCCTCCAGCACGACCCGGGGCGCTGCGCCCCGGGCGCGACGGCCGCGGTCCTCCGCGGCCGTTCGCTTGGTGCCGTGGCGGCCGGGCGCCTGCTGCGCACGCCGTGGCGCGCTTTGACACGCCGCGCCCCCGCCGGTAATCTTCCGCGCGTCCCCGCAGGAGAGCGCGCGCCGGCCGGCTGCCAGTGCGCCGCCGAAGGCGCAATGCCCGAAATCGCTCAGGCAAAAGGACTGCGGACGACGTAGCTGCCATCTGGAGAGCGGCCGCCGCCGGATCGACCGGCGAGCCGGCCCACCGAAGGGGCACGCGGTGCGCGCGCCGGGCGACCGGCGCGACCCGCAATCTCTCAGGTAAAAGGACAGAAGGGGCGCCCGCGGCACGACTTCCCGTGCGTGCCGCGCCGCCCGTGCCTGTCCCGCCACCGGAGCGAAGCGTGCCCAAGCAAACCCCCCTGAACGCCCTGCACCGCGAGGCCGGCGCCCGCATGGTCGACTTCGGCGGCTGGGACATGCCGGTCAACTACGGCTCGCAGATCGACGAGCACCACGCGGTGCGCCGGGATGCCGGCATGTTCGACGTCTCGCACATGCGTGTCGTCGACGTCGAGGGCGCCGCGGCGCGCGGATTCCTGCGCGGCGCGCTCGCCAACAACGTCGACAAGTTGACCGAGCCGGGCCGCGCGCTCTACTCGTGCCTCCTTGCCGAGGACGGGGGCGTGCTCGACGACCTGATCGCGTACTTCCTGCGCGAGGACTTTTTCCGCCTGGTGGTCAACGCTTCCACTGCGGAGAAGGACGTCGCCTGGCTGCGCGACCTCGCCGCGCGCCGCGCGCCCGGCCTCGCGCTCACGCCGCGGAACGATCTGGCGATGATCGCGGTCCAGGGCCCGAACGCGCGGGCGAAGGCGTGGCGGGCGTTTCCGGGTACCGAGGCGGCGACCGCGGGGCTGAAGCCCTTCTCGGCGGCGTTCGCCGGCGAGCTCTTCGTCGCGCGCACCGGCTACACCGGCGAGGACGGCTTCGAGATCGTGGTGCCCGCGGCACGCGCGGCGCAGGCCTGGTGCGCGCTCGCCGCGGCCGGCGTGCGCCCCTGCGGGCTCGGCGCGCGCGACACGCTGCGCCTCGAGGCGGGCATGAACCTCTACGGGCAGGACATGGACGAGACGACGAGCCCCCTCGAGTCGGGGCTCGCGTGGACCGTCGACCTCGCGTCCGCCCGCGACTTCGTCGGCAAAACGGCGCTTGCCGCGGCGCCGCCGACGAAGAGGCAGGTCGGACTCGTGCTCGAGGGCGCGGGCGGGGTGCTGCGCGCGCACCAGAAGGTGCTCACGTCGCAAGGCGACGGCGAGACCACCAGCGGCACGTTCAGCCCCACGCTCGGGCGCTCGATCGCGCTCGCGCGCGTGCCTGCCGGCGTCGCGGTCGGCGACGTCGTCGAGGTCGAAGTACGCGACCGGCGGCTTTCGGCGCGGGTCGTCAAGCCGCCGTTCGTGCGCAACGGCAAGGCCCTGGTGTGACGCCGCTCGCGACCGTCGTGCGACTCGTCGCCGGCGCGCCGGCGATCACGATACGCCTGCTCGGCCGCGCGGACTTCGCGCCGTACCGGGCGCTGAGGCTGCGCGGGCTCGCCGAGCACCCCGAGGCGTACACTTCGTCCGCCGAGGAAGAGGCCACGGCCGAGGGCGACGCGCGCATCGCCGCCCGGCTCGGGCCGTCGGCGCAGGCCCCGCACGACGCGGTGCTCGGGGCGTTCGACGGTGACGCGCTCGTCGGCGCCGTGGGGCTTGCCGTCGACATGCGCGAGAAGGCGCGCCACCGGGCGCACGTGCTCGGCATGTACGTCGTTCCCGAGCGCACGCGGTGCGGCATCGGCCGCGCGCTTCTCGACGCGGCGATCGAGCGCGCGCGCGCGACCCCCGGGCTCGCTGGCCTCACGCTCACCGTGACCGCCGGCAACGACGGCGCGTTGCGCCTCTACGAGCGCGCGGGCTTTGTCGCGTGGGGGCGCGAGCCCGGCGCGGTACGCGTCGCCGGCGTCCTCCACGACAAGCTGCACATGATCCGACTCCTTGCCGCACCCGCGGCCGCCGCCTGAACCCGCCACCCCTGGGAGTGCATCGATGAGCCTGCCCGCCGACCGCAAGTACACCGCCGACCACGAATGGGTCCGTCTCGAAGCCGACGGCACCGCGACGGTCGGCATCACGGACCACGCGCAGT
>Ga0114939_10003574_pt1 | contig 10811 bp, 2 predicted proteins | sample AshMeaCrysSpring_FD_87196 | JGI IMG/M metagenome (GOLD analysis project Ga0114939, IMG submission 87196) | Groundwater microbial communities from Big Spring, Nevada to study Microbial Dark Matter (Phase II) - Ash Meadows Crystal Spring | ecosystem: Environmental > Aquatic > Deep subsurface >... | reverse complement strand
TTCGACGCGGGCAGCGCGCGCGACGCAGACCAGCCGGGCATCGCCTCGCTGGTGAGCGCCCTGGTGACGGAAGGGGCGGGGCCCTGGACAGCCGACCAGATCGCCGAGCGCATGGATTCGGTCGGCGCGAGCCTGTCGAGCAGCTCGCTGCGCGACATGGCAACGGTCTCGATGCGCAGCCTGACCGAGCCCAGGGCGCTGGCCGTCGCCGTCGACACGCTCGCCGCGGTGCTCGCCAGGCCGCGCTTCGCGCCGTCCGACGTCGAGCGCGTGCGCAACGCGCAGCTCGTTTCGTTACGTGAGCAGGAGCAGTCGGCCGGCACGGTGGCGAGCAAGGCCTTCTACCGTTCGCTCTACGGGTCGCATCCCTACGCCGCCGATCCGGCCGGCACCCCCGAGTCGGTGGCGGCGGTGCAGCGCGAGGATCTCGCCGGCTTCCACGCGCGCTACTACGTCGCGCGCAACGCCGTCGTCGCCGTGGTGGGCGCGCTCGACCGGCCCCAGGCGCAGGCGCTCGTCGAGCGCGCGCTCGCCGGTCTGCCCGCTGGAGACCGGGCCCCGCCCGTGGCAGAGCCCGCGCCGCCGGCGCCTGGGCTGAAGCCGGTGGCGTTCCCGTCCAGCCAGACGCACATCTACCTCGGCCAGCTCGGCATGGCGCGACACGACCCGGACTACTTCCCGTTGCTCGTCGGCAACCACCTGCTCGGTTCGAGCGGGCTCGTGTCCCTGCTCGGCGAGGAGGTCCGCAACAAGCGCGGCCTGTCCTACAGCGTCTACAGCGGCCTGGTGCCGATGCGCAGGGCCGGCCCGTTCGTCGCGGTGGCGCAGACCAAGAACGCGCAGGCGGACGAGGCGATCGCGGTGATGCGTCAGACGATCGCCGACTTCGTTGAGAAAGGTCCCGACCCGAAGCTGCTCGACGAGGCCAAGCGCAACCTGACCGGGGGATTCCCGCTGCGCATCGCGAGCAATGGCAAGATCGTCGAGCAGCTCGCGATGATCGGCTTCTACGACTATCCGCTCGACTGGCTGGACAGCTACGTCGCGAAGGTCGACGCGGTGACGCCCGAGCAGGTGCGCGACGCCTTCCACCGGCGCATCGATCCGGCCGGTTTCACGGCGGTGGTGGTCGGCGGTGGCCAGCCGAAAGCGGCCGGAGGCTGAGTCCCGGTCGGTCCGGATGGGGCGCGGCGACAACCGCGTCCGGCTCATCGGCGGCGTGCATCGCGGGCGCCGGCTCGCGTTCCCGGATGCGGCCGGTCTGCGCCCGACCGGCGACCGCATCCGCGAGACCCTGTTCAACTGGTTGCAGGGGGTGCTGCCGGGCGCGCGCTGCCTCGACCTGTTCGCCGGCAGTGGCGCCCTGGGGCTCGAGGCCGCGTCGCGCGGGGCTGCGCAGGTGGTGCTCGTCGAGTCCGCGGCCGCCGTGGCGGGTGCGCTGCGCGACAGCGTCGCGCTGCTCGGCGTCGGCGAGCAGGCGCGGGTGGTCGAGGCCGACGCGCTGCGCTGGCTCTCGACGGCGCAACCCGTGCGTTTCGACGTGGTGTTTCTCGATCCCCCGTTCGCTGCCGGCCTGCTCGGTCCCGCCCTCGAGGCGCTCGACCGCGGCGGCTGGCTTGCGGACGGCGCGCGCGTCTATCTGGAGCGCAGCGGTGACGGCGAGTGGCCGCTGCCTCCGGGCTGGACGCTGCTGAAAGACAAGCGTGCGGGGCAGGTGGCCTATGCGCTGGCGGCGAAGGGCGCGTAGGCACAAACGGGGTCAGACACCTCACGGCGGGCCTTGCGCCGGTGCCCGCTCACCGCTCGACGGGTCATCCGGACTCCACTCGCTACCGCGCACCTCCCTGTGCGCTGCTCGCGGGCACGCGGCTCCGGCCCGCCGGACTGCGGCACCGCGAACGATGGACGGCAGATGCGCTTGACCTGAGCGGGCTGTACGCGGCAGGGGTGAGCCGGGAACGAAGGTCCAGTGGACCTTTGTGAACTGGGGAACGCCCATGCCAGGGAGGGCATGGGTCGGTCCCTAAACGCGAAGCAGGACCGCGTAGCGGAAGGGCCGCGCTCAAGCCCCCAGGGAGGGGTTCACGGCGTGTCCGCGCAGGTCATGCGCATCCGCTGCCCTGGTCAAGGCTATTTTTCTAGCAATCCGCACCCGGCGGAGGGCGATGTCATCGCTCCCGCCCCGCCTCCTGCAGATGCTGGCGCAGGGGACTCAGCACGAAGTCCAGCACGCGTCGCGAGCCCGTCCGGATCTCGACGGTCGCGGCCATGCCCGGACCGAGCGCGAGCGACCGGCCGTCATGGAGGAGGTGGTCGCGCGCGAGTCGCACCCTGGCCTTGTAGACGAGCCCGAGCCGCTCGTCGGGCACGGCATCGCGCGACAGGGAATCGACGATGCCGGGCACCGTGCCGTAGCGCGTGAAGGGAAAGGCGTCGAGCTTGATCTCCGCGGCCTGCCCGGACGTGACGAAGCCCGCGTCCTTGTTGGCGATCAGGGCCTCGATTTCGAGAGGCGCCTCGTCGGGGACGACGACCAACAGCGTCTGCGCGGGCGTCGCCACGCCACCGACCGTGTGCACCGCCAGTTGCTGCACCGTGCCGTCGACCGGCGCGACCAGCCGATGCGCCTTTAGCCGGGCGCGCGCCTTGACGAGCTCCTGCGCGAGCACGGCCTGCCGTTGGTCGGCCTCGTCGCGCTGCTCGGCGGCGACGCGGCGGAACTCTGCCCGCGCCTCCCGCGACTGCGCTCCGATCCCTAGAAGCGCCGCCTCGGCGCTCGCCTCGCGGCGGCGTTGCACGGCGAGCTCCTCGCTTGCCTCGGTCAGCGCCTGGCGGGCATCGCGCAGCTGCTGCTCCGGCACGAGCTTGCGCGCGGCGAGCGATTCCTGGTCGCGCGCGCGCCGCTCGAGAAAAGGGAGCAGCGCGACGATCTTGGCAGCCTGCTGTCGCGCGGTGTCACGATCGGCCACGCGCCGTTCGCGTTCCGCCTCCAGGCTCTCCAGACGGCCTAGGTGTGCGAGCCAGCGCGTCACGAGCAAGGGATCGGATGCCTCGAACTCCGACGCGTCCGCCGTCGCGTGCGCCTCGACGGCGAGCGTGGCGAGCCGTTGCCAGCGCGCGAGCTCGCGCTCCGCCCGCGCGAGCTCGCCCTCGAGACGCGTCACCTCGGCGGCCGCGGCCTCATCGTCGAGCGTGACCATTAGCTGGCCAGCCCGCACGCGGTCTCCGTCGCGCACGCCGATTGACCGGATGATGCCGGCCTCGATCGGCTGCACCACCTTGCTGTGCCCGCCCGGGACCACGCGGGCGGGTGCCGCGGCCACGATGTCCACCCTGCTTGCCGAGGCCCAGGCGAGCGCGGTAGCCAGCAGCCCGACCACGGTCCAGAGGACGGCGCGCCCCGCTGGCGAGGGCGGCGCGTCGCGCAGCTCCAGCAAGGCGGGGAGAAACTCCTGCTCCATGCGGCGAGATTTCATCGGCCCACCTCCTTGTGGACGAGAGGGTCATGCGGCAGGCAGCCAGGCGGCTGCGATCACGGGGGCGATCTGCGGCACGGAGGTGAGCGACACCAGTGACTCGCCGCCGCTCGTGGCCCCGAAGGTCGCCATGGCCTCGACCAGGCGGTTCACCTCCGAGGCGAGCAGTGCCAGGCCGTCGGCTGTCTCGATGCGCTCAACCCATCGACTCGTGTCTGCGTACCAGCCCGTCACGGTCACAGACCCGGCCTCACCGAGGAAGCTCAGGATCAGGTCGTTGCCGCTACGGGCAAGCCAGAGGTTGTCCGGCCCAAGGCCTGCGCCCAGCAGCAGGCGATCCGTCTCCTTCGTCGGCCCGAGGTCGCTGATGCGGTCGGCACCGTCGCCGATGCGGTAGAGATAGGTGTCGCCACCGCGGCCGCCCAGGAGCAGGTCGTCGCCCGTGCCGCCGTCGAGCCGATCGGCGCCCAGCCCGCCGTCGAGCCGGTCGGCGCCGCTGCCGCCGAGCAGCGAGTCGTTTCCGGCGCCGGCGTGCAGGGCGTCGTCGCCCTCGCCGCCGTCCAGCGTGTCGGCGCCGATGCCGGTCCACAGGATGTCGTTGCCACCTTCGCCGAGTGCGATAGCGTCGCCATAGGAGGTCAATAGCCCCGTCAGCGCCAGCAGATCGTCGCCGGCGCCGAGCGCGAAACGCTCGACGCCGCTGATGCGCGGCACGGCAGGCGTTTCGAGGGTCGCGAGCAGCACGGCATCGCCGCCATCGGTGCCGACGAGCGTGTCGAACCCCGCGCCGCCCACGAAGGTGTCCGCGGAGGTGACGCGCTGCTGAGCCGACGCATCGATGAGCAGGCCGGGCAGGAAGGCGGCGAGACGGTCGAGCAGGGGCTGCGCCTCCGGCCAGGCAGTGTCTGCCGAGAAGTGCAGGGCGTCGTCGCCGTCGCCGCCGTCGAGCAGGTCGACACCGATGCCGCCGAAGAGCCGGTCGTCGCCCCCACCGCCGTAGAGCGCATCGTCTCCAGCGCCGCCGTCGAGCAGCTCGGGATAGACGCTGCCGTTCAGCGTATCGCCGGCATCGCCGCCGAGCAGCGGGGGATTGACGTCCCGAACCTCGAGCGTGAGGGACGCCTGCGCGAACGCGCCGAGCGGATCGGTCGCCGTCACCGTCAGGGAGTAGCTGCCGGCGGCGTCGAGCGGGGCCATTCCGGAGAAAGTCTGCGTCGCTGCGTCGAAGGCGATCCAGTCCGGCAGGGGCGCGCCGCCGGCGAGCCGCGCCGTGAGCGCGAGCGCGTCGCCGTCGGGATCGACGAAGGTCGCCTCGGGCAGCGTGAATTCGAGCGGCGCCGCCTCGTCCACCGAGACCGGCGGCGGATCCTTCGCCACCGGGGCCTGGTTCTCGACGATCGCGCGCCGCTCGATCTCCGGTCCGTCCCAGAGCGAGCCATCCGCAAAGACGATCTGCTCGATGCGCGTGCCCGCGGGGCCAAACCAATCGCGTACCGTGACGCGATCGCTTCCCTCGCCGAAGCGCAGCAGCAGATCGTTGCCGCTGCGCACGACCGCAACATCGCGCGGAGTGAGCCCTGCGCCCAGTTGCAGGACGTCGATCTCGCCGACGGCGCCGGCGTCCTCGACGATCAGGTCGGCGCCGTCCCCCTTGTCGAAGCGATAGAGGTCGCTGCCCGGCCCGCCGGCCAGCGTGTCCGTTCCGGTTCCCCCGGCGAGCACGTCGGGCGCCGCGCCGCCGATCAGCTGGTCGCTGCCGCCCCCTCCCTGCAGCCACCCGCCTGCACTCGCGGCAACGAACCGGTCGTCGTTCTCGGTGCCGGCCGCGCGCTGCAGCGCCTCGCTCGGGTGCAGCGGCGCCGGCGGCGCGAGCGCGAGCATGTCCCCCATCGTGAGCAGCTGCCCCTCCGCGAAGCGAAAGCGCTCGATGCCGGCACCGGCGCCACCCTCGACATACCACCAGTCCGTCTGCACCCAGGGCGTGAACGGGGTTTCGCCATAGGCGTCTTCGGGCCGCGGCTCCCTGGGCATCACGATCCGCATGCCCTGCCCGTCGCCCCAGCTCAGATTGAGCGTCGCGCGCAGGCCGCCGTTCCAGCCGGTCACGTCGTGGAAGCCCCAGCTCAGCACGAGGTCGGCAGGCCGGAGGGTGGCGTCGAAGGCGATCTCATCGGGGGCGATGAGGCCCGCGGCGATGAGCGTCTCGACCGTGACCTGGTCGGTCGCGTCGAGGCGCGGAATCGTCGGCAGGGCCGGTCCGTTCGAGAGGCGATAGTAGGCCTCGCCGAGGTCCATCCCGATCGACTGCAGGTACCACGACTTATAGCTGGACCAGCCGATCTCGTGGTCGCCCTGCAGCACGGCGCTGTCGAAGACCAGGTCGATGCCGCGGTGCTCTCCATCCACGAGGTAGACGTCGGCGCCGTCGCTGCCGTCTAGCCAGTCGCTGCCCTCGCCACCCGCCAAGCGGTCGGTGTAATAGCTGCCCACGATCTGGTCGTTGCCCGGGCCGCCGTCGAAGAAGACGCCCGAGCTGTCCCAGGACCAGCCCCAGGTGCCGGAGAGCCGGTCGTTGCCGGCACCGCCCTCCACCAGCGCGTGGCTCGAGCGCCGCAGGGTCAGGGTGTCGTCGCCGTCGCTGCCGACGTAGCGCTCGACGCGGAAGCGGGACTGCGATGTGATGATCGGCAGGGTTGTCGTCCCGCCGGCGCCGAGCGTTCCCTCCGTCAGGGTCGTCGACACGAGGCGCGTCTCCGTTTCGAGGCGGATGCCCGAGTAGCCGCTGTCGCTCAGCGTGCCCGTGCCTCGCGTGGTGACGCGCTCGCTGGACCAAACGGGCAGGAGCGTTGCGCCGTTCGGCTGGAAGCCGATGCTGCCCGAGGCCCAGCTCGAGAAAGCGTTCACCGCCGCCCCGCGCGTGTCCAGCCCGCCGGACCAGGGAACGGCCGTCACCTCGTAGCGGATGGTGTCGTCGTGGATGCGCCAGCCGGTATCCGCATAGCCGCTCGCGTATTCCGCCCGGACGACCTGCGGCGTCGAAATCGACCGGCTGACCCACTCGTAGAGCGTGCCCGTCACGTAGTCGTAGGTGCTCTGACGCGTTTCGGTGGCAGAGGACGAGAGCGTCGCCGCCACCGGCTGCTTGCGGAAGGTGTCTGGGTCGAGGCGCAGGTAGCCAGCACCCTCCGCCCAGGTGCAGAAGCCCGCGTGCATCGCGTCCAGGTACGCCGTCTTGGCGGCCGCGATCGGATCCGCCGCCGCGCCCCACCAGCCGGCTTCAGGCACGTCCTCGATCGCGCGCTCGACGCCGTTCTCCGCGACGATGCGCCAGTCCGAGGGGGTCAGATAGAAGTCCTGCAGGCGAAGGGAGGTGCCCGGGGCGCCGCGGCGTTCGAGCAGCAGGTCGTCCCCGTCACGACGGCGCTCGAGCTCGGCCAGCCAAAGCCCCTTGCCGAGCAGCACGACATTGCGCCCTTCCGCGTCCTGCGCGGTGTCCATTCCGCTCGCTGCGCCGAGCACGTAGCGGTCGTCGCCTGGGCCGCCGGCGAGATGGTCGTTGCCCTGTCCGCCATCGAGCAGGTCATCGCCGGCGCCGCCGAGGATGCGGTCGGTGTACTGCGTGCCCAGGAGCACGTCCGGGCCGGCCGTTCCTTCTTGCGGCGCCACGTCGAGTGCGCGTAGGAAGGCGGCGTCCAGCACGGTGCCGTCCGCGAGCTCGAAGCGGGCGATGGGCGCGTTGGCCCAGCCGTACCAGTTCGGAATCGAGACGCGATCGCCGGCCGAGCCGATCAGAATGTCCAGTGTTCCGTCCGGGCGGCGCAGAAAGCGCAGGTCTGAGAGCGCAATGCCCTCGCCGAAGCGCAGTACGTCGGCCGGTCGCGAGTTCGTATAGTCCTTGAGGGTGTCGTGGCCGTTGCCGGATTCGATCAGGTAGGTGTCCGCGCCATTGCCGCCGTTCAACTGGTCGTCACCCGGGCCGCCCACGAGCAGGTCGTCGCCGTTGCCGCCCTCGAGGGTGTCGGCGCCCGCGCCGCCCCGCAAGGTGTCGTTGCCTTCGTGGCCATAGAGCAAGTCGTCCCCGGCGCCGCCGGAGAGCCTGTCGTCACCGCTGTAAGCCCAAAGCTGATCGTTCGCGATGCCGCCGAGCATCACGTCCGCGCCCTCCGTGCCGGAGGCGCTTCGCGCGTTCTGCAGGTGCTCGCCGAACAGGGCGTCGGCATCGATTACCTTGCCGCCGGCGAACGTGGCCTTTGCGATGCCGGCTACCGATTCACGCGACACCTGCACGCCGTCGCCGCTGCCCCAGGCAACGAGCAGCGAGCCGTCGTTCATTGCGTAGAGCTTGAGGTCGGCCGGGGCGATGCCGGCGCCGAAGGCGAGCGTGCTCGCCCCCTCCGAGTCCGTCAGGGAGTCCAGGCCGTCGCCCCAGCGGAAGTGGTAAGTGTCGTCGCCCGCCCCGCCGCGAAGCGCGTCGCGTCCCCTGCCGCCTTCCAGCCAGTCGTTGCCGGCCTCGCCGAAGAGCGCGTCGTCGCCGCCGTCGCCGCACAGCAGGTCTGCGCCGTCCTCGCCGTGCAGCTCGTCGTCGTCAAGGCCGCCTTCGAGCCGGTCGTCGGCCGCGCCGCCCTGCAGCTGGTCAATACCCGCCCCGCCGCGCAGCTCGTCGTTGCCGTCGCCGCCCCAGAGCAAGTCGTTGCCGTCGTCGCCCCACAGTAGGTCGTCGCCGCCGTGGCCGATCAGCCGGTCTTCGCCCCCACCGCCGTGCAGGCGGTCGTTGCCATGCACCTCGGGCGCGCGACTGTCGCTGTCGCCGAAGAGGGTGTCGTCGCCGTCGTTGCCGAATAAGTGGTCCGATCCATCCTCGCCGATGAGCGTGTCATCTCCGGGGCCACCGTCGAGATGGTCCTCGCCGCGCCCGCCCAGCAGCATGTCGCTTCCGCTGCCGCCGAGGAGGAGGTCGTTGCCGTCGTTGCCGGCCAGCCAGTCGTCGTCGGCGCCGCCATGCAAGACGTCCGCGCCCGCCGCGCCGGCGAGCACGTCGGCCCCGGCGCCGCCGGCATAGCTCTTGGGATCCTCATTGGCCCACGGGAGGAATTGGGGGTGCTGAGTCAGCGTCTCGACAAGGGTGCCCTGCGCGTTGAAATAGGCGATCTCGCCGGTCGCGGGGTCGTAGCGGAAATCGAGGCCTCCCTCGCTCGACCGGCCGGTGATTGCCGAATCCGGCGGCTGCAGGCTCACCCGCACTTCGAGTAGGCCGTCGTCCGACTCGAACAGGCCCTCGTTGCGCCAACCGAAGCGGCCTTCGAGATCCGTCCACGCGCGCGCATCCTGCGCCGCGGTGCCGCTCGTGTCGTAGAGCAGGTACTGGTTGCCGAGCATCAAGTCGTTGCCGGCGCCGCCATCGGCCGCATCCGTGCCCGGCCCGCTGAAGACCATGTCGTTGCCATCGCCGGCGTCGATGCGGTCCTCGCCGTCGCCGGTGGACACGAGATCGTCGCCGCTGCCCGCGAGCACGAGGTCGTCGCCGTTGACCGTCACCAGCCAGTCGTTGCCGGCGCCCCCCTCGCTGCGCATCGAGACGCTGAGCGGAACGGCGCGGCCCTCGCTCGCCTCGAGGTCCTCGTGGCTGAGGACGTCGGTCCCGTCGCCGCCGGTGAGCGTGTAATCGCGGGCCGCCGGAATGCGGTCGTCCGCGCGGAGCGTCACGCCGAGGTCGCCGTTCTGGAACTGGGCGACGCGCACCGCGCCATCCACCACCAGGGTTGCTCTCTGCGACGCGTCTTCGCGGTCGAGCGCGAGCACCATCCGGTCGCCGCCGAGGTAGAGCCCGTCGCCGATGCGATAGCCAACGCCTGCGATCGAGCCGTCGCGTTGCAGGCGTCCCTCGCCGTCCACGTCGAGGAGAGAGTCGATACCCTCGCCGCTGCGCGAGACATATAGGTCGAAGCCCGGTCCGCCCTCGAGATAGTCGTCCCCGGCGCCGCCATCGAGCACGTCGTCGCCGCCACCCGCGTACAGCCGGTCGTCGGCCATGCCGCCAGTGAGGTGGTCGGAAGCCGCGCCGCCGAACACGCGCTGCACTGCGTTCGGGGGGAGATCGGGGCCGTAGTAGGCCACGTCCGCCGTAGAGAAGCGCAGGCCGGTCGGAAGATCGGCATAAGCCTCGTTGCGGTAAGCGCTGTCGACCACTATCGGCAGATCGAGGGCGTTCGCCGCCAGAAGCTGGTAAAGCAGGTGCGCGCGATCGTCGATCCAGGCATCGGTGAGCACGCCCTGGCGCGCGGCCGGATCGTAGCGATCGAGCCCCCCTGTCGCGTTCGCCTCGGCCGCGAGCGTGGCGTTGCCCGTGAGGGCGAAGGGCTGAAGCGCGGCCAGCGCGTAGCGATAGCCGACGTCGTTGCGGGCGAGCGTCGCGATGTCCCCGGTGCGCGCATCGAGCAGCGAGTGCGCCGTGAGGCCCGGCAGGGTCGCGATCCGCTCGCGCAGGGCGGCGATGCGGTCGTGCAGCGCGACGCGCGTGTCGAAGGGCGCGTCGCCCCCGATCCCGCCGGCCTCGCCCACTGGCAGCGGCGCGTCAGTGCCGAGCAGCCATCGGGAAAGGGCCTCGACGATCCGCTCGTCGGTCACGCCCGGCGTGCGCGATGCCGCCTGGTGGATGCGCCCGAGCGCCTCGAGCGTGATCGCGGGGTTGAGTTGGGCGAGCAGGCCCTGCACGGCGAGCGCATCGACGATCTGGTCGATGCCATGGCTGTTCTTCTCGGTGCTCAGGTAGGTCTCGGCGCTCGGCGGGGTCCCCGTCGCGTCCGACGAGATGAGGTCGATGTCGTCGCCCGGCGCGGAACCTTCGGTCTCGATGGTATGAATCCGCGAGGCGACAGAGCCGAAGCTCGGGTCCGGGTCAGGCGTGAGGTGTGGAGCGAAGAGACCGAAGAAAGCGCTGCTGAGCCCGTCTGAAGTGAGCGGCGGATCGAAGCCCGGCGCATTGAACGTGAAGGCCTCGGCAAAGAGGGCGGGGAAGAGCCGCAGCGCGACTGCTGCGAGGTGCCCGCCAAGCGAGTGACCGGTGACCGTGACCCGGTCGCCCGCGCCGAGCAGTCCGAGACCGGTGCCGTCGTAGTCGGCCTCTAGCCAGATGAAGCGGTCGACGCGCAGCGGGTCGCGCACGGCGTAACTGCCGGAGGCGGGGGGCAGCAGGCCGGTGTGCAGCCGCAACTGCAGCACATTCGTGCTGCCCGCGTCCGCGCGCAGGCACTGCACATAGTTGAAGAGCGCTACGGCCTGGGAGATCGCGATGCCGTCGAGCCGGATTTCGCCCAGGTCCGCCTGCAGCAGATCGTC
>Ga0114939_10003573_pt1 | contig 10815 bp, 11 predicted proteins | sample AshMeaCrysSpring_FD_87196 | JGI IMG/M metagenome (GOLD analysis project Ga0114939, IMG submission 87196) | Groundwater microbial communities from Big Spring, Nevada to study Microbial Dark Matter (Phase II) - Ash Meadows Crystal Spring | ecosystem: Environmental > Aquatic > Deep subsurface >... | reverse complement strand
GGGCGTTCACTTCCAGGCAGCAGCGAACTCCGCCCAGTGCGGCGCCTTCTGCTCGGCGAGGAAAGCCCGGAAAAGCGCGACCTCCTTCTCGTACGCCTCGGCCGAGATCACGCCGCGCATGCGCTGGAAGCGCTGGAAGAGCAGGTAGGTGTTGGCGACGTCCGTCTCGCAATAGTCGCGGATGGCGTCGATCTTTCCCTCCCGCCATGCCTGCCAGACCTTCGAGCCGTCCATACCCAGCTTGCCCGGCAGGCCGCAGAGCTGCGCGATGTCGTCGAGCGGCGCGAAGGCCCGATTCTGGTAGCCAGCCAGCAGGTCCATGAGATCGACGTGCCGCATGTGGAAGCGCGAGATGTAGTTGTTCCACTTGAAGTCGCGATCGTCGTCGCCGAGGTCCCAGTAGCGCGCGGCGACGACGCCGTGGATGAACGCCCGGTAGTGCAGCACCGGCAGGTCGAAGCCGCTGCCGTTCCAGGTGACGAGCTGCGGCGTGTACTTGTCGACGCCGTCGAAGAATCGCTTCACCAGCTCGCGCTCGCCGTCGCCGGGCGAGCCGAGGGACCAGACGCGCACCGAATCGCGCTCCCGCAGGGCGCAGGAGATCGCCACGACGCGGTGCAGGTGGCAGGGCAGGAAGTCGCTGCCGGTGGCCTGCCGGCGCCGCTGCGAGGCCAGCTCGACCACGGCCTCGTCCGAGACGTCGTCGGCCACGCCCCATACGCGGCGAAGCCCGGCGGTGTCGGGAATGGTTTCGATGTCGAAGACGAGGATCGGGGCCATGGTCGGGGCGACGGGGACGGGCGGCGGAATGCTATTGTCGCAGCAACCCGAAGGCCCGCGGCAATCGGGCCCCATTCCGGAGCGAAAGATGGCTGACAGGAACCTGCAGGTCGTGCTTGCGTCCCGCCCCGGCGGGCGCGCCGAGGAGTCGAACTTCCGGCTCGTCGAGGGAGAAGTCCCCGAGCCGGCGGACGGCCAGCTGCTCATCCGGGTGAAGTGGCTGTCGCTGGATCCGTACATGCGCGGCCGGATGAACGAGGGGAAGTCGTATGCGGCCCGCGTGGAGCTCGGCGAGGTAATGGTCGGCGGCACCGTAGGCGAGGTCGCCGCCTCGCGGCACCCGCAGTTCGGCGTTGGCGACAAGGTACTCGGCTCGCAGGGATGGCAGCGATTCGCCCTCTCCGACGGAAAGGGCCTCGTGAAGCTGCCCGATCCGCGGCTGCCGGAGACCGTCTGGCTCGGCGCCGCGGGAATGCCGGGCGTCACCGCCTGGATGGGGCTCACCCAGATCGCCCGGCCGAAGGCGGGCGAGACCCTGTGCGTCTCCGCCGCGAGCGGCGCCGTGGGCAGCGTGGTGGGACAACTCGCGAAGATCGCCGGCTGCCGCGTCGTCGGCATCGCGGGCGGGCCCGCCAAGTGCGATTACGCCGTGAAGGAGCTCGGGTTCGACGCCTGCGTCGACTACCGCGCCGGCGGGCTGGATGCGGCGCTCAAGGCGGCCGCGCCGGAAGGCATCGACGTCCATTTCGAGAACGTCGGCGGCGAGATCCTCGACGCGGTGCTGCGGCGGGTGAACCCCGGCGCGCGCGTGCCCCTGTGCGGCCTCATCGCCGGCTACGGCGGCACCGACATCCCGATCCGCAACGTGTTTTCGCTGCTCGTGAACCGGGTGCGCCTGCAGGGGTTCATCGTCAGCGACCGCATGGACCTGTGGCCGGGCGCGATGCGGGATTTGGCCGGCCACGTCGGCGCGGGGCGCATCCGCTACCGCGAGACGATCGCGGAAGGCCTTGAGGCGGCCCCGCGCGCCTTCATCGGCATGCTGCAGGGCGAGAACTTCGGCAAGCAGCTCGTCCGCGTCGCGTGACATCCGGGAAAGGGGTCAGATCCCTTTTTGCGAAAGGCACTCCTCGCCTGGTTCGGCGTAGGTTACGCAGAAAGGGATCTGACCCCTTTTCTTAAGCGGGGAAGACGCCGGTGGAGAGGTAGCGGTCGCCGCGGTCGCAGACGATGTGCACGATGACGGCGTCCTTTGCCGTCTCGCTGACCTTCAGCGCCGCGGCCAGCCCGCCGCCGGAGGAAATGCCCGCGAAGATGCCCTCCTCCGCCGCGAGGCGGCGCGCCAGTTCCTCGCTCTCCTGCTGGGTGACCTCGATGACGCGGTCGACACGCGATTTCTCGTAGATCTTCGGCAGGTACGCCTCGGGCCACTTGCGGATGCCCGGAACGTTCGATCCTGCCGCCGGCTGGACGCCGATCACCTGGATGGCGGGGTTCTTCTCCTTGAGGAAGCGCGAGCAGCCCATCATCGTTCCCGTGGTCCCCATGGTCGCCACGAAGTGCGTCACCTTGCCCCGGGTGTCACGCCAGATTTCGGGCCCCGTGCCCTCGTAGTGCGCCAGCGGGTTGTCGGGGTTCGCGAACTGGTCGAGGATGACGCCCTCGCCCGCATCGCGCATCCGCTCGGCCGTATCCCGCGCGAGTTCCATGCCGCCCTTCTCCGCAGTGAGGACGAAGCGGGCCCCAAAGGCGGCCATCGTCTGGCGCCGCTCGACTGACAGGTGCTCCGGCATCACGAGGATCATCTTGTAGCCTCGCATCGCCGCCGCCATCGCCAGCGCAATGCCAGTGTTCCCGCTCGTGGCCTCGATCAGCGTGTCGCCCGGGCGGATCTCGCCGCGCCGCTCCGCCCCCAGCACCATCGAGAGCGCGGGCCTGTCCTTCACCGAGCCGGCCGGGTTGTTGCCCTCGAGCTTCGCGAGGATGACGTTGTTGGTGTGGCCGGGAATGCGCTGCAGCCGGACCAGGGGGGTGTTGCCGACGAATTGCTCGAGGGTGGGATACATCGCGGGGTGATCGACGTGGGATCTTCGAAGTATAGCGGCGGCGAAATGGCGGCGCGGAAACGAGAAGCCCCGCCTGCGGCGGGGCTTCCCGATCCTGCGGCCGAACGGCGATTACTTCTTCGCCTCGTCCTTCTTCGGCTCGGCCTTCTTCTCGTCCTTCTTCGGCTCAGCCTTCTTCTCGTCCTTCTTCGGCTCGGCCTTCTTCTCGTCCTTCTTGGGCTCGGCCTTCTTCTCGTCCTTCTTGGGCTCGGCCTTCTTCTCGTCCTTCTTGGGCTCCGCCTTCTTCTCGTCCTTCTTGGGCTCCGCCTTCTTCTCGTCCTTCTTCGGCTCGGCCTTCTTCTCGTCCTTCTTGGGCTCGGCCTTCTTCGCCTCTTCCTTCTTGGCATCCGCCTTGGCGGCTTCCGCTACCTTGGTCTGGCCGGAGAGCGCGACGTCCTTCTTGATCTTGTCGAAGGTGGCGTCGCCGATGCCGTCGACCTTCTTCAGGTCGTCGAGCGACTTGAACGGGCCGTTCTTGGTGCGGTAGTCGATGATGGCCTGCGCCTTCACCGGGCCGACGCCGTTGAGGCTTTCCAGCTGCTCCTTCGTGGCGGTATTGATGTTCACCGCGGCGAACGCCAGTCCGATGTACGCGAACAGCGCTGCAAACAGTGCGACGAGCTTCTTCATTTCGGCAATCCCCTCTCTGGTGGTTACGAATGTGCTGTCCGGCCTGTGTCGGTCGGTTCGCACCTGCCGGTGCCGATGCCGCCTTCACTGCGATGGATCACGCAAGGCGATTAACGGCCGCCCGGACAATCCGTTGACACACGTTGATACACCCGCGGGGAACGACGTCCCGCCGCACCGTGCCCCCAACCCGGCGGGCGATTAACCATTTGAATCAATTGACTTATTTCCGGCGGCATCAGCCCGCCAGTCGCTGCGCCACGTACCGCCCCACGCCCTCCTCGACGGAGAGGAAGGGCTCCGCGTAGCCGGCCTGGCGAAGCGCGGAGACGTCCGCCTGCGTGAAGCTCTGGTACTTGCCCACCAATTGCGGCGGAAAGGCGATGTACTCGATGACCCCGGCGTCGCGCAGCTGCGAAAGCGTGAGCGGCGCCTCGCCGCGCGAGCGCCGCACGGCGTTCACCGTCGCGCAGGCGACGTCGTTGAACGTCTGCGCCCGGCCCGTGCCGACGTTGAAGATGCCGGAGATTTCCGGGTGGTCCAGGAAGAAGAGGTTCACCTTCACCACGTCCTCGACGCTGACGAAGTCGCGCACCTGCTCGCCCGGACCGAATCCGTCGCTGCCCTCGAAGAGGCGCACCTTCCCCTCCTTCAGGAACTGGTTGAAGAAGTGGAAGGAAACCGAGGCCATGCGCCCCTTGTGCGCCTCGCGCGGCCCGTAGACGTTGAAGTAGCGGAACCCCGCCACCTGCGCCTTGCGGCCATCGAAACGGCGGCGCACCACCTGGTCGAAGAGGAACTTGGAATACCCGTAGACGTTGAGCGGCCCCTCGTGCTCTCGCGACTCGCGGAAGACGCGCCCGGCCCCGTACACGGAAGCCGACGAGGCGTAGATGTAGGGCACGGCCCGCCGCCCGCACCACGCCATCAGGTCGAGCGAATAGCGGTAGTTGTTTTCCATCATGTAGCGGCCGTCCGACTCCATGGTGTCGGAGCAGGCGCCCTGGTGGAGCACGGCGGAGACCTCGCCCTTCACCGCGTCGGCCCGGATGCGCGCGATGAAGTCCTGCTTGTCCAGGTAGTCCGCAATCTCGCAGTCGGCGAGATTGGGCATCTTCTCGCTGCGCGTGAGATTGTCCACGGCGAGGATGTCCGTGACGCCCCGCGCGTTGAGGGCCTTCACGAGGTTGGAACCGATGAATCCCGCGGCCCCGGTGACGATGATCATGGCGGTGCTCCTGCAGCCCTTCGGTTCAGGGAATCGCGGCGAGGCTCTCGAGGAGCTCCTCGCGGTGGACGACGGCGGTGCCGAGCTTCGCGACCACGATGCCGGCGGCGTGGTTCGCCACCCGCATGGCCGAGGCGAGGTCCGCGCCCGCCGCCACCATGACCGAGAGCGCGGCGATCACGGTGTCGCCCGCGCCGCTCACGTCGAAGACCTCGCGCGCCCGCGTGGGCTCGTGGCGCGACCCGGTCGCCGTGAAGAGCGACATCCCGTCCTCGCTGCGGGTGACGATCAGGGCGTCGAGGGCGAGCGCCGCGCGCAGCCTCTGCGCCCGCCGGGCGAGGTCCTCCTCGTCCGTCCAGCGGCCCGCCACCTCGCGGAACTCGCTGCGATTGGGCGTCAGCAGCGTCGCCCCCCGGTAACGCGCGTAGTCCGAGCCCTTCGGGTCCACCAGCACGGGCTTGCCGTGCGCCCGCGCCGCGGCGATCATCTTGGCCACGTGCGCGAGGCCGCCCTTGCCGTAGTCGGAGAGCACCACCGCATCCGCCTCGTCCACCCGCCGCTCGAACTCCTCCAGCTTGGCGGCCAGCACCTCGTGCCCCGGCGCGCGCTCGAAGTCGATGCGCAGCAGCTGCTGCTGGTGGCCGATGACGCGCAGCTTCACCGTCGTGTCCAGCTGCGGGTCGCGGTGCAGAGAGAAGCGCACGTGGCCCTCCGCGAGGAGCGCCTCGAGCCGGTTGCCCGCCTCGTCGTCGCCGATCACCGAGAGCAGCGTCGCCTGCCCGCCCAGCGCGTCGATGTTGCGCGCCACGTTGGCGGCCCCCCCCGGCCGCTCCTCGGCCTTGCGCACCAGCACCACCGGTACCGGCGCCTCCGGCGAGATTCGGTTGACGTCGCCGAACCAGTAGCGGTCCAGCATCACGTCGCCCACCACCAGCACGCGGCGGCCGGCGAAATCGGGGATGTCAGTGGGCTTCATTCCCGGCTTCCGCTCACCGGCCGATCGCAAAGTACTCGAAACCCTGCGCGCGCACGGCGGCGGGCTCGTAGAGGTTGCGCCCGTCGAAGATCACCGGCGCCTTCAGGCGCTTCTTCAGCTCGTCGAAGTCCGGGCTGCGGAAGGCCTTCCACTCCGTGATGATCGCCAGCGCATCAGCCCCGTCCGTCGCCGCCAGGGCCGACTCGGCGAAGCTCACGCGCGGCTCCCCGGCATAGAGGTGCCGCGCCTCCGCCATCGCCACGGGGTCGTAGGCGCACACGGCCGCCCCGCGCGCCCGCAGCCCCGCGATCACCACCCGGCTGGGCGCCTCACGCAAGTCGTCCGTGTTGGGCTTGAACGCCAGGCCCCAGAGCGCGATGCGGCGGCCCGCGAGGTCCTCGCCGAAGCGGCGCACCACCTTGTCCACCAGCACGCCCTTCTGCCGCTCGTTGGCCTCCTCCACCGCCCGCACCACCTTGAGGTCGAGGCCGTTCTCGTGCGCCGTGCGCAGCAGCGCCGAGACGTCCTTCGGAAAGCAGGAGCCGCCGTAGCCCGCGCCGGGGTAGAGGAAGTGGTAGCCGATGCGCGGGTCCGACCCGATGCCCTTGCGCACGTGCTCGATGTCCGCCCCCAGCCGCTCGGCCAGCAGCGCCAGCTCGTTCATGAACGAGATGCGCGTGGCGAGCATGGCGTTGGCGGCGTACTTGGTGAGCTCCGCCGAGCGCACGTCCATCACCTGCAGGCGCTCGTGGCTGCGCTGGAAGGGCGCGTAGAGCTCGCGCATCGCCTCCACCGCCGCCGGGTCGTCGGCCCCGATCACGATGCGGTCCGGGCGCATGAAGTCCTCGACCGCGGCGCCCTCCTTCAGGAACTCGGGGTTCGACACCACGTGGAAGGCGTGCGCGGCGCCCCGCGCGGCGAGCGTCTTCGCCACCTCCGCGCGCACCTTGTCGGCCGTGCCCACCGGCACCGTCGACTTGTCCACGATGATGCGCGGGCCGTCCATGTGCCGGGCGATGCCCCGCGCCGCCGCCAGCACGTACTGCAGGTCCGCCGAGCCGTCCTCGCCGGGCGGCGTGCCCACGGCGATCATCTGCACGCGGCCGTAGCGCGCCCCCTCCGCCGGGTCCGTGGTGAACGAGAGCCGGCCCGCGGCGACGTTGGCGCGCACGATCTCCTTCAGCCCCGGCTCGAAGATGGGAATCTCGCCCGCGCGCAGCATGCGGATCTTGCGCTCGTCCACGTCGAGGCAGAGCACGTGGTTGCCCACGTCCGCAAGGCACGCACCCGTCACGAGGCCGACGTAGCCGGTTCCGACCATGCTGACTTTCATGGGGAGGCCCTTTCGCCCTCGAGGGAGGACGCGATCGATTTCAGGGTGCCGGCCGGATCGGCCGACTGCGTGATGGGACGCCCGATGACGAGGTAATGGGAGCCCTGGCGGATGGCTTCGGCCGGCGTGAGAATGCGCGCCTGGTCGTCCGGCGGGGAATCCGGCAGGCGAATGCCCGGCGTGACCAGCGCGAAGCCGGGGCCGAGCGCGGCGCGAAGCGTCGAGGCCTCGTGCGCGGAGCAGACCACCCCGTCCAGGCCGCAGCCCTGCGCGAGGCGCGCGAGGCGCTCGACGTTGGCCGCCACAGTCCCGGAATAGCCCACCGTGCCGAGGTCCGCCTCGGCAAGGCTCGTGAGGATCGTCACGGCGATGAGCAGGGGCGGCTTCGGCGCGCCGGCGATGGCCTCGCGCGCCGCCAGCATCATGGCCGCGCCACCGCTCGCGTGCACGTTCACCATCCACACGCCCAGGCGCGCCGCGGCGCGGCAGGCGCCCGCCACGGTGTTCGGGATGTCGTGGAACTTGAGGTCGAGGAACACCTCGAAGCCGCGCGCGTGCAACTCCCCCACCACCGCCGGGCCCGCCGCGACGAAGAGCTCCTTGCCCACCTTGAGGCGGCAGAGGGCCGGGTCGAGCCGCGCCGCCAGGGCCACCGCCCCCGCGGCGTCGGGGACATCGAGGGGAACGACGATCCGCCTATTGTCCAAGCTGCATCCTCGCGAGGTGGCGGCCGGCCGTCTCCAGCTCCGCCGTGCGGCGCGGCGGGAAGGTCTCCCAGCCCCCGCACGCCGGGCACTGCCAGAAGAACTGCCGCGCCTTGAAGCCGCACTGCGAGCACAGGTACACCGACAGGGCCTGTGCGTGGGAGTGGACCAGGGACTTCATCAGCTGCAGGTCCTGGCGGCGCTCCGCGGGGGCGCGCAGCAGCTCGGCGTCGATCAGCCGGTCGAGGCCGACCAGCGTGGGGTTGCGGCGGACCTCCTCGCGCACGAGCCGCCAGGCGGCCTCGTCGCCCTCCTGCTCGGCCGTGGCCTGGTAGACGACGTTGAGAAGGTCCAGTCCCGGGTAACGGTTCTGCAGGCCGCGCAGCAGGGTGAGCCCCTCGCCGGGCCGGCCGAGCGCCTGGTAGCTCTCCACCATGCCGTCCGCCGCCAGCCCGAGGTAGGCGGCGTCCTGGGACTCGACCGCCTTCCAGGCCGCAATGGCCTCCTCGTGCCGGCCAGCCCGTGCCAGCCACTCGCCGCGCAGCAGGTTCGCGCGCACGCACTTGCGGTTGGCCTCGAGCGCCTGGTCGAGCAGGCGGTGCGCCGCCTCCTGCCGGCCGTGGATCTGCTCGGTGATCGCCAGCTCGCAGCAGTAGTTGGCGATCTCCTTCTGGTAGTTGCGCCTGGCGCTCACCTCGAGCTTGCGCGCGGCGCCGATCGCCTTCTCCCAGTCCTTCTCCTGGATGTAGATGTCGAGGAGGTGGCGGTGCACGTCGGCCGAGGGTTCGGACTCCGCCATCTTCACCAGCACCGATTCGGCGTGGTCGAGGAGGCCGGCCTTGAAGTAGTCCTGCGCGAGCTCGAAGCTCGCCTGCCGCCGCTCCTCGGGGGGGAGATCCTCGCGCGCCACCAGGTCCTGGTGCATGCGGATGGCGCGGTCGACCTCGCCGCGGCGCCGGAAGAGGCTGCCGAGCGCGAACTGCAGCTCGACCGTGTGCGGGTTCTCCTTGGCCACCTGCAGGAAGCTCTCGATGGCGCGGTCGGGCTGCTCGTTCAGCAGGAAGTTGAGGCCCTTGAAGTAAGACGAGGGCATCTGCCGGGACTCCGACAGCAGGCTCTTCAGGTCGACGCGCGCGGCGACCCAGCCCATGCCGAAGAACACCGGCAGGGCGAGGAGCCACCAGAACTCAAATTCCATCGGCATCGCGCGCGGCGGCGGCCGATGGCGCGGGGACGGGCGGCGGCGGTTCCGGGGCGGGCGCGGGGACCGGCGGCGCGGGCGGGGCCTTGCGCAACCGCGCCAGCTCGCGCCTCTGGCGCACGATGGTGGGCAGCCAGGCCATGAGCCCGATCAGCAGCCCCCCGATGAAGGCCACCAGCATCACGAAGATGAGCGGCGCCTTCCACGACTGCTCCGGCAGGCCGCGGATTTCGACGTCCTGGCCGTTGCGGACCGCGAACCAGACGAGCACCAGCACGACCACGGCACGGACGATCCAGGCGAGGGCTTGCATGCGGGCGGGGCTCGGAAGAGGGAGTTTTCAGGAGGGTCGGGGACCGGTCCGCGAAAAAAAAGCGGCAGGGCGCATTTTACCCTGCCGCTTGGCGTGCCCCGGCGGTCGTGCCGGCTTCACTCGCGGGAATCGACGCGCTCGCGCAGTTCCTTGCCGGCCTTGAAGTGCGGCACGTACTTGCGCGGCACGTGGACCTTCTCCCCGGTCTTGGGATTGCGTCCCACCCGGGGCGGCCGGAAGTTCAGCCCGAAGCTGCCGAACCCGCGGATCTCGATGCGGTTGCCCGACGCGAGGGTGTGGGACATCGCGTCGAGCATCGTCTTCACGGCGAGTTCCGCATCCTTGGGTGCCAGTTGACTGTGCCGCGCGCTCAACAACTCGATGAGCTGTGACTTCGTCATGGCGGTGGCTTCTCTCCCGGACATGGGTGCGGGTGCCTATTCCTTGCCCGAGCTGCCCAGCTTCGCCTTCAGCAGCGCGCCGAGGTTCGTGGTGCCGGCGCTGGCGCTGCTCTCGGAAGCCATCTTCTGCAGGGCCGCCGCCTCCTCGGCCGCGTCCTTCGCCTTGATGGAGAGGTTGATCGAGCGGTTCTTGCGGTCGATGTTCACGATCACCACCTCGATCTCGTCGCCCTCCTTCAGGTGGGTGCGCACGTCCTCGACGCGGTCGCGGGAGATCTCGGAGGCGCGCAGGTAACCCTCCACGTCCGGCGCGAGCTCCAGCACGGCGCCCTTGGACTCGATCGCGACGACGCGGCCCTTGACGACGTTGCCCTTGTCGTGGGTGGTGACGTAGTTGCCGAACGGATCCCCCTCGAGCTGCTTGATGCCGAGCGAGATGCGCTCGCGCTCGACGTCGATGGACAGGACCACGGTCTCGACTTCCTCGCCCTTCTTCATGGCCTTGACGGCCTCCTCGCCGGCGGTGTTCCAGGAGAGGTCGGAGAGGTGCACGAGGCCGTCGATGTTGCCCGGCAGGCCGATGAACACGCCGAAGTCTGTGATGGACTTGATGGAGCCGGTGACCTTGTCGCCCTTCTTGTGGTTCATGGCGAACTCTTCCCAAGGGTTCGGCATGCACTGCTTCATCCCGAGGGAGATGCGGCGACGGTCCTCGTCGATCTCCAGGATCATCACCTCCACCTCGTCGCCCAGCGACACGACCTTGGCGGGGTGGACGTTCTTGTTCGTCCAGTCCATCTCGGAGACGTGCACCAGCCCCTCGATGCCGCTCTCGATCTCGACGAACGCGCCGTAGTCGGTGATGTTGGTGACCTTGCCGAACAGGCGCGTGCCCTGCGGGTAGCGGCGCGAGATGCCGGTCCACGGGTCCTCGCCCAGCTGCTTGAGGCCCAGCGAGACGCGGTTCTTCTCGGCGTCGAACTTGAGGATCTTGGCGGTGACCTCGTCGCCCACGGCGAGCACTTCCGTCGGGTGCTTCACGCGGCGCCAGGCGAGGTCGGTGATGTGCAGCAGGCCGTCGATGCCGCCGAGGTCCACGAACGCGCCGTAGTCGGTGATGTTCTTGACGATGCCCTTGACGATC
>Ga0114939_10003572_pt1 | contig 10819 bp, 8 predicted proteins | sample AshMeaCrysSpring_FD_87196 | JGI IMG/M metagenome (GOLD analysis project Ga0114939, IMG submission 87196) | Groundwater microbial communities from Big Spring, Nevada to study Microbial Dark Matter (Phase II) - Ash Meadows Crystal Spring | ecosystem: Environmental > Aquatic > Deep subsurface >... | reverse complement strand
CACAAATATCTAGATTTGATGGTTACGAAAATTATGGTTCCCAGGCTTAGGCTGGGAACTAGTTTTTCAGGTCTACATATGACTCCTGGTATTAGTGACTTTTTCCTTGCCCAATTTTCTCTGGCATAATTATGTGAGCATGAGATGCTTTGCCATTGTTACCATTGCCATTACCATTCCTATGACCGTTGCTGTTACCATTACTACGGCCATTGCCATTATGGTTTAGATTTCTTGGCTGAATTACGCCATAGCCTCCGTGGTTGCGCTCATAAATAACGTTTATTTCTCCTGTTTCTGAATTAGAAAACATAAAGAAATCATGACCTACTAACTGTAGTTGCTCTAAAGCTTGTGAAAGGGTCATTGGCGGCATGGCAAAATACTTAGTCCGAACAACTTCTTTGGGTAATTCGGGGGAGCGATCGCCTATTAAATCGGTAACGACAACATCTGAATTTGGTAAAGTTTCTTCAATGCCTTCTAAAAGTTGGCTTTTCTTATTATTACGACGTTCTTTATATTTTCTTAATTGACGATGTATTTTATCTGCTACTAAATCAATGCTGGCGTAGAGATTCTCACTGCTTTCCTCGGCACGAATCACATTACCGTTGGCAAAAATTGTTACTTCAGCAGCTTGTTTGGGTAAGCGCGGATTGCGGGCTACGCTAAGGTGTACGTCTACCTCATTAGTTATATGCTGAAAATGATTGACTGCCTTTTCTATTTTATGATGCACATATTCTCTGATTGCATCGGTGATTTCAATATTTTTGCCGTGGATAACAAGCTTCATGTAAACTCTCCCACTGAGAAATATTTTCTTTGTATTTTCTTCGGAAGCTAAACTCTTGCACTTGTCAATATATTTAGATGAAAAGCAAGCCCGGAAATTTTTATTGTGAGAAAAATTTACCCAGATTTGGTTTTTAGCTTGTATTTCAATAATGACATCGGAATGCAAGATATTTGCATAGCAAAAAATTGTTGTTAATTCAATTTCTGCTATTCTACTGATGTAAGTTAACTGATGGGAGTTAACTGGTGTAAACTAACAATTTTTAGGGGAAGGGTAAGGGAAAAGGATTTAGGAGTTAGGAATAAAGTGTAAAGGAATTAATGTGAACCTTTTATCTTTGACCGTATACCATTTACCTTTGGTGTTAGTACCTTTCCCAGGAGATAGAACGCCTGTTCGCGGGATATTATCTACCCTATGTGCGACTAATTACTTCTTCACTATACCATCAGCTTACAGATTTTTCTCTTGTATTAGCTGTATGGGCTTGCGCTGAGAGTGCCTCCGGATAGCCATTGAGCTTATACATTCAAACTAGCATTTAGAAATTGCAAAAATGGGTTATGTTTATTTTCTTTTACAATCCTTTGCATACCTTGACAATGGTTTTACATCTTCCTCGAATTTGAAACATTTATTGTAATTATTTATGCTTAATTATTCTATGATAACTAGTATATATACTCAAAAACGGCAATGTTTGCTATATAACGAAGGACTTATGCAATATAATGAATCTCATGCTTGGCAGAAATCTCTTCAAGGGGAAAGGATTGAAAATTCAAAGATTAAGGATGTATTAATTTTGCTAGAGCATTTCCCCGTATATACTCTTGGTCAGGGAGCAACTTTAGATAATCTCAAATTTGATCCAAATGATGTCGGTTATGAGTTGCATCGTATCGAAAGAGGAGGAGAGGTGACATATCATTGTCCGGGTCAACTAGTAGGTTATCCCATCCTGAATTTACGATATCATCGTCAGGATTTACATTGGTATTTACGCCAACTAGAGGAAGTGCTAATTAGGGCGCTAGATATTTATGATTTAGATGGCGATCGCATTCCTGGGTTAACGGGAGTGTGGGTAAAAGGGAAAAAAGTTGCAGCTATTGGCATTAAAGTTAGTCGGTGGGTAACAATGCATGGCTTCGCATTAAATGTAAATCCAGATTTAACAGGTTTTGACCAAATAATTCCCTGTGGGATAATTGATAAAGAGGTGGGAAGTTTAGCCCAGTGGATACCGGATATAAGTTTTGATGAAGTGCGCTTAAATGTTTCTCGATGTTTTGCTGAGGTTTTTGAAGTAGATTTACAACCAGCTATTAGGGATTAGTTATTTTATTGTTTAGATTACATGCCATATTTTTGAAATTTATCCAAATTACAGCATTACCCAATTACGCCATTAAACATAAAACCACAAAAGCTGTACTCAGCCAAATCAAAGCTTTTTTAGAAAGCTTGCGACGTTTTTTTCTCATTGGGTCAAGTCATGGTCAAAGTAAGGGTTATTTTTGGAATGTTAACACATCTGAAACAGATGACCAGTAGATAATTAATACAAATATTTAAGACTATCAGCCATTAGCAATTAGCCATTAGCAATCAGCAATTAGCCATTAGCCATTAGCCCTTCTTGTTGTTTAACAATATTTTCTAAATAACCCAGATGGTCATCACCAATAATTTTTCCATGACTGCGGCTTGGGTGGAGCGATCGCTCATATTCCTGCAAATTTATCATAAAACGAACTAGGGTCTCTCGGTCAGATATAACCGCATCGCGAATCTGAAAATCTCTATTTCTAAAACTTTCTCCAGGAATTTGGGTACCCGAAATGTTTTTTAATCCCCAGGAAACCATGAATTGTAAAATCGGTGCCAGAGCTTGCCCGCGCTCTGTTAAAATATAATTCATCCTTCGAGAGTGCTTACTATAGGGCTGTTTCTCCAGCAAACCCATTAACTCAAGATTTTTCAAACGGTCAGCAAGAATATTAGTCGATATCTTTTCCGGGGATTCAAGAAACTCTTCAAATCTTTGTTTCCCCATAAAATGCATGTCTCTAATTATTAACAAAATCAAAAGTTATTTTGTTAAAGTGATATAAATAGTTATGTAATGAGAGTCAGATTATGAGCAATTACTCAGTATTTGAAGCTGGTTCACTAAATAGTTTAGACGAATATACATATAGGAATGAAAGGCTTCCCTTTGCTGTGGATGGAAAATTGTTTCTCAGAGATAAGCTATCCTTAACTGGTGCAGAAATTTCTTTAAATAAAATGCCAATGGGGAAATCAATACCTTTTCTCCATCACCACGGGGAAAGTGAAGAGGTGTATATATTTGTATCTGGGAAAGGACAGTTTCAAGTAGATGGAGAGATTTTCCCAGTATCAGAAGGTACAAGTATTCGAGTTGCACCAGAGGGCGATCGCGGTTTAAGAAATATAGGAGAAGAAGATTTAATTTTCATAGTAATTCAGGTACCCGAAGGCGGTTATGATGTTAAGGAAATTAATGATGGTGAAGCAGCTAGTCGCAGTATTAAGTGGGAATAAATAATTAAACTTGGCGTTAATTTTCGTAAAGCCTGTGGGAAGGGAATATCAAAGTATCAATCATCTTTTCCATATCTTTGATATACCCTAAATTTCAGGTAAATTAAGGAGATTACTTATTATTTATTATTTATTAAGTCTAATTACTTATTGCTGATTCCTATGGTTCTAAAAAATACTTCTGTTTGAGTACCAAGGCTATCTAGTTTATTACTACCAGTATTAACAATCACAGTAAATGGATTAATATTTGGAAGTGGAGATGAATGAGAAAGATAAATTTTGTTATTGATAATTATCTTTCCAGGAGAAACTTGTTTGAGATTTTTTATAGACTCAACCTCAGCATCACCATTACGATAACAAAGTCTTCCAAAAGCTAAAGCTGTTGCTTGGGGTGGGACTTCAAGTAAATAAAAATAGTCAGGACGTAACCATTCTTGCCAACCATTATCACCACCTTGACCAATATATTGAATTAATGATTGGGGAAATTTTGACCATTGTTTAGAAGAAAGTGCTTCAGGGAAGATGATTATTTTTACTTCTTTTTTGTTCTCCAAAGAAACTTTTCTAAAAAATGTTCCACCACGCAATTTGACTCCATCTGCATCGTAATTCTGGGCTTCAATCTGAGTCAAAGATTTCGCCATACGACAAAAATTAAGCCTTTTTGTATCTGGTGCCTGAAAGTTATTAAAAACAGTAATACCGATAAAAATTAAACTAGCTGGTATAAATATTTTTAAAAGCCGATGAAATTTCATAAGTTTTATTATACGGAAACTATAGCAACGTTTATAACACAGCTCCTCAGTGCGTCAAGAGCGTGCCCTCTTATGGGGCATAGTTTGGCGGGACGGAAACCGACACCGCCAAGTGAACTCACCGCCAACTTCTCTTCGTGGCAAAGTTTGCGCTCTTGGAGTCTAGTAACGCGGCGGTTTCGCCGAGAGGCAGCTCAATTTTTGTATAACTCTTCTTCCCACCCTTCGTATCTTCTTGGTTCAAATTTTCACCCCACAAAAAAGGTTTGAAAGATTGCTAGCCCTAACCTGTTGTAAAGGAATAACGAAACATAATGTTTCATATTTTTCAATCCCAATCAATAGAATATATAAATCTGTCTAGATTAAATTGATTGAGGAAAAAACTATGAAATTTAAAATCATAGCAACTCTAGCGTTAACTATGACTGGCATCATAGCTAGTGCAAAAGTCGGAGCAGCAGATACAGGATTACAAAGTCAATATATTGGTATCGGTTTATCTGCAGGTCTTAAAGATGGCGGACGAAATGAAGGGGCAACAACTAGTTTTGCAGTTCAAGGACGCTATAACCTACGTCAATCACCTCTTTCTATACGGGGTAGCGTTGCTTTTGCAGATGGTAGGACTTCCATCCTGCCAATGGTTACTTATGATTTCCCCTTAGCAGAAAATACAAATTTTTATCTTGGCGGCGGTTACTCCATTATCACTGGCGATGGAAATAAAGTAACTCCCCTAGGAAATCAAAACGCACCAGTTATTACCGCTGGCTTAGAAAAAGCTATGAGTAAAAATCTTGTTATCTTTGGGGACCTCAAATGGGGACTTGATGGTTATAGAAGTGATAACTCTGATGCTGTAGCTTTACAGGCTGGTGTTGGTTTGAATTTCTAATTTTTGGTGTTGATTTTTCCAACACCATTGCTCATAGTTTGTTGCGGCGCTTAAACGTTTTCTTCAAAACTAATCAACTTATTTTTTACTCTTAATTAAACAAAAGGCATGAAATTTTGTTGACTGATAGTTATTGGATTGAAGCAATTTAAAAGTGTTGGGTAAATAGAAGGGATTAAGGGTAAGTGAATATGTGGTAATAGGTCAGTAAAAGGCACGACAGGTTAAAACCTGCCGTGTCGCCTTTCATCCTCCCCTTGAAAGCGGGAGGCTCTCAGGCTCCCGGATTATTTTGGTAGGGGCGAATGGCAATTCGCCCTTAACTCACATCTTGCATCTTTACGCAAAAAAATTTAGAGTAATAGAAAAACGTGATAAATCTTACACTAAAAAAATTATTTTTTAGTCCTCTTGAGCGAGGACTTTTAGCTATTAGACAGGGACTTCCAGTCCCTGACGGGTCAGAACCAAGTCAATAAATATAGTCTTTACTTAGTTCCTTTTATTTAGAGGTTATAACAGGTGCAAGATGTGAGTTAATACAAATGGCCATTCGCCCCTACTAGCGTCAGGCATAATCTTTGAGATGTGACAATGACGGCTATTGCTGACAATAATGATGGCATGGCGTCATGCTCAGGTAAGTCCTGTGATAAATTGAACAAATAATCAAAAAAGAGTCATAATTTTCCAGAAAGTTCCAATAATCTCAGTTTATATCTGAATTATTAGCTTTGGTGAGATTAGGTCATTTGCCACTGTTGTGATAATTATTTATTAAATCTTATATCTTGACGCGATAAGCGGTAAGCTTTATGCCCTTGACTTTGCCCCTGGGAGCGATCGCCTATGGTCATCAGAATTATGCCACTCCAAAGTAATGAGTTGGTTTGACATCACCTGAGCGTAAGTTATTTTACAAGAAACAATTATTCCAAGTTTACTTAGTTTTATATTTGAATAAGAGTGTTTCTTGCTTGATGGATAGCTTTTTCGGAAGATTAATTTTCTAAAAAAGCTTGTTGATTCCCGAAATCGCCATCCAAGTATTTGTTTTAACTTAAGTAATGTGTATTATGTCAGCAACTATTGCTTTAGGATAACTGTGGTCAGTGATTGCCTTTGTATTTTATAATCAACAAGATTTAAAATGCATTACTTCAAAAACTGACGCAGTGCAAACCACCAGGTGCATCATCCTAGAAGCAAAGCAGATAGGAGGAATGTGGGATGCAAACTACCGCGATGGAAAAATTGATCAAATTTTTGGAAGATGATTTGGGTGTGCCATCTCATGGCATAAATTTAGCATTACGCCATCCAGACCAAAATATAAATTTTTTACCAATTATCCTTTGGCAATATGGATTGGTAACGGTATCTCAGTTAGATGAGATTTTTGATTGGTTGGATAATTTTGGGCTGTAGAGGCCCCTTATTTCAGGTTATCAACTATTCGCCGCGATAAAATCACCTCCCCAACCTCCCTGAATAAGCAGGGCAAATTTATAATTTTTTAAAATGTGGTTAAAATAACTATATTTAACGCAATATTTGTTTACAATAGCAACACTATAAAATATTTCTACCTTCAGGTGGAAATACAAGCAAATTGAATACAAAACAGGGATTCTACCAATGAAAAAAGGATTACCAGGTAAAAAAGCAAGCTTACTGGCACTAACGGCTAGCATTTTATTGACTCTACCAGCGATCGCTGAATCTATTCCTAGTACTACAGTCCCCAAACCTACAACTACACCAGCATTACCAATTCCAACTGATCCAGCAATTCCAACAACTCCAATAACTCCAGAAACATCAACTCCCACAACTCCAGAAGCAAACACTCCTGGAACAATTGTAGATATTGCAGCTTCCAATGAATCTTTTAAAACTTTGGTAACAGCAGTAAAAGCGGCTGGTTTAACCGAAGTTTTATCTGGTCAAGGGCCTTTTACTGTCTTTGCGCCTACAGATAAAGCATTTGAAGCTTTACCAGAAGGCATATTGGAAAAGCTTCTAAAGCCAGAAAATAAAAAGAAACTTCAACAATTACTGGCATATCATGTGGTTCCTGCGGCTGTTGAATCTACAGCTATCAAATCCGGCAGAGTTAAAACAGTCTCTGGTAAGTTTATTACTCTTAGCAAGACAAAGAATTTCGTAAAAGTAAATAATGCGGAAGTCATCACTGCGGATATTAAAGCTAGCAATGGTGTAATTCACGTAGTTGATAAAGTCATTCTTCCCCCTGATTTTAAAATTTAAATCTTCCAAGTGTTTGGATTGATTTACATTACAGAGTCTAGTTAATCTCTCGTTCATAAAAATATGACATCAGGTGCATCTTTTTTGAAGGGAAAAGGGAACGAGTCAAAAGATTATTTTTTATCAATTAACTTTTCTCTTTTCTTCTAATTTTTGTGTGTCTATACTTTTTCTCTAATAATACGAATCCCTTCCCAAGGTGATATTCTCTGATTAAGACGCTCGTCTAATAATACCAAGAATGCATAACTAGGGAATACCTTAATTATTTGCTGGGTATATTTATCGATCATTTCATGGCATTCTTTTTCAGTTAAATTCATTGATTTGAGTATTTCTGGTTTTTTAGATGCCAGTTTGTAAATGATTATCAATAAATAACAGATGACAATTACTAATATTAAAGGAAGATATAAGATTTGAAAATTATTTGCTTCCTCAGACTCTATTTTTTGATAAGGGAAACGTAAGAATCTCTCGTAAAAATCTGATTTATTAAAAACTCTTAAGTCCCTGAAATTTTCTCTATATAAATTTTGGTTTACTAGAAGATTAAAATCTAGAGATAAACTGCGGCATAGATAGAGATAAAGTTCTTGATAAACTTTATAGTCCAGATTTTTGCCAAGATTTCTACTGGTAATACGTTTCAGGTCAGAATTTAACTTATAAATAAGCTGTCTATTGAGGTCGATATGAATATCCTCATAGAAATCGCTGTCTATAATACGTTGTAGGTCGCGATAAAGCTTACGGTTAAAAAAATCATTGAATTGAGAATAAAAGTCAGGTTGAAAATTTTTCTTGAAAACCTGTTCTATATCCCAATTAAAGAGACAATCTAAATTGAACTGATGATAATCAACTATATTTAAGTGACCTTCATCAATTAAAGCTTGACTCAATTGCTTTAGCAAATCTTTCCTTTGTGAATTACTTAAACCTCCTAAAAAATATTTGTCTCCATCACTGCACCAGTATCCAATAGAACTGTCTTCAATGGGGTTATTTTCAGCTTCTTTGATAGTCGGTAATCTATACTTATACCCCTGTGAAAAATGTTTTTGAGTCAGCCATCGACAAAACTCTTGAGCATCAGAAAGCCTAACTCCGGCTATTGGCTGCTTTGCGGATTCGTGAGGATAGATATAGTCTTTCCAATGGTCTGGTTGATGATATTTACCCTCTTTTTGTTGATTTTCAATAAATAGTTGATATTCCTCACAGGTAATCAATTTTGTGTCAATTTCGACCTTGGGAATTTCGTTAATTATCTTGAGATATTCTTCTCGAATACGGGGTGATAACTGTATTCTTGCCAATAGAATAGAAATTTGAGGGTTTTCTTGAGTAGCATTTTCTATTTCTAAAGTATTGTGTAGCCTCTTCACAACTTCAGGTCTGATGCTTAAACTTTCTTCTAAACAATAGCAGGCTAGTGTTAAAGTATCTTCCGTTGGATTTTTAATAATTTCTTCTATGATATTACTTGCATCACCCAAACCTGCATAAAGACGAATAGTTTCGGACCATGCGGGGACTTGAAGATTCTCAATCAAAATGTTCTCTTGATTTAACTCCTTAACTGCAACAGCAGCAAAATATTCTTGAATGCTATGGTGAGCAAATTCATAAACATCGTTACCTTTTGCTACTAATAAACTTGTATGTCGTTCTATTTCGTCAATAAACTTTTCTGGCTTGAAAGTTACTCTACTTCTTTCTAATTCTTCTTTAAGAATATTACATCCCTCATCCAATTGGAATTCTCTAGATTTATCAAGTTTTTTGAGTTCTAGTGCTAATACTTGTAGAAAACGTTGACTTTTATCTTTATTGACTCTTTTGACTTTATCTAATAAGACATCACAAATTTTACTATACAATTCTACACGACGAATTGGTAAAAATCCATCAGAATAATAATCCACCGTAGCAATCATAGTCACGAGAAGCGGCTTAGTCGTTATGACTTTAAGAGCCTCAAATTTTGTGATTTGATTTATCAAATTATGTGCTTTATCTTTCGCTTGTTGTTTAACAATCCAAGGCTTATCTTTTCCTCGACGATAAATTTCAGTTTCTAGATACCAAGCTTGGATAAATTTTGCGACTTGTTCGTTTTGTAATGATCGAATTTCTAAAATAGTTTTGATTTTTTCTAATGGAGCTTTTTGATAACCAAAGGGACGGGAAGTGACAATAAAAATATTCTTGGGATATTTTTTAATTTGTTCATTAATCCATTCACTGATGATAATTCTTCGACGGCCACTAGCAACTTCATCTAGTCCATCTAGCATGACTAAAAAATTACCATTTTTGAGATTTTTCTCAAACCAATTTACAGGAGGTTTGAGGTCTTTAAATTGTATTTCTACTAGTTTAGCTAAATCTGGTAATTTATCACAAGCTAGCTCCTTATTAATTCTCCGTAAATACAATAATATGGGAATTAATCTTGGTGCATTAGGATGGTATTGACGCTGTTTATTTTTGGCATAAGTTAAAGTTAAATGTTCTATTAAGGTACTTTTTCCAGAGCCTGGAGAGGCTATAATAGCCATCCTTCTATAGCTAGGATAATTGAGGCTTTCTGCTAAAAAATTCCAGATTATCTGGCTACGCTCAAAAAAATTTTCTTTATCTTTTAATGCCACTTCTAGTGGTATAAATACTTTATCTAAATCTAGGTCTGGTAGAGAATTTTCGTTAGAATTATTAATTTTAAATCCTTGAAACTTACTATATTCTTTAATCAAATATTGATAATATTTAAATTCAAATGGTGAAATTAGCCTTAGCCCTATCCACAAGATAAAATCAGTTATTCGGAAAAATTTAAACCTTATGGTTTTTGCAGTGATTTTAAAAAAGCTAGAGAAATGATTAAGAGAGATTAATAATATTATTATTCCTAAACGAAAAATAATTGTTTTATAATCTGACTTGACTTGTTCAATATCATGAATAATGTCATCTAAGATTGAGGTAAATAAAAATATGATAGATAAGTAACGAAACCAATCTCTTTTTCTAATAGCAATATATCTCTTTTTAGATTTTTCTGGTAATTGCCAAAAAACGACAAAAATAACTAGTAATAAAATAGCAGCATAAATAGAGATTTGATGAGATTCAAGTAGCGGTTTGCAACTTATTTGATTAACGATAAGATCAATGATTGTTGGAATGATTGTTGGTATAGCTACAAGTATCAGTAGATTAGGGAATTCTAACAAATTATTTAATTTATTCTTAATCATAAATATTCATTTTTATTTATATAAATGTTTATCGCGAAAGATATATTCGTATATTTATATAATACATAATGTTTTAAGCTATTTTATAAAGTTTATAATTACTTTTTAATACTGATTGAGAGATTATTTTATTCCTTTTTATTATGCCTGTGTGATTGACTCAGGACTTACGCAAAGGATAAATAGTCATTTTCAGTAAAAACTAGGTAAATCAAGCATATCGGAAGATTCTTCTCTTCACTTT